>ERZ891134.14-NODE-14-length-160148-cov-21.064944_pt1 | contig 160148 bp, 163 predicted proteins | sample MGYA00520888_ERZ891134 | MGnify/ENA primary metagenome ERZ891134 (study PRJEB32303, sample SAMEA104408692) | aquatic metagenome | biome: Brackish water; feature: Coastal; material: water | place: Baltic Sea | collected 2014-10-23 | depth 10 m ... | reverse complement strand
CCAGCATGATCTGTTCCAACTTGCCATAAGGTATTTTTACCAGACATTCGATGGTATCGAATTAAGCAATCCATGATGGCATTTTGAAACCCATGCCCCATGTGCAATGTTCCGGTTACATTTGGGGGAGGAATGGCTAGTGAATAAGACTCCGATCCATCACCCGGTTCAAACAGACCGGAATCTTCCCACTCTTGATAGAGTTTTTGCTCTATCTCAGATGGGTCATATGGCTTCTTATCCATTACCTACAAAGATCTGAAAAAGTCTTATAAATTTCCATTTAAAATTAATTCAGCTAACAATGGAACTGGTCTGCCAGTGCCTCCTTTTTTTGCGCCACCATTCCAGGCACTTGCTGCAATATCCATGTGAGCCCATTTAAAATCTTGTGTAAAGTTGGACAAGAAAGAGGCAGCATGAATGGTCCCAGCCTCTCTTCCACCACCAATGTTTGCAAGGTCCGCAAATTTTGTTTTAGTGCAATGCGCATATTCTTCCCAAAGTGGCAGTTGCCAAGCTCTGTCACCAGATTTTTCTCCAGCTGCTAGAATTTTGTCAGCAAGAGCTTGGTTATTGGCCATCACACCAGTAGCTGGACTACCAAGGGCAACAACCACGGCACCGGTTAAAGTAGCCATATCAATTACATGACTCGGCTTAAATTTCTTTGAGTAAGTCAATGCATCACATAGCACCAATCTACCCTCAGCATCAGTATTTAAAATTTCGATTGTTTGACCTGACATGGAAGTAACCACATCACCAGGTTTAGTAGCACGTGCAGAAGGCATATTTTCAGCACAAACTAACAAGCCTACAACATTCACTTTAGCCTTAAGCCTTGCAAGGGTTTGCATAATTCCAAAAACAGACGCAGCCCCACACATATCCCATTTCATTTCATCCATGGTAGAGCTAGGTTTAAGTGAGATTCCACCGGTATCAAAAGTAATACCCTTTCCCACAAGAACAATAGGTTGCTTATCTTTTGGGCCACCTTTATATTCGATGGTCATCATTCTTGGCGGCTCATCACTGCCTTTGGCAACAGAAAGGTAAGATCCCATTTTTAATCTTGCAAGATCTTTTTCATTTAAACTTGAAATTTTCAAGTTAGGGAAATCTTTCTTAAGAGCTTTGGTTTTTTGCTCAATAATCCTTGGTGTGCAATGATTTGCAGGTAAATCACCAAGATGTTTCGTAGCATTCATTCCCTCACCAACAGCATGACCGAGTTTTACAGCATCTCTAAGTGATCTAAGTTTTGCTGGAGTTATGCCAGCAAATAAGAGAGCGCCTTTCTTGACTGTGACAGGTTTGGCAGTTTTATTTTTCGTTACATTAAAAGTATAAGCTGCTGCTTCAAATGTTCTAGCTGCCACTTCAGCGGCCCACACTAAATCAAAATCTTTTGATGTGGTTGAGCTCATAAGATATGCAAAATCTTTTGCTTTGGCTGATTTCACCAAGCTCATAATCTCTTCATAATAACGAAGCACCAAAAAGCTTGCTGCTTTTGCATCCGGCTCTTTAATTAGTAGAATATTTTTAGCTGCAACCTTAGCAGGAGCTGGAAGGAAAATAGACTTCCTTGATCCACTATTAATTTCTTTAATAGATTCTTGTACCAATGATTGTGCAATTGATTGCAGGCCTTTAAGCTCAGCTGCTGCAGATGTTTTTTTATTAACCGCAATAATTAAGAGATCTGTTTTAACTTTTAAAAGATCTGCAGAATTAATATTGTTTGCTGTTAGACTTGATAAGACTTTGTAAGTCATAAACCATACTCCTGATAAAAATTACTGATAAGATATTTATTGTAATGCATCAAGATCGCTAAAGGCATGTATAAAAAGAATATTCTTGCAATTCATTTAAATTCTCAAATTGTTAAGGGTTTTACTGCAATATTATTTATCCTGACTGCATTAATTTTTTCATCTAGGCTTGTTGGTTATTTTGAACAAGCTGCGGCAGGAAGCTTAAATCCAGATATCATTTTTTCTGTAATTTTTCTTAGATTGCCTGATTTTTTGGCATTGCTTATACCTTTTGCTTTTTTTTTAAGTCTTTTGTTGGTTGTATCTGAACTCTATCAATCGAATGGAATCTACGCTTATTTTTCTGCTGGTGTATCTCGATTGAGACTTATCAAACATATAATGCCATTTTTTTTCATTACTTTAATTTCTTGTTCGCTGATCAGCGTTTATCTGGCTCCATATGGGAAGGCTCTTTCTAAAAGTTTAATAGCTGAGCAATCATATGAGGATAAGCTTGGAATGCTGCAACCTCAATCATTAATCAATCTTGATGAGGCTGGCAGCTATCTTTATTTTGATTCATACGATGGCGAACGAATGACCGGGGTAACTTTTTTTGTTCAAGATGATCCTTCTTTATCAATTATCAAGGCAGATCTGCTTGAAATCTCAAATCAGGATAATAATATGATTTTAGATTTTAAGAATGGATCTATTTATCCAGACTTAAACAGTGCCAATAAAATCGATGCCTCATTCAAAGAGTTAACTCATTCTATTGGAGTTGGGCAGACACCAAGCAAATCATTCACTCTTTCAAAATTGCTTGACTATAAAAATAAATCTAATTTTATTGAGAGCCAATGGAATGCAAGTATTCCGGCCATGCTTGTGGCATTGCTGGTGCTAAGTTTTGTTTTTGGAAAAGAAAACCCCAGATCAGGAAGGGAAGGCAGTCTTGTTACCGGCGTATTAATTTATATTTTTTATTTAAGTGTTTTGGTTGCATTTAGAGAGAGTTATTCAGATAACTCAAATTTCTATTACTACTTACTATGGCCTGTACATTTGGCATTTTTATCTTTTGGCGCCATGTTTTTTTGGTTTGATGGAAGAGTCTCATTAAAAAGTTTTTTTTCTAATTCAAGAATGAAAACCATTTCACTTATCTTTTTCATTTTTCTTTTATTGGCCTGGTTAAGCACGTGATGAACAATATTCTTAATATCTATTCCAGACACCTAATCAAAAAAACTTTTCTAATTTCAGCACTGGTCTGGATAGTGATGCTATTTCTTGATTTATCCGTCACTCTGGTCATGGAGCTTGAAAATTTAGACGATGATAATGGTTTTATTTCAATTTTTAATGTTGTGCTGTATGAGCAATTGCATAAAGGAATGCAATATCTTGAGAGTTCTATGCTAATAGGTACATTGATAGCGCTATCAATATTTAATCAGCAGGGCAATTTAGTTTTTTTACGATCAGCGGGATTATCGCCTTTAAAAATTGTTTTAATATCAGGCCTAGGCCCAATAATATTATCATTGGCATTAATTTTTTTTGACGAAACATTTTTCTTGGACTTATCAAAAAAATCTAAAACAATGAATCAACCCACTGGATCTGCCGAGGTATTTCAATGGGAAATATCTGAAAAAAATTTAATTGGCCTCAGACGCATAAATAGCAATCAGGCTGAGGCAATTCAAATTATAGAATTTAACGATAATCAAAGAATTGCTTCATCTTCTTCATTTCAAGAGGGTAAATTAGATCAGGGTCAATTGGTAATTCTAGATTCTCCCTCTCAGCCAAGCTTTGAATTCCCTTCATCATTTTTACTATCAAATAATGTTCTAGAAACCTTTTCTTTATCTTCGTTGCTTGATTTAAAAAGAACTTATCAGCTTGATAAGGATTTGCAAAAAATTGACTCATTAATATATGCAAGAGTGCTTTTACCAGTATCGATTATTGCAATAATTTTTTTAGCAGGCAGCTTGATGTTTGATAGTTTGCGCTTAACAGGAGTGGGTCGACAAATTATCATAGGCATTTCACTTGGGCTTATTTATGACTTAACAAAAGATTTAAGCGTTGCATCATTTCTGACTTATCAATGGCCAATATTAATTGCACATCTTCTGCCAATTATGATTTTAATTGGGATCGGAGCATATAAATTTCAGAGAATCTAGCTAAATTTTTTTCAATCTAGTTTTTGAAAGAATGTCATTTACTGCAAGTTTTTTTGAATCTGCATAAATAAGGAATAGAGGCATACCTAGAAGAGCTAACATTCCACAATTAACTAAATACCTTAAAAATGTTTGCTTAAGAGTAATATGATCCAAATTTGGATCAGCATTAACAATTTTAAATTTCCAAACCTGCATGCCAAGAGTTTGACCATTTTTGATCCAGAAAAATGTAAAGAATAACCATCCGCTTATGAAGACCAGCAAACTTCCTATGACCGGATGCAAGATTGCACCACCATTTAACCAAAGTGCTAAAGAGCCGACTAGAAACCAGACCCCAAGAAGCAAAAAGAAGTCATAAATTGAAGCTATGATTCTAAGAAAGGGCCCTACGTAAGGTGTTTTATCCATTAGTTTGATATAGTATTCTCTTAAATCATAACTCAAATAATATGAATACAAGTAATACTTTTTTTGGGCATCCTATTGGATTAAGAACACTTTTTTTAACTGAGATGTGGGAGCGCATGTCCTATTATGGAATGCGTGCCTTATTGGTCTTATATATGACAGGTGCTGTTACTGGCTTTAATCCTGGCTTGGGTTGGTCTCAAGTCGAATCCCAAGCAATTTATGGTATTTATTCGGGCATGGTTTATTTTATGGTTGTTCCAGGAGGATGGATTGCAGATAATATCTTGGGACATCAGAAAGCAGTATTAATAGGAGCTTTAATAATTGCTTTAGGTCACTTTACTTTAGCTATTCCTATTGAACAGACCTTTTTCTTAGGGTTGATTTTTGTTGTATTGGGCACTGGCCTTCTTAAGGGAAATATTTCTACTATTGTTGGCCAGCTCTACGATGGTCAGGATGATCGAAGGGATTCTGGTTATACGATTTTTTATATGTCTATCAATATAGGCTCCACTTTAGGATTTTTAATTTGTTCATACTTGGGCGAGAAGATTGGTTGGCATTGGGGTTTTGGCGCTGCAGGAATAGGAATGACTTTTGGTGTAATTCAATATATCAAGCATAGACATTTATTGGGAGATGCTGGTATGTATCCCAATGAAATGTCAGATGAAAAACGCAAAAAATATACAAATTACTTAAAAGTATCTCTTGTGGCGATGTTCATGGTTATAGGTGCTGGCCTATTTGGTTTCATTGTTATTGATCCAAGATTTTTTGCTGAGCAGTTTGCTTACTTTCTTACAATAGTTGCTGGTTTATATTTTATTTATTTATTCCTTTTTGCAGGGCTCAATGCTTCTGAAAGAAAAAATTTAATTCTTTTATTTTTACTCTTTATTGGCGCTGCTGCTTTTTGGTCAGGCTTTGATCAATCCGCAGGCTCATTAAATATTTTTGCAAGAGACTATACAGATTTATCAATTGCTGGTTACAAGATTCCAGTTGGATGGCTTCAGTTTGCGAATCCAATAATTGTTGTTTTGTTTGCTCCAATCTTTGCTGGAATCTGGGCTCAGTTAGCCCGAAAAAATTTAGACCCATCTTTACCATTTAAATTTGCTATTGGACTTTTATTTATGGCATTAAGCTTCTTTGTGATGATCATCGCAGTTAATTTAGCAATTGAATCCTCTCCAGTTGGTATGCAATGGCTCTTGCTGACTTATCTTTTCCAAACATGGGGTGAGCTAGCCTTATCTCCTATAGGTTTATCGGCTTTTTCTCGCTATGGTCCTAAGCGTTACATGGGGCAGATGTTTGGTTTGTGGTTCTTAGCCAGTGCAATTGGAGGCGTTCTTGCAGGATTGCTTGGAGGGGAGGCTCTAGATGGAGGGCTTGAAACCATTTCACCAGTCTTTGAATTTATGATTCAGTATTATTTGGTAATTGCATTAGCATTAATTGCTTTATCTTTTGTAATAAAAACTGCAAAAGATTAAGCGTTATGAGCTGAAGTGATTATTTGTTTCAACAAGTATTTGCTGGTAAATCTCTTGTAATTGCACTAAGTCTTTTAATGAGATTTTTTCATCTATTTGGTGAATGGTCTGATTTCTTGGTCCGAGCTCAATCACTTCAGATCCTGATGGTGCAACCCATCTTCCATCAGATGTGCCACCTCCATTATCGATTCTAGCCTCTTGACCATTAATTTTGCATAAGGCCTTTTGAACAATAGACAGCATTTCAGTTTTTTGCGTTAAATAGGGTTGCGCATTTAAAGTCCAGTCTATTTCAAAAGTGCATTTTGATTTTTCTAAAATTTTAATAAATCTTTCTTTAAGAGATTCCTGGGTGGATTCTGGAGAAAATCTAAAATTAAAGAGCATGTTTAAATGTCCCGGCACTACATTTGTAGCCCCTGTTCCAGATTCAATATTTGAAATTTGAAAGGATGTTGGATCAAAATACTCATTGCCTCCATCCCAAATGATTTGATTCAGCTCGGCAATTATTGGCCCAACTTCCAAAATAGGACTAATAACCTTATGCGGATACGCAACGTGACCTTGTTTGCCTATCAGCTTCAGCTTGCCGCTTAAAGATCCTCGTCGACCAACCCTCAATACGTCCCCAACCATGTCAGATGAGCTCGCTTCACCAACCAAGCAATAGTCTATAAATTGATTTTGTCTTGAAAGAGAATCTATCAGGGTATTGATTTTTCCATCAGTTGGCTCACCTTCTTCATTACTAGTTAACATAACCCATATTTGAAAATTAGGCTTTGGATTATCAGCTAAAAAATTTTTTATTGATTGGATAAAAACGGCAACACTGCCTTTCATATCCGCCGCTCCTCTTCCTATTAATTCTCCATCAATAATATTTGCTTCAAAAGGATGCGATGTCCATTCTTCTTCTGGACCAGAGGGCACAACATCAGTATGCCCAAGATAGCAAAACACTTTTCCTGAATCGCCATACTTTGCTAAGAGCGTCTCACAATTCAACTCTGGAATTCTCTCTATTTGAAAGCCTAATGGGCTTAATTCTGCTTCTATAAGTTCAAAACAACCCCCATCTTTTGGAGAGATAGATTTTATTTTAATGAGTGATTGAGCGAGCTCTAGAGCAGACATATATTATTAGTTTTTATGAAGAGTTTGGTTTAATGCTATGGATTTAGAGTTAATTCTTGCTTCAATAGCTCCACTTTGAGAGTTTCTAATAAATAATAAATTATCTTGTCCTGCAAGCTCTGATGCCTTAACAACTGACCCACTCTCGTTATCAGAATTATAAGTTGTAATTTTTGATCCACCTGTTAAATAGAGGCCTGCTTCAACAATACAATTGTTACCTATTGGAATGCCTAATCCAGAATTTGCTCCAAGGAGACAATTTTCACCAATGGATATTTTTACATTGTTACCCCCTGAGAGTGTTCCCATTGTGCTGCAGCCACCTCCCAAATCTGAGTTTTTGCCAACTACAACCCCCGCAGAGATTCTTCCTTCTATCATTGCTGAACCAAGTGTCCCTGCATTGAAATTTACAAAACCTTCATGCATGACAGTTGTTCCTTCACTTAAGTATGCTCCAAGCCTGACTCTGCTTGCATCGGCGATACGAACTCCTGGAGGAATAATATAGTCCGTCAAGCAAGGAAATTTATCAATTGATTTAATTTCAAGTGGCTGATTATTTATTTGTGCAGAAAGAATTTTTTCTTCAATCCCATCCAGCTCTACTGGTCCCTGGTTAGTCCAGGCTACATTTAAAAGAGAATCAAAAAGGTTTTCAAGATTTAATGAATTGGGTAAAAAGTGCTTATATGAAATTAGATGCAGCTTTAAATATGCTTCTTCAATGCTTTCAATAGGGCGATTATCTAAAATTTTGCATAAGACCAAAGTTTTATTTTTATCAAGATTATCAATGGCTATCTTTAAACTTTCATCTTGCAGATTAAGCTGAGCAACATCTTTTATTTCAGTCACATCTTCACTCAACAAGGCATCCCACTTCTCATACATGAGGCTAATTTGATCTTCACCGTTTTTAAAGCTAATGCACGGATAAAAGGCATCTAATATATTGCCGGAGGTGCCTTTGGTTGCAATACCAAGACCAATTAATGGGAAGTTATTCATATGCTTATTATAGGCAGTCTTAGTGTTAATTTCAGAGCTTAAAGGTTCTTTAGCCTCTTTTGCAACTGATTAGTTTTGTTTTGAGAAATGCATAATTTAGTTTTCTCATCAATTACAGTGAAATTATCCTCCACTTTTTCTCCTAGAGTTGTAATTCTTGCAGAGTCAATGCTGATACCGTGATCTAAAAATATGTTCGCGACTTTTGAGAGTAAATTTGGTTGATCTAAGGTTTCTATAGTAATCAAACTAGCATCTCTTTTTTTTGAAGGAGAAACATTTACTCTGGTAGGGTATTCGAAAACTTTTTTATGTGCTGCTTTTGATTTAGCAGTTACTTTAAAATTCTCTGAAGATATTGCATTAATGATTTTTTGTTCAATGTTTTGAATATCCCTTTGGATTAAATTACCTCCAAGAATTTTATGCTTACAAATAAAAGTATTCATTGCATATTTCCCATCCTTAGTCGTATGAATGTCTGAATCAATGGTTTCGAGTGAGAGCTGCTCAAAGCTTCGAACAGTTTTTAGAAATAATCCGGCTTGATTGGGTGTGAAAATAAATATCTCAATAAGATTTTTTCTGGTGTTTACAAACACAGATGTTTTTCCTTTGGATGCAGCCACAGTCTTCGCTTGGTTGGAAAGTTGCGCCAGTTGATACTTAGAAAAATACGCATCAGGTAACTGACCCCAAACTTCATTCAATAAATCATGTCCTTGCTTGATTACATTTGCTGATGAAACTTTTCTTTCATTAACAATTGATTGATTAGATTGCGCTTCCTCAAGATTCAACTTTCTCCTCGATGACATGAAAAGTTGCTTTAACAAATCATGCTTCCATGAGTTCCATAGGGTTGGATTAGTACCTCTGATGTCATTGATGGTTAGCATATAGATATAATTCAGTTTTTCGATGGTGTTTACATTTTTAGTAAAATTGATGATTGTTTCAGGATCATGCACATCAGTTTTTTGTGATATAGATGACATTATGAGATGGTTTTTTACAAGCCAACATAATAGCTCGGTATCATGAATGGAAAAATTCAATCTTTTGCAGAATCTCTCAACTATCTTTTCCCCTATCTCAGAATGATCTCCGCCTTTGCCTTTTCCAAGATCATGAAAAATTCCAGCAAGATATAAAAGCTCAATCTTTGGTAGTTTATTAATTAGCTCATGTTCAATTTGCATTGATTGATTCTCTTTTCCAATTTGCATTTGTCTCATGTTCCTCACTACCTTGAAAGTATGCTCATCAACTGTGTATACATGAAACATATCAAACTGCATTTGACCTTCAATTTCTCCAAATTCAGGAATCAGCAACCTCATTAAACCTAATTGCTTAAGTTTTTTGAGTATGGTGGAAAGATTCGTAGTAGATTTTAGTATTTGGAGAAATTGAGCTCCTGCTTCAGGTAATAAAAAATACTTAGGATCAATCTTGGGCAAAGATCCCTGTATTTTTCTGATGGATTTAAAATCGAGACCATTAATTTTTTTGAGTTTTCCAACCTGGATCAAGCTATCTAAAATTAATTCAGGCCTCTTAGTGAGATCAACACTATCTGCAATTCCAAGTCGATCTTTAAAAATATAGTAATTTTTTGTGTAAGGCCTTTTGAGTATAGTTAATTGATCATCGTATGCCTGAAAAACAAGCTCATTAAAGTCAGATAGATTGGAAGCATGCAAGAAAAATGTTCTCATGAATTTCTCAACTGCAGAAGATTTTTTAGAGGCTTTGAGTTTAGCTTTTTTAGCAAGCAGCAGTTGGTTCTCAAAGCTAATTCGATTTGCGCTACTTTCGAGGTTTATAAAAAATCTTAGAGTTTTAATGTGGGCGTATGATTCATTGATGCTAGCTATCTCTTTTTTGGAGAACATTTTTGCTGTTACACAATCTTGTAATTTTTTAATTTCAAAGCAATGTTCTAGTATCCAAAAAGCAGTTTGAAAATCTCGCAAGCAACCTGGAGACTCTTTGAGGTCTGGCTCAAGGCTGAATTCAGTTGAATCAAAAGATTGAAATCTTTGATTTTGTTCAATTTGCTTAGCCTTAAAAAACTTAGTTTTGTTCCACTTTTTTGAAATCTTCTTTAAGTCATCATTCAAGCTGACGATTTTGTCTTTTTTGCAGAAAATAATTCTATAGGAAAGATATGAAGTAAATTCTTTTAAATCAGATTTGGTAATATTTTCTATATCTTTTATCGTTCGAACTGAATGCCCGACTTTTACTTTGAGAGTCCAAAGCCATCCAATAAAATCTTTTATGTCCTCAATTTTCTTTGTTTTTGCATTGAATTGAATAATTGAGAGATCAATATCTGAGGAGGGGAATAACTCTTTTCGTCCATAGCCTCCAAGTGCGACTATGGCAAAATCAGTTTCAAGCTTTCTTCGCAAGAATTCCTTTTTAATAATTTCATCAAATTTTTTTGCTCTTTTGGTGAGGAAGGGTTGAATTAATTCAGGCTTTTTAAATACATTAGCAAAACTTACTTCAAAGTTAAGATTAATGCTGTCTAATGCGTCTATCAAAAGGGCTCTTCGCTGCGTTTTGTTAGAACCTCCACGCCAGATGCTGTGACAGCAAGAGTGTGTTCCCATTGAGCTGAATTTCTGCCATCCTTGGTTTCCACAGTCCACCCATCACTTAAGAGTTTTGTATGTTTTGATCCTTGATTGATCATTGGTTCTATCGTGAAACACATACCTTCTTTGATTTCTAGCCCTCTCCCAGTTTTTCCATAGTGAAGAACTTGTGGTTCTTCATGGTAGACCTGTCCTATGCCATGACCGCAATAATCTTCCACAACCGAGTAATGATTTTTTTCTGCATGTTCTTGAATGACTGCACCAATATCCCCAAGATGAGCTCCAGGTTTTACAACATCTATTGCTTTGTATAAACATTCTTGAGTCACTTTAACAAGTCTTTCGTTGTGGGGCTGAGTTTTGCCGACCAAGAACATTTTAGAAGTGTCGCCATGCCATCCATCACGAATAACAGTTACATCTATGTTTAAAATATCTCCATCTTTAAGTATTTTCTTATTTGAAGGAATTCCATGGCATATGACTTGATTAACACTTGAGCAAATTGTTTTTTCAAAACCGTTATAACCTACATTTGCAGGAATGGCTTTTTGTTCATTGACAATAAACTCATAACATCTTTTATCTAAGTCTTCAGTACTAACTCCAGGAACCACAAATGGGGTAATCATTTCTAATACCTCTGCTGCCAATCGGCCTGCAATTCTCATTTGAGATATTTGTTCTTGATTTTTTAAATTAATCTTCATTTTTTTTAAAATTTAATGGACGTTGAGGACTTATCAATATAAAGTACCCTTTTAATGCCAGCGCACAATTTTAGCTCATTAAATCCCCAATTTTCACAATTTTTTGCTTTCTTTTTTACCTTTTTTGAGGGAGATTGTTAATGTCCTTCCCGGCTATTTTAGTTCTTGAAGACGGTTCTTTTGTTGAAGGCATTGGGTTTGGCGCTAAAGAGCTATCAGTAGGAGAAATTGTCTTTAATACTTCTATGTCAGGCTATCAAGAAATTATCACTGATCCATCATATGCAAAACAAATCATAGCTTTTACCCATCCGCACATTGGAAATACGGGTATTAATGATGAGGACAATGAATCTGATAGCATTTTTGCTTCTGGAATCGTGATTAAAGATTTACCAAAACATTATAGTAATTGGCGCGCAACACAATCCCTTGATAGTTTCTTGGAATCAAAGAATACAATTGGTATTTCTAATATCGATACTAGGGCGTTAACAGCTAAGTTAAGAGATCACGGGGCACTTAAAGCATGCATTGCTCCTGGCGATAAGGATTCTATATCAACAGTTACAGATGCTTTAAATAAATTTAGTGGATTAGAAGGCCTCGACCTTGCGAAGGAAGTTTCAACTCAAAATGCTTTTTCTTGGGATGAGGGCACTTGGCCAAATTACCAAGAGGTTAAAAATGAAAAATTAATTGTGGCAGTTGATTTTGGAGTTAAGAAAAATATTTTAAGACTCCTTAGAAAACACCTAGGAAAAGTAGAGGTTGTAAATGCTCAGATTAGTTTTAATGAGCTTATGAAGCTGAAACCGGATGGGGTCTTCTTATCCAATGGGCCTGGAGATCCTGAGCCTTGTGATTATGCAATTGAATTAATTCAGCAGCTTCTTGATATTAACATGCCAATTTTTGGGATATGTTTAGGCCATCAACTCCTCGCTCTTTCGGGTGGATGCAAAACATACAAGATGAAATTTGGTCATCATGGTGCCAACCATCCTGTGCAAGATCTTTCAACTAAGGTTGTTTACATTACCAGTCAAAACCATGGTTTTGCAGTTGAGTTTTCTAGCCTGCCTAAAAATATTGAGCCTACTCACATTTCACTATTTGATAAAAGCTTGCAAGGCATAGCATTCAAGGATAAACCTGCTTTTAGTTTTCAAGGTCATCCTGAGGCAAGTCCTGGCCCACATGAGCTAGAGGAACTTTTTGCAAAATTTAATTTAATGATTGAGAGCAATGCCAAAAAGAACTGATATTAAATCTGTCTTAATTATTGGTGCTGGGCCAATAATTATAGGTCAAGCTTGCGAGTTTGATTATTCAGGTGCTCAAGCATGCAAAGCATTAAAAGCGGAAGGTTTTAGAGTCATTCTAGTAAACTCCAATCCTGCAACAATCATGACGGATCCTCTTCTTGCGGATGCTACCTATATTGAACCCATTCATTGGAAATCAATTGAAAAAATAATTGATAAAGAGCGTCCAGATGCATTGCTTCCCACCATGGGCGGACAAACAGGCCTCAACACTGCATTGACATTAGCAAAAGAAGGGGTGTTAAAAAAATATAATGTTGAGCTGATAGGCGCATCAAGAGAGGCTATAGACAAGGCAGAAGACAGAGAGCTTTTTGATAAAACTATGAAGGGTATTGGGATTGAGACACCAAGATCTGGCATTGCGCATTCTATGGAAGAAGCTTTAATTGTTCAAAAAACCCTTGGTTTTCCTTGCATTATCCGCCCTTCTTTTACCTTAGGTGGCTCAGGCGGAGGAGTTGCTTATAACATTCAGGAATTTAAAGAAATTTGTGAAAAAGGACTAGATTTATCTCCAACAACTGAACTTTTGATTGATGAATCTTTGCTTGGTTGGAAGGAGTTTGAGCTAGAGGTAGTAAGGGATAAAAATGATAATTGCATCATCATATGCTCTATAGAAAATTTAGATCCGATGGGTGTACATACCGGCGATTCGATTACGGTTGCCCCTGCGCAGACATTAACGGATAAGGAGTATCAAATTTTACGCGATCAATCTTTTAAAATTTTAAGAGAAATTGGTGTTGAGACTGGAGGAAGCAATGTTCAATTTGGTATTAACCCTGAAAATGGACGCGTGGTTGTGATTGAAATGAATCCTAGGGTAAGTCGCTCATCAGCTTTAGCTTCCAAAGCAACAGGTTTTCCAATTGCAAAAGTTGCTGCATTATTATCTGTTGGATTTACTCTGGATGAACTTCAGAATGATATAACTAATGGCTTAACACCTGCATCTTTTGAACCCTCTATAGATTATATAGTTACTAAAATTCCAAAGTTTGCTTTTGAAAAGTTTCCTCAGGCAAATGACAGGCTCACCACTCAAATGAAGTCTGTTGGCGAAGTAATGGGTATTGGGCGAACTTTTCAAGAATCTCTTCAAAAAGCCCTGCACAGTCTTGAAGAAGATTTAGATGGCTTCGAAAGCATCCTAGATCATTCTTCTAATCAAAACGATACCTTGCGCTACGAATTGACTTTTCCTGGCTCTAGAAGAATTTTATATGTTGCAGAGGCAATCAGATTGGGTTGGGATGCAGGGCAAATAAATCAATACACCGGAATAGATTTTTGGTTTCTATATCAAATTATCGATCTGATTGATGAAGAAAGTATCCTGCAGGATAAAAAACTTCACGAAATAGATTTTGAAACAATGCTTAACCTTAAGCAAAAAGGTTTTTCTGATAAGAGAATTGCTAAATTAACTAGATCAACCTCCCAAGATGTAAGACACTCAAGAAAAAAACTTGGTGTTATTCCAGCTTTTAAGAGAGTTGATACTTGTGCCGCTGAATTTGCTACTGAAACTGCATATATGTATTCGGCGTATGAGGGTGAGTGTGAATCTCGCCCTACCAGTAACAAAAAGGTTATTGTTTTAGGAAGCGGCCCAAACAGGATCGGACAGGGCATAGAGTTTGACTATTGTTGTGTTCATGCTTCATTTGCACTTCAAGAAGAGGGTTATGAGTCAATTATGATCAACTGTAATCCTGAGACCGTTTCAACTGATTATGACACCTCCAACAGGTTATATTTTGAGCCAATCACTGAAGAGAAAGTCTTAGATATTATTGATCTAGAAAAACCTGAGGGAGTGATAATCCAATTTGGCGGACAGACACCTCTAAAACTTTCCGAAGTTTTATTATCCAACAATGTAAAAATTCTTGGCACAGACGTAGATGCTATTGATAGATCAGAGGACAGAGAGAGATTTCAATCCCTTGCACATCAACTCAAGCTCAGACAACCACCCAATCGCACAGTGAAAAATCTTCAAGAGGCTATTGATGCGTCTGAAGAGATTGGATTTCCGATTGTTGTCAGACCTTCATATGTCCTCGGGGGCAGAGCAATGGAGCTTGTTCATAGCCAAACAGAACTTGAAAAGTATCTAAAAGAGGCTGTTGAAGTTTCAGATCAAAAACCAATTTTGCTTGATGGATATTTAACTGATGCTATTGAGGTTGATGTAGATGTTATTTCGGATGGAGTCGAGATTGAGATCGGCGCTATTTTACAGCATATTGAGCAGGCTGGAATCCATTCAGGTGACTCAGCATGCTCTTTGCCACCATATAGTCTGTCAGCAAAAGTAATTGAAGAAATTGAAACACAATCAAAGCAGATTGCTGCAGAGTTAAATGTTATTGGATTGATGAACATTCAGTTTGCTGTTCAAGATGAAAATGTTTTTATAATTGAAGTTAATCCTAGAGCCTCAAGAACTGTTCCATTTATTTCAAAGTGTTTAGGTGAGTCTCTGGTAAAGTCTGCAACAAAAACCATGGTTGGGAAAACATTAAAAGAGATAGGTTTTTCCAATTCACTGCCTAAGAATTATTTTTTTGTAAAAGAAGCTGTTTTACCTTTTGATAAATTTCCTTCAGTAGATCCAATTCTTGGCCCAGAAATGAAGTCTACCGGAGAGGTAATGGGGATTGGTTCAACTTTCGGAGAAGCATATGCAAAAGCTCAAAGAGCTGCAAATAAAATTTTCCCTGATTCAGGCTTAGTATTTATAAGTGTAAAAGAATCTGATAAAAAATATTTACCTAATTTACTTCCATTACTTATTGAGCAAGGTTTTTCATTTATTGCTACCAAAGGAACTGCTGATGCCATTAAAGAACTTGGATACGATGCTCAAATTATTAATAAAGTAACTGAAGGAAGGCCTCATATTGTTGATGAGTTATTAAATAATACTGTAAATTTATTAATTAATACCACTGAAGGACGACAGTCTATTGAGGATTCTGCCTCCATAAGAAGAACAGCATTACAAAATAAATTATTTTGTGTGACTACAATTTTTGGTGCTTTTGCTCTTCTAGAAGCAATGAGCACCAATTCTGATGACTGGATTTATAATTCTTTACAAGAAATAAATTAATTTCATTCATTTGATATAATTTATAAATGGATAAACTCCCAATCACCAAAGCTGGAGAGCAAGAGCTTGCTGAGAGATTGCGTAAGCTTAAGACAAAAGATAGGCCTGAAATATCTCAAGCTATTGCAGAAGCTCGCGCTCATGGAGATCTTAAAGAAAATGCTGAGTATCATGCTGCAAAAGAACAACAAGGTTTTATCGAGGCAAAAATACAAGAAATAGAGCATGCACTCGCCAACGCTCAGGTTATTGACGTAAGAGAAATTCCAGAGACTGGCAGAGTTGTATTTGGCTCAACAATAGATTTGTATGACATAACAAATGATAAATCCATTACTTATAAAATTGTTGGTAACTTAGAATCTAATCCTGAAGTAGGATTGATATCAATTCAAACACCAATTGCTCAAGGCCTTATGGGAAAAAATGTTGGTGATGAAGTCTCAATATCTACCCCATCAGGAACCATTGATCTTGAAATTGAAAAAGTTCAGCATTTATAAAATTTATGCATGCTGATTCATGGGCGCTAAAGGCAAAAAAGCTTGGCTTTCGTTCTCGCGCAGTTTTTAAATTAGAAGAAATATTAACAAAAACTAAAGCGCTTAAGAATAATAGCTTTGTGCTAGACATCGGTTCTGCGCCGGGAGGTTGGTCTGAGCTCATAAAAGCAATGACTCCCTCATCACATGTCTATGCAATCGATCTTCTACCAATGGATCCTATTAATGGTGTAATGTTCTTTCAAGAAGATATTATGGACATTGATGAAATTAAGGAGATTTCTTCGCTAAAATCAAAATTTAACCTTGTTATTTCAGATTTAGCCCCAAATTTAACAGGTATAAGAGCGGTTGATGAAGAAAATATATTTGACTTAAATATCTTTACACTTAAAGCAGCTTTGAATTACTTAAGCAAGAGCAATGGGTCATTCATCATCAAAACGTTTCAGAATAGTTTATTAAAAAAATTAAGGACAGAAATGGAAAAAAGCTTCCATTTAGTTCAAACTTACAAACCTGCTGCTTCAAAGAGTAAGTCAGGAGAAATTTACTTATATGGAGAAGGGCCGCTATGAATTCAGTTTTTAAAAATGCATTAGTTTGGGTTTTATTAGGTTCCGCCTTAATATTTATTTTCAATAATGTTGATAATGCATCTGCCTCAAAGAGGGAAATGATTTCATACAGTCAATTTAAGGAAGAGGTTCTCTCTGATCGAATTGCAAAGATAACCTTCAAAGGCGATCAGATGACTATTTTTGGCGAGCGCCTTGATGGCACAAGATTTGAAACCCGTCATCCTATATACAAAAGAGATGAGTCTGTTGATAACGCAATAGAAGAGCATGGAGTCATTACTGTCTTTGAAAGTGTCGAGCAGCCTTCATTATGGTCACAACTTTTGGTGGGAGCTTTCCCGATTCTATTGCTCTTAGGCATATTTTTCTTTTTTATGCGACAGATGCAAGGTGGTATGTCGGGCAGAGGTGGACCAATGGCATTTGGTAAGAGCAAAGCAAAATTAATGGAGGGTGGAAAAGTTACAACTACCTTTGATGACGTTGCTGGATGTGAAGAGGCCAAACAAGATGTTCAAGAGTTAGTGGATTTTTTAAGAGATCCAACAAAATTTCAAAAATTAGGCGGCAAAATACCCAGAGGCGTTTTAATGGTAGGCCCTCCAGGAACTGGTAAAACCCTCTTAGCAAGAGCTATTGCTGGAGAAGCTAAAGTCCCATTCTTCTCGATATCTGGTTCAGATTTTGTTGAAATGTTTGTTGGTGTAGGTGCATCTAGAGTAAGAGATATGTTTGAGCAGGCTCAGAAGAATTCACCATGTATTGTATTTATTGATGAAATTGATGCAGTTGGGCGCCATAGAGGTGCAGGCATGGGTGGTGGTCATGACGAAAGAGAGCAAACACTAAATCAGTTGCTTGTTGAAATGGATGGTTTTGATGGGAATGAAGGTGTAATTGTTGTTGCAGCTACAAATAGACCTGATGTGCTAGACCCTGCGCTTCTAAGGCCTGGACGTTTTGATAGACAAGTAGTGGTTGATTTGCCTGATTTAAGAGGTAGAGAGCAAATCCTAAAAGTTCATATGAAAAAAGTCCCACTCTCTAAGGATGTTGACGCATTGGTTATAGCAAGAGGAACACCAGGTTTTTCTGGAGCGGACCTAGCGAATTTAATTAATGAAGCTGCTTTATTTGCAGCAAGATATGAAGACAAGAAAGTTGATCAAAATCATTTAGACCTAGCCAAGGATAAAATCATGATGGGTCCAGAGCGTAAATCAATGATTATGACAGAGGATCAAAAAAGAATTACTGCATATCACGAAGCCGGTCATGCAATAGTTGGGCGATTGAGTCCAGAGCATGATCCTGTGTATAAAGTTACTATTATCCCTAGAGGTAGGGCTCTTGGAGTAACAATGTTTTTGCCTGAAGAAGATAGATACATGCAAAGCAAGCAATATCTTCATAGCAGAATTGCTGCACTTTTTGGAGGCAGAATCGCTGAAGAAATTATTAATGGAAAAGATGGAATCACAACTGGCGCATCTAATGATATTGAAGTAGCAACTGGAATTGCAAAAAATATGGTTACTAAGTGGGGGTTATCTGACTTGGGCCCGTTAAAATATGGTGAAGATGATTCAAGTCCATTTTTAGGAAGATCTGCATCCATGGCTCCAAAAGGCATTGGTGGAGAAACATCTAATAGCATTGATACAGAGGTAAAGAAAATAATAGATACTAATTATAAAAAAGCTACCAAGCTTTTAAAGGATAATCTTGACAAATTACATACGATGGCAGAAACACTTCTTACTTATGAGACCATTGATGCAGATCAGATTGATGACATCATGGCTGGAGCTAAACCAAGAGCTCCAAAAGATTGGGATGAGCCAAAAACTCCAAAGACCAAAACTTCTAAAAAAACTTCCATAAAGGGTCCCGTAGAAGAGTTATAATCTTTTCCCATGACTATAAAATTTGGTACTGATGGGATTCGCGGGCCAGTTGAATCTGAGATTACTCCTGAAGTTTGCCTGAGAATAGGACATGCAGCTGGAGTAGTTTTAAAAGAAATGGGCTGGGGAACAGTTCTTATTGGAAAAGACACTCGTGTTTCTGGTTACATGCTCGAATCAGCTCTTCAAGCTGGATTTATTGCCGCAGGAGTCAATGTAAGATTGCTTGGCCCATTGCCAACACCAGGAGTTGCCTATCTCACGAGATCTTTAAGAAATCAATTTGGGCTTGTGATTAGTGCTTCTCACAATAATTATCTTGATAATGGAATTAAATTATTTGCTGGAAATGGTGAAAAAATTTCAAAAGATGTAGAGAAGAAAATAGAGAAGTTATTAGCTGGAGAATTGAAGCCAGTTAAAACTGTTGAGCTAGGAAAAGCCCAAAGATTTGATGAGTCTGGAGATCGATACATTGAGTTTTGTAAATCAACCGTTCCATCCGATGTTTCATTTGACTCACTGAGAGTAGTTTTAGATTGTGCAAACGGTGCCTGTTACAAAGTTAGCCCTTCAATTCTAAGAGAGTTGGGAGCAGAAGTTATTTCAATAGGCACAGAGCCAGATGGATATAATATTAATCATGAATGCGGTTCTACCCACCCAGAAAGAGCTCAAGAGGAAGTCATTAAACAAAGAGCAGATTTTGGCATTGCGCTTGATGGAGATGGGGATCGTGTTGTCTTAATTGATAGAAAGGGCAATATTTTAGATGGTGACGATATTATGTACATCCTTGCTTACGCCAACCCCAACAGAACTGGACCATGGTCTGGAATAGTTGGAACCGCAATGAGCAATCTAGGCTTGGAAGAAGGTATTAGTAAATTAGGTTATAAGTTTAAAAGAGCAGATGTTGGCGACAAGCATGTAAGTCAACTTTTACAAAAAGAAGGCTGGATGCTAGGGGGAGAGCCCTCTGGTCATATCATTTGTCGTGATTTGGTAAGCACTGGGGATGGCACAATTGCGGCATTAAAGGTGATATCTTCCTTATTAATTTTAGAAAAAGACCCTGAAGATATATTGAGCAATTACACAAAAATGCCTCAAGTCAATTTGAATGTGGAAGTAGATAATAAAGATATCCTTTCAGATTCTGATATTCAGAAAAAAATAAAAGAAATTGAATCAGATCTTACAGTTGGGAGAGTTCTCGTTCGACCCTCTGGAACTGAACGCAAGATAAGGGTCATGGTTGAGTCAGATGATGAAATAACTGCAACAAAATATGCAAAAGATATTGCAATTATGTTTAAAAAATAACTTATGTCACTTTGCATAGTAGCTAATTGGAAGCTTAATGGTTCAAGAGAATTTAATCAGCAATGGGCGCTAGAATTTTTTAAACATTTCAACGGCGACAATTTTTCATCTTTAGGTATTGCTCCTGCTTCAGTATATATAGATCATTTGCAAGGAATTTTTAATGATCGCGGAATTAAGATTGGTGCACAGAACATTGATTTTTTAGAAACAGGCGCACGTACAGGGGAAATATCTGCCCCCATGATTAAAGATCTGGGATGTGAATTCAGCATTATTGGACATTCAGAAAGAAGAATATTATTCGATGAAACTAATCAGATTATTTGTCAAAAATTAATTCAAGCAAACAACTGCTCGTTGATCCCAATTTTATGCCTTGGAGAGTCAGATGAAGAGAACCAAGCCAATAATACTTTTAATGTTCTTGAGAAACAGATTATTGAAGCCCTTACGGGCATAACTGAGTTGAGTTCTCTTATCATTGCATATGAGCCTATTTGGGCTATTGGCTCTGGAAAAATACCAAACCCAGAAGAGATCAATTCAGTTCATGAAATGATCAAAGATGTAGTACAATCTCGTTTTCCAAAAATTGGTTTGAAGTCAGTTTTGTATGGAGGAAGCGTGAACTTTAAAAATGCATCTTCACTGTTTGAGCAAAAAAACATTGATGGGGCATTGATAGGTGGCGCTTCACTAGATGGAAAAGAGTTTGCATTAATTGCAAATGTCTTCAACGAATTAAAGGTATTAAAATGATTATTACAGCAATTAAAATTATCTGCATAATCCTAGCAATTGTTCTGATTGTTTTGGTAATTTTGCAGCAGGGTAAGGGTTCTGACTTAGGCTCAGCTTTTGGGGGAGGGTCCTCAAATTCTATGTTTGGTGCAGTAGGCCCATCTAATTTTCTTGGGAAATTGACTGCATTTATTGCTGCTCTTTTTTTAATTTTAAATTTAGCTCAAGCAGTGTTACTAAAAAATGCCAATACTGAAGTATTATTTACTGAAGAAGATATTCAAGAAGCAACTAAAACAACAGAAATCCCAGTAGAGTAATTTGATAAGATTTTGCATTGTTTGCGTGCAACAAAGCAATATTTTAAGATGGTGCCGAAAGCGGGACTTGAACCCGCACGAGCTTTCGCTCACTAACCCCTCAAGCTAGCGTGTCTACCAATTCCACCACTTCGGCAAAGTTGAGAATTATAACAAGATAAATTTTTATTGCTTAAATAAATTTAAATGACTTGACCTTAAGCACTTGCTTTCTATACACTCTATTCCTCTGCGATGCGGGGTGGAGCAGTCTGGTAGCTCGTCGGGCTCATAACCCGAAGGTCGTTGGTTCAAATCCAGCCCCCGCTACCAGTAAATTTGATACGAACTGGGGCATTAGCCCCATTTTTATTTTTAGAGATATGAGAAAAGAAGAAATAGAAAACGCAATTGAACCTGTTGTAACCAGTCATGGCTGTGAACTTTGGGGCATTGAATTATTACGAGGCAAAAAAAGACCTACAATAAGGGTCTATATTGATGCAATTGCTGGTGCAACAATAGATGATTGTGAAAAGGTAGCTAAGGATCTTAACTATGAGCTTGCACTAAATGATGCATTTCTAGATCAAGACTATGTTTTAGAAGTATCAACACCAGGCATAGATAGAAAGTTTTTTAAAGCGGAGCAGTTATCAGCATTTCTAAAAGAGGAATTTGATTTAAAGTTAAGAGAAATTAAAAATGGCAAAAAGAGTCTTGTAGCTAAGCTTATAGATGTAAATAATGATGAAATATTATTTCATTGTGGTGACGAAAAAATGAGCTTAAATTTTATAGATCTTGATCTATGCCGTTTAAAGCCAAATTTTGAAGAACTTATGAGGGTGAACAAATAATGGAAAGTATTGAAATTTTAGCAGTAGTTGAATCTGTTTCTAATGAGAAAGGGATTGAAGAAGGAATAATATTTGGGGCCCTAGAGACCGCGATTGCAAGCGCATCTCTCAGGCATTTTCACGAAGATGCAGACATATCTGTTTCCATTGATAGAGCGTCAGGAGAATACTCAACCCATAGACATTGGCTTGTAGAAGATGAAAACTCAGAGGACTTTCATAAAGAAACTCATATCACAGAGTCAGATTCTAAAATGAGCATTGGTGATACATTTTCTCAGGATGTGGAGAACGTTGTCTTTGGAAGAATTGAAACTCAGGCAGCACGACAGGTAATGATGCAAAAAGTTAGGGAAGCTGAAAGAGATACAATTGTGGCCATGTTTAAATCCCAAGATAACTCTTTAATGAACGGTACAGTCAAAAGAGTGACCAGAGATAATATTATTGTGGACATTGGAAATGATATCGAAGCAATTCTTCCGAGAGATCAATTGCTCCCAGGTGAGATATATAAGATCAATGATAGGATGCGAGCTATTCTGCAAATTAAAGAAATAGAAGGAAGAGGTTCTCAGTTAATGCTAAGCAGAACTTGTTCTGAGATGGTAACTGAGTTATTTAGAATTGAAGTGCCGGAAATTAATGAAGATATAATTGAAATAAGGGGAATTGCGCGAGATGCTGGCTCAAGATCTAAAATTACTGTTAAAACAAATGATGGTCGAATAGATCCTGTAGGAGCTTGTGTTGGTATGCGAGGTTCAAGAGTGCAGTCTGTTTCTGGCGAGCTTGGAAACGAAAGAATAGATATTATCATTTATGATGATAATCCAGCTCAAATGGTAATTAATTCACTTGCTCCCGCAAAAGTTGAATCAATTGTTATGGATGAGGATTCTCGCTCAATGGAGCTAGCTGTCAACGAAGAAAATTTAGCACTTGCCATAGGCTCAAGGGGTCAAAATATCAGACTGGCATCTAGGCTTGTCGGATGGGAATTAAATATCATCAGCAGCAATGAAGCTGAAGCAAAAGAAAGAGTTGTGGAGGCAGAGTTTCAAGCAAAGCTAATGGACAATTTAAGCATTGATGAAAAAGAGGCTGAGGCTCTTATCAGAGGCGGCTTTTTGACTTTTGATGATATTGCTTATGCTGAGGATGGCAAACTATCCTCCGCTATGGAAATTGATGAGGTAAGAGCGGAAGAAATTAAAGCTGCCGCTGCAGATGCTGCTTTGATGGAAGCCATGGGTGAAATAACTCAAGAAGAATCCAATTTAGAATCACTCACAGAATTAGGTTTTAGCGAAGAAGAGGTTGAAACTCTTGTCTCTAATGCTCTAAAAAGCAAGGATGATATAGCAGAATTAGCTGTAGATGAGTTACAAGATATTATTGAAATCACTGAAAAGAAGGCAGCAGATATTATAATGAAAGCTCGGGAAAGTTGGTTTAATTAAAAAAAGGAAGTTATTGCATTGGGACTTACAGTAAAAGATTTCGCGAAAACCTTAAAAATTAAGGATGATGCTTTATTGGAGAGAATGAAAGCTGCGGGGCTTTCGCATAGTAAGGCTTCAGACGAAATAACTCCTGCAGATAAATTAGCGATACTTAAATCATTAAAAGAACGAAAAGGTTCAACATCCTCCTCTGTGACATCATCTTCTAGTAGTGGAGGAGTAACAGTTAAATCAAAAGGCACACTTTCTCAACCCACGTCTTCGACCCCCAGTTCATCAGAGGGCCTTACAGACAATATTGAGGCTAAAAGACAGGCTGCTGCAGAAAATTTAAAAGAACAGCAACAAAAAAGAGAAGATCAAATTAAAGAGGCTATTCGCCTAAAACAAGAGCAACAGCAGGCAGCAAAGAAATCACCCCAACAAAAATCAAGTCCTCATCAAAAACCTCAGTCAAGGGTTAATATCAAAGATCAGCTCTCCAGAGCAGCCAAAGATTACTCTCGAAGGGAAGCTAGTTTTAATGAAGCCACCGAGCATCAATTTGCAAAACCTGTTGAATTCATCAAGCGTGATATAGAAGTTCCAGAAATGATCCAGGTAGGTGAATTAGCTAAACTAATGTTTATTAAAGGCGGGGAAGTTGTCAAGGTTCTCATGAGTTTAGGGGTTGCTGCATCAATAAATGACTCTATAGATCAGGAAACCGGAATCTTAGTTGCGGAAGAGTTAGGTCATAATGGAATTGCTTTGAATGATTCATCCGTAGAAGACGAGATTATTGGTAATATAAATTATTCAGATAATCCCAAAGCAAGAGCACCAGTCATCACTGTCATGGGTCATGTTGATCATGGCAAGACAACTTTGCTTGATTTTATTCGCAAGACGAAAGTGGTTGATGGAGAAGCTGGAGGTATCACCCAACATATAGGAGCATACCAAGTGCCGGTTGGTGATTCAGTTATTACGTTTATAGATACACCTGGTCATGCAGCATTTTCATCTATGAGAGCCAGAGGCGCGAATACTACCGATATTGTAATTTTGGTCGTAGCTGCAAATGATGGAGTTATGCCTCAAACAGAAGAAGCCATTAATCATGCTAAAGCCGCTGGTGTTTCTATTGTTGTTGCAATTAACAAAATGGACCTTCAAGGTGCAGATGTAGAAAGGATTAAAGGAGATTTAGCTGCAAAAGACTTAACTCCAGAGGACTGGGGTGGAAATATTCAGATGGTACCTGTTTCTGCATTAAAAGGTGATGGAGTTGATAAGCTTCTTGAGGCTGTAATATTAGAATCTGAGCTTTTAGAGCTCAAGGCTCACTACGAAGGGCAAGCCCAAGGAGTTGTTATTGAATCTGAGTTAGATAAATTTAGAGGAGCTGTTGCTACTTTGCTTATTCAGAATGGCACATTGAAAGTTGGTGATATGGTTGTTTGTGGTGCAGCTATTGGAAAGGTAAAGAGCATTATTGGCTCTGACGGAGGTAAATTAAAATCTGCTGAGCCTTCATTTGCTGTAGAGATATTAGGATTAAGCAGCGTTCCTAATGCAGGAGAGACTTTTCAAGTAGTGAAGAATGATAAAGAAGCGCGGGAAATCGCAGCATTTAGAGAAAGCAAAATCAAAGATCGAAAAGTATTAAAGCAAAGAGATGAAAGTCTTGGCAATATTTTTGAATCCATGGGCCAATCAGATAAAAAAGTTTTAAATGTTATCTTAAAATCTGATGTTGCTGGAACCTCTGAAGCTATTGTTGCGGCCTTGGCTGATATTGGGAATGATGATGCGTCGATTAAAGTTGTTGCTTCAGGAGTGGGAGGAATTACTGAGTCAGACGCAAACTTAGCACTAGCCACAGATTCAATGATTTTAGGTTTTAATGTTCGTACAGATAATGCCGCAAAGAAAGTTGTTGAGAGTGAGGAAATGGTACTTTCCTATCACAGCATTATCTATGAATTAATAGATGAAGTTAAGGCTCGATTAAGTGGCCTATTAGACCCAATTATTAAAGAAGAAATTGTAGGAACAGCTGAGGTTCTAGAAGTATTTAATTCTCCTAAATTTGGTCAAGTTGCAGGATGTATGGTGATAGAAGGGTCTATCTTTAAAAGCAAACCTGTTAGAGTTCTTAGAGACGATGTGGTAATTCATCAAGGCGAGCTTGATTCACTTAGAAGATTTAAAGACGATGTTGGAGAAGTAAAATCTGGAACAGAATGTGGAGTCGGCATTAAAAATTATAAAGATATCCGACCGGGAGACAAGGTAGAGGTTTTTGATAGAAAAGAAGAGGCTCAAAGTATTTCATAGCATGTCTTCAGCAAGAGTCCCGAAGATTGAAGATTTTTTAAAAAAAGAAATATCTCAAATCATCTCCTCTCAAGTCAAAGACCCTCGCTACAAATTTCTAAATATAGTTGACGTCAAATGTTCATCTGATTTGGGTGTTGCCAAAGTTTTTTATACTATTATTAATGGCGATATTTCTGACTCTCCTGACAAAAAATCTCTTGAAAAATTCTCTTCAATGATTAGGTCTAAGCTCTCAAAATTTATGCAAATAAGAAGAGTTCCAAAACTCATATTTAAATATGATGAAAGTCTTGAGAGGTATAATAATATCGACGCAATATTAAATTCATTAAGTGATTAGCGGTTTTCTTCTAGTTAACAAAGATCCTGGCATTACTTCATCAAGGGTCGTACAAATTTTAAAAAAAAAATTTAATCTTAAAAAAGTAGGACATTTAGGTACCTTGGACCCTATGGCAACTGGGCTTCTAATAATTGCAATAAATAGAGCCACAAAGTTTGCATCTCTTCTTTTGCAGAGTGAAAAGTCTTATCGAGCTGAGGTTACTTTAGGCATTCAGACTGACACAGATGATGCAGAGGGAGAAGTAATATCATCAAAAGCAGTGAATATCAGTGGGCTAGACGCAAAAGAATCTTTGTTAACTTTTTTGGGTGAAAGCGATCAATTGCCTCCAAATTACTCAGCGCTAAAGTATAAGGGCAAACCCATGTATAAATATGCAAGAGATGGTATTAAAGTTGAAAAAGCAGCAAGAAAAATATTAATTAAAAATATTCAAAATATTTTAATAGAATTACCCAGAGTGTCATTTGATATTTCATGCTCTAAGGGCACTTACATAAGATCTATTGCCAGAGATTTGGGGGCTAAGCTTGGCTGTGGAGCTCATTTATCAGGACTAACAAGAACAAGTCAGGAAAAATTTACGCTTTCCGAAGCATGTTCATTAGATGATATAAAGTTAAAAGACTTAATTTCATTAGAAAAAGCTTTTGAAGATTTAGATTTTATTAAATTAGATGAGAAGGATTGCAAGGCTTTTCTTCATGGCAGATCAATTGAAATAGATCTTGATCATACTAATTTATTAAGAGTATATGATTCTGCCAATCAATTTATCGCAATCGGAAAAAATTCAAGCAAGGGCTTTAAACATGAATACCTTGTTTAATGAGTAAATAAGTAATAAGCTACACCATCTTGAACTTTAGATATGCAAGGTTTGAGAAGATTAGGGAGCATATCCAAGGAGAAAATAAACATGGCTTTGTTAAAAGAAGAAAAGAATAAAATTGTTAAAGAGTTTCAGAATAGTGACACCGATACTGGCTCACCAGAAGTGCAAATCGCTCTTCTGACCGAAAATATAAATAAATTACAATCTCATTTTAAAATTCATAAAAAAGACCATCATTCAAGAACAGGTCTTATTAGAATGGTTAACCTTAGAAGAAAGCTTTTAGCTTATCTTAAGAGAAAAAATCCAGAAAGCTATCAAGACATCATTAAATCTCTTAAATTAAGAGGCTAATAAAAGGAAAATCGTGGAAGAAAATAAATTAAATACTCAATCCGTAGAGTTCGAATACGGAAATAAAACTGTCAAGATTGAAACTGGTAAAATTGCAAGACAAGCTACTTCAAGCATTATTGTTACTATTGATAACCTAGTTGTATTAACAACGATGGTAGCTAGAAGGGAAGCAGACCCAAAGAAGGATTTTTTCCCCTTAGCTGTTTTCTATCAAGAGAAGTTTTATGCAGCTGGAAAAATTCCAGGTGGATATTTTAAAAGGGAAGCCAGGCCAACTGAACAAGAGACTTTAACTTCTAGGTTGATTGATAGGCCTATTAGACCGCTCTTCCCGGAAGATTTTAAAAATGAAATACAGATTTTTTGTACTGTCTTATCATCAGATAAAAATATTAATCCTGATATAGCATCATTGATTGGAGCATCAGCAGCTCTATCAATTTCAGGGGTTCCATTTCAGGGCCCTCTTGGGGCTGCAAGAGTGGGTTTTATAGATAGTAATTATGTATTAAACCCATCCCCCGAAGAGCTTGAGAAATCCATGCTGGATATGGTAGTAGCAGGCACTGAAGATGCAGTATTAATGGTTGAATCTGAAGCAAGTGAACTTAGCGAAGATTTGATGTTGGGTTCAGTTCTTTATGGCCATCAAGAGATGCAAAAAGTTATAAAAGCTTGCTCAGAACTAAGAGCTAAAGTGAATCCTACTCCATGGGAGTTTTCTGAAGATGAATTAACGGCAGAATTTAAGAAGAAAATTGCTGATTCTTATACAGATGAAATAGCGAGCGCATTCAAGATTGCAGATAAAGCTGATAGAGGGGATGCAATTAATTCTGTTAGAGAAAAGATCAATGAAGCTCATGAAGATTTAGATGAAATGGAAAGAGGCAAATTAATGAATGCCTTTAAATTAGTGGAAAAAGATGTGGTTAGAAAAAGCATTTTGTCTAATGAACCTAGGATTGATGGAAGAGATCTAGATACTGTAAGACCAATCTATGTCGAAACCAATGTTCTGCCAAGCGTTCATGGGTCCTCTTTATTTACTCGCGGTGAAACTCAAGCATTAGTTGCAGCTACACTTGGCTCAACAAGAGATGCACAAAGGATCGAAGGGTTAAATGGCGAAGAATCAAATACTTTTATGCTGCATTACAATTTCCCTGCATACAGTGTTGGAGAGATTGGCATGCCACTTGGGCCAAAGCGAAGAGAGATCGGTCATGGGAACTTAGCAAAAAGAGCAATTAAAGCTGTTCTTCCAAATCCAGAAGAGTTTGGTTATACCTTGAGAGTTGTTTCAGAAATCACCGAATCCAATGGATCAAGTTCTATGGCTTCCGTCTGCGGAACTTCTCTTTCACTAATGGATGCTGGAGTTCCTATTTCAAATCCAGTTGCAGGAATTGCTATGGGGCTTATCAAAGAAGAAGATAGCTTTGCAGTATTAACAGATATCCTGGGTGATGAAGATCACCTTGGCGATATGGATTTTAAAGTTGCTGGCACTAAAGATGGTGTTACTGCACTGCAAATGGATATTAAAGTTCAAGGTATTACAGCTGAAATTATGGAATCTGCATTAGAAAAAGCAAAAAATGCCAGGATGCATATTTTAGAAAAAATGAATGCTGTGATTTCTGCTCCAAAAGAATTGTCTGATAATACTCCTGCGATGAAAAAAATTACCGTACATCAAGACAAGATAAAAGAGATTATTGGTAAAGGCGGCGCTGTAATTAAGGGTATGCAGGCTGATACAGGTGCATCTGTAGATGTGAATGATGATGGCGTTGTTACTATATTTGGTGAAACGCAATCAATTATGAAAGCTGCTCTTGAAATCATTGAAGGCATAATAGAAGATCCTGAGCTAGATAAAGTTTACGAAGGAAAAGTCGTCAAGATTGTAGATTTTGGTGCTTTTGTAAATATTTTACCTGGAAAGGATGGACTGCTTCATGTCTCCGAGATTTCCTCTGAGCGAGTTGAGAATGTTTCCGATGTTCTTAGCGAGGGTGATGTTATTAAGGTCAAATTAATTGGATTTGATCGAGGAAAAATGAAACTATCTAAAAAAGTATTAGAGCAGTAGCCATTATAAAATCATCAATACTTATAATATATAAGAATTATTATTTATATCAGTGATAGATAAACTTACTAAATGTCAAATCTAGAAATTTTTTTATCACATTTTTCTTGTTCATAATTTCATTTTATGGTTTTATAGGTTAACTAACCGTGCAAACCATAGGGGGAAATTATGGATAATGCATTTAGAATGTTAAGCGACCTAGTTAGTAATCTGACTAGTGTTATCGTTGGTATCTTAGGACTTGGTATCGTTGGAAGCCTTGCTTTCGGTGATATGATGGGGCTAGATGTAATTGGAAACATTACTTCTTTAGTCGAGTCGTTAGCTTCTAGCGGTGTTGTAGGACTACTTGTATTAGCTGTTCTATATAGCTTAGTAAACAGATAAGCATTGCTTAATCTATGTTAGAAAGGGTCATTAGGCCCTTTCTAGCTTTTTTATAAAATAATGAATCTTAATAACTCTCTTACAAAACTTACCGCTTTTTTTAACAAGTTATTAAAATTATTATTACCTCTTGTAGCAGTTTCGCTATTACTGGGTATTATTTTTGGTCCAACTACTCCATTTGTTGGGGATGTTTACAAAAATGTTACTGATATTTTAAGTATGCTTGGAGAAGATGCTTTATTAGTATTGGTATCTCTAATAATAATTTTGATATTCTTTAAAAAAGAACAGTAGAAATAAGATTGTCAACTCTCAGATAATTACATTATCTGATCTTCTTTTTTTCTTGATAACTGATCGTTAATGGTGGCTATGGGTGGAATTGAACCACCGACCCCAGCGTTATGAGTGCTGTGCTCTAACCATCTGAGCTACATAGCCAAGTGGTGAAATGATAAAGAACTTGATTTAGAAGTCAAACATTAAATTTGAAGTGAATGACGTCGCCATCCATTACCATATAATCCTTTCCTTCAAGCCTTAATTTCCCATCTCTCTTAGCTCCAGATTCTCCTCCACATCTAATAAAGTCCTCATATGAAATAACCTCAGCTTTAATAAAACCTCTTTCAAAATCTGTGTGAATAACGCCAGCGGCTTGAGGTGCTAAAGAGTTTTGACGCATTGTCCAAGCTCTAGATTCCTTTGGCCCAGAGGTAAAAAATGTTTCTAGATTCAGGAGCTTGTATCCCGCAAGAATAATTTTGTTTAATACAGGCTCATCCATTCCCAGCAATTCCAGGTATTCTGCTTGTTCATCTTCCTCCAAAGTAGCTAGCTCATACTCGACTTTAATCACAGCAGGAATAATATTGATGTGATTGATATTTGCATAACTTTCTATATCATCAAGATGATTCTTTGAAGCATCATCAGATAAGTTTGCGACCAATACCATTGGTTTTGTTGAAAGCAAATTCATGCTTTCAATAAATTTTATCTCTTCAGCTTCAAACCTATCCAGCCTCGGCAAATTCCCATTTTCCATAAGCTCTTTGAGAGATTCAATTATTTCTTTATGTTTCTTTGCATCCCCATCTCCGGATCTGATTAGCTTTTCTAACTTTTGCTCTCTTTTTTCAAGAACTTCAAGGTCTGCAAAAATTAACTCAAGATTAATAGTTTCGACATCTTTTAGTGGATTGATTGAGCCGTCAACATGCACAACATTCTCATCATCAAAACACCTAACTACGTGGAGGAGGGCATTCATTTCTCTAATATTAGATAGGAATGCATTTCCTAAACCTTCGCCCTTCGAAGCGCCTTTTACAAGTCCAGCAATATCCACAAAGCTCATGGTGGTTGGGATTACTTTTGCTGAATTTACAATATTATTGATGCTATCAAGCCTCTTATCTGGAACATTAACTATTCCAAGATTAGGCTCAATTGTGCAAAACGGAAAGTTCTCTGCTGGAATAGAGGATTTTGTTATTGCATTAAACAAAGTTGACTTACCCACGTTAGGCAAGCCTAAAATCCCACATTTAAAACCCATTTTATTCAGTATGAAGTTTTAATTGAGCACTCTGAATATCATTGTTGCTCAAAAGCTCAATAATATTATTGAACCTATAAAAGCTATCTAGAATTGGATCTTTTTCAGCCGGTTTGAATTTACCTAGAACCCAGTTTGTTACATCCACTTTATTGCCTGGGTGTCCAATTCCTACCCTTAGTCTGATAAATGATTTTCCTGAATGAGATATGATGCTTCTCAACCCATTATGGCCGCCGTGACCTCCGCCTATTTTTAATTTTAGGCTTCCAATTGGTAGGTCTAAATCATCATGAATAATTATTATTCTATCGAGGCCAAAACTGCTTGTTTTTACAATTTTATTAATCGAATGACCGGATTCATTCACATATTGATCAGGATAACCCCACAGAATTTTTTCATCAGAAGACATGGCAACAGTAGCTTGAATTTTTTTCTTTGACTGAAGTTCTAGATTGCAATCAGCTGCTATAGTTTTTATCCAGTCTTTTCCAATATTATGTCGTGTTCCATTGTATTGATCGCCAGGATTACCTAAGCCAATGATGCAGATATTAGGCACAGAAAATACGAACTTTAATCACTTGATTCTTCTTCGGGAGTCTCTTCATTAGAATCATCCTGTTCTACAGACTCCTCTTCTCCCTCAGCTACTTCACCTTCCTCACCATCTGATAAAATCTCAGGCTTTTCTTCTGCTCTTGGAGGGTTGACTGAAACAATCATTTGGTCATTTTCTTCATCAAAGCCAGGGATTTCAGCACCTTCTGGTAGATTGATATCAGATAAACGGATTGCTTCATTTAGCATTAAATTTGTAATATCAATTTCAATTGCTTCTGGGATATTTCCTGCCAAGCAGGCGATTTCTATTTCTGAAATTGCTTTAGCAAGCACGCCACCATCTGTTTTAACTCCCTCACAGTCCTCTTCGCCATTAAATCTGAATGGAACAACAACTTTGAGTTTAGTTTTACTGGAAACTCTTTGAAAGTCTGCATGAAGAAATTTACCTTTTACAGGTTCTCTTTGAAGCTCCTTGAGAACAACTTTTTCTTCATTTCCCTCAAGTAAAATTTTAAGAACTTGGGTATAAAAGAGTTCATTTTCTGAAGCTTTTGTAAGCTCATTCAACTTCAGCTTAATATTCTTTGATTCCTCTTCATTACCGTAGATAATAGCAGGAACCATTGAATCTTCTCGTCTAATTTCTCGAGTTTTGTTTGTTCCAGTTCTAACTCTTAGATCTGCATTTAATATAATTTCATTTGACATAGGTCTTACCTTATAACTTATCTTTCTACAAAAATAGAGCGCTTAGCGACTCTTCATTGTTTAATCTTCTGATGCACTCTGCAATAGTAGGGGCAAGAGAAATGACGCGTATTTTACTGCATTTTTCTGCTTCTGGGGACAAAGAAATTGAATTGGTTACAACTAATTCATCTATTGAAGAATTAGAGATTCTCTCAATCGCAGGGCCAGATAAAACTGGATGGGTGATATAAGCCTTCACCTTGGCCGCGCCTGCATCTTTAAGAGCCTGAGCCGCATTACATAATGTTCCGGCTGTATCAATAATATCATCAGGGACAATACAACTTTTTCCTTCAACATCTCCAATAATATTCATTACCTCAGATTCATTCGCAGTTGCCCGTCTTTTATCGATAATAGCAAGATCAGACTCATCTAAGAATTTTGCTAATGCCCTTGCTCTAACGACTCCACCAACATCAGGGGAAACAACTAATATTTTTTCATCTTTTGTAGACCTTGATTTAATATCATCGTGCATGATCTTAGTTGCATAAACATTATCGGCCGGCATATCAAAAAAACCTTGAATAGATTCTGAGTGAAGATCGACAGTTAGCACTCTATCGACACCAACTGAGTTCATCATGTCTGCTATAACTTTTGCACTAATTGGAACTCTGGCAGACCTTACCCTTCTGTCTTGACGAGCATAACCATAATAGGGAAGGATAGCTGTTATTCTAGAGGCTGATGATCGCTTTAGAGCATCAGTAATTAACATTAACTCCATTAAATTAGAATTTGTTGGAGCGCATGTAGATTGAATAATATATGCCTCATGACCTCTTACATTCTCAAGAATTTCTACTTTTATTTCACCATCAGAAAATTTTCCAAGATCAATATTACCCAGCTTTAGTCCAAGTATCTTTGCAACTTCCTCTGAAAGAGGTATTGATGCGGAGCCGGAAAAAATTCCTACAGTGGGTTTGTTAATCATTTTCTTCAGTGCTGGCTGGGGTGGCTGGATTCGAACCAGCGCATGACGGGATCAAAACCCGTTGCCTTACCGCTTGGCTACACCCCATTATTTTAAGTAAGTTAATAATGGTGAACATTGTAAAGGTTCACAAAAAGAGTGTCTCCATTTAGTTGGAATTTTTTTCAAAGTTTTTTCAATTTTGTTTTTATCATTATAAGTACAAAATATTGTTGATCCTGTTCCGGATAGCTTAAAGGAGTTATTTTTATTCAGTTCATTAAAAATTCTTTTTATATCTTGATTTTTTTCAAGAAAAATAGGCAAAAACGAGTTCTCTTCCTTCGCTAGAATTGATTCTTGAGAACTCTTGCTTAAATTATCCCATTCAGAGAAAAATTCTTTGGTTGAGGAGTGAACTTGTGGAAATAGTAATAAATATTTTTTATTAGAATGTTTTATTTCCTCAAATAGTTTTTCACCAATACCAGATGCATGAGCATTCTTTCCAAAAATAAAAAAAGGCACATCGGCTCCTAGTTTTTTGCCTAATTTCATTAATTCCGCACAAGAAAGCCCTAGTTTAAATAAAAAATTTGTTCCTATGAGCGCTGCAGCTGCATTTGAGCTACCGCCACCCAGGCCTCCTCCTAACGGGATATTCTTTACAATCTCCACATCACAATATATTTCTTTTTCAATGTAATTTGATAATGATCTGATTGCATCAAAAACTATATTTTTCCTCCCATCAATCGAGGCTCCGAGATTAGTTTTTACAGATATGGACTTACTAGATGTTTTTTTGATTAACATCTCATCAAACAAATTGATTAGTTGAAAATGTGTTTTAATTTCATGCATCCCATCAGTTCTTTTGCTCAATACAGAGAGATTTAAGTTCAGTTTTGCAGGACAATTTACTTTTAAGCTATCCACTCTTTAAAAGCCCAATAATTTTTAGCTTAGTTTTGTATGTCATATAGATTGATACAGTACCATTATTTTGATGATTGCATTTTAATTCAAAATCATATTTTTTTAAGATAAAAATATTTTTATCAATATTTAGCTCGCTAAAGCAAGAATTAAAAAAATTGACATAGTCTTTTTTTTCAAAACTCTGAAATAAATAGAGATACTCATTATCAATTTTCGGATCAAACGACAGGCCTGCGGAATGATCAAATTCAATCTTTAATAGATTTCCAAATAAAGGTTTGCCAATCTGTATAATAACTTTTTCAGGCAATGCATTAACTCTTACATTATAGTTAGAGCGGCTTTGAGTGTTGGTAAAAGATAACTTGCCTACAAATACACTTTCTGAAAATGTTGAGTGAGATATTGACGTACATGAACCTAAGAAAATTAAAAGAAATATTGAGATAATTTTTGTTATGGAATTACAGCTATTTGGCATAAATCATAAAACTACAAAGTTATCAGAGAGAGAGCTTTTTATTATAAATGACTCTAATCAAGAAGACTTTAAAAACTTCTTTGACAGTAGTTTTAATGATTCTATAGAATCATTTTTTGCTCTCTCTACTTGTAATAGAACCGAGGTTTATGTTTATGGCGCCTCATTAAATATAACGCAAATTGCCAAAAAAACCCTTGAATTCTTTGGATCAAGCGATTATCTGAATGATGATTTGTATTTTTTTAAGGGCAATGAGGCTATCGAACATATGTGCTATGTTGCAAGCGGCCTTGATTCACAGGTGTTGGGCGAGCAGGAAATACTGGGTCAATTCAAGCAATCAATTCAGACATATATTGGACTCGGTTCATTGAATGGCCCATTTCAAAAACTAACTGAGGATATTACATCAATTGCAAAAGCAGCAAGAACAGAAACACAGATTGGTTTTAATCCATTATCCGTTTCAGGCCTGTCATTAAAAATTGTTCAAGAGATTTTTGAGGATCCAACTCAACAAAAACTTACAATTGTAGGGGCTGGTCAGATGGCAATAAGCGTTATTGAAAATTTTTATACAAATGGCATCACTAACATCAATGCGGTTAATCGATCAAAGAAAACATTAAAAGTTAATAACTCTCTTTCTATTGAAACAACTCAGCTATCTCAGCTTGGAGCTCTGATTCAAAATACAGATATTTTAGTCACCTCTATTAATTCACCTCTACCTATCATTGGAAAGGGGTTAATCGAGCAAGTGATGAGAGAAAGAAAGAACAAACCCATGCTATTAATTGATTTGGGAGTTCCTAGAAACATAGAGAATCAAGTTAGAGATCTGGAGTATGCTTATTTGTTCACAATTGAGGATATTGAGCTTGTTACCCAAGAGAATTTAGAAGAACGCTCCTCTGAGGCATTGAAAGCAAGAGATCTTATTCAGAAAAGAATTGAATCTTTGAATCAAGAACAAGCAAATCAAAATAATCGCAAAGAAGCCTATATTGCTCTTAAGGATGTCTCTAATAATCTTAATGAACAAGATTTCTTAGAGTTACTAAATTCAGATGATCCATATACATCGCTTAAACAAATACATCTTGTCTCAGAGGATCAGCTACAATATATTTCAACATTAACCCCTCATGCTATTTTGTCTATGATTAAGGAAATTAGAAGTGCTTGAAGATTCTATTATTGCAAAATTAGAGAGCGTAAAATTACGATCCACTGAGATCCATGAAGCTCTTGCAAGAGAGGGTGCGACAGATGATATGGCGCAATTCACTCAATTAAATAAGGAATATTCTGAAATTACACCTATCGTTGATTTATTTCAATCACTTCAAGATGTCCAGAAAGAATTAAATGGCGCAAAGGAACTTTTAGATTCAGGAGATTCAGAGCTAATAGAGCTTGCAAAAATAGAAATCTCAGCTAATCAAGATAAGATTAAAGAGCTTGAGCAAAACCTTAAATTCATGCTTTTGCCTAAAGATGAGGCAGATGACGGGGCTGCTTATCTTGAGATTAGAGCGGGAGCCGGCGGTGATGAGGCAGCAATATTTGCAGCAGATTTATTTAGAATGTATTCAAGGTTATCTGAGCGTCAAGGCTGGAAGGTTGAAATTGTAAATACAAAGCTATCAGAGCCCAGTGGTTTAAAAGAGGCTGTGGTTAAAATTAATGGTCAAGGGGTTTTTAAGTTTCTCAAATTTGAATCAGGCGTTCATCGTGTTCAAAGAGTGCCTGAAACTGAGTCACAAGGAAGAATTCATACCTCAACAGTTACCGTTGCAATTTTACCTGAAGTTGATGAGGTGCAAGACATAGAGATAGATAAAAGCGAACTAAGAGTCGATACTTACAGAGCATCCGGTGCAGGGGGGCAGCATGTTAATAAAACTGACTCTGCCGTCAGACTAACTCATATACCAACCGGAGTTGTTGTTGAATGTCAGGATGATAGATCACAACATAAAAACAAGGCTAAGGCCATGGCTCTGTTGGCCGCGAAATTAAAACAAAATGAGATTGATGAGCAGCAAAATACAATTGCCAGTGAAAGAAAAATTCTCGTGGGAACTGGTGATAGAAGTGAGAAGATTAGGACTTACAATTTCCCTCAGGGAAGAATCACTGATCACAGAATCAAGCTAACTCAACATAATTTAGACCAAGTGATGGATGGCGATATGATTTCTATTTGCCAAGCCCTAATTACTGAAAATCAATTAGCCCAGCTTTCTAACCTTGAAGAAACCTCATAATTGAATCAAAGCGTTAAATATTATTTTGCTCTTGCTAGATCAAAAGAGTCTCAGTATCAAAATATTTTACGGGACCTAAAATACTTCTTAAAGTCTCTTGGGGTAAACGATACAATTATTACCCTTGAAGATGAATATGATTTATCAGCTGAAGAAACCTTAAAACTCGATACTTTTTTTTCATCATACTTAGCCGGCATTCCCCTTGATTATATTTTAAATAAATCAGAATTCATGGGGTATAAATTTTATGTTGACTCAAGAGCATTAATTCCTAGACCAGAAACAGAATTAATTGTTGAGTGGGTATTAGATTTATCGTTAAACAAAAACGCAACAATTTTTGAGGCTGGAACAGGCTCAGGTTGCATAGCCATATCAATTTGTTTAAAAAACAAAGATCTAAAAATTCTTGCCTCAGATCTTTCAGGTCAAGCATTGGAAGTTGCTCAAATCAATAGAGAGCTACACAATGCTTTCAATGTAACCTTTATACAGTCTAATTGGTTGGCTTGCTCGATAGAGAATTCTCTTGATTTGGTTATTTCCAATCCACCATACATAAAACCAAATGATCCCCATCTTAAAGATCTTAATCATGAGCCTTTCATTGCATTGATCACTGAAAATGGCTCACAAAGTTTTTTTCAAATTGCTTCACAAGCAATATATTCTCTAAAGTTTGGAGGGAAAATTATATTTGAACATGGTCATTCTCAAGCAGCAGAGGTTTCAAATATTTTAAAAGACTGTGGCTTTAAAAATATTGTGACTTGTAAAGATTTTCAAGGTTTAGATAGATATACCCATGCAAATAAATAATATTATTTTCATATGATAAGATTTATTCTTAAGAGTTAATGCAGAATATAATTTTGTAAAAAACCAACTAGATTACTTATAAATAAAGGGGTTATTTCAATGAAGGGTAATATGATGAATTGGGATTTAACTATCCCGCAGGCAATTTTACATGCCGAAAAATATAATTTTGATGGCAAGTTAGTTTCACGAGAATTAGATGGCTCAATAAATTCAACTACATATGGAAAGTCAATTAAGCGATCTAAAAAGCTTGCTAATGCCCTGGCAAAACTTGGCGTAAATGCACACGATCGAGTAGCAACTATTGCCTGGAATAATAGTAGGCACTTTGAAACCTATTTTGCTGTATCTGGCATGGGAGCTATCCTTCATACCTTGAATCCAAGATATTCCCCTGACCAGTTAATATACATACTCAATCACGCAGAGGACGAAGTTTTAATTGTTGATCCTACATTTATTCCGCTTGTGGAGAGTGTTCAAGATAAATTAAATACAGTTAAAACTATAATTATTGCCTCATCAAAAGATTCTATCCCAGATAATAATTTAAAAAATGCATTAAGTTATGATGAGTTAATTATTGACGAGTCAGATGAATATGATTGGCCTGAATTAAATGAAGATGATGCAGTCGCTTTGTGTTACACCTCTGGCACTACTGGTAATCCTAAGGGAGTTTTATATTCTCATAGGTCAACTATTTTGCATGCAATTTCAGTATCTGGAGCTATGGGTTTCGACTCTTCTAGCTCAGTCTTACCGGTTGTTCCTATGTTTCATGTTAATGCTTGGGGAGTACCTTATTGCGCATTAATTACAGGAATAACTTTAGTTTTGCCTTGTCATGCTCTGGATGGAGAGTCTTTGTATGAGCTGGTGAAGCAAGAATCAGTTGATTCAATGTTGGGTGTTCCAACTGTTTGGCTTGGACTATTACAGTATCTTGAAGGAAAGGGTCTTAAGCTTGATACAGTTGATCAAGTTTTAGTTGGAGGTTCTGCAGCACCTTATGCAATGATCAAGGCATTTGATGAGCAGCATGATGCATTTTTAACTCATGGATGGGGAATGACAGAAATGAGTCCTCTTGGAACCCTAAATGCACCAACCAAGAAAACCATGAGCCTACCTAAAGAAGAAAGATATCAGCTTCAAACAAAACAGGGTTATCCGATGTTTGGCGTGGAGATTAAGACTGTTGATGATGAAAATAATGAACTTCCTAGAGACGGAGAGGCCAGCGGCGCCCTAAAGGTTAAAGGGCCATGGATCATGCATAAATATTACAAAGCAGATGGTCCTGCAGTAGATGAAGAGGGTTGGTTTGATACAGGAGATGTTGCAACTATCCATCCAGACGGATGCATGCAGATTGTTGATAGAGCAAAAGATGTCATAAAGACTGGTGGAGAATGGATCAGCTCAATCGATTTAGAAAATGCTGTACTAACTCATGAAAATGTACTTGAAGCATGCGTCGTTGGAGTTCCCCATCCTAAGTGGGATGAGAGGCCTTTGCTTTTCTTGATCACAAAAGATGGAAATGAAATTGATAAGCAGGAAATCAATGATTTCTTACTAGAAAAAGTTGTTAAGTGGTGGCTGCCCGACGATATTATTTTTGTCAAAGAGCTTCCGCATGGCGCAACAGGAAAGTTGTTGAAGGTTGAGTTACGAGAAAAATACAAAGAACATTTAATGGGAGAATAATATGTTACACATTGTAAAACCTAATGAAATTGATTCGGTAATTGGTAAGGATCTTGGCGCTTCTGAATGGATGGTGATTGATCAAGAAAGAATTGATAAATTTGCTGATGCAACTATGGATCATCAATTTATACATGTTGATCCAAAACAAGCAGAACCTATTTTTGGCTCAACAATTGCCCATGGCTTTCTTTCATTATCCTTAGTTGCTGGTATTTCATTCGCACAAGAAATTGGTATGGTGCTTGAGGGAACAAAAATGGGTTTGAATTATGGTTTGGATAAAGTGCGTTTCTTAAGTCCGGTTCCAGTTAATTCAGAAGTTCGTATTCATACTAAATGTATTGATGTGACGGAAAAAAATCCAGGACAGTTTTTAGTTAAAAATGAGGTATCAATGGAAATCAAGGGAGTAGATAAGCCGGCATATATTGCCGAGACTCTAAGCTTATTTATTACTTAAGTTTATCTTTTAAGATGCTATTAACAGCTTTGGGATTTGCCTTGCCTTCAGTTAATTTCATTACTTGCCCAACAAAGAAACCAAATAGTTTATCTTTACCCGCAAGATATGCTTCTACTTGAGTTGGATTTTCATTAATCACTGTCAGAATAATCTCTTCAATTGCTCCATCATCAGATATTTGTTCTAAGCCTTTAGATTTAATAATTTCGTCTGGAGAAGATCCATTTGTGCACATTTCTTCAAATATAGATTTTCCAATTTTACCAGAAATAGTTTGGTCATCAATTCGATTAATTAGCATGGCCACCTTATCCGCGCTTAATTTTGATTCATTAATCTCTATTTGCTGTTTATTTAAGTACGCACTAATTTCACCTATCAACCAATTTGATAGAAGGGTGTAATTTTTCGTTTTTTGTAAAGCAGTTTCAAAGAAATCAGCCATGGACTTAGACGATGCAATGATTTGCGCATCATAAGCTGTTAACCCATATTCTTGTTGATAACGAATTTCTTTTTCTTTTGGAAGCTCTGGGAATTCATCTCTAATTTTTTGTATTTCCTCATCAGAAATAATAACTGGAAGCAGATCTGGTTCTGGAAAATATCTATAATCATTTGCAAATTCTTTCGATCTCATTGGGCGAGTCTCATCTTTGGAGCTATCATAAAGTCTTGTTTCTTGAACAACTTTTTCTCCATTTTCGAGTATTTTAATTTGTCTTTTAATCTCAAAATTAATCGCTTTCTCAATAAATTTAAAAGAATTAATGTTTTTTATTTCTGTTCTAGTGCCCAGTTCTTTATCACCTTTTTTTCTTATTGATACATTTGCATCACACCTTAGGGAGCCTTGTGCCATATTCCCATCAGACACATCTAGGAAGGTAACAAGCTGATGCATTGCCTTCATGTATGCAACTGCCTCTTTTGCATTAGAAATCTCTGGCTCTGAGACTATTTCTAACAGCGGGGTTCCTGCTCTATTTAAGTCTATCGCTGAAAAGCCCTCAAATTCATCATGGATTGATTTACCAGCGTCTTCCTCTAAATGGGCTCTAGTAATATTAATGGTTTTAGTTAATTCATCTATGATAATTTCTATAGACCCGCCTATAACAATTGGTAAATCCATTTGAGTAATTTGATAACCCTTTGGGAGATCAGCGTAAAAGTAATTTTTTCTGTCAAATATTGAAGTTTGATTAATCTGTGCACCAACAGCCATTCCAAATCTGATCGCTTTGTAAAAAGCTTCTTTGTTTACAGATGGCAGAACTCCTGGAAGACCACAATCAATTAAATTTACATTTGTATTCGGACTTGCTCCAAAAGCAGTTGAGGCTCTTGAAAATAACTTTGTTTTTGTTGATAGCTGAACATGTGTTTCAAGCCCAATAACGGTTTCCCAACTCATTAAAAATCTCCTAAATTAGGCTTAGCTAGATGATAATCTGAATTTTTTTGAAAAATATGTGCTGCATTAAGTAGCTGATCTTCTCTCAGAAAATTTCCAATTAATTGAAGTCCAACTGGAAGGGAATTAACTTGTCCATGCGGAATTGAAATAGCAGGCAGACCCGCCAAGTTGGATGAAATTGTAAAGAGATCTTCTAGGTAAAGCTCAACGGGATTTTGAGTACCCTTGCTACCAAATTTAAATGCAGTATTCGGTGAGGTCGGTGTCATTAAAGCATCGACTGATTGAAAAGCATTATCAAAATCATTCTTGATTAATCTTCTAACCTGTTGTGCCTTCTTGTAGTAGGCGTCATAGTATCCAGCAGATAGCGCATATGTTCCTATGAGTATCCTTCGTTTGACTTCATCTCCAAAACCTTCACTTCTTGATTTAATGTATAGATCATTTAAATCATCTGTACTTTCAGCTCTATGTCCAAAGCGAACACCGTCAAATCTTGATAAATTTGATGAACATTCAGCTGGGGCGATGGAGTAATAGGTCGGAACAGATGCTGATATATTCGGCAGTGAGACTTCAATAAATTGAGCGCCTAATTTCTCATAGGCTTTTTTTGACTCCTCAAAACGTGCTTGAACTTGGGAGTCTAAGTCGCTGAGATTAAATTCTTTAATAAGGCCTATTTTTAACCCATCAATAGGTTGATTAATATTTTCTAAGAAATCAGGAACATTAGAGTTTAAGGATGTCGTATCTTTTGCGTCATGCCCTGACATTGTATTCAACAATATTGCGCAATCTTCAGCTGTTCTTGCCAGAGGTCCTGCCTGATCTAGACTTGAGGCGAAAGCAATCATTCCCCATCTCGAAATTCTGCCATAAGTTGGCTTTAATCCAGTTATTCCACAATGTGCAGCAGGTTGGCGGATTGATCCCCCTGTATCAGTGCCAGTTGCAGCTGGGACAATTCCGGCTGCTACAGCTGCAGCAGATCCTCCAGAGCTCCCCCCTGGTACATATCCTTTTTTCCAAGGGTTATGAACATTACCAAAAAAACTAGTTTCATTAGAAGATCCCATCGCAAATTCATCCATATTTGTTTTGCCAATAGTGATTGAGCCAGCATCTTCAAGTTTCTTAACTGCTGTTGCAGTATATGGAGGGATAAAATTACTAAGTATTTTTGAAGAGCATGTTGTCCTTAAGCCTTCTGTGCAAAATAAATCTTTTTGCGCCAAAGGAATCCCAGAAAGCCGTGAAGAAGTTTTTTTATTTACATCTATAGCGTTAGCTTTCTTAACACTAAATTCCTCATTCATTGTTACAAAACAATTTAATTCTTTATATTTTTTAGCCAATTCAAGAGATTCTTGAATTAGCTCCGAAGCAGATATTGATTTGTCATCAAGCATTTCTCTAAGGTCAGCAATTGATTTAAATTGAATGCTCATTCAACCACTCTCGGTACTAGAAAGTAGTCCTCATTTGAAGCAGCTGCATTTTCAAGGAATTTCTCTTTTTTATTGTCTGACTTTTCAATGTCTTCATGCATCAAAGCTGTCATTTCAAGTGGGCTGTAAAGAGGCTCAACATCTGAAGTATCTATTGTTTGTAAGCTACCTATGAGATCAATAATTGTCTCGAGATCTTTTTGTATTTTCTCAGACTTATTTTCATCTATTTCCAGTCTGGCTAGATAGCAAATAGTTCTGACGGTTTCTTGATCCATATGATATTATTTTAATTCCGATGCGCAATATTAAACTAAAAGCATCCTAAAATGAATTTACAGGGAATATCATAGTGGATTTCAATCTATTTAAAACTGTTCGAGGCCTATTTTCTAATGATTTATCAATAGATCTAGGCACAGCCAATACATTAATTTATACAAAAGATATTGGAATAGTCCTTAATGAACCCTCTGTTGTGGCTATTCGTGAAAGTCGAGGCCAAAAGACTGTTGTAGCGGTAGGGCATGAAGCCAAAAAAATGCTTGGAAGAACTCCAGGTAATATTAAAGCTATTAGACCTTTGTCAGAAGGGGTAATTGCTGACTTTCAAGTTACAGAAAAAATGCTTCAGCATTTTATAGCAAAGGTTCATGAGCAAAGGTTTATTAAACCCAGCCCAAGAGTTCTCGTGTGTGTACCTTGTAGATCAACTCAAGTTGAAAGAAGGGCTATTAGAGAATCAGTTTTAGGTGCTGGAGCTAGAGACGTAAAATTAATCGAAGAGCCAATGGCTGCTGCTATTGGAGCTGGTCTTCCCGTTGAGGAAGCTAATGGGAATATGGTTGTGGATATCGGAGGGGGGACTTCAGAAATTGCCATCCTTTCTCTGAATGGAGTGGTCTATGCTGAGTCAGTAAAAATTGGTGGCGATCTTATGGATAGCTCAATTACTTCATGGGTTAGAAGGAACTACGGCTGCGTTATTGGAGAATCCACAGCTGAAAAAATTAAATATACTATTGGATGCGCATCTCCTGACTCTGAAGATCTTGAAATGAATGTAACGGGACGAAATTTAGCTGAGGGAATCCCGGAAACCTTTACTTTGAAAAGCTCTCAAATTTATGAGGCCATGAGAGATCCATTGTCTGGGATGGTGCGTGCAATAAGAAATGCTTTAGAGCTCTCTCCACCTGAGCTTGCAGCAGATATTGCTGAAAGAGGAATTGTCCTTACTGGCGGAGGAGCTTTAATGCGAGATCTGGATAAATTAATTTCTTCTTCTACCGGAATCCCAGTAATCGTAGCTGAAGATCCATTAACGTGTGTTGCAAGAGGCGGAGGCAAGGCACTTGAAATAATTGATAAGTATAATATTGATCTACTTTCAACAGAATAATTAACTAAAATATGGCGAGATCTACGCCTACATATACTCCAGTTAGAAATTATGCGTTTGGCTTTATCTTGTCAGTATTTTTATTATTTAGTGATATTAGCTACGGAACTTTTGCTCCATTGAGAGGTCTTGTTCAAGCTTCAAATCTCTATGCACAAATGGTCTCTAGAAGCATTTTTGAAAATGTTAGTAATTTATTATATTCATTTAAACAAAATAGAAACCTCACTCAAGAAAACAAAGATTTAAAAGAACAAATTCATAAAATTAGGACTCAGGAATTTATTAAAAGTAAAGAAGCAGAAAAGTCATTCGAAATTATTAATTTTCAAAAGACATTGATTAGCTCCCTGAAAAGTAACGATATCAATATATTTAAGATAGCTTCCATAGATTTAAGAAATTATCTTTGCTGCTCAACACATAAAATCTTCTTGCAGAATCTAAATCAGGTTCAAGTACTTGAAAATACTCCAGTCTTTGCAGGGAGTTCATATGTTGGCCAAACAAAAAGCACCTATTTGAACTTTATTGAAGTCATACTTTTTTCAGATACCAAGCACTTATTGCCAATTAAATCGAATTTTTTCTATTGTGATGCTAGAGGCAAAGGGAAGCCAATGTTAATTTCTTGCAAACTAAATAAAAATATTGATGATTTTCAAAATAAGATTAGCGATGCTATTTTTACATCTGGTTTAGGTGGCATTTTTTTAAAAGATATCGAGATTGGAAATATCTCAGCTATCAATTCAATCTCAATTAATGAAATTGAAGTTGTAATAACTTTAAAAACCAACCCTTTGGAAGAAAACTTTTTTGGAATAATAGGCAGTGAAGCTGATGAAATTTAGCAATCATCTAATTATTCTTTTTACAATTATGCTGGGTTTTGCGCTTGATGATTTCATGAATCCAGTCAGCATTAAATTATTTGTAGAATTAAATTTTGGTTTTTTAATTTTTGCATACTGGGTTTTTGCATTGCCAGAGAAAATTCAAAGCTCAGCTGCATTGATTTACGGACTGGTAATCGATTTATTATTTTCAAATGTGATTGGTTTTAATATGCTTTTTTTTATTACAACCTCTTACATTATTCACTTGTATGTTTTTCGATTTAGAATTTTTTCTTATTTTCAATTATCGGTTTTCTTTTCAGGATCATCTACCATCTACACAGCATGTAAATATCTTTTACTTTCTCCTTATAATTATTCATATATTGTATTGATGGTGAGTTTTTTAATAACTTTAGTTTTATGGGTAGGAATTTATTTTGTTATGAGAGCTTTTAGAAGAAGTTTTTTTTCAAACTTATAGAGCATGAAAAAATTATTTTTTCTTTCTACTATTACTGTAGGTATTTTAAGTTGGATTTTTTTTCTATTCCTTTCTATTTTTGCTTTTTCTCCTTCGAGTTTAATTAAAACTATAGATCACTATTTTTTACCTTCTTACTCAATAGACTTTTCTAAACTTGAAAGTACCGGAAACGCTTTAAACAGAAATTTAAAGTTTTTTAATTTAAATATTATCCACAATCAGAAGACGCTTATTCAATCCACAGAATTAGATATAGGACTATCTTTTAAGCCACAGAAATTTTTTAGCTTTTTAAACATAAATAATATTGCCATAAGAGATGGGTACTTTGATCATTCAAATATACAAAGTGCTGATTCATCTTCAAGCTCTTTCCTAAATTTTGATGAACAAATTTCGCTTTCATTTAAAGATTTTGAATATCGTAAAGATGATTCGATACTTGAAATAAATGGGGATCTTTCTGGGAAGTTATTAAAATCATTTTCTGGACAGCTTAGTTTTTTGCATGACAATAAATTCAGCACCATTGCTGTTGATACTGTTGATGAATCTTATCGCTTCTCAATAAATCTTCACTCCTTTAAATGGCTTAGCTTGATTCCAGCTTTCAGCTCATCACCTGTAAAAGATTTAGCATTTCAGATGAATGCTCTTGGAGAATTGCAGCATGATCAATCAATTATAAGAGGTTCTTTTAACTCCAATGGCTTATTTTTTAGCTCATTATCAATTAAGCCAAACAAAGGATCTTTCTATTTTCAGTCTAGAAAAAATATTGGCACATTGCAATTAAGTGAATTTTTGCATCCATTGATAGATGAGGAATATCCAATTCGCATTAATCTTCAAAAAAAATCTCTTCAAGTTCCAAGACTTTTTGTTTCATCTCAAATTATTGAAAGTGGCGCATTTAATAAAATAAAAAATCTAATTATTGAAAATTTTTTCATATCATTTGATAGCATCATTCCAAAATACTCTGGATTTATTAAAGATCTGGATCTAAATGATCTATATTTTGATGAAATCATAAATCTTAGCGGTAATTTTTCTGGACAGGGAAATTATATGAAATTCCTAGTTAATTCAGATAGCTCGAGATTAAAAAATCACAAGAAAGACTATATTCCAGTATCAATTTTAGGTGCGGGAAGTGTTTCTGGCCAAGCTTTTGATCTTAATGCTCGTATTTTAAATAAATCTTCTCAGATTGATTTAGCTTTGCAGATTGATTCAGGTTCAATAAATCCATTATCATTAGAGCTTAAAGGCTATGATATTACTAAAGATTTAATTACATTTTCTCTTCAAAAATCATTGAACAGAGTGGGTTCCTATATTGATAGAAGCATAGATCTTCTTGAAAAAAATTCTATTTATTTGAATTACTCTACAAATAGTCCAAGTCAAACTCCTAATTTCAAAGTAAAAATATTTAGCAATGAATCTAGGTTTACTGTTAACGAAGATTTAATAATTGATTTCTCTGAACCAATTGTTGAGGTGGATAGTGAAAATTTATATGTGTTTTCACCATCCGGCAAATCAAATAATTTCTCTTTTGATGCAGCCTATGGCTTGTTTAATTATAAGACAGAAAAAATTAATTTTTATTCTCTTCATGATATGAAATCAATTGACTTACAAAGTGCGTTAGATTTAGGTGAAGAGAGTATTAATTTGCCTAATATGCAAGCAGAGCACAAAGGTGAGATTCAACTCTCAAGTTTAATCTTAAACAATGCTATTTCCCTAAAAACAAAAAATTTTTCTATGCCAGTCACTGACTCTCACAAGATTAATTTTGATAATGCGAGTATCTTTATAGTTGATTTAGATAAAGCATATGGATTATTATCAGCATCCTTCATGAAAGACGAACTTTCTTTTCTTCTTTCAGGCAAAGGTTTAACTGAAACATATGATTTAACATTCTCAACGAATATTAATTTAGATGTAGAAGAATTCATTACTGATTCAATTTATCTTCAGGTTTCTGGAAACGACCTTTTTAAAATAGATCTTAATATAAAAAAAAACTCTCCATCAGTATTAAAGATATATTCTGATCTAAAGCACATTGAACTCAATTCGCCTATAAATTCACTATCAAAGAATAAGTTAGTTAGATTGCCTACAGAAATTTTTATCACCAATCTGTCAAATCCATCTCTCAAACTCAACAACCAAAAGATTGATATGCTTATTAGGGATATTAGTAAATATGATGGCTATATCTCAATAGGTAAAAAACTTCCTGAGCATTTAAAGAGTTTTATTCAAGACCCCGGATTAAACATATATTTATATTCAGAAAAGATTAATGAGAATTTATTAAGTTCTGTATTTCCCAGGAACCCAGAATCAGCATCCATCAAACTTAATAAATTGGCCATTGATGTTAAAAATTTAAAATTTTTTAATAATAATTTTTCTAATGTTTCTGGTTTGTTTGATTTACATGATTCGGAAATTATAGGTAATTTGACTGGTGATAAGCTGAATTTAAATTTAAAGATTGATCAGACTGGATTTGCAAGATTAGAAATTAAGGATTCAACTATTTCTAACATAGAGTTTCTAAATTCGAAACAGTCAACCCTTGATGCAGATCTAAATTCTAGATTGATAGTAACGAACTCTTCTTTTGGAAAAATAAAAATTAAAGATCTTGATGTATATCTTTTGAATAACAAAAATAACTTTGCCGCCAATAATATTAGATTAAGCTCAAATTTAATATCGATTAAACCGCTGGAAAATTCTTCCAATGCATATTTTTCAATCGATAAGATTGCATCTCTCTATAAATTGAGGGGAGACTATGTAATTAAAGACTCAAATAAAATTCCATATATACAAGACTTTGCAGATTTTTCTTATTTTAATGGATCTATAAATTTACAATGGAAGGAGCTTTCTAGCTTGAGTCATATCGAAGGAGGAAGCACCTTTGTTATGAAGGATTTAGTTATACAAGACCCTTTCTCTAACTCGCTTGCCATTAGTTTGCTTGGTGTCTTGAATTTAAGAAACATCCTCGGCAAGCTGGCAAACTTAGATCTTTCAATTGGTGAGTTTACCTCTACTCAATTAAGCAGGATTGAAGGGGATCTATTATTTAGCAAATCAAAGCTTCGTCTAGCATCTCCTTTATTCATAGAAACAAATGCTGCAAAAATGAGATGGGTTGGTCAAATTAATAAAAACCCTAAAAATATCTTGGAAAACTTAGATCTTAATTTAGACCTCAGGATTAGATTTGGCGAGAATCTTCCTTGGTATGCAGCCATTCTGGGAGGGCTTCCTGCAGTTGCTGGCTCAGCAGTATTAAATGAAATATTTGAAGAAGATATAAACGATCTTACTAATTATCAATATGAAATTTTAGGAACTATCTCAGAACCTAAATTAGCGAGGATTAAATAAGAAATATAGTTGCAAGACCGAGGAAAGAGAAGAAACCTATTACATCAGTAACGGTTGTTACAACAACGCTTCCGGCAATTGCTGGATCCTGGTTGAATTTTTGAAGAATAATAGGAATAAAAATACCAGCAATTGCAGAACATATTAAATTTACAACCATGGCAACGCAAATAAGTAGTGCAATGATTCCATCGCTAAACCAAAAATATGTTATTCCTCCAACCAAGATGGATAACAGGATTCCATTGACAATTGATACGGCTAATTCCCTTTTATAAAGCCATCTTAAATTAGATTTATTTATTTGTTGGAGAGTTAATCCTCTTATCATAATTGTTAAAGTTTGTGTTCCAGCAACTCCACCCATGCTTGCAACGATGGGCATCAAAATGGCTAGATATACTATTTGATCAATTGTGGCTTGAAAGAGACTAATTGTCATAGATGCTATAAATGCAGTCATCAGATTAATTGATAGCCACAAAATCCTACTCCTTGCAGCTCTTGCTGGCGCAGCAAATGTATCCTCAGCAACTCCAGCCATTCCAAGAAAATTCTGATCAGCATCTTCCATAATGACATCAACGACATCATCGATTGTGATCCTTCCAATTAATCTTGATTCGCTATCTACAACTGGTGCTGATACCCAATCATTTTGTTCAAACAATCTTGATACATCTTTATCATTTAAGTTTGCTTCTAATGGCTGAATTTCACTTTCCATGAGTTCTCTTACATTTAAACTAGGATCTGAGACAACAATTGAAGAAATTGGCAAGGATCCTAAGTATTTATTTTCTCTTGAAACAACAAATATTTGATCAGTATTCTTTGGCAATTCTCGTTGGGCTCTAAGATATCTCATTACCACCTCAAGATTATGTTTTGGCCTAACACTTATAATGTCTGTATTCATTAATCCGCCAGCAGAATCCTCTGGATATTCCAAGGCTTCCTGAATTCTTTGCCTATCTCTTTGAGACATGGCTGATAAAATATTCTCTGTTTTTTGATCTGGAAGAACTTGAAGAATATCAACAATTTCATCAAGTTCTAAATCACCAATTATGGTAATAAGCTCTTCAGATGAAATTTCTGAAATAAGCTCTTGTTGAATTTCATCATGTAATTCAGCAATGATTTCTCCTTCATCCTGAGTTTCAATCAGTGACCATAGAAATTTTCTTTCTTTGGGCGGCAGAGACTCTATGCTGTGTGCCACCTCAGATGGATGCATGCTAGATAAAATTCTTTTAATTTGATTAATAGACGGCTCAACTTCTTGTCCCTGAATTGTTTTTAACAGATCTTCAGACGAGAAGTGGCGAGTGGTTATCTCATTCATAAGCTCAATTCTAACTCACTAAATTATGAATTATCTATTTCTAGAATTTGGTAGATTTATTTTTTTTCGATATTTTGCGATGGTTCGTCGGGCCAAGTTGAATCCTCTTTTATTTAGCAAATCTGAAATTTTTTGATCACTTAATTTTTTTTTCTCGCCCTCAACTATATTTTGAATTTCTTCCATTAATTGCATAGGTGTAACTTTTCTGGTTTTAGATACAGAGCTAGCTAAGAGTGATTTCATGGAAACAGCGCCTTTAGGTGTTTGTATATACTTAGAGCGTAAAATCCTTGAAACAGTTGATGGGCTAATCTTTAATTCTTTTGCAAGCTCCACATTGGATAGGGGTTTCAATTCGGCGCATCTATCAGACAAAAAATCAGCCTGTATTCTGCAAATCAGTGTACCAACATTTTGCACAGTCTCATTTCTTTTATTAATCGATCTAATTAACCATTTTGCCTCACCTATTTTTTCCTTTAGCTTTTTATTAACTTTATTTGCTTTATTTTTAACTTGCTTTTCTAAATCTTGATCAAGGCTAATTAAAGGAAAATTATCTTGTCTAAATCGGACATTAAAATTTTGATTGCTATCTGGAATTACCTCTAAGTCTGGTTGGATCAAATGTGTAGATTCAAATTCTAAGCCAGGTGAAAGATCGCATTTTTTTATTTTTTCAAGCACAGATTCAATAGAATTTTTAGAGTAATGTATTGCTAAATCAGCTTGAGCATCCTCAAATGAAGAAAACTTTGGATTAAATAGAATTTTATTTGCGATTTCTAATTCTTCGGTGGGAATATCTTTTTTTCTTAATTGAATATAAATCGTTTCTTTAAAATTTCTCGCTCCAACTCCGGGGGGATCTAAGTCTTGAATTATATTATTCAAGACACTTTCAATTTCTTGGGTTGAATAGCTGAATTCCATGAGTGCCTCTATTTCATCTAGATCTATTTGAAGCAAACCATTTTCTTCTAGAGATTGAATAATTACCAATGCAATTGTTTTCTCTGTGTTATTAAGCTTTATGTCTTCCAATTGAACTTCAAGATGTTTCTGTAAGCTCAATTCATTTGGTAGATTCTCAATTAGACCTTCATTATCAAAACCTCCAACTGACTCACTCTCAAAATCTTTTTTTAAGAACGGGTTTTCATCTATTTCATTATTAATTTTATTTATAATTTCTAATCTTGACAGTTGAAGAAGATCTATTGATTTTTTTAATTGCGGAGTTATTGATAGCTGTTGATTTTGTCTAAATTCTCTTACAAGCTTAATTACCATTTTTTAGGAAAACATTTTGCCAAAATATTTTTGTTGAACGCGAGTATTTTCTTTCAAGGTCTTTTCATTCCCTTCGGCAATTATGCTTCCCTCATCAAGGATAATGGCTCGGTTGCATAAGCTTAGAGTTTCTCTAACATTATGATCAGTGATCAAAATTGAAATATTTTTTTTAGAGATTTCTTGAAGCAATTCTTTTATTTCCTCAACAGCAATTGGATCAATGCCTGCGAAGGGCTCATCTAAAAGCATGATGCTAGGTTGGCAGATCAAAGTTCGAGCTATTTCAACTTTTCTTCGTTGACCTCCTGATAACATTCTTCCTTTGGTTTGAAGAATTTTTTTTAAATCAAACTCATCTACAACTTTTTCTACTTTGCTAATATGTTGCTTTTCATTGCCATCAGTTAATTCTGCGATTCCCATAAGATTGCTTTCCACACTCAGATCTGGAAATATTGATGCTTCTTGGGGTAAATAGCCTAATCCTAAGTTTGCTCGAGCATGCATGGGATCATTGGTCACATCTTGGTTGTTAATAAATACCTTTCCCCGATTTGGGAAAATTAAACCAGCGGCTATGTAAAAAGCTGTTGTTTTACCAGCTCCATTTGGACCAAGCAAACCAACAATTTCGCTTACTCCAATTGAGAAACTAATGTTTGCAAGAATCTTTTTTGAGCCAAAAGATTTTTCGATATTCGTTAGGGTTAGACGATCGCTATTCATTTGCAATAATTTGATAAGTAATAAAATTGGAAGTGATGGAGTTCCCTTTATTTAGAAGCCTTGCATTTCCAATTAAATGCATAGATTTATTTGGATATATTTCGAATGCCTCTGCTTCTCCATCTATCGCCTCAGATTTGATTGATGCTGGATTACCATATATTTCTAATTTTTCATCTTTTCTGCTTAAAAGGGCTTTAGAGCCCTTGATAACATAGCCATCAATTTTAATCTCAACATTATTCTTGAAAACTAATTGCTCTGTCTTTTTATCAATGGTGACTTGGTCTGATTGGATTGAAATATTTTGAAAGCTCAAATTGTCTGCTGAAACTGCACAAGGAAGATATAAAAATCCACATACAATTAATAAAATTTTATAGTTTTGAAGCATTGCTTTAAATTAAATGATTCCTGCTTCAAGAAGTTGATGCATTGTAATAATACCAGTGGGTTCTTCATTTTGATTTGAGGAATGAACAACCAAGGTAAAAATTTTATTTTTTTCCATAATTTCAGCAGCATCAATAGCAAGGGCTTTGCTTTCGATGCTTTTAAATTTAATTGTCATTACATCCTTTATGGGCGTCTTATTTATATCTACTTCATCATTCAAACATCTTCTTAAATCACCATCGGTAAAAACTCCAACAATTTTTTTTTCATTTGAAACTAAAGTTACCCCAAGTTTTTTTTCAGTCACCACCATCAATGCTTCTTTTAAAGATGTGTTCAGATCGACCATTGGTGCTTTTTCATTCATGACCGCTAAATCCTGAACAAGTGTTGTAAGTTTTTTTCCAAGCTGTCCAGCTGGATGAGATTTTGCAAAATCATCTTTGCTAAAGCCGCGTGCCTCTAACAAAGCAATGGCTAGAGCATCCCCAAATACTAGAGCAATTGTAGTTGAGGAAGTTGGAGCAAGATCCAATGGGCAAGCTTCCTCATCAGCCCTGATTACTAGATTAATTTTTCCAGCTTTTGCAATAGTTGATTGGTTATTATTAGTAAGAGTAAAAATATTAGAAGTTGAGCGTTTTAATGCAGGCAAAATCTCAATTATTTCCTTTGTTTCTCCTGAATTGGACAAAATCAATATCGAATCTTTCTTGTTAATCATCCCTAAGTCACCATGAGCAGCTTCGGTTGGATGTATAAAAAATGATGCAGTGCCAGTGCTTGATAATGTTGCTGAAATTTTTTGAGCTATATGACCTGATTTACCAATACCCATTAAAATTAATTTCCCTTTAGTACTAAGAATATTTAAACAAAGATCCTCAAAATCAGGCTTTATTTGATTCTTTAAACTTGCAACAGCGCTTGACTCTATTTCAATGACTTTTAGAGCTGAACTGATAAAATTCTTATCTTTCATATTTCATTCATAGTTTTTTAGTAATGTTATAATACCTTTATGAATCATACTTTGAAATCTCTAGCTTTTGTTCTTGCAATCTTTTGCTTTCACAGTAATGCAAACGCTGAATCTAATCCTCATCAATTTATTGATTCCCAAGCTCAAGAAATGGTTTCTATCATAAGAAACAATCAAGCACTCTATGCTAGTGATCCTGAATTATTTAAAGACAAGATAAACACTGTTTTTGAACCAATGGTTGATTTTAGAAGGGTGGGTGCAAGTGTAATGGGTAAAAAATATTATCTTGCTGCTTCAAAATCACAAAGGCTCCAATTTATCCAATCTTTTAAAGCCTCCTTGCTTGATACCTACTCTTCAACATTAGCTCAATGGGGCGATCAAAAAATTATTACTATTTTCCCAGAGGTATCTGAATTAAAAACAACCGAGGATGTTCAGCAGAATCTCATAACCTCTAGTAACATCTATCCCATAACTTATAAAGTAAGAAAAGACGAAAGTGGTAACTGGTTAATCATTAACATAATTGTGAATGGGGTTAACTTGGGCCTGACATTTAGAAATCAATTTCAGGCTCTTGCAAAAGAGCATAACGAGAATATCGATGAAATAATCAAGCATTGGACTTCTGATGCCAATCTAGATTAATCTTCTGTCAAACCTTATTTATGGACATCACTCACTTTCTTAAATTGCAATTTCCTGAAGCTGAGATATCTTTTGATGGAGAGGATTGCAATTCAAAAGTCTTGATTGTGAGCGAAGAATTTGAGGGATTAACTTCTCTACAACGACACAAGTTAGTTTTAAGTGCCTTAAAAGAGCATTTTAAATCAGGCGAGTTACATGCTTTGAGTTTAAATACAAAATCTCCATCAGAGCTAGGATAGATATGGAAAAATTAAAGATTGTAGGTGGAAATAAACTCTCTGGATCTATCTCGTGTTCAGGAGCAAAAAATGCAGCTTTGCCAATGTTGGCGGCAACAATATTAACCGATCAGCCTATTACTTTTAAGAATTTACCCTACCTTCAAGACATCACTACCATGTTTGAAATCTTAGGTTCAATGGGGGCTGATATAACTTTAAATGAGAGCATGGATTTCATAATTTCTACATCTAAACTACATGACTTTGAGGCTAGATATGAACTTGTTAAGACCATGCGAGCTTCTATTTTAGTTCTAGGTTCGCTTGTAGCTCGACATGGGTTTGCAAGAATCGCGCTTCCAGGCGGCTGTGCGATTGGAACAAGGCCGGTTGATTTTCATCTAGATGCTTTAGAAAAACTGGGAGCTAAAATCGATCTAAAAAATGGTTACATAGAAGCAACTGCAAAAAAATTAATTGGGTGTGAAATTAACTTTCCAGGCGTTTCTGTGACCGGAACAGAGAATATTATGATGGCAGCTGTTCTTGCTAATGGCCAAACTATTTTAAGAAATGTTGCAAAAGAGCCCGAGGTTGAAGATTTAGCAAATTTTTTGAATTCAATGGGAGCCAAAGTTAATGGAGCAGGAACTGATGAAATTATTATTGATGGTGTTGAGGAGCTTAAAGGAACAAAATTTTCAATTCCTGCAGACAGAATAGAGGCTGGAACATATTTGATTGCAGCTGCTGTAACTGGTGGTGATGTAACTATTTCAAATGTTCAAGCCCCTCGCATGAATAATATTTTAGATAAATTAAAATTAAGCGGGGCTTCGATAAATATCGGTGATAATTATATTCAACTTATCATGGAGCAAGATTTCATTTCACCGGTAGATATCATCACAGCTCCATTTCCAGGATTTCCAACAGATATGCAGGCACAATTTACGGTTTTAAATGCATTGTCTAATGGTTCTTCAGTTGTAACAGAAAATGTATTTGAAAATAGGTTCATGCATGTTCAAGAGCTTAACAGGATGGGTTGTGATATTACTGTTAAAGGCAGTAATGCATTTATTAAGGGAGTCGACTCTCTTAATGGAGCGCCAGTTATGGCAACAGATCTCCGTGCATCTGCAAGTTTAATTTTGGCAGGACTTTGCGCCAAAGGTGAGACGATTGTAGACCGCATATATCATATTGATAGGGGGTATGAAAGAATTGAAGAAAAGCTCTCATATCTTGGTGCCGATATTACAAGACTTCCACATTAGTAGCACTTTTCCTAGAAACAATTATCATATTCTGATGGATGAACATTGTTGATTTCATGAAACTTTTTTATTTTTGCTATTTTGTGAAGGAGAAATGACAATGTTTAATACCTCTAATTTTATATTTACATCTGAAACAACTCCTGGTGTCACTACAGATTTAGCTGAATGTGTCGACCAAATTAATGAGCTCATTGGAATTGCTGATGCGGTAAATGTAACAGATTCCCCAAACTGTAAGAGTCGTTTAAATAGCTTATTAGTGGCCTCAGAAATTAAAAGAGCAGGGCTAGATGTTATTTTGCAGCTTACTGGCAGGGACAGGAATCAGATTGCTTTGGAATCTGTTTTACTTGGCGCTCTGTCTGTCGGTATAAATAAGGTTCTCTGTTTAAGCGGAGATCAGCCTGATAAGAATGGACCAGCAGTTGTGAATGAGTTTAATGGAAATGGGTTAATTGAGCTTTGCAAGGTTATATCAGGAGGAACTTTATCCGATGGAACTGCTATAAAAAATCCTTTGCCAATTTTTTCTGGTGCGGCGGATGATTTATATACTCAAATCTCAAAACCAGATGCGCTAGATAAATTAGTTGCAAAGATAGAGAAGGGAGCTAGCTTTGTTCAAACTCAATATTGTTTTGATTATGATGTTATTAAACAGTATTCAGATAAATTGAATGATCGAGGTTCTTTTAATACTTGTAAGGTGATCATTGGAATGGGGCCTTTAAAATCAGCCAAACAAGGTGATTGGATGAGAAAAAATTTATGGGGTGTAAATATCTCTGATGAAATACTCCATCGATTAGAAGTGAGTGAATCACCTGCACAAACTGGAGAAAAAATATGCCAAGAACTGATAGAAAAAATTATGGATCTGCCATGTATTGATGGCGTTCATTTAATGGGTCCGAGTTGTGAGAAGAGTTCGGCTAGAATAATTTCACGTTTTAAATAGAATAATTTGAATTATCATAATTTAAGATCAATATTCGATGAGGTTAAATCAATTGCAATAGTTGGAGCTAGCCCTGACCCAAAAAGAGATAGCTACAAAGTCATGAAATTTCTTCGAGATTATGGTTTTGACATATTTCCAGTTAATCCAAATTTAGGTAATACCAAAATTCTCGGTCAAAAATGCTATGTAAATCTTGAAGCGATTAAGAGAAAAATTGATATGGTTGATGTTTTTCGAGCCATTGAATATATCCCCAGTATTGCAAATGAGGCAATAAAAATTAAAGCTAAAATTTTTTGGATGCAAGAAGGCCTTTATAGTGAAGAGATAGAGTCTCTTGTTACAAACGCAGGTTTAAAGGTTGTTATGAACAAATGCCCAAAAAAAATTCTTGAAAAAGGAATCACATAAATTATGAACGAAAATACAAAAGATATTTTAAAGATTGATCAAACTCAAGCAAGCATTCTTCGTTTGGTATTGGATGACCCTGATAACAAAAATGCTCTCTCAGAAAATATGATGATTCGGTTAAAAAAGTTCTTGCTCAAGGCATCATCTGACGATTCAGTGAAAGTTGTTATCATTTCTGCGGTTGGTGATGTTTTTTGTTCAGGACATAACTTAAAAGATATAACTAAAGCTAGAAAAAATGAAGACGAGGGTAGAGCATATTTTTTAGATCTTTTTAATTTATGCTCCTCATTAATGCAAATGATAATAAATTGTTCAAAACCAGTCATAGCTGAGATTAATGGAATTGCAACTGCTGCTGGCTGCCAATTAGTGGCTAGTTGTGACTTGGCTATAGCATCGGATTCATCAAAATTTGCAACACCAGGAGTAAACATAGGTTTATTTTGCTCGACCCCTATGGTTGCACTTTCAAGAAATGTAAGCAAAAAAGACGCTATGAAAATGCTACTTACAGGAGATATGATCGATGCCGCTGAAGCAAAAAGAATATCACTAATTAATGATCATGTTCCTCAAGAAAATCTGAATGCAACTGTTATGTCGATTGCCAATCAAATTTCAACTAAGTCTCTTGCTACAATAAGAGTTGGCAAGGAAGCTTTTTATCGACAATATGAGATGACTCTATCTGATGCATATGATTACACTGCACAGGTAATGACTGAAAACTCACTTGCCGATGATGCAAAGGAGGGCATTTCTTCCTTTTTAGAAAAACGACAGCCGTTTTGGAAAGACGATTAATTTCCTAGAATTGTTATACGTATCTCCGCCCTATATTTAGTTTTACTGATCGGGAACACCTTCTGTAACAACTGTAAAATTCTGAATATTAGAATCTTGTAAAATTTGAAAGCTAATCTCATCCCCAGGAAAGGAATTATTCAGCGCATAAGTTAAATTTTCCCATGAAGGGAGTTTATCGTTAACTAATAATATAATCGCACCTGGTTTTATTTTGCCATCATTAAAAAGAGGCCCATAACTATTAAGTTCTACTATTTCTAGGCCGTAAGTTGCTTTGTTATTCAATACAAATCTTTTGATTTTAACTCTAAAATCTCCAATCCATGATTTCTTCACAGAGCCATATTGAATGATCTCTGAGGCAACCTCTATCATTTTATTAGCTGGGAGAGCAAAACCAATCCCAGCATAAGAGCCAGTTTTTGAAAAAATTTTTGTATTCATGCCAATAAGATTGCCTTTGTGATTAATTAAAGCACCCCCAGAATTGCCTGGATTAATTGCAGCATCAGTCTGAATTAGCTCAAGATATGGATTTCCATAATCTCTTCCAGTAGCACTAATAATTCCACTGGTAAAAGTTTTACCCAGCCCAAATGCATTTCCAATTGCAATTACTTGATCGCCCACTTGAACTGATGAGCTATTTGATACCTCGATAGGCTTTAAAGCAGCCTCTGGATTAATTTTAATTACGGCAAGATCAGATCGTTGATCAAAACCTATTAAAGATGCTGGATAAACCTGACCATTGTCCATCTCCACCTGAACGATTCTCGTGCCTTCAATTACATGAAGGTTTGTAATAATATAACCATCATTAGAAATAATGATTCCAGAACCAATGACCTCATTTACAGATGTACCGTTAAATAATCTGGGTCCATTATTTCTTTTAGCGCTTATGTTGATGACAGAGGGGGATGCCTTATAAATTGCCTCTACATAAGCGTCTTCATTCGACATATTTGCAAATAGATATGTCAAAATACCAATTAATATTAAAAAATTTATTCTCGAAAGCTTGTTATCAAAAAGTCTCATATGCCCATTAAATCAATAATATGAAGGATATCAAAGTTGTATTAGAGAATTTATCGACTCAAGGCATAGTTCTTGATAATGCCCAAGCTTCATTCTTGGAAGAATTTCTTCATGTTGACTCAATACTGAAACCAAAATCATTTTTTTCTAAAAATAATGTAATTGGTAATTTGTATCTTTACGGTCCAGTTGGAAGGGGTAAAACAATGTTAATTCAAGCCATTAATGATTGTTATTTCTCTAATTCAGGTAAATTTCATTTTGTAGAATTTATGCAGCTTGTGCATAAAAAATTATCTGATTTTTCTGGAAATAGCGACCCACTATTAATGGTTGTTAAGAGCCTTTCTGATGATTATAAAATAATTTTTTTAGATGAATTTCAGATCGAGGATATTGCAGATGCAATGATCATAGGGACTTTAATTGAATCATTAACAAATACAGGCACTAGATTAATGATTACATCAAATTCACATCCAGACGACCTATATCAAAATGGCCTGCAGAGAGAAAAATTTTTAAAGACCATTCATTTTATAAATAATAATTTTCTTATTCATCATCTTATAGGTACTGAAGATTACAGATTAAAAGAAATTGCGCATTTTGACAGTTCTGTTAATGATCAAAATAGTGATAAAAGTGTTAGGGATTTTTTACAAAGAACATTTAATTCAAAAATTAGTCATGCGACTGAATTCTTGGTCAGCAATAGAAAATTTAATTGTTTAGGTTGTTCGGATAAAATTTTATGGCTTTCTTTTGATGATTTTTTTTCTTCACCATGCGTTAGTAAAGATTTTATTGAGATTGTGAAAACATTTGACTGGATTTTTATTAATAACTTTCACTCATGCAATGATGATCACATTGATAAATTGAGAAGATTTATTAGTTTTATTGATATTGCATATCAAGAAAAACAAAAATTAAAGTTTTTCTATGATCCAAATTTAATGGATAACTTATATTCCGGAGATCAACTGCTTCATTTATGGGTTCGGACTGAAAGCAGACTTCATCAGATAACAACTACAAAATATCTTCAAAATTTAGAGAAAAACTAAACTAAATGAATTAAAATATTGATTAAATAGCGCGTAAACATTAACATTCGCATCTAATTTTTTTCTTTAAACATAAAAGGCAATGAAAACTCTTTCACTCAGAAAAGAAGACGCTCAACATGATTGGTATGTTGTGGATGCTTCAGACAAAATTCTAGGTCGTCTGGCCACAAAAATAGCTGATCGTATCAGAGGCAAAGACAAACCTACTTTCACGCCCCACACTGATGGGGGAGACTATGTTGTAGTTATTAATGCAGAAAAAATTCAGGTCACAGGAAAGAAGTTTGACGATAAAAAATATTATACTCACTCACTTTATCCTGGCGGATTAAAGACTAAAGTGTTTAAAGATATTATTGAAGATAAGCCTGAATATATTTTAGAAGAAGCTGTTAAAGGCATGCTTCCAAAAAATAAACTTGGAAAACAAATGTTCAAAAAACTTAAAGTATACAAGGGTGAAAATCATCCTCATGAATCACAAGAACCTCAAATTTGGGAACCAAAACTATGAGCGCAGCAATCCATTACGCAACCGGAAGAAGGAAAACTTCATCAGCTAGAGTTTATCTATCAAAAGGCAAGGGAAAAATATTAGTCAACAATAAAGAATTGTCACATTACTTTGGTAGACAGGTAGCACAAATGTTAGTAATGCAGCCTCTAAAATTAACAGAACTTGATGAGCAGGTAGATATCAAAGCTATGGTTAAGGGCGGCGGAAGTTTTGGTCAAGCTGGAGCTATTAGACATGGTATTTCTAGAGCCTTGCTTGAGTTTGATGAGACATTAAGACCACAATTAAAATCTGCTGGATTTCTTACCAGAGATGACAGAAAAGTAGAAAGAAAGAAACCAGGATTAAAGAAAGCAAGAAAAAGCTCTCAATTCTCCAAACGTTAATTTCTACTTTTATGGAAGAAAAAATTACCACCCGAAGAAAAGTACTCATAGGTATGACTTCTGCAGTTGGTGCTGTTGGCGCATCATTTGCTGTTATTCCATTTGTTGCTTCTTGGAATCCAAGTGCAAAAGCAAAAGCTGTAGGCGGACCTGTTAAAGTTGATGTATCAAAAATGCAGGTGGGACAAAAAATTCAAGTTTCTTGGAGAAAACAACCAGTTTTTGTTATTCGCCATAGCAAAGAAGCATTAGAGAATCTTCCTGAAGTTGAATCTAAATTGGATGATCCAAGCTCCCTTAAGATTGACGAACCATACCGAGATTTAAATCCAACAAGATCGTTATCAACAGAATACACGGTAATAGCAGGAGTATGTACTCATCTGGGGTGCGCTCCAAAATATTATCCTGAAATGGAGTCTCAGCCCTGGGATGAATCATGGGTTGGTGGTTTTTTTTGCCCTTGTCATGGATCAATGTTTGATATTGTTGGGAGAGTATTCAAAGGAGTTCCAGCCCCAACTAATTTAAAGGTTCCGCCACACTATTTTGACGGAAGTATTTTAACAATAGGGGAAGAAAGAGGCTCAGCATAATGACTCAACAATCATCAGGATTTTTCAATTGGATAAACAGTCGTTTACCAATTGTAAATACATTTGAACGTCACCTCTCAAAACATCCAGTCCCTAAGAAAGTAAATTTCTGGTACATGTTTGGTGCTTTGGCATCTGTAGTTTTGATTATCCAAATTGTTTCAGGTATTTGGTTGATGTTTGGATATGAGAATACAGAAGAAGGCGCTTTTGCTTCTATCGAATATATCATGCGAGATATTGAATATGGATGGGTTATTCGATATATGCATACTACTGGTGCTTCAATGTTCTTTGCTGTTGTTTATCTTCATATGTTTCGCGGATTGCTATATGGCTCCTATCACAAACCAAGAGAGTTAGTTTGGGTTTTTGGTATGACTATTTACCTTGTGATGATGGCTGAGGGTTTTTTAGGATATGTGTTGCCGTATGGTCAGATGTCTTATTGGGGAGCTCAAGTGATCATCTCTCTTTTTGGAGCCATTCCATATATTGGCGAGTCATTGGAGATTTGGGTTAGAGGCGATTACTATATTTCTGGGGCGACTATTTCAAGATTCTTTGCATTACATGTAGTAGCTTTACCCTTAATTTTAATTGCATTGGTATTTATGCATTTGGTTGCCTTGCATGAAGTTGGAGCAGGTAATCCAGAGGGTGTTGATATTGAAAAACATTTAGATGAGGATGGGGTGCCATTGGACAGTGTTCCATTTTTTCCATACAAAGTCTTGAACGCATTAGTTGCAATTGGAATATTCGGAATTGTTTTTTCAATCATCATGTTCTTTTTCCCTGAAGGCGGTGGATATATGTTGGAGTTGGCTAACTTTGAAGAAGCAAATCCACTAAGCACTCCTGAACATATTGCTCCAGTTTGGTACTACTCACCTTATTATGCAATGCTAAGAGCAGTGCCTGATAAACTTGGTGGCCTTGTAGTGATGGGCGCAGCTATAGCCATACTATTTGTAGTTCCATGGCTTGATAGAAGTAAAGCTGCCTCAATTAGATACAAGGGAATTCTTAGCAAGATTGCTATGACTATATTTATTATAAGTTGGTTAATGTTGGCATGGTTAGGCACAGTTCCTGTTACAGCATTAAGAACAACGCTTAGTATTATCGGGACAGTGATTTATTTTGCATTTTTCTTGTTAATGCCCATATACACCTCAATTGAAAAAACTAAGCCGGTCCCTGAAAGGTTATGAAAAAATTCTTATTACTAGCCTTATTGTGTATCGGCTCACAAGAAGCCCTAGCAGCTGGCGGCGCAGCGTGCGGTGACTATGGTGAATGCGATTCTTTCAATCCTGAGCTTAATAATTTGGAATCACTCCAATTAGGCGCTCTGACTTTCATTAATCATTGTTATGGATGCCATTCATTGAAATATTCCAGATGGGGAAGAATAGCTCAAGACTTAGATATTCCAGAAGATATCTTCACCGATAATTTAGTTTTTGGTGCAAAGGTAAAGCTTGGAGATAGGATGACCGGTTCAATGAAGCCAGAAGTTTCTGAAACTTGGTTTGGCATAGCCCCTCCAGATCTAACGCTTGTCACAAGATTGCATGGATCGGATTGGGTTTATACATATTTAAGAACTTTTTATGAGGATTCATCAAAACCATATGGAGTTAATAATATGGTGTATCCTGGCGCAGCTATGCCGAACGTTCTAGCTTCTATGCAAGGCCAACAAATCTTAACTTGTAAGGACGTCCCAATCATTGCTAGCAATGGCGGTGTGAGAAGGGATGAGATGGGCAATGATATTACTGAAGAAAAGTGTGGATATCTTAAAACCATTGAAGGTTCGGGCGATTTATCTGTTCAAGAGTTTGATGAGGTTATATTTAATCTTGTAAATTTTATGACATATGTTGGCGAGCCAAGCAGATCAGATAGAGAAAGAATGGGTTGGTATGCAGTATTATTTTTTATAGTATTTACAGCGCTTGCTTACCTTCTGTTTAGAGAATACCAAAAAGATTACCATTAGAATTTAACCAAAAACAAAGAGGAAGCATGATTTTATATTCTGACAAAGATGACCACTACAGCCACAGAGTAAGAATTGTTCTTGCCGAAAAAGATATTGCCTGTGAAATAAGAGAAACTTCCAATGAAGAAGCTCCAGAGGAAGTACTAGCACTTAATCCATATCATACCTTGCCTATTTTAGCCGATAGAGATCTTGGTTTATATGATGCAGGGGTTATGCTTGAGTATCTTGATGAGCGTTTCCCTCATCCTCCCCTTCTTCCAGTGTACCCAGTCTCAAGAGCGAACAGTAGAACGCTTATGCTAAGAATAGATAAAGAATGGTGCCCATTAGTGGATACTTTGATTGCTAAGGAGTTATCTGAGAAGGAGCTTTTAATTGTTAGAGAAGAACTGCTCAATGAAATAAGCACTGTTGCTCCTACATTCAAAGAATTTAATTTTTTTATGAGCGACGATTTTTCATTAATTGATTGCTATCTTGCTCCGATTTTATGGAGACTTCCTTCTCTTGGTATAAACCTTCCTTTAAATAGACATCTAAAACCTTTGTTGGATTATCAAGGAAAAATATTTGCTAGACATAGTTTCCAGGACAGCCTTTCTTTGATAGAAAAAGATCTTAGGAACTAAGACAAAAATAAGTCTGTAGTAATTTTATTTACAGGTATCTCTCTTTTGGTGCATGCATTGGATTTATAAATAATCTTGCCAGTGATACTATTTATTCTTGCAGATTCCACACCGGCTTGTTTCAGCACTTGCAACAATAACCACTCATTTAAAGTTCCTAGCTCTAAATACCTCTCAAGTGATCCTGACTCATCTTGTTTGATTTTTGATATTGTGTAAGCAGATATGAGTGCCCAAGAATCTTCATAGTCTAGTAATTGCAGCGGTGAATTTATTTCCTCCAAAGAAGAAATAAAATTTAAATATTTAAATTTATTTCCTCCATGATATCTAAGAGCTGGAATCATGGATTTGTATTCTTGAGGATTCAACAGAATGACGATTTGCATGAAATCAGATCTAGATCGAGGAGCAAAATTTAGATTTTGATTTGGGTTTAGGCTGGAAATTTTTTTGAATCTTTTTTCGCTTAAACTAATCCCTAAAATCTCAGCAGAAAATTCTTGAAAATCACTGGAGTCATATTTTACTTTCATAAAATTTGTATTATCTGGTGCCAAGTCTTGAATCAAAGATTCATATTCTTGTGAATAAATAATTAGAAATGAATCGTTATTTTTACTTATTTCTGCATTTAGTGATGAAATAGCATCTTCATAAAGGCTTGAACAAAATCCATTAATTTGTTGTGACAGCAAATTTTCTGGTAGTGAAACTTGTTTACTGTCAGCCCAAAAAATATTTATAGGAAGATTGAGCTTATAAACTAATTCTATTAATTCTTTAGAGTATTCCTGGTTAGGCTTAAGAGTAAGAGTATATTCTTTCTTGGATAAAATTTTTTGATAATTTCTTTTTAATATTTTTGCATTTTTTAACTGCTCTTGATTTAACTTTTGACCATCAATAGCCTTCTGTATTTTTTCCAAGTCATTAACAAAATAACTTTGATAGTCATAAATATCTTCAAAACTTTTGAGACTATCTGCTTCAAGGAATTCATTTGAATTTAATATTAAATTCTTAGATGTTGTTGAGCAAGATGCTAAGATAATTAATGTTAAAAGATGTAATAAATATCTATTTTTTTTTAAAATCATTAAGTTAAATTCATGCTTTATATAATCTGTACCCCAATTGGTAATTTAAATGATTTCTCATTGAGGTCAATTAATACTTTAAAGGAAGTAGATAGTATTTTTGCAGAAGATACCAGAGTTGCAGCAAAACTTTTGCAACATTTTGATATTCAAAAAAAAACTCAATCATTTCATGAGCATAATGAGAATGAGGCCAGCGAAGAAATTATAGAATTGCTTAAAAGCGGGAAGACTCTAGCCTTATTGTCTGATGCCGGGGCGCCACTGATATCTGATCCAGGATATCCATTGATTCAGCGCTGCATTAAAGAAAGCCTTTCTTTTACAGTTCTTCCAGGAGCTTCTGCGCTCATAAATGCTGTAATTCTATCAGGCTTACCTTCAGATAAATTTTCTTTTAATGGGTTTTTACCAAAACAACATGAGGCAAAAAGAAAAATTGCCATAAAGCTAAAAAATTCTAATTTAACTAATATTTTTTTTGAATCTGCTAAGAGGATTGTTAAAACTATTTCAGTTTTTTCTGAAGTCCTAAACCCAGATACGCAGGTAGCAATTTGTCGAGAGATGACCAAAGAATACGAATCAATCTATAGAGGAACCATTAAAGAGATTATGGCTCTTATTAAGAGTGATGAGATTCCATTGCTGGGAGAGTTTGTGGTTCTTGTTTACTCTGGTTCATCTCTTGATGAAGTTTTTGATTTAGATGAAAATTTTTGCCTACCATTTCTTGAGTTCTTGTCACCAACAGAGGCATCAAGACTAATAGCTAAAATTACTTCTTTCTCAAAGCAAGAAGTTTATAAATTCCTTTTAAGGATTTCTAAATAGAAGAAAAAGGGATTAAAATGTATTTGAGTTGATCGGATGACCGCTGGCAATTTGCTAGAGGAAAGTCCGGACTTCATAGAGTAGAGTGCCAGGTAATTCCTGGGGGGCGTGAGCCCACGGCAAGTGCAACAGAAATTATACCGCCAAGAAATTGGTAAGGGTGAAATGGTAGGGTAAGAGCCTACCGCGTATTTGGTAACAGATACGGCAGTGTAAACCCCACTTTGAAGCAAAACCAAATAGGAATCCGTTAAGGTTACTCGCTTAGGATTCGGGTAGGTTGCTTGAGCAATATGGTGACATACTGCCTAGATAGATGGTCATTTAACACAGAATCCGGCTTATAGATCAACTCATCTAATTTTTTTAAAAAAAAGTGTGTAAAAGTGTGTTAAATGTAGTATAAAGTGTGTAGATATTAATTTTTACATACATTATGTTTGGTTTTACAACTATTTCGATAGATGCAAAGGGAAGACTAGCTATCCCAGCAAAATACCGAGATCAACTTCTTGCACAAAATGAAGAAAGTATTGTTGTTACAAGAGATCCGCAATATCCATCATTAAAAATTTATCCAGGATCAATCTGGAATACCATAGCTAGCGAGCTTCAATCATTGCAAGGCCTTGATCCAATTGTAAGAAACTTACAGTGGACCATCTTAGGAAATGCTAGCGTGAGCACCTTTGATCCAAAAGGGAGGATGCTAATCCTCTTGCCTTCTGAGCTTCGAGAATATGCAGAAATAAAAACAGCAGAAAAAGTATCTTTCATTGGGATGGGAAATAAATTTGAAGTCTGGAATGACAAAAACTGGGAAATAAGGCAAACAGGCGGCGCTTTATCTACTGAAATTCTAGAAGTGGTATTGCCAGAGCGGTTAAAAACAATATCTTTTTAAGGGGTAAGAAATGAATTGGGAAATAATTGAAGAAAATGCAGGGCTAGCTAAGATCAAAGTCATTGGTGTAGGTGGTGCAGGTGGTAATGCAGTTATTCATATGATTAATCATGAAATTCAGGGAGCAGAATTTATTTGTGCAAATACTGATTCTCAAGCATTGGATAGGGCAAAGGGTTCTACTATTTTAAAGCTTGGTGATAATGTTACTAGAGGTTTGGGAGCTGGAGCAGATCCTCAGGTAGGAAAGGCAGCAGCAGAGAGGGATAGAGCTGCAATTGAGGAGTTATTATCCGGAGCAGATATGATCTTTATCACTGCAGGAATGGGGGGCGGCACTGGAACTGGCGCTGCTCCAGTCATTGCTCAAGTTGCCAAGGAACTTGGAGCCTTAACAGTAGCAGTAGTCACTAAACCATTTAATTTTGAAGGGCATAAAAGGAAAGCTGCAGCGGAGCAAGGAATAGCAGAGCTAGTTGAGGAAGTCGATAGTTTGATAACCATACCCAACCAAAAATTGATGGATATATTAGGTAGAAAAACATCTATGGAAGAAGCCTTTGCTAAAGCAGATGATATTTTAAAAGGAGCCGTTCAAGGTATTTCTGACATTATCATGAAGCCTGGATATATAAATGTTGACTTTGCTGATGTAAAAACAGTTATGTCAGAAAAAGGCATTGCTATGATGGGTACAGGCCAATCAAGTGCCGATGAAAGAGGCATTGATGCAGCCAGTCAAGCTGTAAGCTCAGAGTTACTTGAAGATATTGAATTAAAAGATGCAAGGGGAATTTTAGTTAATATCACTGCAAAATCACCAACAATGGCAGATTTTGATGAGGTTGATTCAGTTATCAGAGACTTCACAGCTAAAGACGCAACTATTATTTATGGAACTGTAATGGAAGATTCAATGGATGAAGAGGAATTATTAGTTACGGTTGTGGCAACAGGCGTCAATCAAAAAACAGCAACTTTAGCGGTAGATAATTCAAGAAGAGCCACAGTGCAACTTAATCCAGTGGGCTTAGATACGCCCAAAACAGATCAATCAGTCAAGTCAGGTGGCACATCGTCTGCAGAGGATATAGATTTCCTTGATGTGCCAACCTTCATGAGAAAGCAAGTAGATTAAATATATGCTTCATGTTCCAGTTCTGCTGGAAGAATCATTAGGTTTCTTGTTACATGATTTATCTGGAACATACCTAGATCTAACCTTTGGAAGAGGAAGCCACTCTCAGGAAATCTTGAATAGAATATCTCCTCATGGAAGACTTCACGCTGTTGATAGAGATATCGAAGCAGTCTCATTTGGTGAAGATAATATAACTGATCCACGTTTTAGTATTTACCACTCAAATTATTCTGAAATTGATTCATTATTTCCCCAGCAGAAATTTGATGGGGTATTATTAGATCTTGGAACTTGCTCAACTCATTTAGATGATCCAGATAGAGGTTTTAGCTTTCAGCGTGATGGGCTTTTGGATATGCGAATGGATACATCTAAGGGTTTTAGTGCAGCAGAGTGGCTAAATACTGCGTCTGAAAAAGAGATAAGTGATATTTTGTATCAATACGGTGACGAGAGAGCATCAAGAAAAATTGCCAGAGCAATAGTTGACTTTAGGGCGATGAGACCCTTTAAAACAACAATTGAATTGACCAAGGTAATAGAAACTGTTCTTAAAAGAACTGGTAAAACTCACCCAGCCACAAAGTCATTTCAAGCAATAAGAATACATATAAATCAGGAGCTTCATCATCTGAGAATAATGCTTTCTAAGCTGCATAATGCTTTGAAAGTCGGCGGGATTGTTGTAATTATTTCATTTCATTCCCTAGAGGATAGAATTGTAAAAAATTTTTTTAAACCTGAGATTGCGCAGCTTCCAAAAGATATCCCAATTAATACTTCTGTTAAAGAAACCTATAAGAGCATTAAAAAGAAAATAAAACCATCCTCTAATGAGATCAAAATGAATCCTCGCTCAAGAAGCGCAGTAATGAGGGTATTTTCAAAGTTATGAAAAAAAATATTTTTGTTTATATTTTATTCATAAATATTTTTATTCTTTTTTGTATATGTCTTGAGACTATAAAGGTTAGATGGCAATTTAGTCAGGAGTATGAAAATAATGCTTATCTCCAAGTTGCAAACAATAAATTGACTGAGTTAAATTTTAATTTAAAAACGGAATACTACCATCTGAGCTCTCCAGCTAAAGTTGAACGTCATGCAAAAGAAATATTAAGAATGGTGGAGATTAAAAAAGTAACAACTATAAAATATGAAAAATAATTTTGGTTATAGTTGGCGAGCATATTTAATATATATTTTCTTATCTATCAGTTTACTAATCTTAGTTTTTAGAATTGTTAGTCTTCAATATATTGAAGGAGATTTCTTAAAATCTAAAGGCCAGAGCATGCTTGAAACCTCTAGGTCCATACCTGCGACTCGAGGGAGCATACTGGATAGAAATGATTTTCCTCTCGCGGTATCAATCAATCAATATGATTTATATGCTCTAAAAAATTTCTCAGAAGACGATTTTAAACAATTAAAAGACTTTCTTATTTTAAACAAAGATTTTCCTGCTATTAAACAAATTAATAAAAAAACATTAATTTTTTCTAACTTAAGTTTTGCTCAATATGAGAGCATTAAAAATCTGAAACTCTCAGGCATTGAGATTGAATCATTTCAAAAAAGATATTACCCATTAGGTGAACAAATAGCTACTTTGATCGGATTTGCTGGGAAAGATGGATTTGGCTTGGAGGGGCTTGAAAATATTTTGGATTCTGAATTGTCTGGTGTAGCTGGGCGAGAAACTATTTATAGAAATGCAAGCAGGAGACCTAAAGTAACTCAAGAAGTAATCAAGGGCTCTAATAAAAAGTTAACCATTGATAGCAGGATTCAATTTTATTCATATAAACATCTTTCAAGTTTTGTTGAGGCTAATAATGCAAAAGGTGGCAGTGCCATAGTATTGGATAATATTTCTGGAGAAATTCTCGCTATAGCCAGCTATCCTTCATATAACCCTAATAGCGCTCAAAGACAGATTCAGAGGAATAGAGCTCTGGTTGATGCATTTGAACCGGGTTCGATAATAAAACCTCTAGCTTTAGCCAAGGGTATTGATATGGGTATACTCTCTGCCAATCAGGTAATTGATACCAGCCCAGGATATATAAATTTAAGCGGTAGAACTGTGTCAGACCCAAAAAATTATAAATTGCTAACTGTTAGCGAGATTATTGCAAAATCAAGCCAGGTTGGAGCTTCTAAGCTAGCTTTGCAAGTTGGGATAGATGGACTGATTTCAGGGTACAAGGGGTTTGGCCTTTCAAAACCACCAAATATATTTTTTCCTGGAATTGCTTATGGGATTATTAATTCAAGAAATAATATCTCTGATCATGAAATTGCAAGCATTGGATTTGGGTACAGCATGACCGCTTCTGCTTTGCAACTAGCTCAAGCATATTCAGTTTTTGCTAATAAAGGCTATCTCAAAGATTTTAAAATTTTTAAAGATGGTATTGAAGGATACAAGCAGCGAGTAATAGGCGAAGATGCTGCGAACGAAGTATTGGAGTCTTTAAAATTGGTTGTTTCAGATGGAACAGGAAGCTTAGCAAGGTTAGCAAATTACGAAGTTGCAGGAAAAACAGGCACATCTCACAAAGCCAGCTCTATGGGTGGCTATGATCAAAGCAAATACATAGCATCATTTGCTGGAATAGCGCCATTAAAATCTAAAAGACTTACAATTTTTGTAACTATCGATGAGCCAGGTTTAAATAATTATTCCGGTGGTAGCGTTGCAGCTCCACTATTTGCTGCAATCTCTAATGATGTCTTAAATTATTTAGATGAATAAATTGCCTCTTATTAAACCTTTCATTAAAACAAATATCTTTGACGAATGTTTTATTGAATCAATAACAGATAACTCAAAAGATGTGCTTAAAAATTCTTTATTTGTAGCTAGACAGGGAGAAGGTTTGCATGGAAAAGTATTTATAAAAGAAGCAGAAAAAAAAGGAGCATCCTGCATCATTAGCGATCAAGAAATTGAAGAAGAAATAGATATACCAATTTATTGCATCAAAAATTTAGAGAATATAATCACTGAACTCCTATTTCGATTTTATGAGTTGTCTGAGGATGATTTCATTTTTCATGGTGTGACCGGCACCAATGGAAAAACAACAACAGCATTTATGGCACACAATATTATGAGGGAGCTGCAAAAACCTTCAGTATATATTGGCACTCTAGGGGCAATTATTAATGACGATCTTATAAAAACGAAAGGCAACACAACTCCTGGTATATTTGAGTTGTTTGAGATTTTACAAGCATGCAAACTTCAACAAAAAACATATGTTTTTCTTGAAATATCTTCTCATGCTTTAGTTCAAAAAAGGCTATCTAATTTACCTTTTTTACAGACTATCATACTTAATATTCAATCTGACCATCTCGATTACCATAAAACAGAAACAGACTATATTAATGCAAAACTATCTATTACAAATCTCAATAATAAAAACCCTACAATAATTTCAATAGATCAAATTCAAGATTTGCTGCCAAGTCTATCTGAAGCCCAGAAAGAGCAGCTTTCAAACTCACAATTTTTAAGTGCTAAAAATCCTTCAGCTCCATTAAAGTATTCTTATGTTTATAATCCTGACGGGCCTTCGACGATTAATTTAAATTTCCCTAGCCTTACACTGGATGCAAGTGTTTCATTATTTCTTAAATTTAATATCGAGAATTACATTTCAGCTATTGCATTAATTTCAGAGCATATTGACTCAAATGATTTAAACAACACCCAAAGAGCCTTGATTAAAATGCCTGAGGGAAGAGGAGAGATATTAAAGTTAAAAGAAGGAAAGATATTAATTGACTATGCCCACGATCAACAATCTATGAAAAATATTTTATCTGAATTAAAGAATTATTATGATGACATCATTTTAGTTTTTGGTTGTGGCGGAGATAGAGATAGATCAAAAAGACCAAAAATGATGAAAGTAGCTCAAGATTTTTCTAGCAAAATATTTTTTACCTCAGACAATAATCGCTATGAATCCTTTTCAGTAATTGCTGCAGATGCGATAAATGAAAGCGATCAAGCAGGCGTGGAAATTATAGAGGATAGACAAAGAGCGATAACTGCAGCGCTTAAACACTTAAATAAAAAAAATATATTGGTAATATTAGGCAAGGGTCATGAAACTTCCATGGAAATATCAGGAATCAAAGTTCCATTCAATGACAGAGATTGCGTCTTAAAAATTTTAGGCAATGAAATTAATTAAAAATACACAAGATTTATTAACCTCTCTAAAGCTTGATGCTAAATCAGGCTTACCAATTAGAAATTTTCAAATAGATTCTAGAAAGGTAACTAAGAACTCAGTCTTTTTTGGTCTGACTGGCTCTAATGTGGAAGGCAGTCTTTATGCCGAGGATGCAATAAAAAAAGGCGCATGTCTTGCAATAATAAAAGAGAGTAAAATTTTAAATTCCTCAACCCAGTCATCAAAAATTATTCAAGTCAAAAGTCCTGAAAAGCATCTTATTGAGTCTGCAAAGATTGCAATAGGAAGATACAAGGGAGGCATTATTGGGGTCACTGGCAGTAATGGCAAAACGACCACAAAAAATATTCTTAAGAATGGCATAAAAAATAGTTATGCCACTTTTCAGAACTATAACAATGAAATCGGTTTACCACTTTGTGCTTTGGAATTGGATTCAAAAAATAGCACAGCAATTTTTGAAATGGGAGCAGCGAAATTAGGTGATATAGATTTTCTATCTAAAATAATTAAACCAAATATTGGTATTATTACTCACATAGGACACTCACATTTAGATGGGCTTAGCTCAGTTAGAGGAGTGTTAGAGGTAAAATCAGAGCTTATCAACAATATTAAAAAAGGTGGAGCAGCAATTGTTCCGGATAGTAAATATCTTAATTATTGGAAAAAAATGAGGGATGATATTACTTTTTATACTTTTGGTAAGAAACCCTCAGCATCTTATTTTCCAAGTCAAATCAGGATGACAAAGCAAGGCTTGTCTTTTTTTATTGAATCTATTCATTTGCAAAAAAGAATTCCAATAAAAACAAAGCTTGTAGGAATGCATAATGTGTTAAATATTCTTGCTTCATTTGCAGCGATCCATGCTGCGCAGTTAAACATTAATGAATTTGTAGATGGTTTGAGAGGCCTTGTAAACCCCCCACAACGTTTAGACCTTAAAACATGGGTAAGGCAGTCACAGGTCATCGATGACACTTACAATGCTAATCCAGATTCCATGAGAGCAGCTATAGATGTTTTATGTCAATTTAAAGGAAAAAAGATCGCAGTTCTTGGAGATATGGCTGAGCTTGGCAGATATAGAAAAAAACTACACATTGACTTGGGGGACTATGCCAAAATACACGGAGTAGATTTTTTACTTGGATGTGGAGATTTGATCCAACATACAGTATTTGCATTTGGTGATAATGGGTTTTTCTTTAAAAATAAAATTGAGTTAGTTGATTTTTTAAAAAAAAATCTAGTAGGAAAAGAGAATATTTTATTAAAAGGTTCAAGATCAATGCGAATGGAAGAAATTCTAGATTTATGGAAATAATATGATCGAATTATTGGGAACTTGGTTAATGACATACGATACTGGTTTCGATGTCTTTCGTTATTTGACTGTTAGAACTATTGGAGGAACCCTTACGGCACTCATGCTTTCCATTTTTCTTGGCCCAGCCTTGATTCGATTCTTAACACATATTCAGTTCTCTCAATCAATCAGGGGAGATGGGCCTCAATCACATCTTTCAAAATCTGGAACACCTACGATGGGAGGGTTGATTATTATCTCCTCATTAATTATTTCAACATTGCTTTGGTCCGATTTTCAGAATCCATATATTTGGATCTTAATTTTTATCACTATTTCTTTTAGCACAATAGGCTTTCTTGATGATTGGCTAAAAATTAAGGAGAAAAATTCAAAAGGTTTGAAGGGAAAATATAAGCTCATATTGCAGTTTATTTTTTCTTTAGTTGCAATGTTGTTTATGTTGCAAGTTTCTCCCAGTGGAAATGAACAAATTTTTATTTTGCCTTTTAACAAAGAATATATATTTACAATTTCACCACTTATTTTCCTGACTATAAGCATTTTTGTAATTATGGGCTCATCTAATGCTGTTAATCTTACCGATGGCCTAGATGGGTTAGCAATTTTGCCATCTGTGTTAATAGCTGGAGGCCTCGGTCTAATTGCTTACGCATCAGGAAATTTGATTATTTCTGATTACTTATTTATTCCATTTAATCCTCTTAGCGGAGAGTTGATTGTTTTTTGTGGAGCATTGATTGGAGCTGGCATAGGGTTTCTTTGGTACAACACATATCCTGCACAGATATTTATGGGTGACCTGGGATCTTTAACGCTTGGAGGAATTCTAGGTACTCTGGCAGTGTTAGTGAGGCATGAGATAGTTTTTGCAATTATGGCAGGGGTTTTTGTGATGGAAACTTTAAGCGTTATTATTCAAGTCAGCTCTTATAAATTAAGGGGTAAAAGAGTTTTTTTAATGGCACCAATTCATCATCATTTTGAATTAAAGGGCTGGGCGGAACCAAAGGTTATCGTTAGATTTTGGATTATAACTTTTGTGCTTGTTTTATTTGCTTTGGCAACCTTGAAGTTAAGATAAATTTCTATGAAATCTCTTATTTTTGGTTATGGGATCACAGGCCAATCTTTTGAAAGATATTTAACAAAAAAAGACATAGCTTTTGATATTTACGATAAAAATCTAAAAGGACCAAATATATCCAATCACTTACCTGATCAAACCTTATTAAGTTCTTATGAAATGATCTATTTGAGTCCAGGAATTAATCTAAAGAAGCTTTATACAAAAGGAGAATTTAATAAATTAGCCTACCTGACAGATTTAGATATTTTTTTTCAAGAAGATAGCTCTTATAAGATTGGAGTTACTGGCACAAATGGAAAAAGCACTTGCTGTTATCAATTACATCAGCTGTTAGAAGATTCTCAATTGATTGGAAATATTGGCACACCTGTTTTAGATGGTATTAATTCTTGTTCATATTCTATCATTGAGCTTTCCAGCTTTCAGCTAGAAAAGGTCAAGGATATTAAGCTAGACTTTGGAGTGCTATTAAACATTGCACCTGATCACATTGATCATCATGGAACTTTTGCAGAGTACACAAATGTAAAAAAAAGAATCAAAGAATCAAAAATATCAACACAAGAATCAAACCCTAAAAAACTATGGTCAATGATCACTGGAAGAAAACTCAGAGAGGTTCAAGATATTGCATTGCACGAACTGCCGCATAGACGGCAGCATGTTGGAATACATAATCAACTAGTGTTTATAAATGATTCAAAGGCTACTAATTTAACTGCATTGAAATTTGCGCTAAATAAAATGTCTAGTCCTTATGTGTTGATCCTTTGTGGGGATCCAAGTAAAGAGCAATATGATAGTTATAAGATTATCGGCCCAACAAAGGTATATATTTTTGGCAAACACGCAGAAGAGATATCAAAAAAAATATTTCATCCAGATAAAATATTACTTTGCAATCAAGGTCTTTCATCAGTAATGAATTTGATTTTTAAAGATGTATATCACTGCCAAACCAATATACTTTTTTCACCAGGCCATCCTAGCGGACAAGATTATAAAAATTTTGAAGAACGTGGAGATCATTTTATCAAATTAGCATTGGGCTCAAATGATTGATCGAGACAATATATTAATTGCTCTTCCATATTTCTGTTTGTTATTCATTGGTTTGGTGATGGTTGCTTCATCAAGTGTATATGTTTCGGAGGATCTTTATGGAACCCCCTTTCATTTTGCTTCGAGGCAAGTAATTTTTTTAATTATCGGTATTCTTGCAACAATAATTGCCTTAAGTATTCCATCAAACTTATTTCTCACATTAGATTGGTTAATTTTAATTGGTTCTTTGCTTTTGCTTATTGCTCTTTTTTTTCCGGGGGTGGGTACAGAGGTAAACGGAAGTTTAAGGTGGATCAGAATCGGACCAATCAATATCCAACCCTCTGAAGTAAGTAAGCTAGCTTTAGTTATATATATTTCAGGATATTGCGTTAGAAGACTAAGTGAAATTAATACTTCACTGGGGTTTTTTAGACCCTTGATTGTATTAGCTCTTTTCGGGTTATTGATCATGTCTCAACCTGATCTTGGATCAACATTGGTAATTGGGGCTTTAGTAATTGCCGTGCTATTTTTTGCAGGGATTTCATTCTTTCAATTTTCATTATTAATTTTATTAATGGGGAGCTTGGCATCCATTGCAGTCTATCTAGAGCCATATAGATATATAAGATTTATTTCATTTACTGAACCGTTTGACCATTTTTATGGGCCCGGATGGCAGCTATCAAACGCTTTGCTTGGTATTGGCAGAGGAGAGTTGCTAGGCGTAGGCTTAGGAAATGGTCTTCAAAAGAATTTATACCTACCAGAGCCACATACTGATTTTATTTTTGCAGTAATTGTTGAAGAATTTGGATTGCTTGGAGGGTTGATAGTGATTTTTCTGTTTGCTTTATTGATTTTTGGAATTATTACAACATCCATTAAAGCGCTAGAGCTTGGAAAATTATTTCAAGGATTACTTGCTTTTGGTGCAGGTATTTTAATCGCAATTCAAGTAGTATTTAACATAGGGGTAAATCTTGGAATCTTACCGACAAAAGGCTTAACTTTACCTTTTGTGAGCTACGGGGGAACAAGCTTAATTTTATTTATGTTTTTAATAGGCATGGTTTTAAGAATTAATTTTGAAAATAAAACGATAAAGTAATGAAATTTTTAATTTCTGCAGCAGGAACCGGAGGCCATGTTTTTCCAGCATTAGAGTTTGGTAAAGAATGTGTTAAAAATAATCATGAGGTTATTTGGATTGGAACAAAAACTGGCATAGAAAAAAGAGTTGTTCCTAGCAATATAAAACTTTTAACTATTCCCATGAGAGGCTTCAGAGGAAAGAATTTAATTTTTAAAATTACTTCATTAATAGGTTTAATAACATCAATTTTTATAAGTATTTTTTACTTGCAAAAAAATAAGATTGATTACGTTGTTTGCTTCGGGGGTTATGTCTCTTTACCTGTCGGTTTGTCAGCATGGGTTTGCAGAAAACCTCTTTTCTTGCACGAGCAAAATGCAATTCTGGGAACTTCTAATAAAGTATTAAAACAATTTTCAAAAATAATTTTTTTAGGATTCCCAATAAATGAGCCAGTTACCAAAAACATGATGCTCGTAGGGAATCCAATAAAGCAATCAAAAGAAAGCTCATCAGCAACTCAAAAGCATCAACTACCAAGGGTTTATGTGACTGGTGGCAGTCAAGGCTCTGAATTTATCAATAAAAATGTACCTATAGCCTTAAATTCATTAAACACACCATTAGAGGTAAGGCATCAATCTGGAAATGGAAAATCTGAAGGAGTGAAAGAATTGTATTCAAGTAATATTTCTGTCGAGGTAGGGGAGTTCTATGATTCACCTCATGATCAAATTCTATGGTCAGATTTTATTATTTCTAGGGGAGGTGCGCTGTCTCTCTCAGAGGCTATAACATTAAACAGAGGATCAGTGATTATTCCTTTGCCATCAGCCATTGATAATCACCAGCTCTTAAATGCAATTAATATTGTTAATTTAGATATGGGGTTGATTCATGAAGAGTCTGAATCTCATGAATCTCTTTCTAAAAAGCTTCTAAAAATTATTGAGAATAAACTTTATGAAGAATGGTCAAACAAAGAAAACAATTTAGATCATTTTCAAGCCGCTAGAAGAATGTTAAGTTCAATTTTAAAATTTTAAAAAATAGATGACCTCTCTAGGATTTCAAAAGTTCAAAAAAATTCATATGATCGGCATTGGTGGATCTGGAATGATTGGAGTTGCCACTATTTTGCAAAAACGAGGTTTTAAAGTTTCAGGTTCAGACCTTGTTATTACAGATGAGTTGAAAGAATTAAAAAAACTTGGCGCTAAAGTTCAAATAGGCCATGAACCAAGGCTTGTTTTAAAAGCAGATTTAGTTGTTGCTTCGTCAGCAATATCCAAGAGAAACCCCGAGCTTTCATATGCCAAGAAATCTGGATTAACTATTATTCCAAGGGCAGAGATGCTTGGGACTCTGATGAAGCCATATCGGAGCATTGCGATTGCTGGGAGTCATGGCAAGACATCTACAACGAGCATCATTGCCAGTATTTTTAATGCAGCTAATTTGAGTCCTACATATGTGGTGGGAGGCCAAGTTCTTAGCGTTGGTAGAAGCTCTAACCTTGGGGATGGAAACTATATAATTGTAGAGGCCGATGAAAGCGATGGATCATTTTTGCATCTACAACCTGATATTGCTGTAATTACCAACATTGATAATGACCATTTAAGTTTTTATGACTCAAATCAAGAAAAATTAAATCAATCTTTTGTTAGTTTTGCCGAAAATTTACCTTTCTATGGCCATATTTTGCTTAATTTAGATGATTCAAACATTCGTAAAATTTCAAAAGATATACATAGAAGGCAGATAACTTTTGGTTTTAATTCAAAAAATAGATTTCAAATAACTGATGCAAAGTTAGAAAATGGCCTTCAAAAATTTCAATTAACAGATCATTCCAATAAAAAATATTATAAATTTTCTACGAATTTAAGTGGTAGACATAATTTATACAATGTTACTGCTGCTATTTGTGTAGCCATTGAAGAAAAAATATCAGTTAAGGACATTGCCAAAGGGTTAGCTGATTTTAGAGGCGTTGGAAGGAGATTTGAGCTTTCAAAAATTTATTTTTCCAAGCGTCCTCATGTGTTGATAGATGATTATGGTCATCATCCTGCTGAAATTCTATCAACCGTTCTTGCTGCTAAGGAAAAATTTCCTCGTCAAAAAATATGCATGATTTTTGAACCTCATAGATTTACAAGAACGCAACAGCTTTTTGATGATTTTAAAAAAGTGCTATCAAAGGTAGATTTTCTTCTTTTGTTAGATATTTATCCAGCTAGTGAAAAACCTATTAAAGGAATTTCTTCTAAAAAACTCGCCTCTCAGATATTAAAAAATCACAAAAACGTCCATTATATTGGAAAGAAAGATCCCATGAACTGGCTTCAAGAAAATCATCAAGATTTTTCTATTTTAATCACTCAAGGGGCAGGAACAATTTCAAAACTGAATAAGAAGATAAAAAAAAAGTGGCAATAAAAAAAATTATAGTTTTATATGGAGGAAAGTCTTCTGAGCGTGAAGTTTCCCTTGAGAGTGGAAAATACATATTTCAAGCAGTCAAAGAGTTAGGATACGAAGCCCAACTTATCGACTATCCAAAAAACTTTTCACCTCAACAGCTTACAAAAGAAGATTTTATTTTTATTGCCCTTCATGGTGAGGATGGCGAATCAGGAGAATTACAAAAACTTTTACAGCAAAAATGCATTCCCTTTTCGGGGAGCCATCATCAAGCTTGTGTAAATACTTGGAACAAAAATACCTGTAAAGAGCTTCTTAAAGATAATAAAATTCCTACTCCAAACTGGATTACCATTCCTTCATTGCTTGAAATGGAAAAAGATTTAGACAACCCTTTTTTTAATCAACTTAAACCATTCAAGGAGCTATTTTTAAAGCCAGCAGAGGATGGATCAAGCATAGATGTATTCAAAATTTCCTGTAACAAGGATTTAGAGAATGCTATTTGTAATTGTGCAGATCCTAGGAGAACATTTATTTTGGAAGAGAGCATAGACTTTAAGGAGCTTACTGTTCCAATTTTAAATGGCAGATGTTTACCTGCTGTAGAGATCAAAACCTCTGAATCCTTTTATAACTTCAATGCGAAATACGTGAATGAAGATACTCAACTTACCGAGCTTGTACTTTCAACAGATGATAAAGATAAGCTTGAGAAAATCTGCCTTAAGACACTCGATGTTTCAGGTTGTTCTGGTTGGTTGAGGGTTGATCTTATGCAGGACAGAAATAATAAATTTTATGTGCTCGAAGTTAATACTGCTCCTGGCATGACTTCTCATAGTCTATTTCCTAAATCTGCAGAGTCAATTGGGCTTTCATACAATCAACTTGTGCAAGAAATTATCAATGCTAATTAGAACAGGTTTAGCATTTATACTTTTAATGCCTATCTTATTTGGCTGTTCAGGCAACAACAACCAAAAGATTATAGTAGTTTTTGAGAAGCCCCCAACTTTAAAAAAAGCCCAGGAATTAGTCTTTAATTTATCAAGCAATACCTCTATTAAAAAGCTATCAAAATTTCTAGATAACCAAAACTGGATTAATTCTTTTTTGATTAAAAAATATGCATTCAAGCCGCTAGAAATATTTATCGATTTAAAAGAGCCGAAATATATTTGGCAGGAAAATTTTTATTTAGATGCAAAGCTAAATAAGTTTTTGTATTTTGGTGAATTTCCTGACTTGTTGCATTTAAATATGCCGATTGAATTTGTTGATGAGTGGCTAGAAGTTGAAGCAGAAATTTATGCGTTAACCGCAGCCCACAACCTTAATATTTCTTCCATTTCTTATGCAGAAGCGGAAGGATGGCATTTGAAGACTAAAAGTAATTTGAAAATAAAGCTAGGCTCAGATTTATCCTCTAAAGTATTGGAAAAACTTTCATTAACCTTAAAATATATTTTCGAAAAAAACTTAACTCCTAGTATTATTGATTTAAGATACAGAGATGGAGCGGCTTTAAATTATGGCAAATAATGGAACAAAAGATTCCGACCATGTCGTCGGGTTAGATATTGGAACCTCGAAGGTTGTTTGTATAATTGGCAAATATGTTGATCAACATTCTCTTGAAGTTGTATCGATGGGGTCTTATCCATCTAGCGGTCTTAAAAAAGGTGTTGTAGTGAATATTGATGCAACCACCGATGCAATTCAAAAATCTATAGATCAAGCGCAAGCGTCATTTGAAGGAAAAATTAAAAATGTATATGTTGGGATTGCAGGAAACCATATTCGCAGTTTAAATTCTCATGGAATAGTAGGAATAAAAGATAAAGAAGTTGAAGCAAGTGATATAGATAGAGTAATTGAAGCAGCTCAAGCAGTTGCAATACCATCAGATCAAAGAGTGCTTCATGTTCTACCTCAAGAATATGTTATTGATAATCAAGACTCTATTAGAGAGCCACTTGGAATGTCTGGTGTGAGGCTAGAATCCCATGTGCATTTGGTTACCTGCGCTAATAATGCAATACAGAATATAGAGAAATGTGTTAAACGATGTGGAATTGGTGTCGATGGTTTTGTTTTAGAGCAGCTAGCCAGCTCATATTCTGTTTTATCTGAGGATGAGAAAGAGCTTGGAGTTTGTTTGGTGGACATTGGCGGAGGTACCACTGATATTGCTGTATTTAATTCTGGCTCAATATCATTTACTGGAGTGATTCCTATAGCAGGTGATCAGGTAACCAGCGACATAGCTGTAGCCTTAAGAACTCCTACTGCCCAGGCAGAAGATATAAAACAAAAGCATGGTTGTGCAGCAGCGGAACTTACTCATGATGGAGAAACTTTAGAAGTAATGAGAGTTGGCGGCAGACCTCCAGAAGACTTATCAAGACGCTCACTGGCTGAAATTATTGAACCAAGATATGTGGAGCTTTTTGATTTAGTTAAGGCAGAAATTAAACGTAATGGTTTCGAAAATAAAATCCCGGCTGGAATAGTACTTACAGGTGGCACCTCAAAAATGGAAGGAGCCGTTGCCCTGGCCGAGTCTATTTTTCAAACAAGCGTTAGACTAGGTATTCCAGAAAAATTTAGTGGGATGGAGTCAGTACTAAAAAATCCAATATATGCTACTGCTTTAGGTCTGGTAGGCTTTGGTTTTGATCAAATGAAACAGGGCTACACACTGGAAAATAATAAAAGTTTTTTTGATAGAGCTTTTGGTTTCTTAAAAAATAATTATTGATTGCTGGGTATATTTGGCATAGAATTCACGCTCCTTGGTTTTTTGATGTTCAAAAAATCTACTAACCCACAAGGAACAATATGAATAATTACGAATTAACTTTAATACTTAACCCTGACTTATCCACTAAGTTTGATGACTTTCAAACAAAGTTCGAAAAAACTTTGGCTGATATAAATTTCACAATCAATAAGCTTGAAAACATTGGTCGTAGACAGCTAGCCTATAGCATTCTAAATCATAATAAAGGGCATTATGCTATTTTCCAAATAGAAGGGCCATCAGAATCTGCGTTAGAGCTTGAATCTAAATTAAAATACGATACATCTGTTATACGCCATCTTTTATTAAAGGTTGATTCCCCATCTCTAGAGGATTCATTGTTACTTATAGAATCCAGGGAAGCAAAAAAAGCTCCTCAAGAGGAAGAGCAGAGCCAAGAGAAGCCAAAAGTAACTCTAGCAGAACAAAATCAAGCTGCTGAAACTGTTGCTAAAGATGAATCAAAGGATGGTGAATAATGAGTGAGTCTAATAACAAAAATTTTAATTATAAGAATGTTGATCTTTTGAAAAGGTATATCACTGAGACAGGAAAAATCATACCTGCAAGAGTTTCAAATATCAGCGCGTCGGAACAGAGGAAATTAACAAAAGCAATAAAGATTGCTCGCTTTTTGGCCTTGCTTCCATACACAGACTCACATAGATAAATTATGAAAATTATACTTTTAGATAAAATCCAAAAATTAGGTGAAATTGGTGATGTTGTTGAGGTGAGCTCAGGATATGCCAGAAATTTTCTTATTCCCAAGAAGAAAGCTATGTTTGCTTCTGATGACAACCTAAAGTATGTTGAGAGCAAGAAAGCCGAACTAGCTGCAGCTTCAGCTGATGAGATGGCAAATGCTCAAGGCAAAGCTGATGCAATTTCCGGTGCTAAGGTTGAAATTAAAGTTCAGGTGACTGAGGAAGGTGCACTTTACGGCTCAGTTGGAACCAGAGAAATTTCAGATGCATTTAGTGAAGCTGATCATATTTTAGATAAAAGCGTCATTCAATTACCTGACGGACCTTTAAAAGAGCTTGGGGATTATTCGATTACTTTGTTATTCCATCCTGAAGTTTCATGCGTTGTTGAGGTCTCTGTTCAACCAGAGTAGTTGTTATCTTAATAATATGATGCAAGAATCATATTTATGTCTAGTAAGTCCATAGAAAATACAGAGCAAGTTAGAGAGCTCGAAAGAGCCGTGCTGGGCGGACTGATGCTTGAAACAGAAAGATATGATGCTGTTAGCGAAATCATTGAATTTACAGATTTTGAGGGTCAAGATCATCAAAACATTTTTCAGTCCATGGGTGAGCTTGTTTATTCTAATAAACCCCTAGATCCATTAACAGTTTCAGATAGACTCGACAGCAAAAATCTTCTTACTAGAGCAGGTGGTAAGAATTATTTGATTGATTTAGCATCTACGAGTCCCTCTGCAGCAAATTTAGAAGCTTATGCTGGAATGATCAGGCAGAAGTCTATTTCAAGAAGGCTGATGAAAATCAATTCTGAAATCTCTGAACTGATTATTAATCCTCAAGGTAAGGATGCTGCTGAATTGCTCGATGAGGCTGAAACAAAAATTTTTTCATTAAATGATGAGGCTAGCAGAACATCAACTAATATTCAGAAGCTAGATGAGCTTATTCCTCAATCAATTGAGAGAATGAATGAAATTGCAAAAAATGGATCTTCCTTGCTCGGAGCCTCTACAGGTTATAAGGATCTTGATAGTAAGTTGCAGGGCCTTCAAAATGGAGACTTGATAATTGTTGCTGCTAGACCAAGCATGGGTAAAACAGCTCTTAGTATGAACATTGTTGAAAATCTTATTCTTAATAAAGATATACCTGGTGGGGTTTTGGTATTTAGTCTTGAGATGCCTGCTGAGTCATTAACTACTAGATTGCTAGCGAGTAACGCTAAGATTGATCAACAAAAAGTTAGATCAGCCTCAATGAATCAATCTGATCTAAAAAAGTTTATGGAATCATCTTCTAAATTAAAGGATTTACCTCTTTATATAGATGATAGCTCAATGCTTTCACCCATGGAGTTGCGGGCAAGAGCTAGACGAATTGCTAGACAAGAGCCAAACGGACTGTCATTGATAGTAGTTGATTATCTTCAGTTAATGCAGTTACCTGCCTCACAGGAAAATAGAGTAAATCAAATTTCAGAAATTTCTCGATCTTTAAAAATGCTTGCAAAAGAGCTTAATGTACCTGTTATTGCATTATCACAGCTGAATCGAGCTGTAGAACAAAGGCCCAATAAGAGACCTATCATGGCTGATTTAAGAGATTCAGGTGCCATTGAGCAAGATGCAGACGTAATTTTATTTATTTACAGAGACGAGGTTTATAACGAAGACTCTGAAGAGGGTAATAAGGCTGAAATTATTATCGGCAAACAGAGAAATGGTCCTATTGGTAAGGTGAACCTAACTTTTCTTAAGGAGTTTACTAGGTTTGAAGACTTTGCCGTTGATAGCTATTACGACTCCATCCAATGATTGAACCAAATTCTGAGCTTGTAATTGACTATGAGCTTGTGAGAAATAACATCCAAGTAATAAAGAGTAATTTATCTCCGAGCTGCAAAATCATGGGCATCATCAAAAGTAATGCATATGGACATGATCTTGAAAAAGCAACTCATGCATTGGATGATTCTATCGATGGATATGGCGTAGTTAGATTACAAGAAGCTCTTAAGATAAGAGAGAGCTCATCGAAGCCAGTTTTAGCAATGCAAGGCGTGTATTCATCGGATGCTTATGATGCTCTAAAAAAAAATAATATTTGGTCAGTCATTCATTCAATTTCTCAGTTGCCACTGGCCAAGCAATATAAAGACGATTTACTGTTTTGGATTAAAGTAAATACTGGAATGAATAGACTGGGTATAAGATTAAATGAGCTTGACCAGTTTGAACCACTCTTCAAAGATTCCAATGTTTTGATGACTCATTTAGCTTGTGCTGATAATCCCGAAGATGCTCTAAATATAACTCAATTTAAGAATTTTGATTATGCCTGGAACCAAACCACAAAAAGTATGCAGAGAAGTGTATTGAATTCTGCAGGAGCATTTAATTTTCCGGACCAAGCTTATGACTGGGTTAGACCAGGCATAGCAATGTATGGAGGAATTGACTTTCCTGGTTTAAAAACTGCTATGACGTTTAGAAGTCAAATTATATCTATTCAATCATTAGATAAAGATGAGAGAATTGGATATGGTGGAAGAGTAAAAACAAAGCAACGTACGAAGATTGCTATTGTTTATTGTGGATATGCTGACGGGTTCCCCCAAACAGCCATAGATGGAACTTCTGTAATAGTAAATAGCCATCAATCTCAGATTATTGGAAGAGTTAGCATGGATTTGATTTCAATTGATGTTACCGATATTCCTGAATGTAAGATTGGAGATTGGTGTGAATTATGGTCACCCAATTTATCGATTCTAGAAAATACCAAAAAAAATGGTTTGCTTTCTTATGAACTAATGACCAAAATGAGTCAAAGAGTAAAACGAGAATACTTAAATATATGAAAATTGATTACGTAAAAAATAACCCTAGAGACATTCAATTGGAGGAAGATTTACCTCCTTACATGACGGAAGGTGTCGCTAATGACATCGCAGAAATTTTTAGCACTCCATTATCTGGAGCATATAACTGGGATTATACTATTCAGGATAATAGGATTAAAAAACTTTACGAATTAGGCAAGGAGCTGAATTGGAATGTTGAGGTTGATGTTGATTGGTCAAGACCATTTGAGCCTCTGACTGAACCAACTCCAATATTTTGGGATGATTATGCGCCGTATCAAAAATTTTCTGATGATAAAAAAGTAGAATTCCTAAACCATCGAATTGCATGGAGTCAAAGCCAATTCCTTCATGGGGAGCAAGGGGCGCTTCTTGTTGCCTCCCAGCTTACCTCGTGCGCTCCAACCTATAATGCAAAACTCTATGCTGCTTCTCAGACATTTGATGAGGCTAGGCATGTAGAAGCTTTTAATAAGTACATTCAAACAAGAACAAAACTTATGTATCCTATTGGCAATGCCTTGAAATCAATTTTAGATAAAATTCTTACTGACCCAAGATGGGATCTCAAGTTTATTGGCATGCAAATTATTATTGAGGGATTGGCGCTAGCTGCGTTTCAAACCTCCAGAGAGCTAACCAAGGATCCAGTATTACGAGATATGCTTGGTTTAATTATTCGAGACGAAGCCAGACATGTAACTTTTGGGATAAATTATCTAGAAGAATTTGTTGAAACTTTATCGGAAGATGAAAAAGAAGACCGAGCTCAGTTTGCTTATGAGGCATGTTGGTTAAGCAGGGAAAGACTTGTTTCAATGGATGTGTTTGAGCACTTTGGTTGGAATGCTGAAGATGCAAGACAATTTCAATTAAGCTCTGACATCACTAAACATTTTCAAAAACTTCTTTTTCAAAGAGTCATGCCAAACCTAAGGAGAATTGGTCTGCTGAGAGACTCTGTGAAAGGTAAATTTGAAGATCTAGGTATTTTAGAGTACGCCACAGAAAAAAGTGATGCTGATATAGATTGGGCTGACCTATCTAGGCCTTTATTTGAAGAATCTGCTTAACTTAGTTTTTATTAGCTTCAGAATCTGATATTCTGTTTACCCATCATAACTTAAAAACTGATGGCTCAAACAAAATATATTTTTATCACCGGTGGTGTTGTTTCCTCTCTTGGCAAAGGTATTGCAGCAGCGTCAATTGGCGCTCTTTTTGAAGCTAGAGGTTTAAAAGTTTCATTAAATAAGCTTGATCCATACATCAATGTTGACCCAGGAACAATGAGCCCTTTTCAACATGGAGAAGTTTTTGTTACTAACGATGGGACAGAGACTGACCTAGATCTTGGTCACTATGAACGGTTTGTTCGTTTTCAAGCAAGTAAAAAGAATAATTTTACTGCTGGCAAGGTCTATGAAAAAGTTATTCAAAATGAAAGGAGAGGTGACTACTTAGGTGGAACTGTTCAGGTCATTCCGCACATTACAGATGAAATTAAAAGAAGGATTAAAGAGGGTGCCAAAGGTGCTGATATAGCAATAGTAGAAATAGGTGGGACAGTAGGTGATATTGAAAGCCAGCCGTTTATTGAAGCAATTAGACAAATGATGCTTGAACTTCCATCATCTACTACTGCATTAGCTCATCTTACCTTGGTTCCATATATCAAAGTATCTGAGGAACTTAAAACTAAACCGACTCAACATTCAGTTAAGGAACTTCGCTCTTTAGGGCTGCAACCAGATTGTTTGATATGCAGATTAGAAAAAGAGCTTCCGCATGATGAAAAGAAAAAGATAGCCTTATTTTGTTCAGTAGATCCAAAAAGTGTTATTTCAATGCATGATGCTGAAACAGTATACTCAATTCCTTTGCTGTTATATGCACAAGGAGTGGATAAAATTCTCCTTAAAAAGTTAAATTTATTGAAAGTTAAATCTCCAAGGCTAAATGATTGGAAAAGGGTTGTCGACGCAAAACTTAATCCTAAGAAAAATGTCTCAATTGCAGTTGTGGGGAAATATGTTGATTTAAAAGATTCCTACAAATCATTAAACGAGGCCCTTGATCATGCTGGGATTGTAAATCTTGCAAAAGTCGATATTCAAATGATAGATGCAGCAAAAATAACCAAATCAAATGTTGCAAAAATTTTAAAATCTTCTCAAGCAGTGCTTGTACCTGGTGGGTTTGGCAGTAGAGGTATCGAAGGAATGATTTATGCATGTCAATTTGCAAGAGAAAACAAGCTACCATATTTTGGAATCTGTTTAGGAATGCAAATTGCAATCATTGAATTTTCTAGAAATGTATTGAAGCTTAAAAATGCCAATAGTACTGAATTTAATATAAAGACCAAGCATCCAGTTATTGGATTGGTAACAGAATGGAAGGATGCATCAGGCAAAATTGAGCATAGAAGTGCAAGCTCTAATTTAGGTGGAACCATGCGTTTAGGTGGGCAGAAATGCTTGATAAAAAAATCTTCACTGTCCCACAAGTTATATAAAAAAATGACTATCACTGAAAGACATCGCCATAGATATGAGGTCAATCCAGAGTATAAAAATGAATTAATTTCTGGGGGAATGGATATAGTGGGCACATCACTGGATGGTAATTTAGCTGAAATGATTGAAATAAAAAAACATCCTTGGTTTTTAGGCTGTCAATTTCATCCAGAATTTACTTCTAACCCCAGAGACGGCCACCCAATTTTTAATGATTTTATTGCAAAAGCGATTAAGATAAAAAGATGACAATTTTAAAATTAGAAAACTTTACGATTGGAAATCAAGAGCCTATGACCCTCATGGGAGGCGTTAATGTTTTGGAGTCTGAATCAATTGTGATGACTGTTGCAGAAAAATTTTCAAAAACAACATCAAATTTAAATATTAATTGGATTTTTAAGGGATCCTTTGATAAAGCAAATCGAAGTTCCATTTCATCATTTAGAGGTCCCGGACTTGATGAAGGTTTGAAAATGCTTGAAAAAGTTAAATCAGAATTTAATGTTCCTGTCATAACTGATATTCATGAGCCATCTCAAGCAGATCCAGTTTCAAAAGTTTGTGATGTAATTCAGATACCAGCATTTTTGTGCAGACAAACTGATTTAGTGATTGCAGCCGCTAAAACACAAAAAATAATTCAATTTAAAAAACCTCAATTTCTTTCTGCTCCTGAAATGAAAAATGTTATAGAGAAGTGTTATCAGGCTGGAAATAAAAATGTCACACTTTGTGAAAGAGGTAACTCTTTTGGATATAACAATTTAGTAGTTGATATGCTGAATTTCCAAATTATGAAAGCTCTAGGTGTTCCCGTAATATTCGATGCGACGCATTCCCTGCAGCTTCCAGGTGGCCTAGGTGATGCTGCTGGAGGTCGAAGAGAATATTTACTTCCTCTTGCTAAGGCTGGACTGAGTCAAGGTATAGCAGGTTTATTCATAGAAGCTCATCCTGATCCTGATTCAGCTAAATGTGATGGTCCTTGTGCAATTTCTACTGATGAGATTCCAGTTGTTTTATCTAAATTATCTGAATTAGATGATTTTATAAAAAACCAAGATAGAAATATTTAATGTCAGTCATTCGCTCTATCCAAGCTATTCAAATCATAGATTCTAGAGGAACTCCAACAGTTTCCTGTAAGCTCACATTAGAGAATGGTACTTGTGCAACCTCTATGGTTCCCAGTGGAGCATCCACCGGTTCAAGAGAGGCTTTAGAACTTAGAGATGGCAATGAAGCTTATTTAGGGAGGGGAGTAAATAAAGCTCTAGCAAATATTCATGAAATCATTGCCCCTGCACTGATTGGCATGGATGTAACAAATCAACAAGATATTGATGAAAAAATGCTTGCTTTAGATGGAACTTCAACTAAATCAAGACTGGGCGCAAATGCTATTTTGGGTGTTTCACTGGCTGTTTTAAATGCAGGCTCGAAAACATTGGAGCTTCCCTTGTACCAATATATCAATCAAGTTTTTGATCATATCAATGGTGAAAAGCCAAAGATGCAAATGCCAACCCCAATGTTAAATATTATCAATGGCGGTGAGCATGCTGATAATAATATTGATATTCAAGAGTTTATGATTATGCCTGTTGGGGCCAGTAATTTCTCTCAAGCCATGCAATGGGCATCAGAGATATACTCTGATCTAAAGGGTATTTTAAATGCAAAAGGTTTGAGCACCAGTGTTGGTGATGAAGGTGGCTTTGCTCCCAATCTCCAATCCAATCAAGAAGCCATAGAGCTTATCATTCAGGCTATTCAAAACAATAATCTTACCGAGGGTAAGGATGTGGGCATTGCTTTGGATTGCGCTGCCTCAGAATTTTATAAAAATGGTACATATAACCTACAGGGAGAATCTATAAAACTTAATTCGAGTGAATTCACTAGTTATCTCTCTGAACTGACTGATAAATATCCCATCCTTTCTATAGAAGATGGTATGGATGAGAATGATTTTGAGGGATGGAAAAACCTCACCAAGGCTTTGGGAGATAAGTGTCAATTGGTCGGAGATGATCTATTTGTAACCAACGTAGTAGAGCTTCAACGAGGAATCGATGATTCTTTAGCCAACTCAATTCTCATTAAATTTAATCAAATTGGAACGATTACAGAAACCATGAAAACTATTTATCTGGGTAATAAGAATGGGTTTAAATCCATTATTTCTCACAGATCAGGAGAAACAGAAGATAGCACCATTGCAGATCTTTGTGTTGGCTTGGGAACAGGCCAAATTAAAACAGGCGCACCTTGTAGATCTGACAGAGTGGCAAAATATAATAGATTGCTATGGATTGAAGCTGAGCAGCCTGACTTAACTTTTGCCAAAAATGTCATTGGTTAAATTTTTAAATTTGTTTATTCTGATACTTATTCTTGCGACTTTATATAATCTTTTTTTTGGCATTGATAGCAAAACAAGTTTTTTAGCTCTTCAGAATGAAAATCAAGAACTGTTACTGAAAAATAATACTCTTGCAAAAGAAAATGATCTTTTGGAGACAGGCATTTTAAGCAGACAAAAGAATGATGCTCATGCAGAAAAGTTTGCTAGAGAAGAATTAAACTTAATATATGAAAATGAAGATTTCCTAAGATTTGAGGAAGTTAAACCCAATGAACCCCAAGAATAACATCACAGTTATTATTCCTGCCGCAGGAAACGGCAGTCGTTTTGGTGGTTCAATTCCTAAGCAATTTTTGAGCTTGGGAGATGAGACGGTTTTAGAAAAATCTGTTAATTTATTTTTAGAAATCCCTTGTATTAGAGAGGTTATAGTAGCCATTGATTCAAATGAGAATTTAGTTAAATCACAATCTTTTTATAACGATGCAAGAGTGAGAATTGTGGAAGGAGGTAACACAAGAAGTGAATCAGTATTTAATGCCTTAGCAGAAGTTGATCAAAGTATAGAGATCATAGTAATTCACGATGCTGCGAGACCATGGCTAAGAAAAAATCATTTTGAGGATCTCTTGTCTCAATTTATCAATGATCAATCTGTTAAAGGGATTTTTCCTATAATTCCAGCAACTGATTCGCTGCGTATGAAAGAGGGCGAGAATCTAATTCCAGTAAAGCGTAATCAATTTTTACATGTGCAAACCCCTCAAATTTTTTACCATGAACCTTTAAAAGCAGCATTTAACAAGCTGAAGAAAGAAAATCTCCATATGAGTGATGAGTCTCAGGTAATGGAGCACGCAGGCTTTAAATTATTAGCTGCGCCTGGAGAAAGATCAAATATTAAAATTACTTACACTGATGATATATATAATTATGGGGGAATAGATCTTCGAATTGGAAGAGGGATAGATTTTCATCAATTCCAACCAGGAAGTGGTTTAACTTTAGGAAATGTTTTTATAGATTGTGAACTTTCCATTGTGGCTCATTCAGATGGAGATATTATTTTGCATGCCATTTCTGATGCTTTATTGGGTGCAGCTGGCCTAAGAGATATTGGATACTACTTTCCTGATAGCGATCCAAAAAATAAAAATTTGAGCAGCTTAATAATTATTAAAAAATCATTAGATTTATTAAAAGAAAACGGTTTATGGCCAAGAAATATTGATTTTGTTGTTGTGTGTGAACAACCAAAAATTGGGCCTTATGTAAATCAAATAAAAAAATCTCTTTCAGCAATTTTGAAGATCGAAGAAAGTTTCATTGGAGTTAAGGCAACCACTACAGAAAAGATGGGAGTAATTGGTAACGGTAATGGAATTGCTGTGTATGCAATTGCTTCTTTAAGGAATAAATAGTGAATATTTTGCTAACTAACGATGATGGCTATAAAGCATCTGGCATAAATGAATTGTTTCAAGCTTTAAGCACTGAGCATAAGGTTTTTTTAATTGCACCACGAGACAATTGTAGCGGAATGAGTGCGGCAATCAGCCTGCGAAAAGAAATAGAAGTTGAGGAAGTCTCGGAAAATATTTTTTCGGTTTCAGGCACCCCTGCAGATTGCTCATATCTAGGATTGTTATCAGTGATTCAGGATCCAATTGAAATGATTGTTTCAGGAATTAATTTAGGAGCAAATTTAGGAGAAGATATTTTTTATTCCGGTACTGTTGGGGCGGCAATTGCTGGTCGAAGACTGGATTATGTTCCTGTTGCTTTTTCAGTAGCAGCTTACAACCCAAAAAACCTAAAATTTATTGCAGAACAATCATTATTGATTACCAATCAGGTATCTAAACTTCCCTCAGATCAAAACTTGTTGGTGAATGTAAATTTTCCTGATTTGCCGCCATCAAAAATTCTAGGAGTTAAAATCACTTCATTGGGCAAAAGAGGCGCACCAGACAAGCCCGATCTAATTAGATCAAAGAATTCTTCTAAATTTTACAGTTTTGGACCTTCTGGTTCTCTTTTACCTAACCAATTTGAAACAGATATACAGGCGATTGAACAGAATTATATTTCTATTTCAATACTTGATTACAATTTAAGCACTGATTTGGTTAGCTGGGACCTTTACAAGGAGGTTTTTAATTGTGAGTAGCTCCGGCTTTACATTTACAAGAGTCAAAGACCAAATGATTCAGCAATTACTTGACATGGGTATTTCAGATTTTCGTGTTCTTGACGCTTTAAGCCAAGTTCCTAGACATATCTTTTTAGATCAAGCCCTCTGGAGCAGAGCGTATGAGAACAGAGCATTGACTATTGGTTACAAACAAACCATTTCTCAGCCATATATCGTTGCACGAATGACAGAGCACTTAATTTCTCATACATCAAAAAGAGGGAAAGTCTTGAATCAAGTTCTTGAAATAGGATCTGGCTGCGGTTATCAATCAGCTGTATTATCTTACTTTGCAAATGATGTCTTTGCAGTTGAGAGAATTAAACCTTTAGTCTCAAAATCACGTGAAAATTTAAGTGATCTAAAAATTAGAAATGTCATTGTAAAACATGCAGATGGATTTAATGGTTGGGAAGAAGACTTAAAATTTGATGGAATAATTTGCGCTGCAGCTCCAAGACAATACCCAGAAGAGTTGCTGGAGTTATTAGAGATTGGAGGAAAGCTTGTTATTCCAGTCGGTCTTGAAGGCCAACAAAAACTTTACGTCATAACTAAAAAAAGTGATACCGAGAGTGAAGAAATGATTCATGAAGAGGTTGCTTTTGTTCCAATGCTTCCAGGCGTTTCCAATGGAGAAGTGTGAGGATGAATAATCAAATCAAATACTCATTGGCTGGATTTTGCATGGGAGTTGCAGAGCTAATACCAGGCATTTCTGGAGCCACTGTTGCTGTAATCTTTAAGATTTATCCAAACTTAATAAAAATTTTAAGCAACTTAAGAATAAAAAATTTAACCTTAAACCTTTCATCTCTTGCGCAAACATTTCAATTTAATGTTTCGTTGCCTTTAATTTCTTCAATGATTATTGCCATCATTTTTTGTTCCAAAGGTATCAATTTCCTACTAAATAACTATGAACAAATATTTTTATTATCTCTGGGTTTATTAATGATAGCTTTGTCTATTTACATCGTTCAATCTTTTAAAGATGCACTCATAGACAAGAAACTATTTTTATTTTTATTTTTGGGCATAAGTATTGGATTTCTTTTGCAAGGTTTGAATACTGGCTCAGCAAATATTTCTATGCCATATTTATTCTTGAGTGGAATATTGGCTTTTTCATTTTTTCTAATACCCGGTATTTCAGGCAGTGCTATGTTGGTAGTTTTGGGAGTATACGGCCCTATTATTCAAGCCATCGCAACATTTAATTTAAATTTATTGGCTCCATTTGCATTGGGCTGTTTCATTTCTCTCTTGCTTTTACCAAAGTTGGTTTTATCAATATATTCATCTAATGAGCGAAATCTAATGTATATTTTTTCAGGTCTTATACTTTCATCAGGTATCTTTTTACTATGATCAAATTTAATTCAATAATCTTAATTATTTTAGTTTTAATTATTTCAGGTTGCTCCACCTTGAATTCATTAAAGCAGTCCTATGAAAATGTTTTACCTCCTTCTTCTGATAAAACTTATGTTGTTAAGCCTGGAGATTCTATTTGGTCTATTGCAATAAATTTCAATTTGGATGCAGAGCTATTGATTCTAAATAATAATTTAGAAAAACCATATATTATTTATCCAAATCAAGAATTGCTTCTCACAGGGGCGCTTGCTAAAAACATTACAAAAAAACCATCTCAACTTATTAAATGGCATCATCCTCTGGGAGAGAATCCAACAATACCTGTTAAAGATAAATCTTGGCTAATTTTTCAGGAGTCTAAAGGTGTTCCAATTTATTCTATTCATAGTGGGAAGGTGGTGGTTTCTGGACCAGATATTCCTGGTTACGGAAATTTAGTTATGATTTCTCATCCGGATGGTTATTTAAGTTTGTACGCGCATTGCGATAAAATATTTGTTCAGCGAGGTGATGACGTGGTGAAAGGCACTATGATAGCTCAACTTGGTAATTCAGAGGCAGCAGATCCAATGCTACGGTTTCAGTTGAGAAAAAATGGAAAGCCGATTACAGCTGAAAAATTAAACTCTCTTTTTTAAATATTAAAACTTTTCTTACTTTTCAAGAAGATGTTTTTTTTCTTTGATTTGTGCATATTCTTTGGCTTCAGGCAGCTCATCTTTTTCTTCTGTAATATTTGGCCAAATTTCACTTAATTCTGCATTAATTTCAATAAACTCTATCTGATCAGAAGGCAGCTCATCCTCAGAGAAAATTGCTTCTACTGGGCATTCTGGCTCACATAATGCACAGTCAATGCATTCTTCAGGATGGATAACAAGAAAGTTAGGACCCTCATAAAAACAATCAACAGGGCAGACTTCAACGCAATCTGTATGTTTACACTTAATACATGATTCAGTAACTATGAATGCCATTATTGTTTTGTTTGAAAATTTAGATTAAAAAAGATTTTAACAATGACTTATGAACAAGTCAGCATGAATTTGATAATATTTAATTTACTTTTACTAATTTTATATTATACTGTATAAATATACAGTAATGGAGATCATCATGTCAGATAAAGTTAAAAACCTAAACGAGACCTTATCCCAAATTGAAAAACAGTTTGGTAAAGGAACTGTTATGAAAATGGGAGATAGAGAAATTGTAGATATGCCATCAGTTTCTACTGGTTCGCTAGGCTTAGATATAGCGCTAGGTATAGGCGGTCTTCCCAAGGGAAGGGTTGTAGAGATTTTTGGACCAGAATCATCTGGTAAAACAACATTAACACTTCAAGCTATTGCTGAATGTCAAAAAGCTGGTGGCACTGCAGCTTTCATTGATGCTGAGCATGCACTTGATCCAAATTATGCTGAAAAACTGGGTGTGAATGTAGACGAGCTTCTACTTTCTCAACCAGATACCGGTGAACAAGCATTGGAAGTAACTGATATGCTTGTAAAATCCGGCAGTGTAGATTTAATTGTTGTGGACTCTGTGGCAGCCCTAACTCCCAGAGCTGAAATTGAAGGGGATATGGGAGATCATCATATGGGTCTTCAGGCTCGTTTGATGTCACAAGCTCTGAGAAAAATTACAGGTAATATTCAACGCTCTAATGCAATGGTAATTTTTATTAACCAAATAAGAATGAAGATCGGGGTTATGTTTGGTAATCCTGAAACAACTACTGGAGGAAATGCCTTGAAATTCTACTCCTCAGTTCGCCTAGATATCAGACGCATAGGTGCCGTCAAAGAGGGTGAGGAGGTTGTTGGAAACGAAACTCGTGTAAAAGTTGTTAAAAATAAAGTGGCACCACCATTCAAGCAAGCTGAGTTTCAAATCATGTATGGAGAGGGAATTAATACAGAGGGTGAGATTTTAGAGCTTGGTCAAAAACTAGAGTTAGTTGAAAAATCTGGATCTTGGTATAGTCATAATGGAGAAAAAATTGGCCAAGGAAAGGTTAATGCTAGCAAGTTTCTAAAAGAGAATACCAAAATCAGAGATGCCTTAGTTAAGGAGATCAGAAAGGCATATATACCTTCTATTAAAAATTCTAAAAAGAAATAATTATTTTTAAACTTGTTATGCAGCCTTAAAATTGATTAAGATACTCTCAATACAGGAGAGAGTCATGTCAAAAAATGCATATATTGTTTCAGCAGTTAGAACGCCTGGAGGAAAGAAAAATGGAAGCCTGAGTCAATGGCATCCAGCCGATCTTGGTGCAAAAGTTCTTGACGAGTTAGTTCGTCAATCTGGAATTAACCCAGAATTAATCGATGATGTTATCTTTGGTTGTGTTGACCAAGTAGGTGCACAATCTGGTAACGTTGCTAGAAATGCAATCCTTTCTTCAAGTCTCCCTGAATCAGTTCCAGGCACATCAGTAGATCGTCAATGCGGATCATCACAGCAAGCTATTCACTTTGCAATTCAAGCCGTTATGTCTGGCACCCAGGATGTTGTTATTGGAGGAGGCGTAGAGGTTATGTCTATGGTGCCAATAGGAGCAAGCATAAAAGATGGTTATGAGGCAGGTCACGGTTTACCATTTGACTCTGATGGAATGAAGAATAGATATCCTGGTATTTTCTTCTCTCAATTCACTGGAGCAGAACTGATGGCAGAAAAATGGAATCTATCAAGAGAAGATCTTGATAGATTTGCTTTAAGCAGTCATCAAAAAGCAGCAGCAGCAGTTGAGGGTAAGTATTTTGATAGAGAGATCCTTCCGGTTCAAGCAAAAAATGCTGAAGGTAAGAATGATATGGTGCTAAATGATGAAGGGATTAGGTACGACGCAAGCCTTGAAGCACTTTCAGGATTAAACCCAGTTACTGAAGGCGGTGTCATTACTGCTGGTAACGCTAGCCAAATTACAGATGGTGCAGCTGCACTAATGATTTGTAATGATGAGGGGCTTAAAAAAGTAAAAGCAGATCCAAGAGCAAGGATTGTTGGCATAAGTGTTGTCGGTGATGATCCGATAATGATGCTGGGTGGCCCAATACCAGCTTCTCATAAAGTGTTGAGAGCTACAAATTTAAATATCAATGATATTGATCTTTATGAGGTTAATGAAGCATTTGCTCCCGTCCCTCTCTCTTGGGCTATTGAGCTGAAAGCTGACATGGCAAAATTAAATGTTAATGGGGGAGCAATGGCATTAGGGCATCCCTTGGGAGCAACTGGAGCAAAATTGATGACAACATTGCTTCATGAACTTGAAAGAACAAATGGTAAGTATGGCCTTCAAGCAATTTGTGAGGGTGGCGGTACTGCCAATGCAACAATTATTGAAAGAATTTAATTAACTACTTTTGTAGTGCTCAAAGATAGTTAAAATATCTTCAACTTTTCCAGTAGAGCTTTGACCATCTCTGTGTTTAAGCTCTATTTCATTATTTTGCAGGTATTGTTTGCCAATAATTACATTCATTGGTATGCCAATTAATTCAGCATCTTTCATTTTAGTTCCATAACCATCTTTTCTATCATCAAGCATTACTTCATAACCCATAGATGATAATTGGTTGTATAAATCCATAGCAGCTTTTGCTATCTCTTCATCCTTATCAAAACCTATAGCTACTATATTCACCTCATATGGAGCGATAGCATCTGGCCAGATAATTCCTTTGTCATCATTATTTTGCTCAATAGCTGCCGCGACAAGTCTAGACACACCAATTCCATAGCAACCCATAAAAAGATTTCTTGCCTTGCCTTTTTGATCTAGAACATTGACATTCATTGCATCTGTATAGACTCTCCCAAGTTGAAAAATATGGCCAATTTCAATCCCTTTTTTAATTTCAATTACACCTTCTCCATCTGGTGATGGCTTACCCTGGAGAGATTTCAAATCTTCTCCATCTTTCAACAAGAGCTCAGTATTGATAGCAAAATCAGAGGAGTCGCTTACTGCAATTGTATCTTCACCATTTTCGGCCAAAATATGAAATTCTTCTGATGTATCTCCGCCAATTGCTCCTGAATCTGCTTTAACAATTTTAAATTTAAGCCCCAATCTATTGATAATTTTTTTATACGTATTTTTTATTAAAAGATATGATTCAGCCAACGACTCTTCGTCCAGATTGAAGCTATATGAATCTTTCATAAGGAATTCTCTTCCTCGCATGACGCCATATCTTGGTCTGACTTCATCTCTAAATTTAGTTTGGATTTGATAAAGGTTAAGGGGCAATTCTTTATAACTTTTAATATTATTTCTTATTAAGTCCGTAATTACCTCTTCATGTGTAGGCCCAAGGCAGAAATCTCTTCCATGTCTATCCTGAATTCGTAATAGTTCTGGTCCCATTTTTTCCCATCTTTGAGTTTCTTCCCACAGCTCTCTTGGCTGAACCATCGGCATCAGAACTTCTTGTGCTCCAGAGGCGTTCATTTCTTCGCGAACAATATTTTCAACTTTTCGTAATACTCTTAAACCAAGAGGAAGCCAAGTGTATATTCCGGATGTAACCCTTCGTATCATTCCAGACCTTAGCATTAATTTATGACTTATAACCTCCGCATCTTGAGGTGAATCTTTTAAAGTAGGCAAAAAAATCTTAGACCAGAACATTTTTTATATCTGAATTTCCATTTAGTTTATAATTCTATATTTTTTTTAGAGACTTATGCCGATTTATGAATATAAATGCTCAAAATGTGAGTATCAATTTGAATTGATTCAGAGATTTTCAGATAATCCTGTAGAAATTTGTCCTGAATGCAATAAAAAAGCAGTAACAAAATTAGTTTCTGCGCCTTCTTTTAGGTTGAAGGGCGGAGGATGGTATGAAACTGATTTTAAAACTGGCTCTAAAAAGAATATAGTAGACAGTAAGGATGAAAAATCAAAACAGCCTAAAGAAAAAACTAAAACTACTGATAAATCTAAAAGCAAAAGTTCAGATAAAAAAACTTAAACAAGAGAGATAAAATGCGTTCACATTATTGCGGAGATATTAATACTTCACACATTGGTAGCAATATTGAGATTTCTGGCTGGGTCCATAAAAGAAGAGATCATGGTGGCGTAATTTTTTTAGATATTCGTGATTTACACGGAGTAGTTCAAGTTGTTTTTAATCCAGACTTAAAAGAAATATTTGATATTGCAGATTCGTGCAGAAGTGAATATGTTGTAAATATCAAAGGACTGGTGAGAAAGAGAATTGAAGGGGCTATCAATCCAAAAATGGCTACAGGAGAGATAGAGATTGAGGCAGGGAGCTTAAATATTTTTAGTTCAGCTGTTACCCCTCAGTTTCCTCTTGATGATTATCAAGATGTTAATGAAGATGTAAGACTAAAACATAGATTTTTGGATTTAAGGCGCCCCGATGTTAATCAAAGGTTGGTAAAGAGATCGAAGATAACTTCAAAAATAAGATCGATATTAGAAAATCGGGATTTTCATGAAATTGAGACGCCTATTCTAACTAGGGCTACACCTGAGGGGGCAAGAGATTATTTAGTACCGAGTAGGGTCCATCCTGGTGAGTTTTTTGCGTTGCCTCAATCTCCTCAGTTGTTTAAACAGTTGCTGATGATTGGTGGATTGGATAAATACTACCAGATAGCTAAATGTTTCAGGGATGAGGATTTGCGCGCAGACAGACAGCCTGAATTTACCCAGGTTGACATCGAAGCCTCATTTGTTTCTTCTGACGAAATCATTGAGCTCGGCGAAGATTTGATTATCGCATTGCTCTGTGAATTCACCGACTATCAAAAAAAAGAGGTTCCAAGAATTACATACAAAGAGTCCATTAAGAAATATGGATGTGATAAACCTGATTTAAGAATTCCGCTAGAACTGAATGATATTTCTGAGCTAGTGAAAAATGAAGAATTTAAGGTATTCTCTGGGCCTGCAAATGATCCTGCTTCTCGAGTAGTAGCTCTTAAGGTTCCTGAGGCCGCATCAATGACGAGAAAAAAAATTGATGAGTATACTGATTATGTTGCCAAGTTAGGTGCAAAAGGGCTTGCTTATATAAAAGTTATAGACCTTGATCAAGAAAATGGCCTTCAATCACCAATTCTTAAATTTTTTCAAAAAGAAACTATCGACTCCATCATTTCTTCTTTAGATATAAAAAATAATGACATTATCTTTTTTGGTGCTGGAAAGTCAGATATTGTAAATCTTTCTATGAGCTCGCTAATTAAAAAACTTGGTGAAGATTTAAGTTTGAAGACATCTTCGTGGGCCCCATGCTGGATTATTGATTTTCCGATGTTTGAAAGAAACAAAGAAAACAATCTTACGTCTTTGCATCATCCATTTACCTTACCCGCAGTATCAGTTGAAGAGCTAAAGGCTGATCCAGATAATTCATTGGCATGCGCATATGACTTTGTTTTAAATGGCTATGAGCTTGGTGGAGGATCTTTGAGGGTCTATGAGCCATCAATGCAAAAAGAGATATTTTCTATACTAGGGATTTCTCCTGATGAAGCTAAAGAAAAATTCGGTTTCTTGCTGTCAGCACTGTCATCAGGATGCCCTCCGCATGGTGGCATTGCATTTGGTTTAGATAGAATTGTGATGCTGTTATCTGATACGACTAATATTCGTGATGTCATTGCTTTTCCTAAGACTCAAAGTGCATCTTGTTTGCTTACTGAGGCGCCTGGTTTAGTTTCCAATGATCAACTAGATGAGTTGAACATCAAATCTACTTTTGATCCGGAGCAATAGATGGCTGGGCATTCCAAATGGGCAAATATTAAGCATCGAAAAGCAAGGCAGGATGCATCTCGAGGAAAGGTTTGGACCAAGGTAATTAGAGAAATTACAGTTGCTGCTAAAGGGGGTCCTGATCCTGATGATAATCCAAGGCTGAGGCTAGCCTTGGACAAAGCTAACGCTGCAAATATGCCTAAAGATACAATTAAGCGGGCAATTCAAAAAGGTTCTGGAACTGGCGAAATGGGTATCATTGAGGAGCTAACTTTTGAGGGCTATGGACCAAATGGCGTTGCCATTCTTGTTGAGACGATGACAGATAATAGAAATAGAACTGTAGCTGATGTGCGCCATGCTTTTTCAAAATTTGGAGGAAACATGGGAACAGATGGTTCAGTTGCCTACCTCTTTAATAAATTGGGAGTGGTTCAAGTTGATCTATCGTACAACGAAGATCAAATTATGGAAATTGCATTAGATGCTGGCGCAGATGATTTTACCGTCACTGAAGATTATTTTGAAATCATTTCTACTCCAGCAAATCTCTCTGCTGTTACTGAGGCTTTCAAGAAAAATAATATTGAAACATTGCTGGCTGAAAATACGATGAGAGCAGATACTTTAGTTGCCCTAGATCAAGAAGCTTCTGAAAAAGTTTTAAAAATTATGACTTTTATGGATGATCTTGACGATGTTCAGGAAGTGCACACAAATGCAGAGTTTCCTGAGGACTTTAGTGAAGAGGAGTAACCGTGGCGATTAACTCAAGGACTAAAGGAGCTAATTTCGAGAGGGAAATTGGTAATCTTCTTGTTGAACAGCTAGGTTTAACCCAGCCTGTCAAAAGAATTCTTGAGCAAACACGAACAAAAGAATTGCCTGATCTGAAATTAGGCAGATGGTGTTTAGAATGCAAAAGATATGGCGATGGCGCCGAACCATCTCAAGATTGGTGGGATCAAGTTTTGGCAGCAACAGGAGAGGGAGAGTTTCCAGCTTTAATCTATAAATTTAATCGTCGACCAATTAAAGTGAGAATACTGGCAGGGACTTTGATTCCAGAGTTAGATTTTTCATCAATGACAATTGATTTGATGTGGGAGGATTTTGTAGAAATTCTTCGATACCTTTTTCAGGTAGATATTGAGCAACATGAATCCTCGTTTCAGGTCTAAAGATTTCCATTGTAGGGTCTACGTTGAAGATACCGATTTTCAGGGAGTTGTTTATCATGCAAATTATCTCAAGTACCTTGAAAGAGCTCGATCTCAATTCTTGATTGAAAATCATTTATCACAAACGGAAGCAATGACGAAAAGCAATGAATCTTATGTTGTAAAATCAATTAATTTGTCATATTACCATCCTGCAATATTAGAGGATGATTTAGCTGTAAGCACAGAAATAGAGCTTGTTAGCAAAGCCAGAACTATATTTTTTCAATCTGTTTCAAACATAAAAAATGATACACTCATTTGCAAAGGAGAGGTTGAGGTTTGTTTCATTGATAATGACTCAGGCAAACCAAAAGCTTTCCCTTTAGGCTTACTAAATTTATTTGAGAGTTAATATGGATGATTTTTCAGTTATAGACTTATTTCTCCAAGCCAGTCTGATTGTTCAATTGGTAATGATCTTATTGTTAGTCGTTTCAATGATTTCATGGATAGTTATTTTTGAAAGATACTTTAATTTAAATCGAATCAAAGAAGCTAACAAAGCATTCGAAAAAGAATTTTGGTCTGGCAAGGATCTTAATGAATTATATGAAGGTATCGATGAAGTCTCTAGTGATGAGTTGGTTGGTTCTTTAAGAGTTTTTAAGCATGGATTTGGTGAGTTTCTTAGACTTAGTGAAGGTCAGAAAATTACAACTGAAGATCTGGAGAGTGTTAATAGGGCTATAAGAGTATCCTTGGCTAGGGAAGAGGAATCTTTAATGCATCATCTTCCTTTTTTGGCTAACGTTGGATCGGTCAGCCCATACGTAGGCTTATTTGGAACAGTGTGGGGAATTATTAATTCCTTTCAAGGCCTCTCAGATGCAACTCAGGCAACAATTAATGCTGTAGCTCCTGGAATCTCAGAAGCACTTGTTGCAACAGCTTTGGGACTTTTTGCCGCAATTCCTGCAGTGGTTGCATACAACAGATTTGCATCAGATTCAGATACCCAATTACAACAATCTTCTGTATTTGGTGAGGAGCTAGCTAGCATCCTATATAGACAAACGGTTAAAGCAAAGCTTTGATATATAGAATAGGTAAAAGAAAAAAATTAAACGCTGACATTAATGTTGTGCCATATATTGATGTGATGTTGGTGCTTTTAATTATTTTTATGGTGCTTTCTCCTTTGCTTATTCAAGGCATAGAGGTCAATCTTCCCAAGACTGATACAACCAAAATGTCAGTTTCAAGTGAGCCACTTGTAATCTCGATAAATGGAGAAGGAAAGTATTTTATTAACCTAGGTGAAGAGCAATTACCTATCTCTTTAGTGGAATTAAAGAATAAGGCTAAGATTATTTATCAAGCAAACCCGGATATTGAAATCGTTTTTAAAAGTGACGCAAAAGTTCCTTTTGATTATGTGGCCAAGGGTATGGCAAGTATCCAAAGCCTAGGAATTGAAAAAGTAGGAATAATTACCTCTGGATATGATAGCTAATTACAGATATTTGCAAGCATCGCTATTTTCTTTTTGCATTCATGCCGCCATCTTTATGTATATATATGGCACCTTTGATGCAAATACCTCTAAGACACTTTTGATATCAAAACCTCTTCAAGTGGAATTGAAGTTTGAACTACCATCCAAGGATTTAAAAAAACAAATTCCAATTTTACCAAATATTAATACAACCCCTAGCAAGCAAGTTTCTGAGGATATTGTTTACTCAAAAGCTGAAGATGAAATCAAAACCCCACAAAATAACGCACTAATGGAATCAACTATAGCCAACCTTTTATCAGAGGAGAGCGAGATTGAAATAAACAATGAGCAACAAGAAATCTCAATGTATGCTCAAAAAATTATTTCTACGATAGAGAATGCTTGGATGAAGCCAAGAAACATACCTGAAGGTTTAGTTGCAAATCTAAGGCTTAAAATTCGTTCTTCAGGAAGGATTACAAGTGCAGAGCTTATTAAGAGTAGTGGCAATATTCGATTTGATAACTCAGCCCTTCAAGCTGTAAGGAGAGTAGAGACGTTTTATTTTTTTGATTCAATTCCAAAAATGTTATATGACAAGGAGTTCAAAGTAATTGCCATAAGTTTTAACCCATCATGAAAAAAAATCTTCTGTTAGTAACCTTATTATTATTCCCAATTTTTATCTATGGAGAGCTTTTTTTAGAAATTACCAAGGGTTCTGAAGATCCATATAAAGTAGCAATGATTCCATTTGAGGGAAACACAGGGATTGCAAAGCAACTAAATAACATAATGCGAAATGACTTAATCCGCACTGGAGAATTTTCAATTCTTGATGAAGAATTATTATTACCTGTAAAGATTATTAATGATGAGTTGGTATATAACGATTGGAAATTACTGGGCATAGATTATTTAGTCACTGGAACAATTGTGAGGGCAAATAATTCTTTAGATATTAATTACGAAATATTCGATATTCACAAAAAGAGAAAAGTTAGAAGTTCGAAAGTGTTTGGTATCCCGAACCAAATTAGACAACTTGCTCATTACACTAGTGATGGAATCTATGAGTCAATCACAGGAATCAAAGGTATTGCTGCTACTAGGCTTTTGTATGTTAATGAGACAAAAGACTCTAAATTAATTTCAACTTACAAACTAATGATAGCTGACTCTGATGGGGCTAATGAAAAAGTTCTTCTATCAAGCTCTGAGCCTATTATATCTCCTTCATGGTCACCAGATGGAAAAAGGGCTGCATACGTTTCATTTGAAAATGGAATAGCGCAAGTTTTTATTCAAGAAATTGCAACACGCAAAAGAAAACTAGTGCTAAAAAAAGATACTCAAATTAGTTCTCCCTCATGGTCGCCTGATGGAAAGTATCTTTCTCTAACTCTTTATCAAGATGGAAATGCAGAAATTTATATTTTAAGGTTGCGAGATCAAACCTTAACCAGGATGACCAATCAATTTGCAATTGATACAGAGTCGTCATGGTCACCCAAAGGCAATAAAATTTTGTTCACAAGCGGTCGCTCTGGTTCGCCTCAAATTTATGAGTTAGATCTTAGAAAGCTAAACCCAAAAGCCAAACGTATTTCATTTGAGGGGACATATAATGCAAAAGCTTCATATCTCCCAAATGAAGATGGAATTATCTTTGTTCATCGATCCAGCGATGGCTTATTTCACATCGCTCTAAAATACAAAAAAGAAAATTTTATAAGGATCTTAACTGAAGCAAAGATGGATGAATCACCTAGTGTTGCTCCCAATGGTAATATGGTAATCTATGGGATTAAAGAAGAAAATCTAAGCATGCTTGCTGGGTTTAGCCTGAGTGGTGCAAAGTTTAAGCTACCCGCATCAGATGGCGAAGTTAGAGAGCCTGCCTGGTCAAATTTTTTAAGATAACATAACCAAAATGGAACAATTATTATGAACAAATCAATTAATTCTTTTTTAGCTTTATTAACGATATTTATCTTTTCAGCTTGTAGCTCTGTTCAGATAACAGAAGAGGCGGTAGCAGATCAAAGTGTTGCTGGAGTATCCATTGCATCAAAATCTACATCCACTCAGGCAGTGCTTGCAAATGCAATAGTTTATTTTGAATATGATCAATACAATCTTACCGCTAAATCAATACAAGCTTTAAAAGGTGTAAGCGATCTAATGAAAAGAAATGCAAAAATTACAATTTCAATTGAGGGGCATGCGGATGAAAGAGGGACTCGTGAATATAACTTAGCCCTAGGTCAAAGACGAGCTGAGTCAGTTTCAAATTATTTGATTGCAAATGGAATTAATAGAAATAGATTAATCACAAAAAGTTACGGAGAGGAAAGGCCTCTATCTCTTGGCTCTAATAATTCTGCATGGGCAAAAAATAGAAGAGTTGAAATTAAGTAACTTTTTTGAATGAAATTTTTTTTTATTCCACTTCTTTTAGTGCCTCTAAATATTTACTCACAAGAAGTAGATGCTTCTGATATTTTATTTCTAAAGATACAAGAGCTTGAGGGAGAGCTTGCCAGCCTAAGGAGCGAACTTGAGTCGCAAGCATACTTAATTGAAAAATTATTAAACGAAGAATTAAGCTTAGAAGAGAACAATATTCCCCCAGAAGCTGACATTGACTCTGAAGAAAGTTCATTCAGATTTGAAGGTATTAATGATAGTAGAAGCATTGATGAGGTTTATGATGAAGCAATTTTTGAGTTAAATGAAAAAAATCTACAGGCCGCTAAACAATCTTTTAATTATTTAGCTAATAATTTTAATGATGAAGAGAAAATTCCACTGAGTCTATTTTGGCTAGGAGAAATTTCATTATTGGAATCTAACCTTGAAGAAAGTGAAAAGTTTTTTCAAAGAATGACTGCAGACTTTCCTGACCATTGGAGAACTCCACTGGCTCATAAAAAAATTGGGGACATTTTAATGATGTCTGGAGATCTTGGGGCTGCAAAAATTAAATACCAATTTGTTATTCAAACATTTCCTGAGAATGTTGCCTCTTCATTAGCCTTGCAGTTATTAGAAAATATGGAATAATCACATCTTTTTTATGGAATCCTATCTCGGGTCGCTAGCTCAGCTGGTAGAGCAGTTCGCTTTTAACGAATTGGTCACAGGTTCGAATCCTGTGCGACCCACCATATTTCCAATCAATTAACCAATGTCTTTTTCAATTAGTGCAATTAAAAGCTCTCTAAAGAGGCTTTCACTATCATTTACTAAAGAATCTGGGCTTGCTGGTTTTTTCTTTTTTTTGGTTTTGTGCTCTTGGTACATTTTACGACCAGTTAGAAATGAGATGGCTGTTCAGAACTCAGATATTCTGCCATATCTTTTAGGCGCAGGAGCTTTTGTTATGCTCCTATTGAATCCCATTTACTCATGGCTTGCTTCACGAAGAAATTTAAGAGGAGTTTTAATTGGCTGCTACTCATTTTTTATAATTAATTTATTGATATTCATTATTTTATGGGAATTTTTTAACCTTTCCTCAGCAATATGGCTCAGTCAGATTTTTTATATTTGGTGTAACGTTTATTCTTTTTTTGTTGTCTCTATTTTTTGGGTAGTAATTATTAATCTTTTTCGTGGAGATAGTGCTACAAATGTTTTTGGTGTGATTGCTGCTGGTGGATCATTGGGAGCATTTCTGGGTTCCGAGATTTCAAAACAATTGGCTTCAACATTTAATGAATCAGGCATTATTTTTTTTACATCAATTTCAATTATTTTCTTAATGCTTGCACTCGCAACAGGCCTTATCTTGCTCAATAGATTTGTAACTTCAGAGGATATAGATAAGGCTGCAGGTGGAACCAGTTTTGATGCTCTAAAAAATCTTATTTCCTCTTCTCAAATAAGATCTATAGGGCTGTATATGTATTTATGGACCGCAATGATGACGATACATTGGGTCACATCAATTGATATTGTGAATGCATGGTCTTCAGACGGGGGCGATAGAATTATATTCTTTAGTAAGATTGAGCAAACAGTCACAATCCTTACTCTGTTCACCCAATTTTTCTTAACTTCTACAATTATTAGATTTGCTGGCCCCAAAAATATTTTAATGTTCTACGGGTTCATATTTATGGGAGCATTTATTGGTTATTATCTTAACCCTTCAATAGGCTATGTATTCGTTATTACTATTATTTTAAGATTATTTGAATATGGAATTAATAAACCAACTAGAGAGGTCGTTTTTAGTTATTTAAAAAGAACAGATAGATATAAATCAACAGTTATGGTTGATACATTCTTGGTCAGAATGGGAGATTTTACAGGCAGTGGATTTATTCTTTTATCAAAATCATTTGGATTGTTATTTTCACAAGTGCCATTGTTAGCAATTCCATTTGCTGGATGTTTAGCCATCCTTGGCTTCAAGATTCCACCCAAGGAAACTATAAGCTCTTAGAAACCCCTTCTTTTACTTAATCGTTCTCTAGCAAATTCTATCTTGGTCATAATAGTTTCTGAAGTTTGAAAGGAATTACCTGAAAGACTTAATGCAAATTGAAATTGATTTAGCGCATTATCGAAATCTCCAATTAATGTGTAATACTCCCCACGACTGAGGTGATACCCAACAATATTTTTTCCGGCTCTTTGAACTTCTGATAATTGTATCCATAAACCTGGATCACGATTTTTGCCAATCAAAAGATCTCTTAATATTTCTTCAGCTTTAATAAATTCTTTTTTTGAGCTTAAGATTTTTGATTTAATAATTGATGCAGGATAGTTTCCTGGAGCAATATTAAGCACTTGGTCAATATTTTCTTGTGCTTCATTAAATCTTTGACCGGATAATAAAATTTCTGATTTTGTAATATTGAGAATCAAATTCTTTGGAAATTTTTTTAAAACTTCATTCAATTCATCCAATGCTCGATCAGTTTGCCCATTAGCTTGAAGTGCACTTATATATGCATACTTATTTTCATTAGTAGGAATATCTTCATACATTTTTTCAAAGTACCTAACTGCAGTCTGAGGGGACGATGTGTTATATCTTGCCTTCAATCTTCCCTTAATAAATTCAAAGTTAATGGTATTTTTTTTACCTCCAGTAAATTCTATTTGATCAGCAGCATTAAAAGCATCGCTTATTCTGGAGGATGTAACTGGGTGAGTTAACAAAAATTCTGGAGGATTATCTCCTGCTAATTTTCTCACTTTAGCCATATTTTCAAACATCTGACCCATTCCTGCTGGATCATATCCAGCAGCTATAAGATTGTTAAAGCCATATCTATCAGCCTCTCTTTCAAAAATTCTATTAAACCTTAGTTGTTGTTGTTGCAATGCAGCAGGTCCAGTAATAAAAGCGGTTGGATTATTTGAGATAATAGCCAATGCTATCGCTGATACCATCACCAAAGAAGAGGCAAGATTGGTATCTCTGCCTCTCAATACATTTCGAGCAAAATGCCGTTGACTTAAATGAGCTAGTTCATGCCCTAGCACAGATGCTAGCTGAGCTTCATTTCCTGCATTCAAAAATAAACCACCATTAACTCCTATCACCCCACCAGGAGCAGCGAATGCATTAAGAGACTTTTCGTCGATAAGAACAATAGTAAATTTTCTATCTTTTACTTGAGACGTTTCAGACAGTTTGTATATAAGTAGCTCCGTATATTCTTGGATGATCGGATCATCTATCAAAGGAGCTTGGGCGTATACCTGTTCTACGAAACTTTGTCCTAATATTCTTTCTTGTTCCAAAGAAATTACTCCAGACACTCGATCGCCTAAGTTTGGTAAATTTAGATCTTTTTCTTGTGCAAAGATAAACTGAAAGAAAAATAAAATAAGGTAGAGAGATCTTCGAATGAACATATGTTTAATTTTTCAATTGCTATGAAGCTTACACTATTGATTAATTTCAATTAACATATCATTTCTAGGACAAAATTAAATATAAAAAGTGCTTGAAGAGATAAATAATTTATTTAGAAAAATTTTTTCTAATGAGGAGACCCTTGTCTTTGCAATACTGCTGACCGTTGCTTTTTTGATTCTATTTTTCCTTGGAAATATCTTAACTCCATTTTTAATAAGTATAATTTTTGCATATTTATTAGTGGGTATGCAGAAGCGACTTGAAGATTATGGTTTAAATAGCTCAATTGCTTTAATACTTACCTATAGTTTTTTCTTGCTTCTAGGAATTGCATTAATGGTCTGGTTAGGACCGTTGGTTTACCAACAACTTCAGTCATTAGTTCTAGAAATTCCTAAATGGGTAAATGCATTGATGACATTTGTGCAGAATGTACCAGAGCAATATCCAGACTTAGTCTCATCAGATCAAATAACAGCATTTTTACAGAGCCTATCTGGTCAGCTAACCGCAATTTCGCAGGATTTTTTAAAAGCTTCGATTGCGGGCATTCAAAATACAGTAACTATTGCTATTAATTTGATTCTATTACCAATCCTTGTTTTCTTTTTTTTATTTGATAGAGAGTCAATTATTTCTGGTTTTTTAAACATCTTGCCCAAGGAGAGGGCAATGCTTAACAAAGTTTGGGTTGAAATGGATAGCCAGCTAAGCAATTACGCAAGAGGAAAAGCAATAGAAATAGGTATTGTGGGATCAACAGCAGCTATCATCTTCATGTATTTTGGTTTGGAGTATGTAGCCTTGTTATCGGTCCTTGTAGGATTTTCAGTTTTGATACCTTATTTAGGTGCTTTTATAGTAACTTTGCCAGTTGCTGCAGTGGGTTTGCTTCAGTTTGGCCTTAGTTTTGATTTCTGGCTGCTAATGGGGGCTTATTTGGTTTTGCAAATCCTTGATGGAAATTTACTAGTCCCTATACTCTTTTCTGATGCAGTTAAACTTCACCCCGTTATCATCATGCTTGCAGTTTTTGTATTTGGGGGGATGTTTGGTTTTTGGGGTGTATTTTTTGCAATACCCATAGCTACTTTAATTAAGGCCATATGGAATTCATGGCCTAAAAATTTAGCTAATTAAATTATCCAGCCAATTCCTTTGTAGCATCAAGAACTTCTTGCACATGCCCTTTTACTTTTACAGACCTCCACTCTTTAATTATTTTCCCTTTAGAATTAATAAGAAATGTGCTTCGATCAACTCCCATATACTCTCTGCCATACATTGATTTTAGTTTCATAACATCAAAAGCTTTGCATACCTTTTCATCAGGATCAGATAAAAGTTCAAATGGAAAATTTTGTTTTGACTTAAAGTTTTCATGAGACTTGATTGATTCCCTGGAGACACCCAAAATCTCAGTATTTAAATTTTTAAATTTTTTATAGCTATCTCTAAATTCTTGGCCTTCAGTAGTGCATCCAGGAGTCGAGTCTTTTGGATAAAAATATATTACTAAATTTTTATTCTTATAAGTTTCATTTGAAACAACCTGATTATTTGTTGCATCAGCTTTAAACTTTGGACAGTTCTTTCCTTCTAAATTTTTAGCCATTATTTCCTCAAAAAAAGTGTATAGTTTCATTTTTTACTGAAAACATTCATGATGCAACCCCTACAAGGTAGTTTCGTAGCTCTAGTTACACCAATGTCTCCAGGTGGAGGTATAGATTTTCATGCTCTTGAAGCTTTAATAGAGTGGCATGTAGAATCTGGAACCAACGGAATTGTCTCTGTTGGAACAACGGGGGAATCTGCAACTGTTAGTGTTGCAGAGCATATTGAGATTATTGAAAAAACTATCTATCTTGTTGATGGAAGAGTGCCTGTAATTGCTGGTACGGGGGGCAACTCAACACAAGAGGCTATTGAGCTCACACAAACAGCCTCAAAACTTGGAGCAGACTATGCTCTTATTGTTACTCCCTACTACAATAAACCAAATCAAGAGGGCTTATTTAAGCATTTTATTAAAATTGCAGACTCAGTAGATATTCCTCAAATACTCTACAATGTTCCCTCACGAACAGCTTGTGATCTCAGACCAGAAACGGTAAGCAGGCTTGCTAACCATCAAAATATTGTTGGTATCAAAGAGGCTTTAGACAGTCCCGAAAGGTTGGCTGAGCTTGTAAGAATATCTCAAGCTATTCTTGATCAAAAAAACTTTTCAATTCTTTCTGGCGATGACCCTTCGTTTAATTCTTTTATGGCACATGGTGGTGATGGGGTGATTTCTGTAGCTGCCAACATTATTCCAAAGCATATTTCTCAGATTTGCTCTCTTAACCTATCTAAGCAATATGATGATGCAAAGGAGTTAGATGCTATATTTAAAAAACTATATGAACTTTTGTTTATTGAATCAAACCCAATGCCTGTAAAGTGGATGCTGTATAAAATGGGAAGAATACAATCTGGAATTAGACTGCCTTTGGTTCCTTTTAATGAAGTTTTTCATGAGAAAACTATAAATGAGATGATAAAATTAAAGTTAATATGAAACATCTAAAAAACTCTTCTTTGCTATTGATGCTAATGGTAATTTCTTCTTGTTCATACATCTCTGGACCTGATGGGATGTTTCCTGAAACAAAAGATAAATTTTTTGATGAAAAGCTTTCTCCTGATTTGAAATTGCCATCAACAGATGTAGCAATCAATAAAGATGATCATTATCCCCCTATTAGCGATGGTATTCCTGCTGCTGAAGTTCAAGATATTCCTGCACCAAGGCAAATATTTTCTTCGGGAGAGTCTAATGAGGTCCAACTGAGAAGACTCGGTGAGTTGATGTGGGTTTATGTGGAAACCTTGCCCTCAACTTCATGGCCAATTACTAAAAATTATTTTGAAGCTTCTTCAATGTCAATACTTGATGCAGATCCTGATGCTGGCATTATGCATATTCAATACTCTGATGCTCTCAACCTTAAAATTACCATTGAGCATGGTATCAAGGAGGCTTCAACAGAGATTTTCTTATCTTCATATAATTCAGATGAAGGAGTGTCAGCTAAACAGGATCCTGAGTTTATTCAAAAGGAATTAGAAAAAATAGTTCAATTCTTTGCTAGCTCTGCTTCTTCCTTTTCCGGAACATCACTTGCAGCTCAGAACTTAAACGATAGAAAGAAAGCAAAAATCTTCAATGTTAATGATCAAACTATTATTGAGCTGAATCTTGGATTTGATAGGGCGTGGTCAGCTGTCAGTAGAGCTCTAGAGGCAGGCAATATTACTTCTAATGATATAGACAGAGATAATGGAATTTTCTTAGTCAGTTATTCAGTTGAATCTGACAGTAGAAGCTGGTTTTCTTTTCTAAACTTTAATGATGAGGAAATTAATGATTCACTCTTGCTTGGAGAATCAGCTGAATTTAGAATAGTGCTTGAATCGAAAGATGACAAAACTAATATTATTGTTGAGTCACTTGAAGGAGCCAAAGAAGAAGCCAACTCTCTTTTATCTAAAATTAATGAACTATTAAGTTAAACAATTATGGAAAAAATATCGCAAATCACAACTGGTAAAGCTAAATCTTTATACACCACAAAAGAACCTGATCAATTAATCATGGAGTTCAGAGATGATACTTCTGCTTTTGATGGAAAAAAAATAGAGGCTCTGGACAATAAAGGTAAGGTTAATAATCAATTTAATGCTTTTGTGATGGAGTTTTTAGCATCAAAAGGCATCGAGACTCATTTTATTAAGCTACTTTCAAACAACGAATCTCTAGTTTATAAATTAGAAATGTTTCCAATTGAATGTGTTGTGAGAAATAGAGCCACTGGCTCACTTTGCAAACGATTGGGAATCGAAGACGGGTTGATATTAGACCCTCCATTGTTTGAGTTCTTTTTAAAAAACGATGATTTGGGAGATCCGCTGATTAACGATCATCATATTGAGTCTTTTGGTTGGGCAACGCAGGAAGAAGCAGATTCTATGAGAGATTTGACTCTAAAAATCAATGACATTCTGGTTGAATTTTTCATGGAAGCTAATCTGATATTAGTAGATTACAAATTAGAGTTCGGAAAATTTCAAGGCAAGATGCTGCTTGCTGATGAATTTACTCCGGATGGTTGTCGTTTGTGGGATAAAGATACATTAACCAAAATGGATAAAGACAGATTTCGCCAAGATCTAGGAAATGTTATTGAGACCTATGGAGAGGTAGGTGAGCGTCTTGGAATGCAAATAAAACTTGACTAAATTAGTCAGGTATTGATAATACCTGCATGAATTTCACAACTAAAAGTCGCTATGCTGTTAATGCTTTAGCTGATTTAGAGTATCTTTCTAATTATGAGAGTCCAGTTGCCTTAAAGGATATTGCTGATAGACAAGGCATAGATTTAACTTATTTAGAGCAATTATTTAGAAAACTAAGAATCGCAGGCATTGTAAAAAGTGTTCGGGGTAGAAATGGAGGGTATGTATATGCCACCACCCCACAGGACATCAGCATTAAAAATATCATGGATGCTGTTGAAGAGAACTTGGATGCAACAAAATGTGCAGGCACATCTTCCTGTCATTCAGGCCAACAATGTAATTCACATAAACTTTGGGATGATTTAAATAATGTAGTTGATGAATTTTTAAGCGATATTTCTATTACCGATCTTGTAGATAAGCCTAAAGATCCCCATATATACCTTAAGGAAATAAAATAATGAGCAACGATATCAACCTACCAATATATATGGATTATGCATCCACTACACCAGTAGATCCTCGAGTTGCAAAAAAAATATCTGATCACTTAACCATTGATGGGAATTTTGGTAATCCAGCTTCTCGTTCGCACAAGTTTGGTTGGAAAGCTGAAGAGGCGGTTGAAGAGGCAAGATCTCATGTAGCAAATTTAGTTAACTGTGATCCCAGAGAAATAGTGTGGACTTCAGGAGCAACCGAAGCAGACAATTTAGCAATCAAAGGCGTTGCTAATTTTTACCATAAGAATGGAAAGCATATTATTACTTCTAAAATAGAGCATAAAGCCGTACTAGATCCATGCAGGCAACTAGAAAGAGATGGTTTTGAAGTTACTTATCTTGAACCAAATGAGGGTGGTGTAATAACACCTGAAGCGGTTTTAAATGCTATTAGAGAGGATACCGTCCTTATTTCAATTATGCATATTAATAATGAGTTGGGCACCATCAACGATCTTAGTGGCATTGGAAATATTGCGCGTGAAAAAGGCATCTTTTTTCATGTAGATGCAGCTCAAAGCACTGGGAAGGTTGCTATTGACTTGAGCTCACTTCCTGTTGACTTAATGTCATTTTCTGCACATAAAACATATGGACCTAAGGGAATAGGAGCGTTGTTTGTCAGAAGAAAGCCTCGAGTAAGAATTGAAGCTCAAATTCATGGAGGTGGTCATGAGCGAGGCATGAGATCTGGTACTCTCCCCACACATCAAATAGTTGGCATGGGAGAAGCTTTTAGAATTGCAAAAGAAGAAATGGATGTTGATAACCAAAGAATTAAATTACTTCATGATAAGTTTTATGAATCTGTTGCGAAAATTGAAGAGATTTATGTGAATGGTGATGTTAATAATAAAGTTTGTAATATCTTGAATATTAGTTTTGCGTATGTTGAAGGAGAATCATTAATTATGGCTTTAAAAGATATAGCTGTTTCCTCAGGGTCAGCTTGCACATCTGCTAGTTTAGAGCCATCCTATGTGTTAAGAGCGCTTGGAAGAAAAGATGAGCTTGCATCCAGCTCTATTCGATTTTCCTTTGGAAGATTTACTACTGAGCAAGAAGTGGATTTCACATTAACTTTAATCAACCATGCTGTTGAAAGACTTAGAGAGCTATCTCCATTATGGGAAATGTATTTAGATGGAATTGATCTTGATACGGTAGATTGGCAAACTCACTAAATACTGGGAGGTATTTATGGCATATAGTAAAAAAGTTGTAGACAAATTTGAAAATACTATCAATGAACCTGCAAAATACAATGTTGGTAGATTTGATCCAAAAGAGATGAATGTAGGCACTGGAATGGTAGGGGCCCCAGCATGTGGTGATGTGATGAAACTTCAGATCAAATGTGAAAGCCAAGGTAATACCCACGTAATAAAGGATGTAAAGTTCAAGACTTATGGCTGTGGTTCTGCGATTGCTTCTTCAAGTGAATTAGTTGAGATGTTAATTGGAAAAACTTTAGAGGAAGCTAAGGAAATTAAAAATATCGATATTGTGGAAGCTCTTGAGCTACCCCCAATAAAAATTCACTGCTCAGTTTTAGCTGAAGATTCTATAAAACAAGCAATAGAAGATTACGAACAGAAGCAATAATTAATCATGGATAAGTTCTCTCCACAAGAGCTCAAATTTTCTGAAAAGGCTATTTTGCATTTTACTTCCAGTCTGAAGAACAATGCTAAAAGTGAAGGAGTAAGAATTGGTGTAAGAAAAGCTGGTTGCTCTGGCTTTGAGTACTTTTTTGAGTTTGTTGAGAAGAAATTAGTCGACACAAATGACTTTGTTTTTGATGAAGGCGACTGCAAAATCTTTGTTGATAAAGAAAGTTTAAATTACCTCAAAGGGAGTTTGGTTGATTATTCTGAGGATGGCCTCAATCAAGGAATTAAATTTCACAATCCAAATGCTAAAGCCGTATGTGGTTGCGGCGAAAGTTTCACTATTTAAATGGCATTTATTAAGTTATTACCTCATTTTGAGTTATGTCCTGATGGAGCCGAATTTGAAACTCTAAAAGATGAGTCTATTTGCGAGGCCGCATTAAGATCAGGTATTAAAATTGAACATGCATGCGAGATGTCCTGCGCATGTACCACATGTCATATTATTGTTCGAGATGGTTTTACCAATCTTAATGAGGCATCTGAGGACGAAGAGGATCTCCTTGATAAGGCATGGGGACTTGAACCACACTCTCGTCTGAGCTGTCAAACTATACCAGAAAGCGGAAATTTTACAGTTGAATTACCAAAGTACACTATTAATCAAGTTTCAGAGGATCATTAATGAAGATTGGATGGTCAGATATTTTAGAAATTGCGATTGATCTTAGTGAGGCTCATCCTGATATTGACCCCCAGTGGATAAGTTTTCCAGACATGCATCAAAAGATTTGTAGCTTAAAGAATTTTGAGGATGATCCACAAAATTCTAATGAGAAGATTCTTGAGGCAATTCAAATGGCATGGATGGATGAATTAGACTAAGTCACCTATAATGTCGCAAATTTAGGAGTAATCTCATGACAATACAACGAACACTTTCAATTATTAAGCCTGACGCAACATCAAAAAATATTATTGGAAAAATCATTGATAGATTTGAAGAAAATGGGCTGAAGGTGATAGCAGGTAAATTAATACATATGGATGAAGCAAAGGCTGCAGGTTTTTACGCTGAGCATGAGGGAAGACCCTTTTTTGCTAATCTTGTTGAATATATGACATCAGCCCCTGTATTTGTTCAGGTTCTTGAGGGAGATAATGCTGTTTTAAAAAATAGAGAGTTAATGGGTGCAACTAATCCAAGCGAAGCAGATCCTGGAACTATTAGAGCAGACTTTGCAGAGACAATTGATGCGAATGCTGTACATGGGTCTGATTCAACTGATAGCGCGGCAAGAGAGATCTCCTATTTTTTTGACGATAACGAAATCTTTTAATTGAGTGCATAAAGAAAAGATAAATCTACTTGGATTCTCGCATGAGTCATTAGTAGATTTTTTTCAGTCAATACAGCAACCAAGTTTTAGAGCTCTCCAATTGATGAAGTGGATTCATCAACGCGGAGTAACCGATTTTATGCAAATGACTGATTTTAGTCTTGACTTGAGAAGTCAACTTTATGAAATTGCAGAGGTTAAACCCCCTAAGGTAGAAGAATGCTTGTTATCTCCAGAGGGAACAAAAAAATACTTAATTAAACTAGATTCAGGGTCAATGATTGAGATGGTTAAGATTCCAGAAAAGAAAAGGTTAACTCTATGTATATCATCTCAAGCAGGATGCGCATTGCAATGTACCTTTTGTGCAACAGGAGCTCAGGGTTTTGAAAGAAATTTATCTGATGCCGAAATTATTGGCCAACTTTGGCTCGCTAATTTTTACGATGAATCTAGCCCCCCGATATCTAATGTTGTATTTATGGGAATGGGCGAACCCCTTTTAAATATTGAGCCAGTGATGGCTTCCATTAGTTTAATGCAGCATCAAAATGCATATGGGCTTTCAAAAAGAAGAATCACTCTAAGTACATCAGGGATAGTGCCAGAAATAAATAAACTTGCTGATAAAACTGATGTCTCTTTAGCAATCTCTTTACATGCTGCCAACAATATCCTGAGAGATGAAATAGTTCCAATAAATAAAAAATATCCGCTAGAGGAGCTATTAGGTGCTTGTAAGAATTATTTAAAAAAACAGAGCAAACGAAAAACAATAACAATTGAATATATCTTAATAGATGGGGTCAATGATTCTTTGGATCACGCTAAAGATTTAGCAAAGATTCTAACAGGACTGTCTTGCAAAATAAATCTGATACCCTTCAACCCATTTGAGGGCTGTAATTATTTGCGATCTCAAGAAAAGAGCATATACCAATTTAAAGATTTTCTGATAAAAAAAGGTTTGATAACAACTCTTAGAATTACAAGAGGAGATGCAATTGACGGAGCATGTGGTCAGCTAGTAGGTAAGTTGACAAAAAGCATTAAAGGGAAAAATAAAACAAACTCAATCAATTTAATTAATACCTCATGAGTCTCAAATCTGCGCACACAGGCAAAGTTGGCAAGGCTTTTCAAAATGCTCGCATACTTCTCTCACTGACCGTAGAAGATGTCGCACATCAAACTTTAATCAATATTGAATATATTAAAGCTATTGAGTCAGGTGATTATGCAGTTTTCCCAGCGAGAATGTTTGCTGTTAAATATTTTGAAAAATATGCAAAATTTCTTAATTTAGAGATTAGCTTTTTTGATATTTATAATGCTGATGTGGTTGCTGCAGCCAATAAAGAACTTCAATCTGATTTGCCTGATCCATCATTTATGAATATGAAGAAAAATATGATTTATATTTTTTTTATATGTTTTTTTCTCTTGCTTTCAATATTTTTTATTTTTGTTGATAGTGATGATCCTGACAAGCTCCTTGAAACTAAATCAATGGAAAGTATGATTCAGCCTTTAGCCACTGAATCAAAAATTATCGAAGAGGCTCATGAAGAGATCAATAAATTACATGACGAAATCAATAATTTTTTTATACAAGATAAGCTTGATTCAGTTCAACTTGGTGTTAATGTTGATTCATCGGAACCAGAAACATGAATAATTCCTGGATAGTAAGAAAAAAAACCAAACCTATATTTGTAGGAAATGTTGGCGTGGGTGGGGACCATCCTATCTCTATTCAATCTATGACTAATACAAATACAGCAGATATCCAAGCTACAGTAGACCAGATTGAAGAATTAGAGGCCGCTGGAGCTGATATTGTTAGAGTCTCAGTTCCTGATGAAGATTGCGCAAAAGCATTTAAAAAAATTAAAAAATTAGTCTCAGTTCCTTTGGTCGCAGATATTCATTTTGATTATAAAATTGCTTTGCTTGTTGCCGATTCTGCTGATTGTCTAAGAATTAATCCAGGTAACATAGGTAAAGAAAACAAAGTCCAAGAAATTATTCAAGCTGCAAAAGATAATAATATTCCAATAAGAGTTGGCGTAAATGCTGGTTCATTGGAGAAAGACCTTCAAAAAAAGTACGGGGAACCTAATGCTGACGCATTAGTAGAATCTGCTCTAAGGCACGTAGATATCTTAGATAGATATAACTTTTCAAACTTTAAATTAAGCCTTAAAGCTTCTAACATTCAAATGACCGTTGAAAGTTACAGGAAGTTTTCTCAATTGTTAGATCAACCATTACATCTGGGTATTACAGAGTCTGGAAGTTACAGAGCGGGTTCAGTCAAGTCATCTATTGGTTTAGGCATGCTCTTATCTGAGGGTATTGGTGACACAATCAGGGTCTCCCTTGCATCTGATCCCGTAGATGAAGTTAAGATTGGGTGGGATATTTTAAAAAGCCTCAATCTAAGAAGTCGAGGTATTAGAATAGTTGCATGTCCAAGTTGCTCTAGACAAAATTTTAATGTGATTGAGGTAGTTAATGAGCTTGAAGCAAGATTCGAGGGCATCGCTGAGGATTTAGAAGTGGCTATTATTGGATGCTATGTTAATGGTCCCGGTGAATCTAAGGCGGCTGATGTTGGCTTAACCGGAGGCCCGAGCAACTTGCTTTATGTAAATGGTGCCCCTTTAAAAAAAGTCTCTAATGAGAAACTTGTTGATACAATAGAAGAGCAGGTAAAAGAACAGCTGCAAAAGAAAAGCTCTATAGACATAATTGCAAAAGGTTAAAAAGTGAAGATTCAATCATTGAGAGGCATGCCTGATTTATTTCCTGAAGATTTAGAGAGATGGCATATATTTGAATCAAAGCTTTCAGAAATTTTTCATTCTTTTGGTACACATGAAATTCGTACTCCATTGCTAGAGTCCACAGAGCTTTTTTCAAGATCAGTAGGGAACTCATCTGATATTGTTAATAAAGAGCTTTACTCATTTTTAGATCGCAATGAAGATAGTATTAGTCTTAGGCCAGAGGGCTCAGCCAGTGTGATCAGAGCCATTATCCAGAAAAAACAAGAACAGGAAAAACATAAATTGTGGTACCAAGGACCAATGTTTAGATATGAGAGGCCGCAAAAAGGTAGATTTAGACAGTTTCATCAAGTTGGAGTGGAGTATCTTGGATTTGAGGAAGGAATTTCTGAATATGAGTTAATTAGCATGGTTTTGCAAATTAATAAATTAATTGGTATTTCAGACTATACAATCAAAATTAATCACCTTGGAGATGCAAATGCTAAGGAAAGTTTTTGTGAGTCATTAGTTAGTTTCTTAAAGCCACACATAAATGAATTGCATGAAAAAGATCAAGCAAGATTGGAATCTAATCCATTGAGAGTTTTAGACTCTAAGGAAAAATCTACCCAGGCAATATTGGAAGGAGGTCCTAAATTTCAAGATTTTATTTCAGATGAGTCTAAGAGTTTCTTACAAAATCTTGTAGATGCATATAGCAATCATTGTGATATTCAGATTGATCAATCATTAGTCAGAGGATTAGATTATTATACTGGCATTGTATTTGAAACTATTTCACAAGAACTTGGGGCGCAAGATGCCTTCCTTGGAGGAGGAAGATATGACAATCTTTCTAATCAATTGGGCGGCAAAGATATGCATGCCATAGGTTTTGCTATAGGTGTTGAAAGAATAGTTGAGCTCTTAACTGCTGAAATTAATAAACCTTCATTAAAAGTTGGATTTATAATCACTGGACAGCAGATTGATAAAAAAACATATAAAATAGCCAATGATTTGAGAAGTGCTAACAATAGTATTGTTCTTGATACATTATTGAGTGAGGGAAGTTTAAAATCTCAGCTCAGACGAGCCAATAAAAACAATTGCAGTTATGCAATCATTATTGGAGAGGATGAGTTAATAAATGATCAAGTAATATGGAAAGACCTTAGCGAAGGTGGCGAACAAGAACTTCTTAGCTCAAAAGAAGTCATAGATAAGTATAGTAATCTTTAGGAGAGATCATGGCAGAGTACAGTTCAGATGAAGAGAGATTTTCAGCATTTGTAAATTTCTTCAAGGATCACAAAAATACCCTTGTAATTGGTTTTTTACTTCTTGCATTTACCTTAATTTTTTCTATTAGTTATAAGTCATATAGCAGTTCGCAGAACATCAAAGCAGCTGAAATTTATGATGCGTGGTTTGTCGGTCTTTCCAATGAATCAGCAAGCAAATTAGATAACAAAGAGCATTTTGACAAGCTACAAGGAGACTACCCTAATACCGGTTATGCTCAACTTGCAAGAATGATAAGGGGCTCATCTTTTGCCAGAGAAGGCGACCTTGATGCTGCTTTAGTAGACTTTCAACAACTTTTAGATGTAACTTCGGGTTTTTTTGGAAATGATATGCTGAATTCAATTGCAAAAATAAATATTGCTAGAATTGAGCTTAGCAAGCAAAACTTTTCTAGTGCCCTTGCAGTCTTAGAATCATTTAATTCCGAATCTGAGCACCCTCTTGTTTACGAGGTTAAGGGGGATGCCTTGGTTGGACTTGAAAAAAATGATCTTGCTTTAGATCAATATTCATTGGCTCTTGAGAATTCACAAAATGAATCTCAAAAATCTCTTTTAAAGATGAAGATTAATAAAATTACAAACTAATACCAATGAAAATTAATATATTTCTGAGTATTGTTTTAATACTCATCTCTTCATGCTCTACTTTAGCTTTTTGGTCCGATGATTCAGATGTTGAAGTGATTGAACCAGTTGCTCTTCAATCTTTTAAGGATGATTATCCAATTTCTATAGAATGGAAAAAATCTTTTAAAGGGGAAAATAGCTTAGGTTCTTTTAAGCCCTCGTTTTATTCAGGCAATATGTTAATTGCTGAACCAGAAGGAAATATTTTTTCAATCAACCCTATCTCCGGAAAAGAGAGTTGGAAAATTAACCTAGACCGTGAATTAGCAGCAGGCGTAGCTTCAGGTTTTGGTAAATTAATCGTATCCGATGTTAATGGATTTGTAATTGCTATTGACTCAGAGACCCAAGAGATTATTTGGGAAAAAAATATAGGTGGAGAAGTCTTGTCTAATGCAGTTGTTAGCGCCTCATTAATTCTTGTAAAAAATTCTGTGGGTGAATTGGTTGCATTAAATGCTTCATCAGGCGAAAAAAAATGGTCTTTTAGATCTCAATTGCCTACTTTGACTGTTCGAGGAACAGGTGAATCCATCATTGAAAATGGTATTGTTTTTTCTACTTTTGATAATGGGCGCATGGCTGCGTTCCAATTAGAAACAGGTTTCTTCCTTTGGGATGCACCTATTTCTTTTGTTGAAGGGTCCTCTGAGCTTGAAAATTTAATAGATGCTGATTCAGCTCCAGTTATAGCTAAGCAATTAATTTTTGCCACTAATTATCAAGGCAATTTAACAGCATTTGATATAGCTCAAAAGAGACCAGTATGGAATTCAAAGTCTTCATCATTTCATTCTCCCATTGTGGCCAATAACATGATCATGGCAATACAGGATAATGGATCAATCCTGTCATTTTCTTTGGCTAATTTAGCCCCTTCTTGGACCTCAGAAGAGTATTTAAGAAGGCAATTATCAAGCGGAGCAGCATATAAAAATTTGTTATTAGTTGGAGATTTGGATGGCTATGTTCATGTAGTTAATCCAATGACTGGAATCACTGTTGGAAGAAAAAAAGTATCTAGCAATCCAATAATGAGCATTGCTACTTTTAGAGACCATGCATATGTTATTGACCAGGAATCAAATGTAGCTGCAATTAAGCTCTAATATGCCTTTTCAAAATGTTAAATTCAATTGCAATTCTTGGCCGACCCAATGTAGGGAAATCTTCCCTATTTAATAAGCTTACAAAAAGCAGAAATGCAATTGTTTCTGATTTTTCTGGACTCACTAAAGATAGAAATTTTGGCTATGCCTCCATTAAGGACCATCAATATTTAGTAATTGATACCGGAGGAGTTGGTTCAGAAATCACAGAATTTAGCTCAGCAATTACTCAACAGGCACTCATAGCTGCAGAAGATTCATCTCTTATATTGCTCTTAATTGATGGCTCAGAAGAACTCACTTCAGATGATATTGATCTATATCAATATATAAGAAAAATGAACAAGAAATTTTTTGTTGTCTTGAATAAAATTGATATAAAAAAAAGATCAAATGCAAAGGAAGATCTTTTGAAGTTTGGTTGCGAAGATATACTTGAAATTAGTGCAGAGCATTCTCGTGGAATTAAGGAATTACAAACTTTTATCTCCCAACAATTTCTTGAACTATCAAATGCTGCTGATACTGAAGATCTAAAGGGAACTAAAATAGCTGTAATTGGGAGACCAAATGCTGGTAAATCAACATTTATCAATCAATTTACAAAGCAGGATCGTCTAATTGTTTCGGATGTTCCTGGCACAACTATAGATTCTATACATGTCCCATTTATTTTTAATGATGAGAATTTTATTTTTATTGATACTGCAGGAATTAGAAAGAAATATAAACAGAGTCATGCGGTAGAATATTTCTCTTATGTAAGAGCAATGCATGCCGTAGATGAGTCGGATATTGTCTTAATGCTTATTGATGCATCAGATGGAATAGTGGATCAAGATCTCAGGATCTTGAATTTGATAAGGGGCTATGGAAAGCCAGTTGTGGTTGCTTTAAATAAAATTGATGAACTTTCTGCAAATCACTTACTAGATCTCAAAGAAACTAAAAAATTTCAAAACTCAGCTTTAAATGATTTAATTTTAGTCGAAATTTCAGCGCTTCAGAAACGTGGATTTAAAAAACTGTTTGACACCCTTGCTAAGGTTAATCAACTAGCGAAAACTAAATTTTCTACTGGTAAGCTGAATAAGCTACTTTTAAAGTTTACTAACTCAACTAATACACCTAGTATTTCTGGTCGTCAAATTAAAATGAGATATATCCATTTTGGAGGAATTCATCCAACAAAATTCATAATACATTCAAACTTTTCTAGTAAAATTCCTTCGAACTATAAGCGGTATTTAATTAACTCCTTCAGAGACGAGCTTAAGTTAAATAGTGTTGAGCTAAGCATTATTTTTAAAAAAGGAGACAATCCTTTTGAAGGTAAAAAAAATGAGCTATCTTCACGACAAATTAAAAAGAAAAAAAGGCTTATAAAGCACATAAAAAAATCAAAAAAATAAGATTTTCTTATTTTAATTACGTATAATTTAGGCCTGTAAAGCACTTAAAAAGTAACAAATGTCCCTTAAACCAGTTTATATTAATCTATTTAAAATTCAGCTTCCCTTATCCGCTTTATTGTCTATATCTCATAGAGTTACAGGAATACTTATTTTTTTTATTGTTCTCCCTGTTTTTGCCTACATACTTAATATTCTTCTTGATAGCCCAGCTTCATTCATCTCATTTACAGATGCATATAATACTTCTATTTTTTTAAGAACATTTGTTCTTTTTAATATATTAATTTTTCAATACCATGTCATTGCAGGAATCCGACACATGCTAATGGATTTCCACTTAATTAGTGAGAGCCTCTATGCATCAAATACATCAGCAAAAATTGCAATAATCATATTTTTTGTAATTGCTCTTTTAACAATATTGGGGCTGATATGAAATTAGGTAAGTTAATTTGGTACTTGCAAAGATATTCTGCAATTTACTTCCTTTTATTTCTTGGATATTTGGTATCAATTGTTTTGACTGATAGGTTCAGTTTTCAATTTTTAACAGGAAGTCTTACATTTAAACTTTTATCAAGTTTTTTTATTATTTTGGCTTGCATGCATGCTTTCGCAGGTTTGTGGACTATAGGTACTGACTATTTAACTAAAAGGACGCTAGGTTTTGTTGCTCCAGTTCTGTCAACCTATGCAAATCTATTAAGAAAGATCTTTGAGTTCTTTTTTATTTTTCTTGGGCTTTTTCTTGTTATTTATTATCTATTAATTATCTGGTCTTAATATGGAAAACTACAATTCATCAAATATCAAAACATTAGAATTTGATGCTCTAATTATTGGTGGCGGGGGTTCAGGCATGAGAACTTCTTTGGAGCTTGCGAAATCTGGATTAAAGACAGCAGTTGTTTCAAAAGTTTTTCCAACAAGATCGCACACTGTTTCAGCCCAAGGAGGCATTACGTGTGCAATTGCAAGTGAAGATCCCAATGATGATTGGCGTTGGCATATGTATGACACTGTAAAGGGATCAGATTACATAGGAGATCAAGATGCAATTGAATATATGTGTTCAGAGGGACCCAAGGCGGTATTTGAGCTAGAGCATATGGGCTTGCCTTTTTCTAGGTTTGAGAATGGACGAATATATCAGAGACCTTTTGGTGGGCAATCAAAAGATTTTGGTAAAGGTGGTCAAGCGGCAAGAACCTGTGCTGCAGCTGACAGGACAGGACATGCTTTGCTTCACACTCTTTATCAAAATAATATCAAGGAAGGCTCAAACTTTCTCAATGAATGGTTTGCAGTAGATTTGGTTCTTAATCAATCTAAGGAAGTGACTGGTGTTATTGCATTTTCCATTGAGTCCGGAGAAGTAGCATATTTAAAATCTCAAGCAACAGTAATGGCTACTGGTGGTGCTGGAAGAATATATTCTTCCACTACAAATGCTCTTATAAATACTGGAGATGGTCTGGGCATGGCTTTAAGAGCAGGATTCCCAGCGCAGGATATGGAAATGTGGCAGTTTCATCCTACCGGAATTTATGGAGCAGGCTCTCTCGTTACAGAAGGTTGTCGAGGAGAGGGAGGCTACCTAATAAACGCTGAAGGCGAGAGATTCATGGAAAGGTATGCGCCTAATGCTAAAGATTTAGCTGGAAGAGATGTTGTTGCAAGATCAATGGTATTAGAAATTTTAGAGGGGCGAGGATGTGGCGAAAATAAAGATCATGTTTTCCTTAAACTAGATCATTTAGGTGCAGATGTACTAAACGCAAAGCTTCCTGGAATATGTGAGCTTTCAAGAACATTTGCTGGAGTCGACCCAATATTTAACCCGATCCCAGTTGTTCCGACATGCCATTATATGATGGGAGGAACACCAACCAATATTCATGGCCAAGCTTTCACTCAATCCAATGGCGAAGATAAGATTATTGCTGGTTTATTCTCAGTTGGTGAAGCAGCATGTGTTTCAGTTCATGGAGCCAATAGACTAGGAGGTAATTCTCTTCTTGATTTAGTAGTATTTGGAAGGGCAGCTGGAATTCATATTCAAGAAGCATTAAAGACAGGTGGCGGGGTTGCAGATGCTGATAGCGATGACATTAATAAAGCGCTTCACGGTCTTAATAAGATTAATTCATCCAGTGATGGTTTTGAAGTAGCTGAGGTCAAGAGAGAACTTCAATCAGTTATGCAGAATTATTTTGGTGTCTTCCGAAGAGGCGATTATATGGAGAAAGGTGTTTCTGCTTTGGAAGAAATACGTGAAAAGGTTTCTAACCTTCACCTAAAAGATAAGAGCATGGCTTTCAATACCAGTAGAGTTGAAGCATTAGAACTTCAGAATTTATTTGAAGTTGCTGAGGCAACTGCAATTGCTTCACTTCAAAGAACAGAAAGCAGAGGAGCCCATGCTCGAGATGATTTTAAAGAGCGTGATGATGAAAATTGGTTGTGTCATTCTTTGTATGATCCTATCAAAAAAACTTTGAGCAAAAGAGATGTTAATTTCACACCAATTCAAGTGGATACTTTTGAGCCAAAGGTAAGAACATATTAATTTTATTTGAGATTAAAAAATGATTGATGTAAATATTTATAGATACAATCCAGAAACTGATAAGTTTCCTTATACACAAACGTACACCCTTAAAAAACCTGAGAAGGATATTATGCTGCTAGAATTATTAAATATTCTTAAAGAGCAAGATTCTTCAATATCATATAGAAGATCATGCAGAGAAGGGGTATGCGGATCAGATGGAATGAATATCAATGGAAAGAATGGGCTTGCATGCATCACTCCAATCTCTCAAGCAATCAAAAATAACAAAATAGAACTTAGACCATTGCCAGGGTTACCAGTAATTCGTGACTTGGTTGTTGATATGACGGAGTTCTACGCACAATACGACAAGATCAAACCTTTTCTTCAAAATGAAACTGAGCCCCCAGCTCAAGAACGATTACAGTCTCCCGCTGAGAGAGATAAGCTTGATGGTCTATATGAGTGCATTTTATGTGCATGTTGTTCAACAAGCTGCCCATCTTTTTGGTGGAATCCAGATAAATTTGTTGGACCAGCTGCTTTGTTGCAGGCTTATAGATTTATTGCTGATTCAAGAGATACCAAAACTGCAGAGAGGTTAGAAGGATTATCTGATCCATTCAGTGTTTACAGATGTCATGGAATTATGAATTGTGTGAATGTTTGCCCGAAAGATTTAAATCCAAATCATGCAATTGGTGAAATTAAATCAATGCTGTTGTCTGATAAGAAAAAAGAAAACATTATCGTGTCTGATGGGGTGAGTTGATCTATAAAATGAATAACATGGAGACATTCTGGTCGACCTCGCATGTAGCAGGCGCTCAGAGCTCATACTTAGAATCTTTGTATGAATCATATTTAGATGATCCGTTCTCAGTTTCTGATGATTGGAAAATATACTTTGACTCGTTGCCAAAGATTAATGGGGTTGAAAAAGAGACATCCCATCAAGAAATCATTAACAGGTTTAAAGAGGCGGAGGTCAATCCCTCAATTCAAACACGCTCTAATTATAACACCGCTCATTCAAAGCAAGTTAGAGTCATTCAGCTAATACAGGCTTATCGTAATAGAGGACATCAAAAGGCTCAATTAGATCCATTAGGTTTAAAACCAGTTCGTCACTGCGAAGATCTTGATCTTAATTTCCATGATTTGGATGAATCAAATCTTTCAGATATCTTTGAAACAGACACCTTGATGATAGGTAAGGAATCAGCAACTTTATTAGAAATTATTGAGGCTTTAGAAGCAATATATTGCGGTACTTTAGGAATTGAGTATAACTATATTTCATCGCTGGCTGAGAGAACTTGGTTTCAAAAAAGACTAGAGCCAAATTTAGGCAAATTAAACTTTAATCAAGATGAGCAAAAATATATTTTAAAACGCTTGAGTTCAGCTGAAGGTCTTGCAAAATTCTTGTCCTCTAGATATCCGGGTATGAAAAGGTTTGGCATTGATGGGGCTGAATCTCTTATTCCTATGGTTGATAGTTTGATACAAAACTGTGGAATATTTGGAGCAGAACAAATTTGTTTTGGTATGGCGCACAGGGGCAGGTTGAACTTACTGGTAAATGTATTGGGAAAATCTCCAAAAGAGCTATTTACAGAATTTGAAGAAAGTTTTGAGTTAGAGGGAGCAAGTTCCGGCGATGTAAAATATCACCTAGGTTTTTCTTCAAATATATTAACTCCCAATGGTGAGGTGCATGTCTCCCTAGCAAACAATCCTTCGCATCTTGAGATTGTTGATCCTGTAGTTTTAGGATCAGTTCGAGGAAGACAGGATAGACTAAAGGATGTGAATAAAGAGCGAGTTGTTCCAATCTTAATTCATGGTGATGCTTCTTTTTCGGGTCAAGGAGTTGTCATGGAGACTCTTCAGATGTCCCAGACTAGAGGTTACGGTGTCGGAGGAACAATACACGTAATAGTAAATAACCAGATAGGATTTACCACATCCAATGAAGAGGACTCTAGATCAACTCAGTATGCTACTGATGTAGCAAAAATGATTGAAGCTCCCATTCTACATGTAAATGGAGATGATCCAGAAATGGTTGTATTTGCAGCTAAATTAGCCTGTGAATATAGGCACAACTTCAAAAAAGATATTATTCTAGATCTCTTTTGTTACAGAAGGAGAGGCCATAATGAGGCAGATGAGCCATCATCAACTCAACCCATGATGTATCAAAAGATTGCTAATCACCCATCCGTTAAAACCTCATACCAAGAACAACTTATTTTATTGGGAGTAACGAGCCAATCTGAGTGTGATGGAATAGAAAAAAAATACAGATCGTCATTAGAAAATGGAGACACTGTCGCTCATAATTTAGCAATACAGCCTAATCAATCTATGTGGTTTGATTGGACCCCTTATATTAATCAAAGAGGAGATGCTGAAATTGAATCTGCATTTAATAAAGATAGATTCAAAGAGCTTGCTCAAATAGCTTTTACCCCTCCAAAGGATTTTGTTTTGCAAAGACAAGTAGAAAAAATTTTTACAGATAGACTTCAAATGGCAGATGAAAAAATCCCTTTAAATTGGGGATTTGCTGAAAACATGGCATACGCGACTTTGTTGGATCAAGGCTATCCTATAAGATTTTCAGGTCAAGATATAAGAAGAGGAACATTTTCTCATCGTCATGCAGTTGTGTTAAATCAGAAGGATGGTGACGGCGCCATGCCATTGATCAAAATTGCAAATAGTGCTAACACCACCATTGATATTTACGATTCTCTGTTATCTGAAGAAGCAGTTCTTGGTTTTGAGTATGGTTATTCAGCCACCAGACCTTCTGGGCTTGTTATTTGGGAGGCCCAGTTTGGAGATTTTGTTAATGGGGCTCAGGTGGTCATAGATCAATTTATTGTCTCTGCTGAGCATAAATGGGACAGGCTATCAGGTTTAGTTATGCTTCTACCTCATGGTTATGAAGGTCAGGGCCCTGAGCACAGCAGCGCCAGACTGGAAAGATTTTTACAATTGTGTGCAAATGAAAATATCCAGGTATGCGTACCAAGTTCACCTGCACAAATTTATCATTTGCTCAGATTGCAAACAATTCGAAAAATGAGAAGGCCATTAATTGTTATTTCTCCAAAAAGTTTATTAAGAAATCCTCAAGCTGTGTCTTCAATAAATGATCTAACCGAGGGATCTTTTGAGTATGTAATTGATGATTTGAATTCAAATCCTGCTTTGGTAGAGAAAATCATTATGTGTTCGGGAAAGGTCTATTACGACTTGGAATCTAAAAGAAATGAGCTTGGAATTAAAAACATAGCATTATTAAGAATTGAGCAATTGTATCCATTTCCCTATGACACTCTTGAGAAACTTATAAGACCTTATGAGAATGCAAGACAATTTGTTTGGTGTCAGGAGGAGCCCAGCAACCAGGGAGCTTGGTTCAGCCATCGTCATAGATTACAAATTGTTTTAGATAGAATTAATGCTACTGAAATACAACTAGTTAGCAGGAAAGCATCAGCAGCGCCTGCAGTTGGGTTAAACAAACTACACAATCAACAACAAGAAGCTTTAGTAATCGAAGCTCTAACATTCTAGAGAAATAATTATGTCAATTGAAATTAAATCCCCAACATTCCCAGAATCTGTTGCAGACGGAACAATTGCAAACTGGGTTAAGAAAGAGGGCGAGCCTGTTAAACAAGATGAAGTTATTGCTGAAATTGAAACTGATAAAGTGGTTCTAGAGGTAGTTGCCCCTTTTGATGGAGTTATTTCTAGGGTTTTAAAGCCAGCTGGTGAGATTGTTTTAAGCGCTGAGTTAATTGCAGAGTTTAAAGAGGAGAGCCACGATAAAAAATTAACTGAAAAAGATACTCTTGTAGATAGCGAGGCAAAGAAAGTGGAAAGTGTCCAACCCAGTGAGGTTAAAACCAAAGCAAATGGACCGGCAGTAAAAAAATTATTAAAAGAGCATAATTTGGATGAGGCAAGCATTGATGGATCTGGAAAAGATGGAAGGCTTACTAAAGCAGATGTTGTAAATCATCTTGATGAATCCCTGGAGGGCAAAACAGAAGGGATGATTGCGAAGGAGATTCATTCTCCTTCTCCTGTCCCAACCCCTGTATTTTCAGCCGACAGATCAGAGGAGAGGGTTCCGATGTCCAGGTTACGCTCAACCATAGCCAATAGATTATTGAGCGTTAAACAAGAAACAGCAATGCTGACAACTTTTAATGAGGTTGACCTAAAACCCATTAAAGATCTTAGATCTAAATATGGCGAAGATTTCTTTGCTGAACATGGTGTCAAGCTTGGCTTTATGGGTTTCTTTGTTCTAGCAGCAGTTCAAGCTTTGAAGAAGTTTCCAGTCGTCAATGCATCTATTGATGGAAGCGATATTGTTTATCATGGCTATCAGGATGTCGGTGTAGCTGTCTCTACAGAAAGAGGTCTTGTAGTTCCGGTGATAAGAGACGCAGATAGCCTCCGCATACCAGATGTTGAAAAATCAATTTTAGATTATTCTGAAAAAGCTAAGAATGGGAAGCTTTCAATAGCAGAAATGCAAGGAGGTACTTTTACCATCTCAAATGGAGGTGTTTTTGGATCTTTGTTATCTACTCCTATTTTAAATGCTCCTCAGACTGCTATTTTAGGGATGCATACTATTCAGGATAGGCCTGTAGCCATAGATGGCGAGGTAGTTATTCGACCTATGATGTATTTGGCTCTAAGTTATGATCACAGACTACTTGATGGAAAGGAGGCTGTGACATTTCTAATTACTATAAAAGATCAATTAGAATCGCCCGAAAAACTTCTTTTAAATTTATGAGGCATAAAAATGTATGACGTTATTGTGATTGGAAGTGGCCCTGCAGGATATGTTGCTGCAATTAGAGCCTCTCAGTTAGGACTAAAAACAGCCTGTATTGAAAAATCATTTGATGCTGATGGAAACTCTCAATTAGGCGGTACATGTTTAAATGTTGGATGCATTCCCTCGAAGGCATTATTGGATTCATCTCATAGATATTCAGATGCGATAAATCATTTATCCAATCATGGTATTGAGGTATCCAAACCAAAACTAGACATCGCTAAAATGATGGAAAGAAAAAATAAAATTGTCACACAATTAACAACAGGGGTTTCAGGCCTTTTTAAAGCAAACAAAGTAACTCAAATTCTAGGCCATGCAAAAATTATTGATTCAAATCATGTTGAGGTTATTTCTAAGGATGGCTCAGAAACACTTGAAACAAAGAATATTGTTATAGCCACTGGATCATCTCCAATCAACATTCCAGTAGCAGAAATCAATAATAAAGATATTGTTGATAGTACTGGAGCATTAGAATTTGATTCAGTTCCAAAGAAATTAGGAATTATTGGAGCTGGAGTTATTGGGTTGGAGCTAGGCAGTGTTTGGTCAAGGCTTGGTTCAGAGGTCACAGTGCTTGAAGCTATGGACGAATTTTTACCAATGGCTGATAAAAGAATTGCCAAAGATGTTTTAAAAGAATTTAACACACAGGGATTAAATATTAATTTGGGATGCAAAGTTACATCTGCAATATCAAATAAAAAAGATATCACAGTGACTTATGAAAATAATGGCAATACTACTGAATTAAAAGTTGATAAGTTAATTGTTGCGGTTGGAAGAAGTCCAAACACAGAGAATCTTCTTGATAAAAATTGTGGTTTATCAATTGATGAAAAAGGCTTTATACCTGTTAATGATTTTTGTGAAACCAATGTTCAAAACATTTGGGCAGTTGGTGATGTTGTTAGAGGTCCGATGTTAGCTCATAAGGCTTCCGAGGAAGGCATCATGGTTGTTGAAAGAATTGCTGGTAAGCACGCAGAAATGGAATATGATTTAGTCCCATCCGTTATATATACTCACCCAGAAGTCGCTTGGGTGGGGCAAACTGAAGAAGATCTTTCTGCCGCAGGTATAGAATTTAAAACAGGATCTTTTCCTTTTGCAGCAAATGGAAGAGCATTGGCTTCTGGAGAAAGCGCAGGATTTATAAAAGTTATAGCCGATAAAAAAACAGATACAATACTGGGCGTTCATGCATTCGGGCCCTCAGCTGCAGATATCGTTCAACAAGGGGTTGTTGCCATGGAGTTTGGCGCTAGTGCGGAAGATCTTGGATTGACTATTTTTAGTCATCCAACAGTTTCAGAAGCACTGCACGAAGCAGCATTAGCAGTAAATGGACAGGCAATACATATTGGAAATAGAAAAAAATGAATCTTCATGAATATCAAGGAAAAGAGCTTTTTAAAAAGTTTGGGTTACCTGTTTCAAATAATAAGGTTATTACCTCTGCAGATGATGCCATAAATGCATGCAGAGATATTGGAGGTAGCAAATGGGTTGTTAAGGCACAAGTGCATGCTGGCGGAAGAGGCAAGGCAGGAGGTGTTAAGCTTGTGAATACTCCCGATGAAGCATTAGATTTTGCCAATCATTGGCTTGGTAAAAGGCTAGTCACCTATCAAACAGATTCTAATGGCCAGCTTGTGAATGCAATTTTAATTGAAGAGTGTACTGATATCGAAAAAGAGCTATATCTAAGTGCTGTTGTAGACAGGGGAGCACAAAGAATAGTTTTTATAGGCTCTAGCGAAGGCGGAGTTAACATAGAAGAAGTAGCGGAAAATACACCGGAAAAAATCATCTACGAGCCAATTGATCCCTTAACAGGGCCAATGGGATTTCAATCAAGAAAAATTTCAAAGGTTTTAGGTCTTAATAACGAGCAGTCAAAACAATTTTCAAAAATGCTTCCACAGTTAACTGATTTATTTATTAGCCATGATCTTAGTTTGCTTGAGATTAACCCACTGGTAATCACTCAAGGTGGAAAACTACATTGCTTAGATGCAAAGATCAATATTGACTCAAATGCAGTCTATCGACAACCAGAAATTCAAGCTATGCATGATCCTTCTCAGGAAGATCCTCGTGAGTCAGAGGCTGCAATGCATGACTTGAGTTATGTTTCTCTAGACGGAAATATTGGTTGCATGGTAAATGGTGCAGGGTTAGCAATGGGAACGATGGATACCATTAAATATTTTGGTGGATCTCCAGCTAATTTTCTTGATGTGGGTGGAACGGCCACTCAAGAAAGAGTTTCTAAAGCCTTTAAGTTAATATTAGCTGATCCAGAGGTAAGGGTGGTCTTGGTAAATATATTTGGTGGCATTGTGAGATGCGACCTTATTGCTGAGGGTATCCTCGCTGCAATTGAAGAGGTAGGTGTTTCTATTCCAGTAGTCGTAAGATTAGAAGGAAATAATGCAGATATTGGAAGCAGCATTCTCGCTGAATCTAATACGGAAATTGTTAGTCTAAATAATCTTGAGGATGCGGCTAAAAAAGCTGTGGAGTTAAGCAAATGAGTATATTGGTAGATAAAAATACACGTCTTTTAGTCCAAGGTTTCACAGGCTCTCAAGCTACTTTACATTCAGAACAGTCAATTGAATATGGAACCAATATTGTTGGGGGAGTGACTCCAGGTAAAGGGGGGCAAGTGCATCTAGGCACTCCTGTTTTTAATTCAGTTCATGAAGCTATGGAAGCAGTTAAGCCTAATGCTTCAATTATTTTTGTTCCAGCGCAATTTTGCAAAGACTCAATTTTAGAAGCTGCTGATGCTGGAATTAAATTAATAATTTGTATTACTGAAGGGGTGCCTACCTTGGATATGCTTATCGTAAAAAAGAGAATTGATGAACTAGGGATCACCTTAATAGGTCCTAATTGCCCTGGGATAATCACCCCAGGTGAGGCAAAGTTAGGAATAATGCCAGGAAGTATTCATATGAAAGGCTCAGTCGGAATTATTTCCAGATCTGGCACCTTGACCTATGAAGCTGTGAAGCAAACCAGTGATCTAGGTCTTGGTCAGAGCACATGCGTCGGTATTGGAGGAGACCCAATACCAGGAACCTCTTTTGTTGATGTTTTAAAAATGATGCAAGAAGACGAGCAGACCAAAGCAATTGTCATGGTAGGTGAGATTGGAGGAACCGCTGAAGAAGAAGCAGCAGATTTTATTAAAGAAAATGTTACCAAGCCTGTTATTTCGTATATAGCTGGACAAACTGCACCAGCAGGAAAAAGGATGGGGCATGCAGGTGCAATTATTGCAGGTGGTAAAGGCACTGCTGCTGATAAAATTAAAAAACTTGAAGAATGCGGAGTTCATATAGCTGAAAATTTACTCCAAATCGGAGCAAAAGCTAAGGAAGTATTGAGCTAGATTTAGCTATATATTTATTAGCAATATAATTAAGCCTTGGAATAATCAAACTTGCGAATGCTGTTAGCCCAGCAATCATTCCTATCCAAATCCCCGCAGGGCCCAAAGCATCACCCAATAAACCATAATAAGTTAAGTGATAGCCTGCGGGCAATGCAATAAACCAATAGGTTAGAATTAACATTAGCATTGGAGCAAAAGTATCTTTATAGCCCCTCAAACTTCCTAAGGCACCCATTTGAATACCATCAGGAATTTGAAAGATTGCTGCAAAAAGTAATAGGTTTATTGCTATTGCTATAACGGCCAAATCTTCAGAATAAAGCGAAACAAGAGCCTCTCTAAAAGATAGAATTATTGCTGTATTTAAAATAGCGCCAACCAAGCAAATCAATATAGCAATGTGAGAGGCATATTTAGCTTTTCGCAGTTCTTTTTCACCCACTAAATTACCTATTCTTGTTGCAGCAGCTAATCCAAAAGATAATGGCAATATAAATAAAACACTTGCTATGTTTATTGCTACTGTATGGGCACTAATTACAGTTGCCCCAAGTGATCCTAATATCAATGCTGCACCTGAAAACATACTTAATTCTACAAATACGCCAAATCCAATCGGCACACCTAATTTCAGCGCTTCTTTTGTGGTATCAGTATTGGGCCCAGAAAATTTTGAAAATAATTTTGTTGGTTTGTATTCTTTCTTCTTAAAAATCACTAGTATCAAAACAAACAAACCAATAATTATATTTATTGAAGTTGCAATTCCACAGCCAACTCCACCCATGGGAGGTATTCCAAAATATCCATAGACAAAAATGATATCAAGCGGAATATTTAATAACATGCCAATAAATGCAACCCAAAAAACTGGAAGAGTCAGACCCATGCCTTCACTATAGCAACGAAGACATGTAAATAGCATGTTGGCGACAAAACCAAATGACATAGCTTTTAAATATCCATCCGAAATCTGAGCAATATTTTCTTCAATATCAAAGTAAGGAATAAAAAAGCTTAGATTTCTATATAGAATAAAACCAATTAAACCTAACGCTATGCTAACCCATAATATTTCTCGAACCTTTTGCCCAATTTCTTCATACTTCTTTGCTCCGAATAGCTGGGCAACTATTGGAGTTACTGCAAATAAACAACCTCCAAGGAGAAAATAAAATGGCATAGACAAAGCATTACCAATGGCAAGTCCAGATAAATCAAGTGCACTTGCTCGACCAGCAACAATTGTATCTGTAACTCCCATACCCATATATGAAATTTGAGATCCATAGATTGGTATACCTATTTTTAGCAGTTGCTTTAGTTCTTTTAGTAATTTTTTCAAAAAAATAAACCCAGAAATTTCTCGGTACTTTATCATATAAGAATCATCCTAAAATGGAGAAATAAAATTAGAAAAGATAGTCGACCATATTGGTTAAAAAAAATTATCTCTAAGCTTACTGCACGTTATGTAAATCACTTTCTGAGACCGCAATTTAAGCATCTTGGAAAGGGAACGGTATTTTTTAAACCTCAATTTATTAAGTTATTTGGTTCAAATATTTCTGTTGGTGACTTTCCTACATTTATTTCTGCTCCTGATGATTACATTCAAATAACAAGCTGGGATGCTGGAGAATGGAGTGGTGAAGTTGATATTGGGAGCTATGTCTTAATTTCTCCTGGAGTTAGGATAATGGCTGCTGACAAAATCTCAATTGGAGATTCATGCATGTTTGGTCATGGTGCATGCATTACTGATGCTGATTGGCATGGAATTTATGATAGAACAAAAGTTGTTGGCGATCCGAAGCCTGTTGTTCTTGAGGAAAATGTTTGGGTTGGTGAAGATGCAATGATTTGTAAAGGTGTCAGGATTGGGGCAAATAGCATTATTGGAGCTCGATCAGTTGTTACAAAAGATGTGCCAAATAATACAATTTATGCAGGCAATCCTGCGACATTTATTCGAAATCTAGATGAGGGTGAATTTATTACTAGAAAAGATTTTTTTAAAGATCCTATAAAATTAGCTCATGACTTTGATTTGCTTGATCAGTACTCACTTGGAAATAATAGTCTTTGGGGATGGATTAAAAGTGTTGTCTGGAGAGATAAGATCCATTGATTAAGATCGCTTCAGATTCACAAATTCCAAATATACAGCAAAAATTATCTGAGTTTTTTGCTGATGAGTATTCACTGGAATATTTTGTATATGATGAGCTCACTTCAAATGATCTAAAAAACGTTGACGCACTCTTAGTTCGATCAACTATTCAGGTAGGTAAAAAGTTATGTGATCATTCGTCAATCAAGTTTGTTGGCTCGGCAACTGCAGGAATAAATCACCTAGATACTGAATATTTAGATGCTCAAAATATTTCATGGTCACACGCTCCAGGCTGTAATGCATTTAGTGTTATCCATTATGTGATGGCTGCTTTAGGAGAGCTAATTCAAGAAGGCCTTTTCAGTGTTCGGCAAAGCATTGGAATAATTGGATATGGCAATATAGGCAAAAGGCTTTATCAATTACTTTCGGCTCTTAACATTGAGGTATACGCTTACGACCCTTTGTTAAAACATAGCCACTTAGTTACTATGGAAAAAGTATTGGCATGCGACCTCATAACAATTCATGTTCCATATTCTACAGAAGGCGTTTATCCTACAAGCGACCTACTCAATCAATCACACAGTAGCTTTCTAAAAGATAAAATCTTGATTAATACATCCAGAGGAGGGGTTGTTTGCGAGAAGTTAGTCACAGAATCTAATAACTTAATTTATGTTGCAGATGTATGGGTGGATGAGCCAACTCCATCCAAAACTACTATTCAAAATGCATTTATCTCAACACCTCATATAGCTGGCTACAGCATTGAAGGTAAAATGAACGGTACGGGTGTAATTGCTTCAGAATGCGCGAAAGCTTTTAATTGTCTTAAAGATAGCGGTTCAAGCAATAATCAATTAATGAATTGGCCTCATGGGCTAGAAAATATTGTTCGTGATATGCATGCTTATGGATTTCCCTTGGCTATGTTCAATAGTGAGTTAGATTTATCTGCTATCTCTAATGCATTTAAGGATATTTCAACTCATACTCTTGCTGATGGGTTCAAAGATCTTAGAGTCAAACATTCCCCAAGACATGATTTCAATGCTTATTCTTATCAAGATATAGTGGGCCTAGACGAATCTATTAATTTAGATTTTTTTAATTCTCTTAGATCTTTGAAGTAGAGATAACAAATTATTTTAGATAAAAGGTACCAAAGGAATATTGCAGCTGGAGATTAATACTAAGATTGAAAGCATGCTAATAAATTTTAAGACATTTAATTTTTTCATCTTAGAATTATCGCACGCTTATGAAGAACAAGAAATCTCTATATCTTTTGCCCATATCGGAGATTTATTCGCAAACTTCTCATGCTCTATTAGCTCTTCAAAAGGCTGGGTTATTACAATCATTAAAGTTTCAAGCATAGAAAAATCATTGACTTCTGCTGCCTCAATTGCTTCTTGTGCCATATAATTTCTTAAAATGAACTTTGGATTAACCTGGTTCATTAGCTTCAATCTTTTGTCTTTAGATAATGTTTCCTTAGAATGTCTTTCCAGAAAAGAGACAACCCAGCTTTTTGAAATTTCTGAGTGTAGTTCTGGAGAATGCTCTTCAGCCAGGGCTTGCGTGAGATTTCTAAAAGTATTGGTGTAATCTAGTTTTTCAGATTCCATAATATCTAATAGACCTTGAATTAAAGTAGCATCTTCAGGCTTTGCTAGTTCTAGACCTAGTTTTTTTCGATAAAGTTCAGCCAAAGTATCTTGAAAGATTGCTTCATAGGTCTGCAGAATTTCACCTTGACTCTCTTCAGAGATAAGTGAGGATAGGGCATGCCCCAACGCAGAACAATTCCATAAACCAATATAAGGTTGATTTTTGAATGCATACCTACCTTGATGATCAGAATGATTGCATACATGGTTTGGATTGTAATCTTCCATAAAACCATAAGGGCCGTAATCAAACGTCTCTCCTAAAATGCTCATATTATCAGTATTCATTACCCCATGATTGAAGCCACAGGCTTGCCAGTGTGCAATCATACTTGCTGTTTCCTTGACGATTACTCTAAAAAAATCTTCATATGCATTTGCAGTTCTAGAGAAATATTGAGGATAAGAATTAATACAAAAATCTGCCAGAGCTTTAACATGCTCAGGTTTATTGTTGTAGTGAAAGTATTCAAAGCTTCCAAATCTGATATGAGTTTTTGCTGTTCTTACAAGCATTGCAGCAGACTCACTTTTTTCTCTTATTACCATCTCATCACTGCCAATAATCATCAAGGCTCTTGATGTAGGAATAGATAGTGCATGGATTGCTTCACCACATAAGTACTCTCTTATTGTAGATCTGAGAACGGCTCGACCATCTCCAAAGCGAGAATAAGGAGTTTTACCAGCACCTTTTAGGTGGATATCTAATAACCCCTCATTAGAGTTTATTTGTGCAAAAAGCAATCCTCTTCCATCACCAAGTTGTTCTACATACTGACCAAATTGATGCCCTGAGTAGACCATAGATAATGGTTTTAAAGAATCTATTTTTTTTACGCCATTAAAAATTTTCAAGAGCTCTTGATGGTCTGTATCCTCCATGCCGAGCATTTTTTTCATAGCATGGTTTTCAATAACTATTTTGGGATTATCAAACCCTTGCCAATCTTGGAATGTGTAAAATTCTTCTGGAAGTTCAGAAAAATTATGAGTCAGAAATGAGGGCATTTAAGCCTTGGCAATTTGAATTAGATTAGCAACATGCTCATCTTTAGAATGGTCAGTACCTAAATGCTCAACCTCATTCCACATCGCTGCACTGCATATCGGGCTGAGATCATTTTTGAGCGCATTTGCAACCTCAACGCCTGTCCCACAGAAACCGAGCGTCTCAACCATATCATCAGTTACGAGAGCAAACATTTCTTCCCATTTTCCTTCAATAGATAATTTATGCAGAGCTTCATTTATGTCCCCCCATCCATGAAATTCAAGTGCCGGTCTGTAGGTCCTAGTTGAAGCATAAAAACTAATCCTTGCAGCAACATTTCTTTTTGCTATTTTAAGGTCCTCCTCTGTTTCACCAGTGGCAATAAAGCCTCCCCAAAGTAGCTCACATTCCCTTGGATCTCTGTTTGTTCTTTTTGCTCCTTCAGCTACTGCAGGCAAAATAATATCATTGATATATTTTGGAGAGCACATTGGATGAAGCAATAATCCGTCAGCTACTTCGCCAGCGATTCTTGCCATTCCAGGCCCAAGGCCAGAAACATAAATTGGAGGCACATCACAATCCATAGGTGGTGGAGTAAACATTGGAGTCATTAGGGTATGAGTGTAGTGTTCTCCTTGAAAGTCCAATTTTTCTCCTGTTTTCCAAGTGTGCCAAATGGCTTTGACGGCAAGAATATATTCTCGCATTCTTGGTGCAGGTGGAGACCAAGGTACGCTGAACCTTCTTTCATTATGACCTTTAACTTGGGTTCCTAAGCCAAGTTGAAAACGACCATCACTAAATGACTGTAAGTCCCAACCCATGTTTGCAACGGTCATAGGGCTCCTTGGAAAAGCTATAGCTAATCCAGTTCTTACAATCATTTTTTTGGAATGCTCTAATCCAAGAAGAACAGGGAGGAAAGGTTCATTATTTAATTCACCAGAAACAAGCGCATCATATCCAAGAGATTCAGCATGCTTAACTATCTCGATAGTATTTTTAGATAAACCTGGAATATAAGTCTCGATTCTCATAGTTATTTTATATTTAGTTGTGAATTAGCAAATTTTTGGGCCCATTGATAATTAGGTTTGCCTGATGGAGCTCTTTCTATTAATTCAGAAAAAACTATTTCTTTTGGCATTTTGTAACTTGCTATATATTTTGAGGCAATATCTTTTATTTCATTGAGTGAGAGGTCAGAGTTTTCTCTCCTTTGAATTACAGCAACAACTTTTTGTCCCCATCTTTCATCTTTAACACCAACTACCAAGCAATCAAATATGTTTGGATGAGCCTTCAGCGCCATTTCAACTTCCTCTGGAAATATCTTTTCGCCACCAGAATTTATTGAAACGCTTCCTCTACCAAGAAGAGTCATCTGGCCGTCTTCTTCATATTTAGCCATATCTCCGGGTATTGAATATCTTTCTCCATTAATCTCAATAAAGGTTTTTTTAGATTTATCCTCATCTTTATAGTATGCAATCGGTACATGCCCCTTTCTTGCCAAATAACCAATAGTCGCTGTGTCATTGGTTTGGATTATTTCTAATGTTTCAAGATTTACAATTTCACTAAAGTTAGGCTTTGTAAATTTTGGGCCTCCGCCAGAGTCTTTTAATTTTCCATCTTTGGTATGAATATTTACGCCCGTTGCTCCAGTTTCAGAGGATCCCACGGCATCTATGAGAAAAAGATTAGGTAGATATTCCAAGATGGTATCTTTGATGGAGGCGCTGAAAACAGATGCGGTGCTTGCCAGAACAAATAATGATGATAGGTCTAAACCTTTTTCTAATGCAGAGGGGAGTGCGTCACAAAGCGGTCTTCCCATTGCATCGCCTGTGATAGTTAGATTCATCACTTTTTCCTTTGCAATAATTTCCCAAATATAATCCGCATCAAATGAAATTTGATCATTAATAATGAATTTCCATCCTGAAAAGAAAGCATTAAACGATTGCCATTGGGCAGCGCCATGCATTAGTGGAGCTAATGCAAGAGCAGTTGTTTGGTCTTGCAAGCATTTATCTGCAAAGGCTTCGGGTGTAGGATATTTTTCTCCCGTTACTGCATCTATGCCTCCGCCAAGTGTCATCAAGACATCTTCCATGCGCCATACCACACCTTTCGGCATTCCTGTCGTGCCACCTGTATAAAGTATGTATTTGTCATCCCCTGATCTTTCAACGCTTAACCTAGAATCATCTTCATTTGAGATAAGAGCTTCAAAATCATAACTACCCTCAATGACATCATCAGCATCTGAACCATCATTTATACAAATGAAATCTTTTAATAGAGGCAGATCATTTCTAATATTATTAAGCTTTGCACCAAACTGTTTATGATAAAACACAGCTTCCATATCAGCGTTATCAATTAGATACTTCAGCTCTTCTTCAACATATCTATAGTTAATATTTATAGGAATAGCACATAATTTATATGCCCCAAGCATGACCTCCAGCCACTCTATGCAATTAAAAGCATAAATTCCTATGTGACTGCCTTTTTTTACCCCAAGTTTTTTTAAGGCATTTGCTGCTTTATTTGTTCTAGCATCTAGCTCTTGATAAGTTAAACGGGTAGACCCCAGAACAACTGCTTCTCTATTAGGAATCCTATCAACGACTCCCTCAAATATGTCAGCAGCATTAAATTCCATTAGACGTTTGTGGAATGATTTTCCCAATACGGATCCCTTAACCTTCTTTTATATAACTTACCATTCTCATCTCTAGGAAGTTTTTCAATAAAATCTATGGTTCTGGGTAACTTCATCTTTGCAAGATTTTCCTGTGCAAACTGCATTAATTCAGCAAGCAATTTTTCAGAAGAATCAAAATTTTGATTAAGCTCTATTACTGCTTTTACTTCCTCTCCCCACTCTTCATTAGGGATTCCAAATACAGCAACATCTGCAACGGCAGGGTGCATGAGAAATGCGCTCTCAATCTCAGCTGGATATATGTTTGCACCACCTGAAATAATCATATCTATCTTTCTGTCACATAAAAATAAATACCCTTCATCATTTAAATACCCTATATCACCCACAGTAAAGTAAACCTGATCATCAATAACTAATCGTTCTTTTTTTGTCTTTGCTTGATCACCCTTGTACTCAAATTTTGTTGCTTCGCCAAGCTTCATAAAAACTGTACCTTGATTATCTGTTTCAGCTTCGGCTCCATCCTCATTGATGATTTTTATTTCTGCTCCTGGCCATGCTTTGCCAACTGTTCCAGGAAACTTTGACCATGACTCAGCATCAACAACTGTTCCACCTCCTTCTGTGGCAGCATAATATTCCCATATAGAATTTCCCCACCATTCAATCATTGCTTGCTTGGTATGAATTGGGCAGGGCGCAGCAGCATGAATCATTGCTCGAGTCGATGAGCAATCATATTTTTTTCTGATTTCATCAGGAAGCTGTAACAATCTATGAAATTGAGTTGGAACCATGTGACTGGTTGTGACTTTATATTTATCAATAAGGTAAAGCATTCTCTCTGCATCAAATTTTTCCATCAAAACAACAGAGTGACCATAATGCAGTGCTGCTGAAGAGTGCACTAAGACCGCAGTGTGATATAAAGGCGACCCAACAATATGGACATTGTTTTCTTGCGGCTGAATCTCAAAAAAGCTAAGTATCATTGCAAACATGCTTAAAACATCATCTGGATCTCCTGGAATTAGTGCGCGCTTCACACCTTTTGGTTTTCCAGTCGTGCCAGATGTGTAGTTCATTACCTGACCCGCAGTTCTCTCTTCTGGATTGGTGGTTGGGTGTGAGCTCACAAACTCATCTAAATGAATAAAGCCGCTCATCTCGGTTGTACTAATGCATCCTTTTTCTGGAAAGTTAATAGCAGCAATGGCCTTTTGGCAGGCTTCCTCCATAGCAGGAACTTCTCCAGATGCAATGAATGCTTTCGCCCCAGAATCTTCAAGAATATATGCTATTTCTGGTCCAGCTAAATGCCAATTGATAGGGACCATATAAAAACCAGACTGAGCACAGGCCAAGTAGGCTATGTAGTACTCAACGGAGTTAGGTAAAACTGTTGCCACCACATCACCACTCTTAACTCCAAACTCTTTAAGTGCATGAGTTAATTGATTAGTTTTTGCAAGCAAATCACCGCGTGTCCAAATCTTTTCTGATGGTTCAATTATGGCAATTTCATTTGGTTGAGAGTTTGCAAATCTATAAAAACCTAATTCACTCATTAATTTCTCTTATTATATTTGTTGATCTTATAATTCTAACTTTGGTAATCCATTAATGTAACCTAATAATTTAAATTTCTATGTAATAATAATTCCCAAATGGACTACCTATTGAGCAATTTAAGTCAAGAAACACTGTGGTTACTGGTAGTTTTTTACGACTTGTTGCTAGCTATTTTTCTATATAGATTCTTTGGTAAATATGGTTTGTACTGCGCTGTGATTCTTGGAATAGTGCTTGGCAATCTTCAGGGTGGAAAAGTTAGTGAATTAAATCTTTTTGGAATGCAATTCAATGTAAGTATGGGAGCAATCCTATATTCTGGAATTTATTTTGCTACAGACCTTTTAAATGAAAAATTTGGAAAAGATGAGGCCAATCGAGCAGTCATGCTTGGATTTGTTGCAAACATTGCAGTAATGTTAACTTTAGTGCTTAGCACTAAGTTCATGCCATCTGATTTAACAGGATCAGCGGCAGAGGTCCATGATGCTATTTCAGTGCTGGCATATTACTCACCCATTTTTATCATTGGTTCCTTGGCCGCATACCTTATCAGCCAAAGATTTGATGTGTGGTTTTTTCATTATCTCAAAAACTTAACAAATGGAAAAAAGCTTTGGCTCAGAAATAATCTCTCCACCATGGCCTCACAACTTATAGACACGCTGATCTATCAATTTACATGGGTCCTTGCAACAGACTTATCTTTTAAACAGGCTTTTGCGATCTCAATGGCAAAATACATTATAAAAGTATTTATAGCTCTGGTAGATACTTTTTTTATTTACTGGGTCAGAAATTGGCAAATTAAATCTTAGCCTAGAACAGCAGCCAATGGATTATACTAATGACATAGTTAATTATATTTAAACATATGACTAAAAAATCCAAAGAAGAGCTTAAAAAGGAACTTTCTCCCGAGTCATATTATGTCACTCAAGAAAGTGGTACAGAGCGACCTTTTACAGGTCAGTACTGGGATCATATTGAGGATGGTGTATACACTTGTATTTGCTGTGGCGAGACGCTTTTTAAATCTGAAACAAAATTTGATGCGGGCTGTGGTTGGCCTAGTTTTTATGAAGCTGCCAACAACAATAAAATTAATGAATTAGAGGATTACTCTCTTTCCAGAGTAAGGACTGAGATTAGATGCTCAAAGTGTGATGCTCATCTTGGCCATGTTTTCACAGACGGTCCTCAGCCAACTGGTTTGAGGTATTGCGTTAATTCAGCTGCTTTAGATTTTGCAAAAGATACTTCTTCAGATTAAGTGACCGAAAAAACAGCCTCCCAATCTAATTTTTTATCTACCATCAAAGTAGGTAGTTTGACTTTTATTTCTAGAGTGGCAGGTTTAATAAGGGATATTTTTACGACCAATCTTCTTGGAGCAAGTATTTTTCATGATATTTTTGTTGTTGTATTAAAAATCCCAAATGTTTTTAGAAAGCTCTTTGCAGAAGGTGCATTTAGCCAAGCGTTTATTCCTATCTATTCTGAATATTTAGGCAAGCAAGATGAGAGAGGTGGTCAGGATTTTTTAAATGCATTGTTTGGCCTTTTGCTGTCTGCTCTTTTTATATTTACCCTCTTAGCTTTGTTATTTGCACCGATATTTATTCTTATATTTGCTCCGGGCTTTTACTTTGATATACAAAAACAAGATTTAGCAGTGAATCTTTTAAGAATAATGTTTCCATATCTTGCATTGATTTCACTTGTTGCATTTGCTGCTGGTATTCAGAATTCTCATAATAAATTTTCCATTCCAGCAGTTACTCCTCTAATTTTTAATTTGAGTTTAATTGGATCAGCATGGTTGGTTGCTCCAAAAATCGAAATACCTGTTATGGCTCTTGCATGGGGAGTGCTTTTGGCAGGTTTTCTTCAATTACTTTTTCAAATTGCACCATTAACAATTATCCAAAAAATTCCTGTTCCAAAAATAGATCTTAGTAATCCAGGAGTCAAAAAATTCTTTATCTTGATTCTTCCAGCTATTGTGGCAGGCGGCATAGCTCAAATTAATCTTTTAATCGATACTATTTTTGCATCTTGGTTAATAACAGGTAGTCCAACTTGGTTATATGTATCAGATAGATTAATTCAATTCCCAATGGGAATTTTTGCAATTGCTATCGGCACAGTCCTCTTGCCAAGCCTATCCAAAGCTTACGCTCAAGAAAAAACACAGGCTTTTGTTTCTCAGCTTGAACATGCATTCAAGCTAGTTTTCTTTCTTGCCATACCATCATTGATTGGGTTGATTGTTTTTTCGTCTCCCTTGTTAGCTACTATTTTTCAAAGGGGAGCTTTTTTATGGACCGATGTACAGCAGGCCAGCTTGAGCTTGATGGGTTTCGCATTAGGATTACCCTTTTTTATGGCTATGAAAGTTTTAATTCCAGCCTTTTTTTCTAGACAAGATACCAAAACTCCCATGCAGATAGCCTTTTTAAGTTTATTAATTAATATTGTCCTTAACTATTTATTGGCATTTTATTTTGGGTTAGGTCATTTTGGGTTAGCAGTCGCCAGCTCCATTTCTGCAATAGTAACTGTAATTATTTTAAGTTACTTGTTACACAGGCAGATGTTGATTTCTTTTTCAGGTATTTTTAGTCTTTTCTCTTTAAAAGTATTGATAGCTAGCATTGCTTTGATATCATTTTTATCAATTTTTAGTCAATATTTTAATTTTGAATTTTTCACACAAATTCAAAGGTTGCTTCATCTTAGCGTAGCTGTCATTGGCTCTTTAATAATATATTTTGGGGTAAGTTTTTTGTTGGGTATCAGGCTGGCTGATTTTAGATAATGTACTTAATTAGAGGAATAGGAAATATAGAAACTTTTAATAGAAAGTTTCCAAATCAGCCAATGAGTGGAACCATTGGAAATTTTGATGGGCTGCACTTAGGACATCAAGCAATTCTTAAACAAGTAAAAGATAAAGCTCTTGAAAGCTCAAGCGCATCATTGGTTTTTTTTACAGAGCCGCATGCTTCTGAGTATTTTGCAGCCAACGATCTAAACTCTAAGCCTCCGCCAAGGATTTGTCCTTGGAGAGAAAAAGTAAAGCTCCTTAAAAATTTTGGAATAGATTTTGCTTTTTTTCTTCAGTTCAACAAATCTCTTAAAACAATGACTCCGCAGATTTTTCTCGATGAAGTGTTGGCGCAACTAAACTTGAAGCACTTAATCATAGGAGATGATTTTAGGTTTGGGGCTCAGCGGGCGGGTGATTTTGAGTTGCTAAAAAATTGGGGTAAAACCAATGGAACAAAGGTTATTGCAAACAAAACTGTTTCAAGAAACGGCTTAAGAGTAAGCTCGACTAGAATAAGAGAAGCCTTATTACAAAGTGATTTTGTTCTGGCAAAAGAATTGCTTGGACGTCCATATACATTTTCAGGAAAAGTAGTCTACGGTCAACGACTAGGAAGAACCATAGGTGTTCCTACCGCAAATCTTTGGATACCAAAACAAAGACTTCCCATAGCCGGTGTTTATGCAGTCAAATGTCTATTAGCAGGGGAGTCATTTAATGGAATTGCGAACATGGGTATTAGACCAACCGTGGATGGCTCCAAACCCGTTCTTGAAATTCATTTATTTAATTTTAATGAATCTATATATGGACAAAGATTGACTGTAGAATTCAAAAATAAACTTCGTGATGAGAAGAAATTTGATAGTATTGATCTATTAAAAGAACAAATTCTTCAAGATATATCTCAAGCTAAAAAAATACTGGAATAATTCTCTATGAGTAAAGAATATCGGGATACTTTAAATCTCCCTCAAACCGATCTATCCATGAAAGCTGGCTTGCCTAGAAAAGAACCTGAGATTCTTGAATTTTGGAATTCTATCAATCTTTATCAACAAATAAGAGAACAGAATAATGGCAAAGAACGGTTTATTCTTCATGACGGACCTCCATATGCGAATGGAGACATTCATTTGGGCCATGCGGTTAATAAAACACTCAAGGACATAACGGTTAAATTTCAAACTTTAATTGGAAAAGATGCTCCTTATGTTCCTGGCTGGGACTGTCATGGCCTGCCAATTGAATTAAACGTTGAAAAAAAGCATGGAAAAGGCAGCGATCTTGTCAGAGATAAAAAATCATTCATCAAAGCTTGTCGTGAATATGCCCAATCTCAGGTTGACAAGCAAAGAAATGATTTCATTCGTTTGGGAGTGCTAGGCGATTGGGAAAATCCTTATTTATCATTAAATAAAAGTTTTGAAGCCGATACCGTTCGTGCATTAGGAAGAATTATTGCGAATGGACATTTAGAACAAGGTGAGAAGCCTGTTCATTTTTGTATGGATTGTCGGTCTGCTTTAGCAGAGGCTGAGGTAGAGTATATGGACAAAAACTCGCATTCAGTTGATGTAAAATTTAACGTTTTGCCTCAATACATTGATTCCCTATGCTCAACGTTTCAAATTGAAAAACTCGAAGAGGTTTCATTTGTCATCTGGACAACAACCCCTTGGACGATTCCATCAAATGTAGCGGTCTGTATAAATGAAGACATTGAATACATTGTTGCAAAAGGTGCCAATGAACATTTCATTATTGCTGAAGATTTAATGGATGCCTGCGTTGATCGATGGGGTTTTAAGCTTGAGATCCTCGGATCGGCTCTAGGAAAAGAAATTACAGATATCTCAATGACTCATCCTTTATACAACAGGGAATCGAAACTTCTTCATGGAGATCATGTTACAACTGAGAGTGGGACTGGTTGTGTTCATACTGCTCCAGCTCATGGATTGGATGATTACTTTATCTGCATAAATAATGGCCTTGAATCAGTAAAGGCTCTTGATAATAAGGGTCTTTTTAAAGAAGAGTATGGCCCTTTAAGTGGATTAAGTACTAAAAAGGGAGATCCAATTGTTATTGAATTGTTAAAGGAAAATAAGGCGCTACTTGCTCATAAACAATATGAACATTCTTATCCTCACTGCTGGAGGCATAAGTCACCAGTCATTTTTATGTCAACACCACAATGGTTTATTTCTATGAAAAAATCTGGTCTTAGTGATGGTGCAATTAATGCTGTCAAGGATGTGAAGTGGGAGCCAAGTTGGGGAGAGGAAAGAATTCTTTCAATGCTTGAGGATCGTCCTGACTGGTGTATTTCGAGGCAAAGAAATTGGGGCGTTCCAATTACTCTAATTATTCACAATCAAACAGGTGAGATTCACCCAAAACAGAATGTACTTTTTAATCAAATTGCAGATGTTATTGAAAAAGAAGGTATTGAAGGATGGGACAATTTGGAGCTTGATTCATTGATTGATGATTCTGAGTCTTATTCTAAGGTCCATGACACACTGGATGTTTGGTTTGATTCGGGTGTAACCCATATGTGCGTTTTAGATAAGTTGTATGGTGCAGATGTTGTGGCAGACTTGTATTTAGAGGGCTCAGATCAACACAGAGGATGGTTTCAATCATCTCTGTTAACTGGGATTGCCACTAATGGCATGGCCCCTTATCGTTCTGTTTTAACGCATGGATTTGTAGTGGATGATGAGGGCAGAAAACAATCTAAATCTCTAGGTAATACAATCGCACCACAAAAAATTTGGGACACATTAGGGGCAGATATTTTAAGGTTGTGGATTGCCTCTACTGACTTCAGAAGTGAAATGGTTGCTTCAGATGAAATTTTTAAGAGAGTTTCAGATCAGTACAGAAGAATTAGAAATACTTTTAGGTTTTTATTGGGGAACATCAATGACTTTGATGCAAAAAAAGATTCAATTGAGCTTAATAACTTACTTGAGCTTGATAAATGGATTTTGCATGAGCTTGCTCAATTGCAAGAGGATGTCATAGGGCTGTATACCTCATATTCATATCATCAAGTTATTCAGAGAATACATAATTTCTGCGTAAATCAATTGGGGGGTATTTATTTAGATATTATTAAAGATAGGCAATATACCACTCAACAAGATTCTGAAATTAGAAGGTCTGCTCAGACTGCAATGCAAATAATTATTAATCAGCTAGTTGTATTGATTTCACCTGTTCTATCTTTTACTGCAGAGGAGATATGGCAAGGAAATAAATTTCTTTTGGAGAGGGCGGACTCAGTTTTTCTAACTACTCTAAGAGATTTAGATAATTTTGACAGCGATTTATCAAAAGAAAACTGGAAAAGATTGCTTAAGATTAAGGAAGAAGTTAATCAAAGCATTGAGGAATCAAGAGCTGCTGGAGAAATTAAAGGTTCATTGGATGCTTCTCTTGAGCTGAAGCTTGATTCAAAGGATTTCGAGTTAATGGAAAAACTAGCAGCTGAAATACATTTCTTTTTTATAGTTTCCGAATGCCATATCCTAGAAGGAGATGCTTTGGAAATTTCTGTTATCAAATCGTCTTCAGAAAAATGCGTAAGATGCTGGCATAGGAATGAATCAGTAGGCTCTATCACCAAGCATCCAGAGTTGTGTAATCGATGCAATCAAAACTTAGATGGTCCAGGAGAGGATAGAAAGTTTGCTTAGCATTAAAAAAGGCTACCTTGTAATATTTTTTTTAATTGCAATTGACTTGGCATCAAAATTTATTGCGGAAGAGCAATTAAATTTTGGGCAAGTAATACCTTTGATTCCAATTTTAGATTTATTGTTGGTTTTCAATTCTGGAATAGCCTTTAGTATTTTAGATTTCAATAATTCATTTCTAAGTTTTGGCTTATCCCTTATTGGATTATTAATCGTAGCCTATCTTCATTCGCTATATAAAAATGAAGAATCTTCAATAAATCGTTTTTCTCTTATCTTAATTATCTCTGGAGCACTCGGAAATATTTTTGATAGATTGCCAGATGGTGTTGTTACTGACTTTCTTTTTTTTCACCTTGGAGAAACTCCATTTTTTATTTTTAATTTTGCTGATGCCTATATCACAATTGGAGCTGTATTATTTTTTTTGATGGAGTTTAAAAAATTTCTACAAAATAGATCAGGATGAAGACTAAAGTTTTATTGGCTAACCCTAGGGGATTTTGTGCTGGAGTAGACCGCGCCATTGATATAGTTAATCAAGCCCTAAAAAAATTTGGACCTCCTATCTATGTTCGACATGAAGTAGTTCATAACAAGACTGTCGTTGAGGAATTAAAATCAAAAGGAGTTATTTTTGTTGATGAGTTGAGTGAAGTTCCCCAATCTTCCTATGTAATCTTCAGTGCTCACGGAGTGTCTGAAAAGGTTGAGAAAGAAGCTGCAGCATTTAATTTACTATCTTTTGATGCAACATGCCCCCTCGTAACAAAAGTTCATAGCGAGGTCCAGCGGCATGTCCGTGCTGGAAGAGATATCATTTTAATTGGTCACGAAGGACACCCTGAAGTTGAAGGCACCCTAGGAAGACACAACCCCATAGATTCAATTAGCAACATTTATCTTGTCCAAGATGAGAGAGAGGCCAGATTAGTTAATGTCTCCCAACCTGAAAACTTAGCATATGTCACACAAACCACACTTAGTCTCGATGACACCATCTCAATAGTGGAAATTTTATACGAACAGTTTCCTAAAATTCTTAAGCCGAAGAGCGATGATATTTGTTATGCCACTCAAAATAGACAAGATGCTGTTAAGCAACTTGCTTTAGAAAGTGAATTTATTATTGTTATAGGATCAAGAAATAGCTCAAATTCGAATCGCCTGAAAGAATTGGCTGAAAAATGTGGTGCAAGTTCTATATTGATTGATGGTGCGGACGAACTTGATTTTGAAATCTTATCAAAATACAAAAGCATAGGCATAACTGCTGGAGCATCAGCACCAGAATCAATTGTTCAAAACGTCGTTCAAGCTATTAGTCTAGAATTAAATGCTGTTGCCGAAGAGTTAGGTAAAAATAAAGAAAACATATATTTTAGACTCCCTCCAGAGCTACGTTGATCTTAAGCTTAAAAAAATTTTATGTCTTAAACATCCTCCATTACACTGTTTCTATGTCTATAAGAAAAATATGATCTTGCATAATGGAATTATCGATGTCGCAGAATTTTGCCCATCACCCAACTTTGATGAAAGACCTCAAAATACTGACATCAATTTATTTGTTATTCATGCTATCAGTCTTCCACCAGGAAATTACGATACTCAGCTAGTTAAAGATCTTTTTTTAAACTGCTTAGATCCAGGCAAAGATGAATTTTTAAGATCAATTAAAGACCTCAAGGTGTCTTCTCATTTTTTAATTACTCGTCAGGGAAAATTAATTCAATTTGTACCGATCCATAAAAGAGCCTGGCATGCTGGTATTTCTAATTATAAGGGGCGTGAAAAATGTAATGATTTTTCAATTGGTATTGAGCTGGAGGGATGCGATGAGGACGAATTTGAATTACAGCAATATGACACTTTATCTCAGCTGATTAACTATCTATCGAATGATTTAAAAATTAGTAAACAAAATATTGTCGGTCATGCTGATATAGCCCCAGGAAGAAAAACTGATCCAGGACCATATTTTGACTGGAGTTTATTACAATCCATGTTATGAGTAGAAAGTTATTAGCTATTTTGTTGCTAGGCTTTGCTTCTGGCCTACCTTATATGCTTGTTTTTTCAACCCTCACAGCCTGGCTGAGAGATGTTGGTATCTCTTTGACTGAAATTGGTTTTTTCGCTTGGTTGGTTCTGACTTACTCTCTAAAATTTTTATGGGCACCATTTGTAGATAGATATTCAATACCAGGGTTTGTGACTTTTGGAAAAAGAAGGGGCTGGATTCTTTTTTCCCAATTAATAATTTTTTTATCGTTGATAGGAATGAGCTTAATTAACCCTCTTCAAAATATTCAATTGCTAGCATTGTTTGCTTTTTTTGCTGCCTTTTTTGGCTCAATACAAGATGTTGCTGTGGATGCTTTGAGAATTGAGATAGGGGATGCAAAGGAGCAAGGTGATTTAGCTGCAAGTTATCAATTGGGCTATAGAGTTGCCATTCTTGTTGCTACATCTATGGCATTAATTTTTGCTGATTTATACAACTGGGCTTATGTATATCAATTTATGGGTTTCCTTATGCTAATAGGATCAGCTGGAGCTTTGATATGTTATGAGCCTACCAATCATGAAATTGCTATTTTAAGATTTGATGAAGCTCTGGTTGGTGCTTTTAAAGATTTCTTTAATCGCTTTGGTTTATGGGCTGCAGCATTATTACTTCTAATAATCTCAACATATAGGTTAACTGATATCGTAATGGGACCTATGGCAATGCCTTTTTATCTAGATTTGGGTTTTTCAAAGACAGAAATCGGAGCGCTTGTAAAAACCATTGCTCTTGTTGGCGCAGTTATTGGATTTTTTGTAGGAGGGTTATTAATTAAAAGAATTACTTTGTTTAATGCTTTATTGTTTGGTGGTCTTTGCGTTCTAATTACTAATTTATTTTTTGCCTATGCTGCAAGTTCTGAATCGAATATATCCCTATTATCTTTGATCGTTGGCTTAGATAGTTTTGCAGCAGGGCTCGTGGGAACGGTTAATATTGCTTTTCTTACCAGTTTGGTTTCAAAAAAATTTACTGCTGTTCAATATGCTATGTTGACATCATTCATGATGCTGCCAGGAAAATTTTTTAGTGGTTTTTCCGGGGTTTTGGCTGATTATTATATTTCAACCTCTTCGCTTCAGATGGGTTGGACCTACTTTTTTTATACCACTTCAGCTATGTCTATTCCTGCGCTGTTATTAATTCTTATTTATAAAAAAAACTATGCAGCTAATTCAACATAGTTTTAAAATTATTTTAGTCATTTCTATACTATTAATATCAGTTCTTTCCATTCAAGATATTTCAGTTGAATCGTCTGCCAATCTAAGCGATAAGTTACTCCACTTTTTTTGCTTTTTATATCTAACAATTGTCACTTGGTTGAGTAGAATTTTTTCGAAGGAATTCTTGCTTTATGTTATAGTCCTTGCCTACGGAATTTTGATTGAGATAGTACAGATATATATACCTTATCGGTCTTTTGAATTTTTAGATATTTTTGCTGATTTACTTGGGGTTTTAGCAGGAAGCTTCTTTATAAAATTCTTTAAAGATTTATATCCAAAGTATTGAATTAATATTTTTAAGCCTCATATAATCGATAGCCTTTAATTATAAGGATTATTGTTATTTTTAATCAGGAGATTTGCAATGAAATTGAAACCTTTACACGATAAAGTTTTAGTTAAAAGAACAGACGAAGAACAAACTACACCTGGCGGTATTGTTTTGCCTGGCTCAGCTGCGGAAAAACCTTCTCAGGGCGAAGTGGTTGCTGTAGGACCTGGAAAAAGACAGGACAATGGAGAAATTGCTCCAATGGGTGTGAAAGTCGGTGACTTGGTAATATTTGGTCAGTACGGCGGCAACGAAGTAAAAATAGATGGTGATGAATATCTAATGCTCAGTGAGAGTGATATTTACGGTATTTTCAGTTAAACAATTTAATCAATAATTAGGAGAATAAAGATATGTCAGCTAAAGATGTAAAATTTGGGGATTCCGCAAGAGTTAAAATGCTTAAGGGCGTAAATATACTTGCAGATGCAGTTAAAGTTACCTTAGGCCCTAAGGGAAGGAATGTTGTTTTGGACAAGTCCTTTGGTGCGCCAACAGTTACCAAGGATGGTGTTTCAGTTGCAAAAGAAATTGAGCTGGAAGATAAATTTGAGAATATGGGTGCCCAGATGGTTAAACAGGTCTCTTCACAAACTTCAGATGAAGCAGGAGATGGAACAACAACAGCAACTGTATTAGCCCAATCTATAGTAAACGAAGGTCACAAATCTGTTGCGGCTGGAATGAACCCTATGGATCTTAAGAGAGGTATTGATAAAGCTATCGCAACAGCGGTCCAGTTTGTTGAAAAATTAAGTGTACCTTGCTCTGATGACAAGACCATTGCACAAGTTGGGACCATCTCTGCGAATGGTGATGTAGACGTTGGCGGGATTATTGCTGAAGCAATGGAAAAAGTAGGTAAAGAAGGGGTCATCACCGTCGAGGAGGGCAATGGAATCGATAACGAGCTTGATGTGGTTGAGGGTATGCAATTTGATAGAGGTTACTTATCTCCATATTTTGTTACTAACCAAGACAATATGACATCTGAGCTTGAGAATCCTTTAATACTTTTGCATGACAAGAAAATTTCAAATATCAGGGATATGTTGCCTCTGCTAGAATCGGTCGCCAAAGCTGGAAGACCGCTATTAATTATTGCTGAAGACATTGAAGGGGAAGCTCTTGCAACGCTTGTGGTAAATAATCTCAGAGGAACAGTAAAAGCAGCAGCATGTAAGGCTCCTGGTTTTGGAGACAGAAGAAAGGCAATGCTTGAAGACATCGCTATTTTAACTGGAGGCACTGTAATTTCTGAAGAAGTTGGACTGTCCCTTGAAGGTGCAACCATTGAAGATCTAGGAAGCGCAAAAAGAGTGACATTAGATAAAGATAATACAACTATCGTTGATGGTGCTGGCGATCAAAAAGCTATAGTATCCAGAGTAAATCAAATCAGAACTCAGATAGAAGATACTTCTTCTGACTATGATAGAGAAAAATTGCAAGAACGTGTTGCAAAACTAGCTGGAGGAGTAGCTGTGATTAAAGTTGGAGCTGGCTCTGAGATAGAAATGAAGGAAAAGAAAGCTAGAGTTGAAGATGCCTTGCATTCAACCAGAGCTGCTGTAAAAGAAGGAATTGTTCCTGGTGGAGGTGTTGCACTGGTTAGAGCGCTGGAATCACTTACAAAGCTTAAAGGTGATAATGATGATCAAAATGTGGGCATTAATATTGTCAGGAAAGCATTTGAAGCTCCTTTAAGACAAATTGCAGCAAATGCTGGTGAAGAATCATCTGTCATTATCGCCAAGGTAATGGAGGGCGAGGGATCATTTGGATTCAATGCAGCAAATGGTGAATATGGTGACATGATAGAAATGGGTATTCTAGATCCTGCAAAAGTTACCAGAACAGCGCTGCAAGCTGCTGGCTCAGTTGCTGGAATGATGATTACTACTGAAGCCATGGTTACTGACAAGCCTCAAGACACCGCAGCACCTGCGATGCCTGATATGGGCGGCATGGGTGGTATGGGTGGAATGCCAGGTATGATGTAAGCTAACTATCTATCAATTAAAAAAAACGGGGTTTATTCCCCGTTTTTTTTTGCAAGATATATAATTATTCGATCACAATTTAAATTTTAGGAGTTTGAATATGGAAGCGTATCTTGGAACCGTGCTAATTAGATTTGCTCACATTCTTTTTGGAGTGCTTTGGATAGGCCTGCTTTATTACTTTAATTTTGTTCAAACAGAATACTTTAAAGAATCTGAAGCTTCCGCCAAGTCTGATGTAGTTCAAAAATTAGTCCCAAATGCCTTGTGGTATTTCCGATGGGCTGCAGCATTTACATTCTTAACTGGTTTATATCTTTTATATTGGTTAAGCATAACTGTCAATATTGGTATTATTCTTGGTGCAATAATGGGAACTATAATGGCTGCCAATGTTTGGTTTGTTATTTGGCCTAATCAAAAGAAGGTAATTGCAGGAGCTCCAGATGCGGCAGATGCTGGTGCAAAGGCTGGGTTAGCATCTAGAACAAACACTTTGTTTTCATTGCCAATGCTTTATTTAATGGTTTATTCTGCTCATGGTGGGAGTTTGCCGATGATTGCTGAATCTAGCATGAATAGCCTCTGGATTGGTTTAGCAATTATTTTGCTAATTGAAGCAAATGCATTGTTTGGCAAAATGAATACAATGATTGCTTCTGTAAAAGCAGTTATCCATTCAGGGGTTGCTCTAACAGTAATATTTGGACTATTGGTTCATTATTTATAATCTTTAAAAATTTTTTATTAAAGGAGAGCTTAGCTCTCCTTTTTTTTAATTTTCACTTTTTCAATAGAGTTCTCATCGATATTTAAAATCTCTATTCTGTAGCCATCAATTTCTATACAGACATTTTCTTGTGGAATTTGATCAAGGTAATCAGTGATGACCCCATTAATAGTTTTTGAACCATCTTCATCAATGTCCCAATTCATAAAATTATTTAATTCTCTAATCTTTGAGTTACCATCCGCAATAACTGAACCATCTTTTTTTCTAAGGAATTCTTTCTCTAAATCTGCTTTAGCAGCACCAAATTTTCCAACTATCTCTGTAAAAATATCTTCCATGGTTAAGAGTCCCTGTATTTCACCATATTCATCAACTACCAATGAAAGATTATTATCTTGTTTTTGAAATTGACTTAGCTGTGTCGTAATAGTCGTCGATTGAGATATAAATGTTGTATCAAATAGTATGCTTTTTACATCCTTCCCAGCTTCAAGGTTTTCTATAAATTGATGTGAATCTTTAAGATGCAGCATACCCATTACTTGATCAATAGACCCTTTAAAAACTGGCAATCTACTATAATAAGACGAGCCAATAATTTTTTGCGCAGCCTCAATACTTTCAGTTATATCTATACCAATAATTTCAGCATGAGGCGTCATAATATCTTCAACAGTTAATTCTTCCATGCCTAAGATTGATGACAGCATCTCTCTGGATTGATTGGGGATCAAATCACCATGTTCTTCTAGCAATGTTCTTAATTCATCTGAGTTTAAATTATCATTACTAGCCGATTGCATTGGGTCAACATTAAATACTTTAAGTATTCTTGAGCTTAAGATATTTGTTAACCAAACCAGGGGCCTAAAGATAATTACTAATATGGTAAGAACCCATGAAGATTTGGTTGCAAAATTTTCTGGATACACACTTGCTATGGTCTTTGGAGTGATTTCAGAAAAAATTAAGATAACAAGTGTCAAAATGATTGATCCAAGCAACACATTGCCATCAAAATAATCAATCATTATTATTGTGACAATTGCAGAAGCTGCAATATTAGCAAAGTTATTACCTATCAAAATTGATGCAAGCAACACATCAGGCCTTTGAAGCAATTTAAGGGCTCTCATAGAACCCTTAGAGCCTTTGCCAAGATTCCTTAATTTAACTTTATTGGATGCCATCATGCCTGTTTCAGATCCTGATGAGAAGGCTGAAAAAATAAGCAGCACAAATAGTGCTAAGAACAAAAAAGAGATAGAGTTAGTGGTCAAGAAGAAGTTATAAGTAGTTTATTAAAATAATTGAATTACCAAAATATGCCAGAAGCACCATAGCAAAAGAAAGAATAGTTCCTCTTACTGCATAGCGCACTTTCAGATTGGCGTATTTTACCCCTAAAAACGTAAGCATATAAATAATTAGAGCAAATGCAGTAAATACAATTTTAAATATTAATTCCAAATCTAGTTCACCAAGAACCATAAGCCCAGAAACAAGTGATAAGACTATACCCACAAGACCAAATCCAATTAGAACGAAAATTTCGTTATATTCTCTTTCTACAGATTTAGTATTGGAACCGATTTCGCCTTTTTTAATTTTTGTAATATGCCTTTCGAGGAGAGTTGTTTCAAAAAAAGTAACCATCAATATTACTATACTAAAACTTGTAACTGAGACATGTAAAGCCAATATAGATAAGCCCTTAGATGAAATCATGAAGCTTGTAATAATAATTAAAGCTGAAAATAGACCTATGTATATTTGTTTTGAAGAGGTTAATGCACCTCTAGAAATGAAATAGGCTAGAAGAGCAATAAATGTTGTTATTGGAAATGACACAATCTTATTTTTTTTTTGTAATCTTTATATATTAACACTATCAAATTCTTCAAGGTTAACCTAAAATACACACCTTTTTATAAATACAAAAATAATTTTTTAATATGGTAGTAGTTAGACTTGCAAAAAGCGGAGCCAAAAAGAACCCTTATTACTTTATAACGGTTGCTGACTCCAGAAAACCTAGAGATGGTGCCTTCATTGAGCGCTTAGGTTTTTTTAATCCATCTGCAAAAGGATCTGAAGAAAGAATGAGATTTAATGTTGAGAGATTAGATCATTGGATTTCTCAGGGTGCTCAACTTTCAGATAAGGTCAAAGAATTAGCAAAAGATGCAAGATTATCACCAGATGATCTTCAATCTAAGCTTGATGCTAAGAAAGAAAAAAGGAATCTAAAGAAAGACGCTAT
>ERZ891134.13-NODE-13-length-162028-cov-40.331142_pt1 | contig 162028 bp, 173 predicted proteins | sample MGYA00520888_ERZ891134 | MGnify/ENA primary metagenome ERZ891134 (study PRJEB32303, sample SAMEA104408692) | aquatic metagenome | biome: Brackish water; feature: Coastal; material: water | place: Baltic Sea | collected 2014-10-23 | depth 10 m ... | reverse complement strand
TTTTTGATAAAATTTACATAAACCAGGCTTTGAGCTTGGTTTTTTGTTTTAAAAGATATGTTAGAAATTAAAGATAATATAAAAACTGTTCGAGAAGAAATTGAACAAAATCCTAATACAGGCGAAAAAAATATTCGTCTTGTAGCCGTTAGCAAAGGGCAAAATTATTCTGCAATAAAGGCTGCATTTGATGCAGGTCAAAGTATTTTTGGTGAAAATTATGTTCAGGAAGCACTTGAAAAAAAAGAATTGCTTAACAGCCTTGATATTGAGTGGCATTTTATAGGCCCTATTCAGAGTAATAAATGTAAACTCATATCAGAACATTTTTCATGGGTTCAAACTGTTGACCGAATCAAAATAGCAAATAAATTAAACCAAAATAGAGATACAAAAAATCCATTAAATATTTGCATTCAAATTAATATTAGTGATGAAGCTTCCAAAAGTGGAATAAATGTTAGTGAAGTATTTGATTTTGCTGAGCTTGTGCATAATCTTAAAAGTTTAAACTTAAGAGGAATAATGGCCATTCCGTCAAAAGAAAGTGAGAGAAAAACTTTGTTATCACAATACAAAACTATGAGAGAAATATACGAAAAATTAAAAATAAAGTATAACTCTATTGATACTTTATCAATGGGAATGTCTAATGATTACTTGTTAGCTATACAGAATGGGTCTAATCTTGTAAGAATTGGAACAAAGATTTTTGGTAAGAGAAAAATACAATGAAAAATAAACTTTATTTTATTGGATATGGAAATATGGCTGAGGCTATTTACCAAAGAATAGATAAAAAACTATTTGGTAAAATTTTTTTAATTGAGAAAAATAGTGAGCGAAGAGTTTATATTAATGAAAAAAACTATAAAAAAACCCAAGTACTTAAAGAGCTCAATGGGATAAAATTTAATAATTCAGATATTGTTTTACTAGCCGTTAAACCCAACCAAATTAAATCGGTCTGTGAAGAAATCAATTCGTTAATTTTAGGAAAAAAAGATATCCCAATAATAATTTCTATTGCTGCAGGGGTTACAACTACTGCAATCAAAAACTTTATTATTAATAATTTAACTAACCTTCAAAACGATATAGATATTTTTAGAGCAATGCCAAATTTATGTGCAAGAGATGGTGAAGCTATAACAGGTTTATATGGCAAATCTAAACAAATAAATAAATCAAATCTAACCACTATTATTTCAAAAATATTTAAGTCTATAGGGGAAATTTTATGGGTAAAGAAAGAATCAGACTTAGATATTGTCACTGCGATATCTGGAAGTGGGCCTGCGTATTTTTTTTATTTCATAGATACTATGATCAAATCAGCAGTAGAACTCGGACTAGACAAAAAAAATGCCAAAAAGTTAGTAATACAAACGGTCATTGGATCAGGAAAGGCTGGCATATCTATTGATAATTTTGCAGAACAAATTTCCAAAGTTGCATCTAAAGGTGGCACTACGGAGGCAGCCATAAATCTACTTAATAAAAAAAATCTAGATGTAATTTTTACCCAGGCAATTAAAGCAGCCTATTCTAAATCAAAAGAAATTAGCCTCCCTTAATGGCAAAACATATTATTGTAGGTTTATCCGGAGGTGTTGATTCAGCTGTAAGTGCCTGGCTTTTAAAAAATCAAGGATACAAAGTAACTGGCCTTTTCATGAAAAATTGGGAAGATGATGATGATGATGAGTATTGCACAAGTAAACAAGATTTAATAGATGCAGTATCAGTTTCAGAAAAAATAGGTATAGATATTGAAGTAGTAAATTTTGCTAAGGAATATAAGAAAAAAGTTTTTTCTCTATTCATTTCTGGTTTAGAAAAAGGTATCACTCCAAATCCAGATATTTTATGTAATTCAGAAATTAAATTTGAAGCTTTTCTTAAGCATGCCTTTAAGATGGGTGCCTCAAAAATCGCAACTGGTCACTATGCTAATATTATTGAAAAGGATGGTCTTTTTCATCTAGTAAAAGCTTTTGATGGAACAAAAGATCAAAGCTATTTTTTACACAGATTAAATCAATCTCAATTGTCTAAATCAATTTTTCCTTTGGGTGGTTTATTAAAATCAGATGTTAGGGCCCTAGCCAAAGAACATAAACTTCATAACCACGACAGAAAAGACTCTACCGGAATTTGTTTTATTGGGGAGAGGCCTTTTGCTGAGTTCATTGAAAAATATATTAAAAAGAATCCAGGTTTAATTTTTGATATAGATGGAAATGAGATTGGAGAACATAATGGAGTAAATTTTTATACAATTGGTCAGAGACAAGGTCTCAATATCGGAGGCACAAAAAATGGAAGTGGTTTGCCTTGGTTTGTTTTAGAGAAAGATATCAAAAATAATACTCTACTAGTTGGTCAAGGACATGACCACCCTCTTCTTCTGAGTGACGGTTTATTAGCCGATGATTTACATTGGATTTCTGGAATAAAACCGAAACTTAATTGGGTTTATTCTGCAAAAACAAGATATAGACAAATGGATGCACCATGTGAAATTGATAATTATTCTGCAGGGAATTGCTCAATCATGTTTGGCCAAAAGCAATGGGCGATTACTCCAGGTCAATCTGTTGTTATTTATGAAAGTAATATTTGTTTAGGAGGAGGTCAAATAAATAAGGCGTTGAATAAATAATGAGAAAAAACAGGCTCACAAAAACAATGTTATCAAATGCAATTAAAATAAATATTAAAAATGCATTAAAAGAAGATTTGGGTACATCTGACATAACAACAAACTTATTAGCAAATGATTTAAAAGGCCAAGCCAAAATTAAGATTAAAGAAAGTGCAATTTTTTGCGGCAAATCATGGGTTGAAGAATGCTTTAGACAAATAGATAAGAATATCAAAATTACCTGGCTAATAAAGGATGGAGATACAGCAAGAAAAAATCAAACTGTTTGTATTCTTGATGGGTTTTTTAAATCTATCTTAAAGGGAGAGAGAGTAGCTCTAAATTTTTTACAATTACTTTCAGGTACAGCAACTTCAACTGCATATTTAAAAAGTTTAATTAAAAATTCTCCAACAAAGCTATTTGATACACGAAAAACAATCCCCGGTTTAAGGATCGCTCAAAAGTATGCAGTTCAAGTAGGAGGTGGCAATAATCAAAGGATAGGATTATTTGATCAAATCCTGTTAAAAGAGAACCATAAAACTGCATTTGGCTCAATAAAGAAAATGTTAATAAATATTGATAATTTAAAAAATGTGCAAGTTGAAGTCGAGAGCATTAAAGAATTTATTGAGGCACTTTCTTTTGGGTCAAAAAATATATTATTAGATAATTTTTCTATTGAAGAATTAAAAAAAGTAGTTCAACTAAATAACGGTCAAGCATTACTTGAGGCTTCAGGAAATATTAATGAAAAAAATATTATAAAATACGCAAAAACTGGGGTGGACAGAATATCTATTGGTGCTATTACTAAAAATATAAAATCAATTGACTATTCAATGCTTTTTTCGCCTCAAAAGCCTACATAAGCTTGAGGAAGACATAGCAAAAGGTTATCATATCTGTTTATTATTATTGTATTTTCATGAAAGCTGAAACTATCACTGGTGCTGAAATTGTTATCCGGTCCCTTCAAAAAGAAAACGTTAAATTTGTTTTTGGTTATCCTGGGGGAGCCGTTCTAAATATTTATGATGCAATTTTCAAACAAAATTCATTTAAACATGTTCTTGTTAGGCATGAGCAGGCAGCTGTTCACGCTGCGGATGCCTATTCAAGAGCAACAGGTGATGTGGGTGTTGCCCTTGTAACATCTGGACCTGGAGCAACTAATGCCGTAACTGGAATTGCAACCGCTCATATGGATTCCATTCCTATGGTAATTATTAGCGGACAAGTTCCTACCCATGCTATTGGCCAAGATGCTTTTCAAGAATGTGATACCGTTGGGATCACAAGACCTTGTGTCAAGCATAATTTTTTAGTCAAAAATATCAAAAATATTGCAAGTACTATTAAGAAAGCTTTCTATTTGGCAGCTACAGGTCGGCCAGGCCCTGTATTGGTTGATATACCTAAAGATATAACAGCCGAAACTGCAGAATTTATTTACCCAGAAAATATTACGCTTAGATCATATAACCCTATCAAACAGGGCCATAGTGGACAAATCAATAAGGCTCTTGAGCTTCTCATTAATGCTGAAAAGCCTATGGTTTACTCTGGCGGGGGTGTAGTACTCGGAGATGCATCAGAAGCTCTAACAGAATTCGTTCAGCTCTTAGGATTTCCTATCACTAATACACTTATGGGATTGGGAGGCTTTCCTGCTTCGCATGAAAACTTTCTAGGAATGCTTGGTATGCATGGAACTTACGAAGCGAATATGGCAATGCAAGAATGTGATGTTTTATTGGCAGTTGGCGCAAGATTTGATGATAGGGTAATTGGTAATCCTGATCATTTTTTAGCCAAACCTAAAAAAATAATACATATTGATATTGATCCTGCATCTATTTCAAAAAGAGTAAAAATAGATATTCCAATTGTTGGTGATGTAAATCTTGTTCTTAAAGAACTCATATCAACATTTAAAGAACAAAAAAATAAAAACCTTAAAGTGTCAGGTTCTGGGTGGCTTAAAACTATCAACCAATGGAAAAGTAAAGATTGTATGAAGTTTGAGGACGATGGAACTGAAATTAAACCTCAAAAAGTTATACAAAAGCTTCATGAGGTTACAAATGGTGAGGCCTTTATTACTTCAGATGTTGGTCAACATCAAATGTGGGCTGCTCAATACTATCCATTTAATAAACCTAGAAGATGGATAAATTCTGGCGGTTTAGGCACGATGGGTGTTGGCCTCCCCTATGCAATGGGATGTCAACTTGCTTTTCCTGATTCTCAAGTTGCTTGTGTAACTGGAGAAGCATCTATTCAAATGTGTATTCAAGAGCTATCTACATGCAAACAATTTAATTTACCAGTAAAAATAATTAACTTAAATAATCGCTACATGGGTATGGTTAGGCAATGGCAAGAGTTTTTTTATGGAAATCGCTATGCTGAATCATATATGGATGCACTTCCAGATTTTGTGAAACTTGCCGAATCTTATGGACACGTTGGTATGAAAATTGAAAAATCTTCAGATATTGAAAGTGCTTTGAAGGAGGCATTTTCTCCAAAACTTAAAGAAAGGCTTGTGTTTTTAGATTTTATAACTGATCAAACTGAAAATGTTTTTCCTATGGTTCCTAATGGTAAAGGCCTATCGGAAATGATATTAGCTGATGGTGCAGAAGATCTATAAATGAGACATATTATTTCACTGTTAATGGAAAATGAGTCAGGGGCTCTTTCAAGAGTATCAGGACTTTTTTCAGCAAGAGGATATAATATTGAATCCTTGTCTGTGGCGCCAACTCAAGATCAATCATTATCAAGAATGACAATAGTCACTAGCGGATCAGATGAGGTAATCGAGCAAATTATTAAACAATTAAATAAGCTTATTGATGTGGTGAAAGTTCTTGATTTACATGATGGTGATCACATTGAACGAGAATTAGTTTTAGTAAAATTAAAGGCGAATGGCCGACATCGAGATGAAGTTCAGCAGCTTAGTAATAATTTTGGGGGCCGAATAATTGATTCCTCTGAAAATATACTCACAATTGAGTTCACAGGTACTTCGACAGAGCTTGATAACTATTTGAAAAGCTTTAATGACTCATTGATTATTGAAATTGTCAGAACAGGAGCCTCAGGTATCGGAAGAGGCGATAGAATTTTAAAAATATAATTTTTTAAGGAATAGTATGAAAATTTATTATGATAAAGATGCGGATTTAAATATTATAAAAGGTATGAAGGTAGCAATTATTGGCTACGGTTCCCAAGGGCATGCTCATGCAAATAATTTAAGTGACTCAGGTGTTGATGTTGTGGTTGGTTTAAGAGAGGGTTCTGACTCTGCTAAAAAAGCATCGAAAGCTAATTTGAGTGTCAAATCTATTGAGGAAGCTACAGCTTATGCAGATTTAGTAATGATTTTAGCGCCTGATGAATTTCAACCTAAACTTTATTCTGAAAAGATTGAGCCAAACCTTAAACAAGGTTCAAGTCTTGCATTTGCACATGGCTTTAATATCCATTTCAAACAAATTAAACCAAGAGAAGATCTAAATGTAATTATGATAGCTCCAAAAGCACCTGGACATACAGTAAGATCAGAATTTGTCAGAGGTGGGGGTATTCCAGATTTGATTGCAGTTAATCAAGATGCTACTAATAATGCAAAAGACATTGCCTTGTCTTATGCATCTGCTATAGGTGGGGGAAGAACAGGTATTATTGAAACAACTTTCAAAGATGAAACAGAAACGGATTTATTTGGAGAACAAGTGGTTCTGTGTGGAGGGACAACTGCATTAGTTCAAGCTGGATTTGAAACATTAGTTGAGGCTGGCTATGAGCCTGAAATGGCATATTTTGAATGCCTTCATGAATTAAAGCTTATCGTAGATTTGATGTATGAAGGCGGTATAGCTAATATGAGGTATTCAATTTCTAATACAGCAGAGTATGGTGATGTCACAAGAGGTCCAAGGATCATAACACCTGAAACTAAAATTCGTATGAAGGAAATACTTAAAGAAATTCAAGATGGCACATTTGCAAAAGAGTTTGTAGATAATGTTGGAGATCTTCCAGCAAAAAGAGAAACACAGCGGCAACATAAAATAGAGCAGGTTGGAGAATCTCTTAGAAAAATGATGCCTTGGATTAAAAAAATTGTAGATAAATCAGTTAATTGAAGAATTACCCAATTATAGCTAAAGAAGGCTGGTTATTCATAATAATCAGCTTTTTTATAAGCGCATATGTATCATATGTTAATGTCATAGCCTCAATACCATTTTGGATAATCAGTATTTTTATTATTCAATTTTTTAGAGACCCCCCAAGAAAAATTAGTACAAAAAAAAATGTTGTTGTTTCAGGGGCTGATGGAAAAGTCATAGCAATAGATGAAACTATTGATCCATATCAAAAAAAGAAATCTATTAAGGTAAGTGTCTTTATGAATGTATTTAATGTGCATTCGAATAAAGCTCCTATTGATGGAATAATATTAAAAAAAATATATTTCTCTGGAAAATTTCTTAATGCTGCTTTATCTAAAGCTTCCTTAGAAAATGAGAGGTGTGCAATTATTATTCAAGCGAAAAAAAATCCTAAACAAACTATTACATGCGTTCAAATTGCTGGACTCATTGCAAGAAGAATTCTCTGCTATAAGAAAACAGGAGATAGTGTTACACGCGGAGAAAGATATGGATTTATTAAGTTTGGATCAAGAGTAGACCTTTATCTTCCGTTAAAAACATCAATAAGAGTTCAGGTAGGTCAGAAAGTGAAGAACGGGGAATCAATAATTGCTGAGTTGGGTTAATTAAATTTCAATAAAAACAGCTAATTGCTTTAAAGCTTTTGAATAAACATCTCTCTTGAAGTCTATTACCTTATCATTAGGTATCCAATAGTCAATCCAAGACCAATCATCAAATTCAGGTTTTATTGCATTTTTAAGAAAAATATCACACTCGTCTCCTAAAAATTTCAATAAAAACCAAATTTGCTTTTGCCCTTTATACAAATTATTATCTTTTCTAATCCAATTTTTTGGCACATCGTAATATAACCAGTCATTTGTTTTTCCAAGAATCTTTACTTTGTCTTTGCTGATACCAACCTCTTCTTTTAGTTCTCGAAACATTGCATCTTCTATTTTTTCATTTGACTTAACTCCACCTTGAGGAAATTGCCATGCATTTTCATTTGCTCTTTTAGCCCAAAGTACTTTTCGATCCTTATTAATTATTACTATCGCTACATTTTCACGATACCCTTCTTTATCAATCATCAGTGTTATCCTTATAAATATTAATAACTTTTTTTTAATTATTTAACCGTTTAAAAATCATGAAACAAAAAAAATTATCAATTTTTACTTCTAAAATTTTATATTTTTTTATTTTAACTTTTTTTCTAGTATTTCTTTATTTTATTTACTTAGACAGCTTTAATAAGGAGAATATATCTAAGGCATATATAACCAACCAAGGCGATAATACGGTATCTGTTATAAATCTTAATTCATTAAAAAAAGTTAAAACCATAAATGTTGGGGTTGCACCTCTTGGCATAACTGTTCTACAAAAAAAACAATTGGTTTTTATTGGCAATGTTGGCACCGATGATATCTCGGTCATTGACGCAGTAAATGATAAATTAATAAAAACAATTAAATTACACACTGCGCCACTAAGTCTGACATCAAACTCAGAGGAAACAGAAATTTATATCACTGACTGGTTCAAAAATAACATTCTTACAATTTCAGTGGAAGATTTGAAAGTGAGTGGTTCATTTAAAGTTGGCAAGACACCCTCGGGAGTTACTTTTAATGAAAAATATCAGTACATAATTATCAGTAATCGAGATGAAAATACTATCGAAATTTATGACAAAGACCATAAATTAGTAAAAAAAATAAAAGCAGGTGCTCATCCATTTGGTATATATTCAATAGATGACTTTGTTTACGTAGCGAATGTTTATGATGATTCTGTGAGTGTTATAAATTTAGTTGATTGGTCAAAATATAATTTTTTAGTTGGAGCTCATCCATATAATGTTAGAGTTCATAATGAAATTGCATATATCACAAATACCGTTGACGATACATTAACAATTTTTGACTTGAGCTCAAAAAAAACTATAAAAACAATAGAAACAGGTGAGACTCCTGAAAATTTAGATTTTAACTTCAAACTAAATCTATTAGTAAACACAAATTGGGGTAGTGATTCAATATCAATTTTTGATGCTCAAAGTTTACAACTTATAAAAGAAATAAAAACTGGAGCACAAAGTCGTTCGTTCGGAGATTTTATACTTCATTAAAGTTTTTATAGTAGTATATTGAATATTTAAAATTACTTATAAAGGATTACGGGGATGAAAAAAATTATATTTGCCTTGGTGGCCATCATATTTTCAGCATCAGTTTTTTCGCATGGCCCAACACCGCAAAAAGTCCAGGAATCAGTGACCATAGCAGCTTCACCACAAAAAACATGGGAAGCATTAAAAAACTATTCTGAAATAAAAAAGATCATGAAAGTAAGGTCTTTCAAGGATAAATTAATGAAAGCAAAATATGAACTCATAGAAAAAGATGTTCCCTTCTCAGATTATAATGCTCAAATCAGGGTTAAAAAAGGTGCTAACGATAATGAGTCAATTGTTCAGTGGACTGCAAGATTTTACAGAACTTATAAATTAAACCCACCAATTCCTGAAGGCCAAGATGACGCAACAGCTGTAGCAGCAGTAAAAAAAATAGTGGGGCCTGGATTAGAGGGATTCAAGAAATATGTTGAATCGCAATAAAATAAAAATATCAAATAAAAAGCGGATCTAGAATCCGCTTTTTTTATGATTATAATTAATCAACAAACCTTACCAAAAGCTTTAGTAATTTGGCTACATGGATTAGGTGCTGATCAAAATGATTTTATATCTTTCATTGAGAGGCTTCATTTAAATAATTTCATGTTTATCCTCCCTAATGCGCCTTTCAGAAAAATTACAATGAATCAAGGTTATGAAATGCGTGGCTGGTATGATGTTGATTCTTTAAATTTTAAAACTCAAGACAATCTGGGTTTAAATGAATCTAAGGCCCTAATTGAATCGATTATTCAATCAAAATATAATGTATTAAATAGACCTAAATTATTTATAGGGGGATTTTCGCAAGGAGCTGCTCTTGCTCAATATATAGGATTAAATTCAAAATTTGAATTTACTAAAATAATTTCACTTTCAGGCTATCTACCTGATATGGTGATTACAGAAAATAAATCTCATCAAAAAATACTTGCAATTCATGGGGTTTATGATGACATTATTAGCATTAATATAGCAAAGAGCTCCTACGAAAAGTATAAAATTAACAAGAATTTTGTACTAAAAGAATATAAAATGGGTCACGAGGTAATCGAGGAAGAAATCTTCGATGTAAGAAATTATTTATTAAGTGATTAAATTTATGCCAACAGACAATTTAAATCTAGAAAAATTACTAACTGAACTCGAATCAATTGTTAATAAAATGGAAAGCGATAATCTAAACATAGAAGAATCCCTAAAGTCATACGAAAAGGGTATTAATTTAATTAAGGACGCACAAAATAAATTAAAAAAAATCGAACAAAAAGTTGAGGTGCTCTCAAAAGATGACGTTTTAGAAAATTTTAATAAAGATGAATAATTTACTCGATGAATGGCAAATTTCTCAAAAATCAAGAATTACAAATTTTCTTAAAAAAAAATTAGATAAAAAAAGCTTATCTAAAACAATTTACGAAGCATCAAACTACGCACTACTTAATGGTGGTAAAAGATTTAGAGCTTTACTGGTTTATGCGATAGGAGAGATTGATAACATAGATAAAAATCAACTCGATTTTATTGCTGCATCAATTGAAACTATTCATGCTTATTCTCTTACACATGATGATCTTCCTGATATGGACGATGATTCTCTTAGAAGAGGGCTGCCATCTTGTCACGTAAAATATGGTATTGCGCAAGCTATTCTTGCAGGAGATGCTCTTCAATCCCTAGCATTCGAAGTTTTATCCTCTCAGGATTTTAAGATTAAAGACCAACAAAAAATTATTTTAATATCACAGTTATCAAAAGCAATTGGTATTGAGGGGATGGCTTTAGGTCAATCTCTAGATATGGAATCATCGAATAAAAAAATTGATGTTAGGTTGCTTGAAGAAATGCAAAAAAATAAAACAGGCAAACTTATTCACGCCTCATGTGTTATGCCCTATTCAATCTCAAAGTCTTTCAATTTATCTATAGAGAGCACAATTTCAAAATTAGCTTTTCAGATTGGGCAGTTATATCAAATTGTTGATGATATTTTGGATAATTCCTCAAGCTCAGAATGCCTAGGTAAAACAAGTGGAAAAGATCAAAAAGCAAAAAAAGCAACCTATGTTAATATCGTCGGCATTCCAGAATCAAAAAAGATTAAAGATAATCTTTATTCAAATATTAAAAAGCTAATTGGTAAAATTCCTGGCAATACACAACCACTTATTTATTTAGCTGATAAGATTTATTCCAGAGAATACTAAATAAAAAATGTTGATTGACCAAATTAAAAGTCCCCAAGATTTAAAAAAACTTACTAGAGATGAGCTAAAAACTCTGGCTAATCAAATACGCAAGTTTCTTATTGACAGTGTATTTGAGACAGGCGGTCACCTTTCATCCAATTTGGGTGCGATAGAGCTAACACTTGCTATTCATTATGTCTTTGATGCACCTAAAGATAAAATAGTTTGGGATGTTGGGCATCAAACCTATACCCATAAAATCATCACAGGTAGAAAAAACATGATGAGTTCACTTCGAAAAAAAGGTGGTCTATCAGGTTTCCCAAATGTACAAGAAAGTATTTATGACAATTTTGGAACTGGTCACTCTAGCACTTCAATTTCAGCAGCCTTTGGTATGAGTGAGGCATTTAGAATCAGTAAATCATCGAATAAAGCAATAGCAGTTATTGGGGATGGAGGCATGACTGGTGGGATGGCTTTTGAGGGACTGAACAATGCTGGTGCATCAGAGAACGACTTTCTCGTAATTCTTAATGATAACGATATGTCAATTTCAAAAAATGTAGGGGCACTTAATAATTATCTTTCAAAACTTTTATCTGGCAAAATTTACGGAAGCGTTAAAAAATCAGGTAAAGCAGTTTTTTCATCACTTCCACCTGTCCTTGAGCTAGCAAGAAAGACTGAAGAACATGTTAAGGGCATGGTAATACCTGGTACCTTATTTGAAGAATTTGGATTTAATTATATAGGGCCAATCGATGGGCATGATATAGATATATTGATTGACACACTTTCAAATATAAAGTCACTAAGTGGTCCACAATTCCTTCATATAGCGACAAAAAAAGGATTTGGATATACCCCAGCTGAATCTGATCCGAATAAGTTTCACGGAATAAGTAAAAAAACAACCGCCATTAAAAAGATTACTTATACAGAAGTATTTTCAGAGTGGTTATTAGATGCTGGGAAGAAAAATAAACAATTATGTGCAATTACTCCAGCGATGGCTGATGGGTCAGGCTTAACAAAATTTGCAAAAAAATATCCAAAAAGATTTTTTGATGTTGGAATTGCTGAGCAACATGCACTTACATTTGCTGCAGGTCTATCATCAAATAAAATTAAACCTGTAGTTGCGATTTATTCTTCTTTTCTTCAGCGTGGCTACGATCAATTTATACACGATATTGCTCTTCAAAATATACCTATGTTATTCGCTATTGATCGAGCAGGAATTGTTGGGGCAGATGGTCCAACTCATTCAGGAAACTTTGATATATCTTTTTTAAGATGTATTCCAAATATTGTATTTATGGCCCCAAGCAACGAATCTGAATGTTATTCAATGCTTGAGTTTGGATATAACTATAATGGCGTTTGTGCTGTCAGATACCCACGTGGAAACGGTCTGGGGACAGCAATCAATAAACATTTAGATGATATTAAATTAGGTAAAAGCAAGACACTTGTTTCAGGAAAAAAAATAGCTATCCTTGCCTTTGGTCCTGTGCTAAATAATTGTATTGATATTGCAAATGATTTAAATGCAACACTCGTTGATATGAGATTTATCAAACCTATTGATGAATCAATAATTAAACAATTATCTAAAACACACGATCTTATCGTTACAGTGGAAGATAATACGATTTGTGGTGGAGCCGGCTCAGCTGTTCTTGAGATTCTTAGTAAAAATAAGATAGTAATGCCAACTTTAATTCTGGGTATACCCGATAAATTTGTGGATCATGGGTCACAAGAAGAAATATATAAACAATGTGGTTTAGATAAGAATAGTATTTTTAATAAAATTGTTAAGAGCTTGAAGTAGTGCTAACATGGAGTTTTTTAAAGAATTTACTTGATTCATGAATAGACCAACTACACCAGAACTAATCGAAGACGTTCAAAATATAGCTGATAAAAGACACCTTGATATTGATCAGGTAGGAATTAAATCTATAAAACACCCTATTGTTGTTAAGGATAAATCTAGCGGTTCACAGCATACAATTGCTAATTTTGATATGTACGTGCAACTCCCCCACAATTTCAAAGGGACGCACATGTCGCGTTTTGTAGAAATACTTAATGAAAATGAAAAAGAGATATCTGTAGAATCATTTGAAAGTATCCTAAGAGCAATGTTAGTTAGATTGGAATCAAAATCATGTAATCTTTATATGAGCTTTCCATATTTTATAAATAAATCGGCACCTGTTTCAAAAGTTGAGAGTCTTTTAGACTATGAAGTAACTTTTATTGGAGAAATAAGTGAGGGCAAATATAAGAATTCTACAAAAGTTGTTGTACCTGTAACAAGTCTATGCCCATGCTCAAAAAGTATTTCAGAGTACGGTGCTCATAACCAAAGATCTCATGTAACTGTAACCATCCAGGCTAATGAATTTGTTTGGATAGAAGAAATTATAGAAATTGTTGAAAAACAAGCATCGTGCGAATTATATGGCCTTCTTAAAAGACCAGATGAAAAGTTTGTTACAGAAAAAGCTTATGACAATCCAAAATTTGTTGAAGATATGGTTCGTGATATTGCGACCGACCTAAAAAATGATAAAAGGATTAAGTCATTTGTTGTTGAGTCCGAAAATTTTGAGTCAATTCATAACCATTCAGCGTACGCGCTTATTAAAAGTTAGCATATTTATTTTAAATCAGCCTTAAATTTAGTTTTTAATCCCAAGATAAGCACCATGAACCCCAAAAATGGGAGGATTGCTGAAAGCATAAAAGTATTCGCCATACCACTGTATTCAATCATATAACCACCTCCTAACCCCCCTATCGCACCCCCAACTCCATAGGTGATACTATTGTACAAAGATTGCCCACGAGCTTGATGCTCATTATAGAAAAAATGTGCAATCAACTGAATTGATGCAACATGAAAACTTCCAAAAGTTGCTGCATGCATTACCTGAGCAATAAAAAGCAGAATCATAGAATCAACGTATGCGCCTATCAAGAAAAACCTGATGACTGCAAAGCCCAAACTTATTAATAAAACCGCTTTCAAAGTAAATTTATTTAATATCCTTGGCATTAATAAAAAAATTATTATTTCAAATATCACACCCACAGCCCAAAGAAGACCTATAGTTGTTCCTGAATAGCCTTGTTGCTCAAGAAATATCGAGTAAAAGTTATACAGAAGTCCATGGGATGAAACCATCAAGGCACAACTTAAAAGTAATACAACTACCTCTCTTTTTTTTAATATAGGCCATATAGATCTTTTCTTTTTCGGTAAAAAAATTACTTTTTTTGTTGGGAGGATAAAGGCTAAAAGAAAGATTACTAGTTGGGTCAGTAATAAAGCGTATATCAACGACTTTTCTCCAATAGAATCAATCATAATGCCTAATAAAATAGCTGCTACAATAAACCCAATAGACCCCCATAATCTAATATGGCTATACTTTGAATCAGCCTTATTTGCTTTCAAATGAGCTAAAGTAAGTGATTCAGCAAGTGGTAATGTTGAGCTAGTAAATATGCTCATTGCCATCATAATTAAAAAAATACTTAAGAAGGAATTTGCCCAAAAGATACCTATAAAAAAAATAAAGCCAAAAAAAGAGGATATCTTTATCCACTTTATATATTCACCCGAGCGATCGGCAATCCATCCCAAAAAATTTGGAGCAAAAATTCTACTAATCTGAAACAAAGAAAGTAAGGCGCCAATCTGTAATGCACTAAATGATAAAGAAGTCAGGTAAATGCCCCAATAGGGGACAAAAAGACCTACAAAAAAATAATAAGAAAAGTAAAAACTTGAAAGGCGACTATAAAAGAATGAGGTCAAACTGAAAAAGGATTTTTTCTTACCACGTCTGCATTTTGTGCTCTATCTCTTAAAACATGATCTATTAGAACTAGGGCGAGCATTGCCTCCACGATCGGAACAGCTCTAATTGCAACGCATGGGTCATGTCGTCCAGTGGTTTTCATATCAACCTCTTTACCGTCGGTATCAATAGAGTTTCTATCTTGCGGGATACTGGACGTAGGTTTAAAAGCAACATTTACCTCTATATCTTGACCTGTCGAAATACCTCCCAAAACACCACCAGCATTATTTGACTTAAAACCCTTAGCACTCATTTCATCGCTATGCTCGGTTCCTTTTTGCTCAACACTACTAAAACCTGAACCAATCTCAACACCTTTTGTTGCATTTATACTCATCATTGCAGCTGCAATATCTGCATCAAGCCTTGAAAAAACCGGTTCACCTAAACCTATTGGCATTTTTTTTGCGCATACAAAAATATTTGCTCCAACCGAATTTTTTTCAGCTCTTATATCATTTAAATAATTTTCAAGCTCATTAATAATTGATTTACTAGGAGAAAAAAATGGATTTTTATTTACAATTTCCCAACTTTCAAATGGAATAGAAATTTTGCCTAATTGTTTAAGATGCCCCATGACTTCAATGCCTTGATGCTCCTTCAACCATTTTTTAGCAATGGCTCCTGCAGCGACCCTGACTGCAGTTTCTCTAGCACTTGATCTCCCACCACCTTTATAATCTCTAATGCCGTACTTACTTAGATAGGTGATATCAGCATGCCCAGGTCGAAAAACCTCTTTTATTTTCGAATAGTCCTGACTTCTCTGATCTTTATTCCTAATGATAAATCCGATAGGCGCTCCAGTGGTAACTCCCTCAAATACTCCAGATAATATTTCAATTGAGTCATCTTCTTTCCTCTGTGTTACAAATTTAGAAGTACCTGGCTTTCTTCTATCAAGGTCAATTTGTATATCTGACTCATTGAGCTCCATTCCGGGTGGACAACCATCAACAACGCCGCCAATGGCAGGGCCATGAGACTCGCCAAATGAAGTTAATGTAAAAGCTTTTCCGAATGAATTTCCAGCCATAAAACAAACTTTTTTAAAAAAGATTATACTGATTATAACATTGCATCGTAATTGAAAAGTTACATTTTAATAACAGAATATTCACCAGGCTTTAATTTACTAATATTAAATTCACCAATTTGGGTTCTTATTAAACGAAGTGTAGGATGAGAAATACTGGCTGTCATTCTCCTAATCTGCCTATTTTTACCCTCAGAGATCTTAATTTCTAGCCATGATGTTGGGATTAATTTTCTTTCTCTTATGGGTGGATTCCTCGGCCAGATATCAGGTTCATCAATTCTTTTTATTAAGGCTGGTTTGGTCCTCACACCTTTTATTAAAACACCTTCCCTTAACTTATCTAATGCAGAGTTATTGGGAACATTTTCAACCTGCGTTATATAAGTTTTTAAAATATTGTTCTTTGGGCTCGATATTTTATTTTGAAAAACTCCATTGTCAGTTAAAATAAGGAGTCCTTCGCTATCAGTATCTAATCGACCTGCAGGATAAACATTTTTATGGGGTATGAAGTCCTTTAAAGTTTGATGCTTTTCATGTTTTGAAAATTGGCTGATAACACCATAAGGTTTGTTAAATAAAATAAGCATAAAATTTAAAAAGATTTAAGGGAAAAAATGGAAAGCAAAATTGTTGTTCCTCAAGATGGAAATAAAATAGGTTTTAATTCTAACCTGAAATTAGATGTTCCAAACAATCCAATTATTCCTTTTATATGTGGAGATGGTATTGGAAGTGATATCACACCAGCCATGCAAGCAGTTGTAGATAAAGCTATTTCAAAGGCATATGGTAATAATAAGAAAATTGCTTGGATGGAGGTATTTGCAGGGGAGAAAGCTACCACTATTTATGGTGAAGGGGTATGGCTCCCTGATGAAACAATCGATGCATTAAAATCATATGTTGTTTCTATCAAAGGGCCCTTAGCAACACCCGTTGGTGGAGGAATTAGATCATTAAATGTTGCGCTCAGACAATCACTCGACCTATATGTTTGCTTAAGACCAATAAGATATTATCAAGGCGTACCAAGCCCAGTAAAAAATCCACAAAATGTAAATATGGTAATTTTTAGAGAAAATACTGAGGATATTTATGCTGGCATTGAATACGCATCAGAATCAGATAAATCAAAAGAAATAATAGAAATACTAAGTAAATTTGGTGATAAAGACAAAATACGATTTCCTGAATCAGCAGCTATTGGAATTAAGCCTGTTTCAAAAGAAGGAAGTCAGAGACTTATTCGTAAAGCTATTGAATACGCAATCAATAACAATCGAAAGTCAGTCACACTTGTTCATAAAGGCAATATCATGAAATTTACTGAGGGCGGATTTAAAGAATGGGGTTATGAGGTAGCAAAAAATGAATTTAATGCAAAGAAAAATACGCTAGGATTTTATGAAATACCTACCGATAAAAAAATTGATGCAATCAATAAAAAAATTGTGATTAAAGATATGATTACAGATGCATTTTTACAAGAGGTTTTACTTAATCCCAAAGATCATGATGTAGTAGCCACATTAAATCTTAATGGAGATTATGCCTCTGACGCACTAGCTGCTCAGGTGGGAGGTATAGGTATTTCCCCAGGCGCAAATATGTCTGACACCGCCAGTATATTTGAGGCAACCCACGGAACCGCACCAAATATAGCAGGGAAAAATTTAGCCAACCCCAGCTCGTTAATACTCTCAGCACAGATGATGCTTGAGTATATGGGATGGACAGAAGCCTCCTACGTCATTTCAGGGGCTTTCGAAAAAACCTTGAAAGAAAATAAATTTACTACAGATTTAGCATCCCAAATATCGGGCTGCCAATCTTTATCAACCTCTGATTTCGCTACAGAGATTATTTCTAATATGTAAAAAAAGGTTCCGAAGAACCCTTTGTTTACTAGTCAGCTTTTTGGATATTTGAAGCTTGTTTACCCTTAGGACCTTCAGTTACTTCAAAAGTCACACGAGCACCTTCTTTTAAGCTCTTGTAACCTTCTTCAACAATTGCTGAAAAGTGAGCAAATAAATCATCACCGCCATCATCTGGAGTGATAAAACCAAAACCTTTTGAATCATTAAACCATTTTACTGTTCCTGTTGCCATTACGATACATCCTTTACAAATTTGGGAGGCCCCTAAAGAATCGCTTACTGTATATGTTGTTTGTAGATTGTGAACCTAAAGAACGACTGATACTAATAAACCAAACACCTGAACCGAATTTAACTCCTGTGAAAGATAAAAGTCAAGCCATTTTACAAAAAAAAATTACTTTATAAATTTTGCAATTTCTTCATAAGGTAATGCTCCTTCTATCCTTTTGCCATCAGCCATAATAATAGTTGGGGTCGATGAAATGCCTAATTTTCTTGCTAGCTCTAGATTTGCTTCAACCGGTGTATTGCAACTACCATCATTTTCTGGCAGAGAATTTTTGATCATATAATTGCTCCAGGCATCTACTTTATTTTTTGCACACCATATTTTTTTTGATTTTTCTTTTGCATCTGGATGAATCGCTAATGGATATAGAAAAGTATAAATTGTTATATCTGTTAATTTAGTAATTGTCTCTTTTTCCAGCTTCCTACAAAAGGGGCAGTCTACATCAGAAAAAACAGCAATACGTCTGCTACCATCTCCTCTTACTTCTTTAATTGCATTTTTAAAAGGCAGACTATTAAAATCTACTTTATTTAATTCTTCTAGCCTCGCTGTGGTTAGATCAACTTTAGTTTTTGGGTCAACTACCCTTCCCTCCACAATCAGGAAACTAAAGCTCTCATCGCTATAAATTATTTGGCCTCCAATATAAATTTCATAAAGGTCGTTATATTGAGTTTTTTGAATACTTTTAATTGTTAGCTCTGGATAAGTTTTTGCAATAATTTCTCTCAATTCCTTTTCTCCCGCCTCGGTTGAAAAGTTAATAAGAATTAGAAGAATTATTAATGATATTTTAATCATGCCGTTGCCTTTTTAATAAGATGTTTTTTTAGAAGTTTTGATTTATCTAGCATACTCATACCTTTCCCAACAATTCTATTCAGAATAGATGATTTGTTTGAAAAAATCCAATTTAGGCCAAGAGTCAAAAATCCCATCTGAGCCACGTCCTCTTTTCTTGCTCTCTCGTATTTTCTTAAAAAACCTTTCAAGCCAATATCTGCATAATCTTTTTTATCTATGATTTTTTCTAGTGTAATTATATCTCTGATACCAAGATTTAAACCTTGCCCTGCTAGAGGGTGAATAAAATGAGCTGCATCGCCAACAAGCAAAACTCGATCTTTAAAAAAACTTTCAACCCTATTCATAGTTAAAGGAAAAGATTCTATTTTAGATACCACCTTAATATCTTTATAAAAGTCACCGATAGTTAGGTTTAATTCATCTTCAATAGACTTTTCATCAAAACTATTAATTTTTTTATAAAATTGAGAATTACAAGACCAAACAATTGAAACTAAATTTTTTTTAATAGGTAAAATCGCTAAGATACTTTCCTTTAAAAAAAATTGCTTGGCCTCATTTTGATTATCAAGTTTTACTTTTAGCTGAAATGTGATGGCGGTTTGATTAAAATCATACTTTGTCGACTTAATTTCTATTTTTTCTCGAGCCAATGAATTAACGCCATCACAAGCAATAATAATAGATGATTTAAATCGTTCTTTTGATGTCTCTATAATTACCTGATCTTGTTTATTTTTTATTACATAATCTTTAGGAATCTCTTCTATCGTTTTTCTCTTTTTAAATGTTTTTTCAATTGCTTCATTAAAATCTTTTTCGTTTGCCATGAAAGCAATTGCTGGTTTCGCAATGTCGTCACTCTCAAAAGTAACTGAATTAGTTAAAGTGCTATCAAAAATCTTCATGCTACTTATGTCATTGAGGGAGTCAAAAAATTTAGAAGGCAAGCCTATAGATTTGAGCCAATCTACTGAGGATGGTGTCAATGCAAAGGTTCTATTTTTTAATTTAGAGGTCTTTTCAAATTGATTTATCGAAAATCCTTTTGATTCAAGCATTAGATGAAGAAGATTACCAACTAATCCGCCTCCTATGATGATGATGCTATTTTGGATATCACTCACCATAACTCAGCTTTCGTACAAAAGAATTTTTAATAGGCTTTGTAATATCCAAAAATGATAGCGCAAATCCCCTAACTTTTTTTAAACCTACTAGATCACTTGAAAAACCATTAACAAGTATTTCAGTAAAGTCTAGTATCTTTCTCTGTTCACCTGATCTTGATTTTTTATATCCATCGAGTATTGATTGCAAATCTTTATCGTCATTAAATTTTTTAATTGCCTTGTTTAATTTGTATGCATCTTTAAAACCGGTGTTTAGTCCCTGTCCCGCTACAGGGTGCATAGTCTGTGATGCATTACCAAGAGCCACAATATTTGGATGTAATACTGAAACACTTGAATGTTTTAAGTGGAATGAAATTCTTTTCTCGCACTCTTTGAAATTTCCAACACGATCCCCAAAGCTTTTATGCAGTTGGATTAAAAAACTTTTTTCATTCAAATTGGCAAGTTTATCTATATGTTCATTTGGGCCAGTCCATACCAATGAAAATTTATTATTTTTATTTGGCAATAATGCGATCGGGCCCTCATCGGTAAATCTTTCGTAGGCAGTATTTTGATGCGGTAATTCTGTAGACACTTTTGTAACAATTGCAGAATGATTAAGAGGTTTTATTTTTTTTTGAAGCTCCAACCCTTCAATTTTATCATTAGCGCCATCTGCCAAAATAACTAAATTGCTTTGAAAAACTTTTGTTTCATTTTTATTTTGAAGTGATAAATGAATCAAACTCTTATCATCGAAACATTTTGTTACTTTTGTTTCATAAATAACCTCAACATTATTTAATTTTTCTATTTTTTCGATGAGAGTTTTCATTAGATCTCCATAAGACACAATGAATCCTAAGGATTTTTCATTAAATTCTTTTGCCTCTAATAAAGTTCTACCAAAAGAATTTACTTGACTGGTATGTATTCTATTAATGTTAGTAATATTTTTTTTTAATTTCTCCCAAACTCCAATTTCCTCCAAAATTAGTCTGCTACCATTTGAAAGAGCCAATGCTCGGCTATCTTGGTAAAGAGCATTACTTTTTTTAGCCTCAAATATTTGAATTTTATTTTGATTTGAATGGTTTAATATTGCAAATACAAGTCCAACTGGCCCTCCCCCAATTACAGCACAATCAATCATTTAATGTTCCAATAATAGCTTCAAGCTCGCCGATCTCCTTTGGTGCATTTTTACTCAAAACATCATAGCCATTTGATGTGACTAGGACATCATCCTCTATTCTCACTCCGATACCCCAAAATTCTTTTGGTACTTCACTTGATGGCCTAATATAACAGCCAGGTTCAATGGTGAGCACGTTACCCTTGCTTAACCTAACAGCCGTTTTTTTCTTGGTATTTGTAATATATTTTCCCACATCATGTACGTCTAAGCCAAGCCAATGACTTGTTCTATGCATAAAGAATTTCTTATATAACTCTTTTTCATAAATTTCGTCCTTTGAACCCTTTAAAAAATCTAAGTCTATCAATCCATTAACAATAATCTTCAATGCTTCCTTGTGTGGGTCGTCAAAAAAATTATCTTCTTTTACTTTTTCAATGGCAGCTTTTTGTGCCAAAAGAACTAATTGATAAATTTCTTTTTGTGCTGAAGAAAATTTCCCATTAACTGGGTAAGTTCTTGTGATATCTGAAGCATAGCTTTCAAGCTCGCAACCAGCATCTATTAGCAGTAAATCTCCATCTTTAAGCTTCGAATTGTTCTCTATATAGTGCAAAGTACAACTATTTATGCCGGATGCTACAATTGATGAGTAGGCTGGATTGCGGGCATTATTTTTAAAGAATTGATTTAAAATTTCACCTTCAATTTCATACTCATACTTATCTGCTTTGGTATATTTCATTGCATGTATATGGGCATTTGCTGCAATGTTTGCGGACTTCCTCATTATATTTACTTCATAATTATTTTTAATAACCCTCATACCATCAATGATTTCTGATAAATCTTTTCTTTGTTTATCATTCTCTCTAAACCACTTTGAGGTCAAGAATGGGATTCCAGATTTTTTTTCAGTTAACGATAATAAAAATATTTTCTTACCTTTTATTATTTTAGGAAGAAGATTATGGAATTCAGACAATGCATATCCCTCATCAAATAAGAAATCTTCACAAGCCTTTGATGGACCATGGATATATCCATTCCAAATTTCTTTAATTTCATCTTTGGGCTGGCAAAAAATGACCGATTTAGGTTTTTTACCCCCGATAACAACCATAATTGAATCTGGCTCTGGGAATGCTGAGAGATAATGAAAATAACTATCTGAACGGAATGGATAATGACAATCTCTATTTCTGATAGCCTCTTTTGAGTTCATTAAAATAGCAACTCCATCGCCTAAAAAACTTGAAAGCTTTTCTCTCCTATTTTTGAATTCTTTAAAATCTAACATTGCATCTACTTACCTAAATTAATTAATTTTAAACGCTCGGGTGTGCCAACATCTGACCATTTTCCTTCAAAAAATTCACCTTGAATCGAATTTTTATATATAGCATTTTTTAATATTGGTGATAATTTAATTTTTTTACCTTTTTCTAAGTCAAGAAATAACTTTGGGTCGTAAATTGCAATTCCTGAGAAAGTCAAAAGCTCATTGGCATTTATTGTTACAACTCCATCTTTTGATAAACCAAAGTCTCCTTTTAAATTGTGATCAGGGTTATTAACCAATACCAAATATGCAAGTGTTGTATTTTTAAAAATTATACTTTTTAGCTTCTGATAATCATAGTTTGAAAAAATATCAGCATTAATAACTACAAAAGGCTCACTCCCTAAATATGTAATTGCTTTTTTTATCCCTCCAGCAGTTTCTAATGCCACAGATTCGTTTGAAATAGTAATATTTAAATGCCACTTGGAGCCATCGCCAACATATTGAATAATCTTTTCTGATAAATATGAAACATTGATAACAATATCCCTAAAACCAGCCTCGCTTAATTTATGGAGATGCCAATCAATTAAACATTTTCCTTTTACTTTGAGTAAAGGTTTAGGGCTATCTTGGGTAAGGCTTCCCATCCTATTTCCCCTTCCAGCTGCCAGAATCATTGCTTTCATTTGATTACCTTATCCAAAAAATTTCTTAGCTGATGAAAGTCGCTATACCTTTCCGTCGCATTCATTAAATATTTTTCAACTAATGGAATATTTTCAAGATATTGATTTTTTTTATCTCTAATTGAAAGTCTTGCAAATACTCCTAAAACCTTCAGATGTCTTTGAATACCCATACACTCAAAGTCTTTATAAAAGTCTGGGAACTCATAGTTATTAATAAGTTGACTAGTCTTCGCTTTTTCCCAATACCTAACCGCATGGTCTAGAATAATTTCCTCATCCCATTCAATATAAGCATCCTTCAGGAGCGAGACAAGATCATAAGTTATAGGGCCTTCTAAAGCATCCTGAAAATCAAGGATTCCTGGGTTTTTTGATTCTAAGATCATTAAATTTCTACTATGAAAATCTCGATGAACAAAAAATTTTTCTTGGCTGAAAACTTTTATACTTATTTCTTCAAACCAAGATAATAATTCTTCATGCTCTTTTTTGTTTAAATCATATGATTTATATTTTTTTAAATACCATTCAATAAATAAACCCATTTCATCGATAAGTATTTTTTTTGAATAACTTTGACATAGACCTCTTTTTATATTTTTCTGCATTCTAATCAACGAGTTAATTGCATCAGTATATAAAGCTGTTTGATTATCATTATTTAAAACATCCAAATAAGTCTTATCACCAAAATCCTTCATCAAGATAAATCCTAAAGATTTATCAACCTCATATATTTCTGGGGCATTCACCCCAACTATGCTGAGTAATTTCGCAATTTTTAAAAATGACTCGATTGATTCATTTTGAGGAGGCGCATCCATAACGATGAAGCTATTATCTTGAGCTTTTACTCTAAAATATCTTCTAAAGCTTGCATCACTGGAGGCAGGTGAAAATAAAAAATCTATTTTCAATTTTTTTGAGAGCCAATCTTTTAATAAATCTTTTCTTTTCTGACTGTCCAAACAAAACCTCTATGTTAATAAAATAAGTTCTTTTTTAATTTACATGAGTTATAATCCACAACTCACTGATTTATATATTAGTTTTTATAATAAAGACAAATATTAATAATTAATTATTAGGCTTTAAATGACTATATCAGGTTTAGTATAAATTGAATTTTAGAACAAAAAAAATCTGGATTTTTTTCTTGGTATTTTTTTCGATCAAAAACATTTATGTTTTTGCTGATGAAACAAATTATCAAGTAAAGTCTTCTATTGAAGATTTATCGGAAAATGACATCCTTATAGAAGGAGATTCTCTAGAAAGCATACTAGACAGAAAGTTAAGAGCCTCAGGAAATGCATTAATTTCTAAAGGTAACCAATCAATAACAGCTGACTTCATAGAGTATGACCAAATATCTGAGGAACTCTACGCAAAAGGCCAAATTACAATAACTACTCCTGATCTTGAGCTCAAAGGATCTGAGCTTGAAATGTCTTTAGCTGAAAACACAGGATCTATTGCAAATGGATCTTTTGTTGCAAATATTAACGAAAATACCTCATCTAGATTTAATAAAGAGCTCAGAGGCACTGCAACAAAAATATTTCTTGAGGGAGAAGATAAAAAGAAATTAGAAAATGCTAAGGTTACTACGTGTGATGCGGGGCAAAATGAATGGTTTATCACAAGTGATGAGACAATTATTGACCAATCATCTGGAAATATTAAAGCAAAACACGCAACACTCACATTGAAGGGCGTACCCATTATGTATTCACCTTATGTTGATTTTTCAACCACCTCTCAAAGAAAGTCGGGTTGGCTGCTTCCCACAGCTGGGTCAACAACCACAAGTGGCTTTGAAACATCCATACCATATTACTTTAATTTATCACCAACCCATGACGCAACGCTGACAAGTCGCTATATGGAAAAACGTGGTTTGCAATTTGATGGTGAATTTAGATATTTAAGTAAAAATTATAAGGGCACTTCTGAAATTCAGTACTTGAACAAAGATAGGGATGCTGATATCGACAATCGATATTTACTTGATATCAAACATCAACATAATTTTGGTAACGGCTTCTCAGGGACAGTTGAGTATGAAAAGGTAAAAAGTAACGATAATAATTATTTTGCAGACATGTCAACAAGCATTGCTGTTACAAGCCAAGTTAGTTTAAGACAAACAGCACACCTAGACTATAAAAAAACTGATGATTCTTCCGATATTAAAGGAAGCTTGAAGGTTCAAGAGTTTCAAAATCTAACTTCAGCTTCGCCTTACGAGTTAAAGCCTAGTTTTAATTTAAGCTACAAGAAAGACTGGGAAGATAAGGCTGATCAATCATTATTCTTACAAACGAGTGCTGATTTTTCATATGATCAGTTTGATACCGGTAATAATGCTGCAAAGAATATTGCTACAGGCTCAAGAATTGCATCGACTCCAAGTGTTTCATTTCCGATGGAGGCCAGTTTTGGTTTTCTTAAGCCTAAAATGATAGCAAATTTAAGGCACTACGATCTGGATGATGCATCTACCTCCCAAAAAAGTTTAGCTATTCCAACAGTCTCTCTTGATTCGGGGTTATATCTTGATCGACCATTTAAACTCAGTGGCTACAATTTTACTCAAACACTAGAACCCAGAATTTTTTATACATACACACCATATGAGGATCAATCTGATATTCCTTATTTTGATACCTCCTTAAATGAATTGAACACAACAACAATTTTCCAAGAAAATCAGTTTTCTGGAAAAGATCGAGTGATGGATACTAATGCAATTACAACAGCCTTAACAACCAGAGTTATAGATGATTCTGGTTATGATTGGATGTTATTAACAATGGGTCAAAGATTTTATTTATCTGACAGGAAGGTGCTAGAAGAGGATCGATATGCTAATTCATCATACAAAGGTGATAAATCAGATTTTCTTGTAGGCGCTCAGGCAAACTTAACTAAATCTCTTAAAATCACAAGTGACTATGAGTATAATTTTTCTGAAGATACAACTAACAAGTTTACTGCTGCAGCCAGATTTAGGCCTGAGCCAGGTAAAGTATTAAATGCTTCTTATCGAATGGTCTTAAATCCATCTTCAGGTAAGTATGATGTCAAACAATATTTATTATCGGGTCAATGGCCACTAAGCTCTGGTTGGTCAGCCTTAGCAAGTTATAATTATGATATTTATGAAAGACAAGATATTGAATCGATGGTGGGTGCTGAATATGATGCTGGTTGTTGGTCAGCACAAATGATGTTTCATCGACTTCAACTTGCAACCTCAGAAACATCTACCGATACTTTCTTCTTAATGCTTGAAATTGGTGACCTTGGATCATTCGGTCAAGGTGATAAGTCAAGCTTATTTGAAAAAATGAATAGAACGGTCCAGGGAAGTTCATTTGCAAGTGATTTGCCTGACCAGTACCGAGAGAAAAATCTAGATTAGATGATTGCTAAAATTTATTTCATTTTTACATTCATACTATTACAAAATATATTATTGATAAGTACTGTTTTTTCTGCCGAACAATATATTGAAGTAGATAGCATAGTTGCAATTGCAGAGACAAGAACAATCACAAAATTGGAACTTGATAACAAAAAAGAAAAGATTAAAAAAACATATCTAATGCAAAAACTAGATGTCCCAAGTGATAAAAAAATCACAAAACAAGCACTAGACCAGCTGATCACTGAAAAATTAGTACTCGAATATGCTTCAAACCAAGGCATTGCAGTAAGTCCAGAACAACTAAATAATGTAATCAACAATATTGCAAAATCTAATGAAATTTCGATCGAGAAAATGATAGAAGATATTGAAAGTGATGGGACAAATTTTTCTGATTTTAGAGAGGATATTAGGAGGCAGTTAATATTTGATCAAGTAAAAAGAAGAATAATTAGTACTAATATCAAAATTTCTGAGTTTGAAATTGATAACTTCATTGAACTTCAAAAGGAAAGAACGCCAACTAAATATAATTTTTCTCATATTTTTATTGAATTTATCAAAAATAATGATGAAGTTGATTCGGAAAAAACAAATCTTAAATTAACACAAGTATTAGAAAAGCTTAAAAAAAATTCTTTTGCAGAGGTAGCAAAAAATTATTCAGATGGGCCTATGGCAGAAAAAGGTGGTGATATGGGTTCGAAAACTTCCGATGAGATACCCGATTTATTTTTGGAACCTCTACTATCAATGAAAGATGGTGATATAAGCAAGCCATTGACTGGCTCAGCTGGCTATCATCTTTTAAAGCTTAACAAAATAGAAGAATTTGAAATGGAAACAATAATTGTAAAGCAATCCAAAGTTAAACAGATCTTACTTAAAAAAAATCAGATTGTTTCAGAGTCCGAAATAGAAAAGAAATTGGAAAATATTAGAAATTTAATCATTGAAGGGATGAGTTTTTCTGAAGCCGCTGAAAAATATTCAGAAGATGGTTCAGCAGCAAATAAAGGAGATTTAGGTTGGTTAAACCCAGGGGATACTATTCCTGAATTTGAAAAAGAAATGGATAATTTAGACCTAAATGAAATAAGCCAACCTTTTAAAACAGCACTTGGATGGCACCTTATTATGGTTACTGATAGAGGGGAAAAGGATTTATCGACTGAGTCTTTAAGACAAAGAGTGAGGGAAAGCTTGCTCAAACAAAAAACGGATATCAAATTCAATGACTGGGTAAAAACTCTTAAGGAAGGCGCTCACGTCGAAATTTGGCTCTATGAAAACTAATGAAGAAAATTCCTAATCTCATCATCACATCCGGCGATCCTGGAGGGATTGGATTAGATTTATGCGTAATGTTAGCATTTAAAAAATTTAATGCCGATATAACCATCATTGGAAATAGAGATGCAATTAAATCTAGAGCACTGCTTCATAAAAAAAATTTAGTTTTTTCAAAAACAATGGGTGTTCATGAGGGAAACGGAAATCTTAAAATAATTAATATAGATTATAGAAGTCCGGTTCACCCTGGGAAGCTTGAAAAAGATAACTCCATGCAACAGCTCAAAGGTTTGAAAAAATCAATTGAGCTTTGCTTAAAAAAAGAATTTGACGCCTTAATCACGTTACCCATTCATAAAAAAATTCTTTCTTCAAATAAAAATAAATTCACGGGTCATACAGAATATATTGCAGAAATGTGTAAATCAAAAGGAACGGAGGTGATGTTGTTAGCAAGTAAAAAACTCAATGTAGCGTTAGCAACAACCCATATCGCTTTAAAAGATGTGCCAAAGAAAATAACTCAAAAAAGTTTATGCAGTACTATTAAAACTCTACACTTTGACTTAATCAAAAAGTTTGGTTTTAGGAAGCCAAAAATTACTGTTACAGGCCTCAATCCCCATAGTGGTGAAAATGGTGAATTTGGTGATGAAGAGATCAAGATTATAGGACCTGCTATTGAGAAAATGAAAGCTCAAGGAATTTTAGTGAATGGTCCAATACCAGCAGATACTGCTTTTACAGTAGATCTAATAAAAAAAACAGATTGTTTTTTGGCAATGTATCATGACCAGGGATTAGCAGCCTTCAAAGCACTTACCTTTGGAAAAGGCGTTAATGTGACTCTCGGGTTACCTATCATAAGAACATCAGTCGATCATGGGACTGGCCTTGATATTGTAGGATCAAATAAAATCGATCCAAGTAGTTTTTTTGAATCAGTTCAATTAGCAATCAAACTAGCGAACAACAAACATTGAAAGCAAAAAAGAAATTTGGTCAAAATTTTTTAGTTGACCCGTATTTTATAAATCAAATTATTAAGGAAATAAACCCAAAAGAATCTGATGAAATAGTTGAGATCGGACCAGGACAGGGAGCAATCACATACCCAATATTAAAAAAAATTAAACATGTCTCGGTGATTGAAATTGACCCTGACATGGTAGAAGTCTTAAAAAATAAAATTGATGATAAGAAAATAACAATATTCGCTGGTGATATTTTAGAAATAGATCAGAATTACTTTACAAAATTTAATAAAATTATTGGCAACTTACCTTATTACATTGCAACTGAAATAATTTTTAAAATTACCAAAAATCACTCTTCTGAAGCTCAACTATATTTTATGGTACAAAAGGAAGTTGCTGAAAGAATTACAGCAAAGCCATCGACAAAAGCTTTTGGCAGATTATCTGTTATTCTTCAATATTATTTTGATACAGAATTATTGTTTGAATTACCTGCAAAAGCGTTCTCACCAGAACCTAAAGTTACTTCAGCATTTATCAGGCTTATCAGAAAAAAAAGGGTTGGACTAAAGATAATGAGTGAGAGTAATTTTGAGCTCATTACCAAAATGGCTTTTGCAAAAAAAAGAAAAACCATTCGTAATAACTTTAAAAATATATTATTTGATAATGATTTTTTAAGTCTTAAGATATCTCCCGGTGCAAGAGCTGAAACACTCTCAATAGAACAATTCATAAATTTAGAAAATTATCTTACGCAAAAAAATATAAATTTTGATAACTGATATAATTCAACTGTTTTTTAGGAGTAAAAATGAAAATAATTTTAATTGGTGCGCCAGGCGCTGGAAAAGGGACACAAGCCGCTTTCATAACAAAAGAATTCGATATTCCACAAATATCTACGGGTGACATGCTTCGAGAAGCTGTTCAGGCCAAAACTGAATTAGGTCTTCAAGCTAAAGATTTTATGAATCAAGGAAAACTTGTTCCAGATGATTTAATAATAGATTTAGTTAAGTTAAGAATAAATAAAGAAGATTGTAAAAAAGGTTTTCTTCTTGATGGGTTTCCAAGAACAATTCCGCAAGCACAAGCAATGATTGATGAAGATATAACTATTGATTATGTAATTGAGGTAGCGGTTCCAGACCATGAAATTATTAAAAGACTTACTGGCAGAAGAATCCATCCTGCTTCTGGAAGAATTTATCATATTATAAATAACCCTCCTAAAAAAGATGGCTTCGATGATATAACTGGTGAACCACTTGTTTTACGTGACGATGATAAAGAAAGTACAATCATACAAAGACTGAAAACTTATCATGAACAAACAGAGCCTTTAGTAAACTTTTATTCAAATTTATCCAATAAAGATCTACAAAGTGAGCTATCCTTTATTTCAATTAATGGGATAAATCAGCCAGACAATATAAATTCAGAAATAGTGGATAAATTAAAATAAGCATGCACGAAGAATATCCATTTAAAGAAATAGAATCAAATGTTCAAGGTTTTTGGGATAAAAACAAAACATTCTCATCAGCAGAAATTTCAATTAAAGAGAAGTATTATGTTTTATCAATGTTTCCTTATCCAAGTGGCAAGCTTCATATGGGTCATGTCAGAAACTATACAATTGGGGATGTAATTTCTAGATTCAAACTGATGAATGGATTTAATGTTTTACAACCTATGGGATGGGATGCTTTTGGACTTCCGGCGGAAAATGCTGCTATTCAAAACAAAACTGCACCTGCAAAATGGACTTACCAAAATATTGAGCATATGCGTGGGCAGCTCAAAGAACTCGGTCTAGCAGTAGACTGGGAAAGGGAAATTTCAACCTGTTCCGTGGAATACTATAAATGGGAGCAATGGTTCTTCTTAAAGCTTTTTAAGCAAGATATGATTTATAAAAAAACCTCAACAGTCAATTGGGATCCAGTTGATCAAACAGTATTAGCAAATGAGCAGGTAGTTGATGGAAAAGGATGGCGATCAGGTGCCGCGGTAGAAAGAAAAGAAATCCCACAATATTTTATGCGAATAACTAAATATGCAGATGACCTTCTTGATGGCCTCGATGGATTAAATGATTGGCCAGATCAGGTCAAAACAATGCAAAAAAACTGGATAGGTAAAAGTGAAGGCTGTGAGATTGAATTTGATCTTTCGCTAAGAGATAACAATAAAAACGACTTGAAGAACCTAAGTATAAAAAATATCAAAGTTTATACCACAAGACCCGATACTCTGATGGGTGCAACATTTTTAGCAATAGCACCTGAACATGAATTATGTCGAATGATCAATAATGCATCTGTGCTATCTTTTATTAAATCTTTGAGTAAAAGTGTTTCAGAAGCAGATATAGCTACTGCTGAAAAGAAGGGAATTTTTACTGGGCTATATGCCTACCACCCAATCTCTAAAAAAAGAATTCCTGTATGGATTGCAAATTATGTTTTAGCGGGCTATGGAGAAGGCGCTATTATGGCTGTTCCAGCCCATGACGAAAGAGACCATGAATTTGCAAAAAAATATGATTTACCAATTACACAAGTAATTAAAAGCAATAAAAAAATAGATGGGCATGTGTACACAGGGAAAGGTAAGTTGATTAATTCAGATGAATTTGATGGTCTGGAAAGTATAAATGCGCAAAAAATTATAACGAAAAAAGTTGAAGCCTTAAAAAAAGGAAAGGGGACAATTCAATATCGCTTGAGGGATTGGGGTGTTTCAAGACAACGTTACTGGGGCTGCCCTATTCCTATGGTCCGTTGTCAAACATGTGGAGATATCCCAGTTGATGAAAAAGATCTCCCTATAGTATTACCTGAGAATATTAATATTGATGAACATGGATCACCATTAAAAAAATTAGAGGATTTTAAAAAATGTTTGTGTCCTAAATGTGGTGAAATAGCTGAAAGAGAAACTGACACTTTAGATACTTTCTTTGAATCTTCATGGTATTTTGCAAGATACGCAAGTTTTGATCAACATAATGCAATGCTCGATGAGCGGGCTAAGAATTGGTTGCCAGTTGACTACTATATTGGTGGTATAGAACATGCAATCCTTCATCTTTTGTATGCACGTTTTTTTAATAGAATTTTATTTGACATGAATTTAGTGAGCTCAGCTGAGCCTTTTAAAAAGCTATTAACGCAAGGGATGGTTCTTAAAGATGGGACCAAAATGTCAAAATCTAAAGGGAATACAGTTGACCCTAATGAATTGATAAAAAAATATGGCGCTGACACTGCAAGACTCTTTATCATGTTTGCTGCACCAGCTGAACAAAGCCTAGAGTGGTCAGATAAGGGTATTGAAGGGTCTCATCGGTTTCTAAGAAAACTTTGGTCATTGATCTATACACATCAAAATAATAAAGAGGATTTAGGGTCAATAAGTGATGGAGAAATTACTGATTTACACTACACACTTCATTCAACTATAAAGAAAGTTACAGATGATTTAACCAGACGTAATAGTTTCAATACAGCTATATCTTCTATTATGGAGCTCATTAATGCATACACAAAATCAAAGGATATCCGGACAATATCTTTTAAACTGAGACAAGAAATGTTTGAAAATGTCATATTAATGTTAAATCCTTTTGTACCACATATTTCAAAAGCGCTATGGGAAATCCTGAGGCCTGAAAACCCGATCGAAAAATCTCAATGGCCACAAGTTGATGAAAATGCTTTGATAAAAGATGAAGTCTCAATCGTGATTCAAGTCAACGGAAAGTTAAGGGCAAATATGATAATATCAACTAGTGACTCCGAAGATAAAATAAAAGATAAAGCACTACTACAAGAAAATATAAAGAAATATACAACTGGCAAAGAAATTATCAAAACAATATATGTTAAGAATAAATTGGTGAATGTTGTAATTAAAAATTAAATATGCAAATTTTTTTAAAAAAGTTAACTGTGCTGTCACTTATATTGTTTCTTAGCGCTTGTGGTTTTCAGTTAAGAGGGGATATTCAAGCAAATTTTGATTCAATTTCAATTACAGGTGGAAGCCCAAGTTTTAATAAAACACTACAAAGAAAATTTAGACAAGCAGGAATTTCTATTGAAAACGCTGCGCAAGCGGAAAAAGTTGTGGAAATTATAAAAAATAATTTTACCAAAACCATCCTATCATTAACTGGGACAGGTGCAGTCAGTGAATATCAACTAGATTACGAAGTTACCTATCGATTCAAAAATAAAAATACCCCTTGGAATGACCCAATCACAATTGAAGCTAATAGGACTTACACCTATGATGATGCAGATATTTTAGCCAAAGATGAAGAAGAAAAAAGGTTGGTATCTGGTATGGAAGATCAATTAATCAAAACTATGGCTACCCAACTCTCACTTTCAAAATAATTATGTTTGCAAAATTTGCACCCTCTAATATTTTAGAAAATCTCGATAAAAATAAAAAAAACTGTTTAGTTGTAGTAGGTATTGAAGCGGTACAAATTTGCACTATAAAGGATGATATTAATAATTCATGTAAAAAGGATGGCATTGATAAAATTAAAATTAAGCTAGAAAATGGAATTGATCTTCATAATCTAGACCATATCTTGAATAGTAAATCACTTTTTAGCGAGAAAAGATTATTTGAAATTGATGTTGCTGATGGAATTATTAAAAAAGAAATTAAAAAAATTCTATTACAAAAGATTAAAGAATATTCAGATGACTATTTCATTTTTTATTTTAAAAAACACTTTAAGGACTACAAAAAACAAAATTGGTTTGAGTTATTCAAAAATTTTTGCCTTTTATTAAATGTTGAAGAGCCAAATAATGAACAACTATTAGATGCAATAGAGCATAGAATAAAACTGCACCAGATTAGCATGACAAATGAAGCAAAAAAACTCCTGGTGAATTACTCTATGGGTAACTTAATTCAAGCAGAAAATGATATAAAAAAATTAAAATTAATTTATCCAAATCAGGAAATAAATGAAAAAATAATATCTGCCCATATTACAAATGGTTCGAGACATGATGGTTTTAATTTGATTGAGCATTGCATCACTGGAAATTTAAGGAAAGCTAATGAAGCAGTAATTTATCTTACAGAAGAAGGGGTACAGCCGGTAATGGTAAATGGTCTTTTTGCTTGGTTTTTCAAAGCAATATCAAGAATCAAGCTGTCAACCAACCAACCAAACTCTAATATCTTTTTAAAACTCAGATTATTCGGAAATTCACAAAATTTAGCATCCCACGCGGTTAAGAATTTAAGTGCTAAACAAGTGAAAGCTTGCCTACATAAAATTCAGGAGATAGATCAAATAAGCAAAGGTTTAAAGATAGGAGATCCCTGGTTAGAAATAAATAGATTCTCAATGGGAGTTGCAAAAATGATGAATAAAGGGAGCAATTTAAAAAATGGATAAATATATGCGAGATATTGGAGTTAGTGCAAGAAAATCAAGCCATCAGCTTGCATATGCAACCACCGAACAAAAGAATAATTTTCTTGAAGTGCTCGCAAGATCTCTAGAGGACAACAAAAAAAGCATTTTAAAATCTAATTTGTTGGATTTGGAAAAAGCCAATAAGAGTAATTTTGATGAGGCATTTATAGATAGAATGACATTGTCTAATTCCAGTATTAGAAGTATGTGTGACGGTTTATTGCAAGTAAAATGTCTTGAAGATCTCATTGGTAAAATAATGAACAGGCAAAAAAGACCTAGTGGAATTGAGGTTTGCCAGATGAGGGTGCCTATAGGCGTCATCGGAATGATTTATGAATCAAGGCCCAATGTGACAATAGATGCTGCAGCCTTAACAATAAAAGCAGGTAATGCGATTATTTTAAGGGGCGGAAGTGAAACTATAAACTCCAATAAATATTTAGGGGAACTGATTACAGATGCCCTTATTAAATCAAAGTTACCCGAGAAAGCTGTGCAAATAATAGAATCTACAGATCGTAAACTCGTTGATACTCTCATCAGTATGGACGAATTTGTTGATGTAATTATTCCAAGGGGAGGTAAGGGTCTTATTCAAAAAATAACTGATGGAGCAACTGTACCTGTTATTAAGCATCTTGATGGAAACTGCCATATATATGTAGATGAATTTGCAGATATTAGAAAAGCAGTTTCTATTGTAGATAACTCAAAAACGCAAAGATTAGGCACATGTAATACACTTGAGTCACTTGTTGTATCATCCAAAATTGCCAAAGACTTTCTCCCAAAAATTTATGAGATATTTAATCAAAAAAATATAGAAATTCGGGGCTGTAAAAAAACTAAACATATTATCAATCAGGTAAAACTTGCTGAAGATCAAGACTTCTTTGAAGAATATCTTGGCCCTTATATTTCATGCATTATTGTCGACTCTTTAAAGGAAGCAATTGATCATATCAATAAGCATTCTTCAAAACACACAGAGTCAATCATTACAAATAACGAAGCTAATGGACTTGAATTTATTAAAGCTGTTGATTCATCAAGTGTGATGATCAATGCATCAACGAGGTTTGCCGATGGCTTCGAATACGGCCTTGGTGCTGAAATTGGTATTTCAACCGATAAAATTCATGCAAGAGGGCCTGTCGGGCTTGAGGGACTCACTTCATTAAAATATGTAGTATTTGGTCAAGGTGAAATTAGAGAATAACTCAAAAAAAACTCCTCTTATTGGACTTTTTGGTGGAGCATATGACCCCATTCATAATGGTCATTTGATGATTGCAAATGACCTAATTAAAAAGTTAGGTCTTGACGAATTTATCTTCATACCAACAGGAATTTCGGTTACAGAAAAGAATTTAACGCCAGCAAAACACCGTTTACAGATGATTAACCTAGCACTTACAAATAAAAAAATGAAAGTTTCTACTTTTGAAGTAGAAGAAAGTCTTGATTCAAAAAAATCTTTTACCTTTGATACACTCAAATATTTCTTTAAAAAAAATAATGCCATAAATTTTTTTATCATGGGAAGTGATAATTTTTTACAAATTAATACATGGAAAAATTGGAAAAAATTACTCAATTACTCTCACATCATTTTAATCGATAGAAAAATTTCAAAGCTCTCTCTTATTAAGCATAGTGAAATAAAAGAGCTATATAAACAGAATGTAGAGAAAGACTTTTATAAGTTAAAATTAAAAAGACATGGTTATATTTATAGGCATTGTATGGATTATATAGATATAGCCTCCTCAGAAGTAAGGAAAAAAATTAGATTAAGTGAAGATACAAATAAAATTTTACCTGAGGAAATTAGAACTTATATAACAGACAATAATCTCTATAAATTAACTGGCCATGAAATATGATTTTTTAAATTAGAAAATTTATTGCCAGGACTGAATGGAATAGTCCCGATAAGTGGCTGCTTTATTCTTTGCTTAAGTGAAGAAATATTTTCATCAGCCACGAGCATATCTTCATCAACAATGTTAGCTACCCAACCAAATATCTTTTGGCCTCTGCTCAAAATTGCCTCTACAGTTAAAAGACTATGATTTATACATCCTAATTTAATACCAACTACAACAATAATCGGAATTTTAAGCACATCAACTAAATCAGCGATAGTTTTTTTCTCATTCAATGGGACTAAATAACCACCTGCCCCCTCAATAAAGAGAAAGTCAGTTTGTTTTTTTAGGTTTTCTGCATGTAATTTTATTTTATTAAAATCTATTTCTATTTTATTCTTTTTGGCAGCAATATGAGGGGCTATTGGTTCAGTAAAAGAATAGGTATTGATTTCTTCTAAACTTAACTCAGAACTACATTCATTATTAAGCAAAAGAACATCTTCATTAGCAGTCTGACCATTAACTCTATCTATTCCCGCAGCAATTGGCTTCATACCTATCACCTTTCTTTGTTGAGAATTAATAAAATGCATCAAAATACATGTCACAAAAGTTTTTCCAATACCTGTATCAGTACCTGTAATAAAAAAAGAATTATCCACTTTTTATCTCGAATGTTTTGAAGTTATGATTCTTATTCATATTCCATGCATGCCCAAAAATAACTTCATAAGTTGCCGGGAATAATCCGGATTGTTTATATTTTTCATATTCCATGCTAATTTTTTTTAAATGGCCCTTACCCATTAGGCCTTGTTTATCAGATTTATAAGAACTGGTCGCACCTATATTTTTAATATCTAAAAATAATTTATCAATATTGCTATAGGTAAGAGTGTATATATCAGAATCTAATACGGGATCTGAGAAACCATTTGAAATCAGCATGTCACCTATTTCATGCATATCATGAAATTTATTGACGGTTTCTTTATTTGAAAGTGACTTATTGATATTCGATAATTCATTTAAAGTCTTAGGACCAAATGTACTAAATATGAACAGACCTCCGAAATTTAAAGATTTTTTAATTTCAGATAAAGTTTTATTTAAATCAGTACACCATTGAATAGAGCTTGAAGACCAAACTAGATCTATGAGGTTCTTCGCAAAAGGTAATTCTTCTATGTCTCCACAAATATAAGATACTTTACACTTTCCAAATAAATCTTTTAACCCAAAAAGGCCTTTCTCCTTAGTTTTGGCTTGTTCAAGCATTCTTTCAGAAAAATCATAATTAATAATCCTCTTATTTTTATAAATAGATTTAAAGGTTGAATTATTCTCCCCTGTACCGGAACCTAGATCTAAAATAATGTTTGGATCTATTTTAATCAAAGATAAACGATCAAATAAATCTTTTGATATTTGCTTTTGCAATACAGCATGCTTATCGTAGGTAATTGCAGCTCGATTAAACCCAATTCTTTTTATAGTTTTATTAATTATCATTGATAAAATTTATTACTGAACTAATTACTTTTTCTTTATGGCTAATAAATGGCATATGATTAGCACCAGCTATTTTAATGAGCGTAGATGCTTTAATGTTTTTATTTAGCCATATAGAGGCATCTAGAGGGGTAAGTGTATCTTTTTCGCCTACAATAACTAGTGATTGTTTATCTATTTTTTCTATGTCTTTTCTTAAATCTGTTTCACCCAAAATCTTTAAAGCCCCCCGCATACCAAGAGTATTATGATCCGTAGATTTAATAAAATTACTTTTTAAAAATTTCATTGTATCTTTTGCATTCTTAATATCTTTTGTTTGAATTAAAAAAAATTTCATAAGAGTATCATTTATACTTTTTTTGGCCTCTAATTCAAAATTATTAAAAAAATGTTTTTTTACGCCATAAGGCCAGTCATGCCTTTCAACAAAACATGGAGTTGTAGACATTAAAATTATTTTTTCAACAAACTGAGGTATTTTAGTTGCTAGGTACAAAGCTAGCTGACCCCCTAACGACCAACCCAAAATATGGCACTTGTCCACTGGGATATTAACTCTAATTTCTTTTGCTAAATTTTCCAATGTATAAGGTGAGATTGTTGAGCTTTTTCCCATCCCTGGAAGATCAATCATATAAACCTTAAAAAAATTTTTTAATTGAGCTGCTAAAGGAGCCCATATCCCACTATTCACCCCCCACCCGTGAATTAATAAAAGTGAATCTCCTTTATCTCCATATGCTTTAATTTTCATTATCAAGTATTTTATTAATAACTTTAGTTAACTTTTTTATATCTGCTTGGGAATGCAATGCGGTAATTGAAATTCTTAAACGTGAACTTTTATTTGGAACTGTTGGCGGTCTGATGGCTGGAACATGGAACCCATATGAATTTAACTTTTCTGAAATTTTAATTGTTTTTTCAGCACTTTCGATAATCAATGGCTGAATAGGTGTGATTGAGTTTGTTAGAAGATTCTTTTTGTTAATATTTTTTCTAAACAAATTTATACTCTTATTCAACCTTTCTCTTAGAGAGTAATTTTTTTTTATAATTTCAAACGAACGCTCTACACCCATAATTAATGCGGGTTGCTCTGCAGTTGTATAGATGTATGTTCTAGATTTATTTACAACTAAATTAATAATATTTTTACATGCATTTACTAATGCTCCTGATACACCAACTGCCTTACTGAGTGTAATTGTGTAAATTATCCTATCTCTTGGAATTTTCTTCATTGGCCCTGTGTTTTCAAAATACTCAAGTATTCCTTGTCCATTTTTTCCAAGAACTCCGTATCCATGGGCATCATCAATATACAAATATGCATCATACTTTTGAGCTAATTGAACTAATTTTGGGATATCTGCCAAATCCCCATCCATACTAAAAACACCATCAGTGACAATTAATTTCTTTTTTTTTGTTTTATTTTTTTTGAGAAGCCTTTCTAACAACTTCATATCATTGTGAGGATATCGAAAAAATTTAGCCCTACTTAAGATACATGCGTCATTTAGTGATGCGTGATTGAGTTTATCTGCATAGATAAAAGAATCTTTATCAGAAATTGTCGTGATTAGCCCTAAGTTTGCAAGATAGCCAGATGAAAATAATATGGATGATTCAAATCCTATATTATTTTTTGTAATGCCCTCTATATTTTGATGAACTTCAGTATGGCCTGAGACAAGATTTGAGCTTGTCCCTCCATTACCATATTTTTTAATACCATTGATAATAGCTTTCTTTATTGAGATATCTTGGGATAAGCCCAAATAATCATTGTTAGAAAAGTTAATTAACCATTTTCCATTAATTTTAATTAAATTTTTTTTTCTGGAATTTATCACTACTCTTCTTCTAAGCAGCGATTTCTCTTTTAGATCTTTTAGAGAATTACTAATATCATCCAACAGAATCATTTAAATAGGCTTTATGTCTAACCGCTTAAATAATTGCTGATCTTTTTCTACGTCAGGATTTCCTGTTGTTAAGAGCTCTTCCCCATAAAATATAGAATTTGCTCCAGCAAAAAAAGCTAATGCTTGAACACCATCACTCATACTTTCCCTTCCTGCAGAAAGTCTGACAAAGCTTTCAGGCATACAGATTCTTGCTACTGCAATCATTCTTATAAACTCAAAATGATCAAGCTCAGGAGCTTCTATTAGAGGGGTGCCCTCAACTTTGGTTAGTAAATTTATTGGGACACTTTCAGGAGGAATGCTCATATTTGCAAGCTGATAGATAAGGTTTATTCTATCTTCTCTTGACTCACCCATACCCACTATGCCACCGCAACAGACATTAATATCTGCATCTCTAACCCTGCTGAGGGTATCTAGTCTATCTTGGTATGTTCTCGTTGATATAATATCACCGTAATATTCCGGAGATGTATCAAGGTTATGATTATAGTAATCTAAGCCTGCATCTTTAAGTCTTTCTGCTTGGCCATCTTTTAGCATTCCGAGTGTGGCACAAGTTTCAAGTCCAAGTGACTTTACTTCAGAAATCATATTTTCAACTAACCCTATATCCTTTTCTTTTGGTCCTCGCCAAGCCGCACCCATACAAAATCTTGTAGCACCTGCATCTTTTGCTTGTCTAGCCGCTGAAATAACGTCATCAATATGCATAATAGGCTCGTTATCGACAGTTGTATCATACCTCGCTGACTGAGGACAATAGCCACAATCTTCTGAACAGCCTCCTGTTTTTATAGACAACAAGGTGCTGAGTTGAACCCTATTCGGGTCAAAATGACTCCTATGGACTTGGTGAGCATTAAATATTAAATCATTAAAAGGAGTTTCGAAAAATTTTTTTATATCCTCTTTACTCCAAACCTCTTTTTTATTATTGCTTTGTTCTTTTTTTGGATTTATGAATGAAACAGTCTTTTCTTTTAATGCTGATTCTGATTTTGTCATATTAAATCCTATATACTTTAAAATATAATTACATTATAAATGAATTGTTAATCTATTTCATTTATTATATTAACAAGTGTATAAATTTTAATCATATGTTTAATATTATTCTGTTTGAGCCAGAAATTCCACCAAATACGGGTAATATTATTCGTCTTTGCGTTAACACAGGCTCAAAGTTGCATCTAATAAAACCATACGGATTCGATATAAGTAGTAAAAACTTAAGGAGAGCTGGCTTAGATTATTTAGATTTAGCAAATGTCACAGAATATGATTCATTTGATAGTTGCTATAAAAGCTTAGCTAGGACTAGAATCTTCGCTGCAACTACAAAATCTACATCTATTTATACGCATTTTAGCTATCAGGAGAATGACTCTTTTATTTTTGGGCCTGAAACAAGAGGCTTACCAGACGAAATCTTACAATCTAATAAAATTAAAGAAAGAATAAGGATTCCAATGGTCAAAAACAACAGAAGTTTAAATTTATCAAATAGCGTTGGAATAGTTATTTATGAAGCTTGGCGTCAATTAGAATTTGAAAGCGGAGGTTAAATTTTAGATTTCTTGCTTTATTGGTCGTTCAATTAATTCTAACACTGCATCTTTTGCTGATTTTTTCTCGAAAAGAACATTATTTACCTGTTGAGTGATAGGCATATCAATATCTATTAATTTTGACCGTTTAGCGACCTCTCTTGCCGTGTAAACCCCCTCGGCGACATGTCCCAAACCATCTAAAATTGATTGTAATGGCTCCCCTTTTGCGAGCCCTAGGCCAACTTCTCTATTACGAGAATATTCTCCCGTACATGTTAAGACAAGATCACCCATACCAGATAATCCAGAAAATGTTTCAGGCATTGCTCCTAACTCTAAGCCAAATTTTTTAATTTCACTTAAGCCTCTGGTAATAAGGGCAGCGCGCGCATTATTTCCAAAACCCATTCCATCAGAAATTCCAGCGGCGATAGCAATGACATTTTTAAGTGCCCCCCCAACACAAACACCTGCGATATCTTTACTTGTATAAGACCGCATATTATTATGGTGAAATAGTGGAGCAATATTACTTGAAAAATCTTTATCGTTCGTTGCGATTGTAACAGCCGTAGGAAGTCCTCTTATAAGCTCAGCCGCAAAACTAGGGCCCGATAAAACACCCCAACTACTTACAATATTTTCTGCATTTGAAAATTCATCAAGTATCACCTCAAATGGGAGCTTTGCTGATGAAACCTCTAAGCCCTTATTAGCCCATAAAATAGGTTTATTGCAATCAATGGTTTTTAATTGCTTAAGCGCTTCTCTGAACCCAGATGTTGGAATTGCTGATAAAATAAAATCGCAGTTAGTCACTGCTTCATGAAAATTATCACTTAGTGAGAGTAAATCAGGAAATTTAAAATCACCTAAATATTTAGGATTTGATCTTGATTTTTTCATTCCAGAAAGGTGGCTAGTATTTCTTGCCCAAAGTGTCACTTTAGTTTTTTTTGATAAATGAATAGCTAGTGCAGTTCCCCAAGCACCTGCCCCTAGAACACAAACCCTCACCCTATAAACCCCATACTTCTTTTGAGTTAACAAAACCTACAAGACCTTCTATTTGAGTTTTAACTTGCGCCCATTCACCAATAAGCATTGCAGAATTTAACCTCAACACTACAAATTTTTCTATGTTTGCTAGCTTGTGGCTTTTATCATTAGCTTGATTAAAAATGACTGTATTTTCTTTTAAAATTAATACAGTTCTTTCATCTTGAGTATTTTTTGCCTCTATCCAACTAATCTTTCCATTATGATCTTTAACTTTTTTCCAGTCTTTAAGGCTTACAAGGACTTCCAATGGATAACCTTCAGTAACAATAAACATTTTCTCAGTAGTGTTTGAAGGTCCTTCGAACAAGATAGCTTGTTTTGATTTAACAGAAATGAAATCTGCTTGCACAAAAAAACTAGCAAAAGCAAGAGCAAAAAATAAAGCTCCCTTATAAAATTTTTTGGACAAATTAATTTGCCTTTTTAGCGGTTCCTGCTGCTTTCTCTTTTTGTTGCATGTACATAGTTTCAAAATTAATTGGGTTAAGAACTACAGGTGAAAAACCTGCCTTAGTAACTAAGTCTGAAATAGCTTCTCTTGCATAGGGAAACAAAATATTTGGACATGTAATAGCTAAAACCATTTCCATACCGTCTTCAGGTACATTTAGGATTTTAAAAATACCTGATTGTGTAACTTCAACTAAGAATGCTGTTTCCTCGGATTGCTTAGAGGTTACTGTAATTTGCAAACTTACTTCATAGTAACCGTCTGAAAGTGGTTTTGCTGCATTATTCAGCTCGACTGAGATCTGAGGTGCTTCTCTATTTGTAAAAATTTCAGGTGAGTTTGGAATTTCAACTGATACATCTTTAAGAAATAGTTTTTCAATACCAAATCCAGGACCCTGATTTTTTGTTTCAGATGCATCTATTTTAGTTGCGGTTTTTTTCTTTGTTTTTTTATCTTCAGCCATTTGCCTTCCTAATTGAATTAAATTGTTTATTTTAAAACGTCATTCTATCCCCTAAACACGTAATAATAAATAATTTGCTTTTATTATTTTTTATTAAAAATTAATTTATCAAGGTTTCCTTCTTTATTTATAGATCTAAGTTGTTCAAATCCACCAATATGTTTTTCACCAATAAAAATTTGGGGCACTGTTTTTTCACCAGTGATTTTAATCATCTCATCCATATAAGCGGGATCTTCATCAACCATAATTTTTTTTATATTTTTTACTCCCTTGTTTTGCAGAAGTTTCTCCGCATTTACACAATAAGGGCAAAATTGAGAGCTGTACATTAGTATTTCTTTCATGAGCTAACCTTTAATAGATAAATAATTAATACTTTTTAGTATTATAATTGACGTATAGAACAAACAAAATTCATTTCCAAGACTAAAAATGAAAAAAAATACTTTATTACTGCTAATTCTTGATGGCTTTGGGCATAAGGATGAGGCTGAATATAATGCCATTTCTCAAGCAAACACCCCAAACTGGGACCTATTACGTAAAAATTATCCAAATACCTTAATAGATGCATCAGAATCTTATGTTGGTCTTCCTGAGGGGCAAATGGGAAATTCTGAAGTTGGGCATCTATGCATTGGGGCAGGCAGAGTTATAAGCCAAGACCTAGACAGAATTAATGGGTCAATTAATGATGGAAGCTTTTTTTTAAATGAAGTTTTAAACGCAGGTCTAAATAAAGTTTCAATAAATAATAATGCATTGCATATTTTTGGACTTTTATCTGATGGGGGAGTTCACAGCCACATAGATCACATACTAGCCTTAGTAAAACACGCAAAAAATCAAAATGTTAAGAAAGTATTTATTCATTCAATTTTGGATGGAAGAGACACGCCTCCAAAATCTGCATCAATGTACATAAAAAAATTAGAAGATTTTTGCAATAAAATAAGTCTTGGAGAAATTAAAACAGTTTCAGGAAGATTTTATGCTATGGATAGGGACAACAGATGGGAAAGGACAAATTTAGCCTATGATGCAATTGTAAAAGCATCCTCAAAATATACAGCACCCTCGGCTCAACAAGCACTCGAGAAAGCCTATGAGAGAGATGAGTTTGACGAATTCGTTTATCCTACTTTAATAAAATCTACTGAAAGTTACACAGGAATTCAGGATAACGATATGGTTGTTTTTATGAATTTTAGATCTGATAGAGCAAGGCAATTAACCAATAGTATTTTAGATGAAGCATTTGATAATTTTGAACGTACCTCTTCACCAAAAAATATAGACTACTTTACATTAACTAGCCACGATGAAAGACAAAAAAAATCTCAATGTATATTTAAACCGATTAATATTAAAAATTCTTTAGGTGAATATGTATCAGCATTAAATAAAACTCAACTTAGAATAGCTGAGACAGAAAAATATCCTCACGTAACTTTTTTCTTTAATGGAGGTCATGAAGAAAGCTATAAGGGTGAGGATAGAATCTTGATTCCATCACAAAAAGTCAAAACATATGACTTATTACCAGAGATGAGTGCTTATCAAATTACAGATAAATTAAATGAGGCAATCATGTCAGAAAATTATGATTTAATTGTTTGTAATTATGCAAATGGAGATATGGTTGGCCATACAGGAAATTTAGCAGCTGCAATTGAGGCGATTGAAGTAATTGATAAGTGTATTGGATTAATTTTTAAAACAATTAAAAAGGTTGGAGGGCAGATAATTATTACTGCCGATCATGGTAACGCAGAAGAAATGATGGATAAAATAAATCAACAAAAGCATACTCAACACACAATCAATAAAGTGCCATTCTTATATGTAGGCAAGCAAATTAAAAAAATTAAAGACGGGGGGACTCTTGCAGATATAGCACCTACCATCCTTGAGTTAATGGGCGAGAGAAAACCAAAAGAAATGACTGGAAAAAATTTAATTGAATCATAATTACTTCTATAAATTTAAAAAAATACTCCTCACTCTTATATTTTTAATCATTTCTTATTCACTTGGAGCGGGTGAAACAGACGACGCTAAAAACAACCTAACTGAAATAAAAAAACAAATTAATTTAATTGATAAAGAGATAAAAAAAAATTCAGAAGTTAAAAAAGGATTAAACAAATCACTAAAAAAACATGAGAAAGAAATAAGTGCAGCAAAAAAAGAAATATATAAGGTAAAAAAGAAGCAAGAAACAAATAAAAATAAATTAGCCAAACTTAACAAAAAATTAGAAAAATTAGAAGCGGAAATGAATGAAAGAAAAAAGTTACAAAATGAAATACTCTATCAATCTTATATAAAACCAAAACCAGGCTACTTACAATTATTCCTTGAAGGGGAAAATCCAAACGAAGTATCTAGGCAAGTTAACTATATTGGATTTCTCACCAAGGCACAAAATGAAAATATTCTTGAGATTAATAAAACTAAAGAAAAAATCACAGCAACAAAAAAATCAACAAAAAAAATTCTTAAATCTGTCTCTGAATTAAGAAAAGAAAAAGAAAAGAATGCAAAGAAATTAGAGAAAAAGAAAAAGGCCAAGAAAATAACTTTAAACAAAATTACAAAAAAACTTAAATCACAAAAAAGTAAGAAACTTAAGTTAGAACAAGATGAAAAAAAATTAACTTCTCTAGTAAAAAATTTAATGTTAAAGCTTAAAGCTGAAGAAAAAAGAAGAAAGGCTGAAAAAAAAGATATTATCGATGATAAAAAAGTTGTTGATATAAAAGCTTATAAAGTAAATTTTGCAAAACTTAAAAAGAAACTCAATCTGCCTGTTAAAGGAAAAGTTGTCTATAAATATAATTCAAAGAGATGGGATACAGGAACCAGATGGAAAGGTCTTTTCATAAAGGCTGAAGAGGGTTCAAATGTAAAGTCTGTTGCCTCTGGTCAAGTTGTTTTTTCTGACTGGTTAAGAGGATTTGGAAATATTATCATTATTGATCATGGAAAAAATTATATGAGCCTTTATGGTAATAATGATTCACTTTTAAAACAAAAAGGTGATTACATTAAAGGCGGGGAAGTCATCGCATTATCCGGTAATAGTGGTGGGAATAAATACAATGGTCTTTATTATGAATTAAGGCACAATGGAAAACCTTTCAATCCCCTTGAATGGACTAAATAAATCTACTCACCAATAAAATGTAAGTCGACACATCGATTAAAACTTCCAAATCGATGTTCATATAAAAAAATTCCTTGCCAAGTTCCTAAGTTTAATTTTTTATTTCTGACAGAGAAAGATAAATTTGTTTGTGTAAGTGCAGTCCGTATATGCGCAGACATGTCATCTGGCCCCTCTGAAGTATGACTATATGATTCATCTCCATCAATAACTAACTTTGATAAGAAATTTTCCAGATCATATAAAACATCAGAATCATAATTTTCATTTACCAAAAGGCTTGCGGATGTGTGCTTAATATTTAATGTCAATAAGCCTGATTTAATTTCTTCCGAGTCAATCCAATCTATAATTTTAGGAGTGATATCATAAAGCCTTCGTCCACTTGTTAATTCTGATATTTTTCCAAAAATCTGAATCAAACCTTCCCCTTCAGCTTCAGATTTTTATAATTTTTAAAGGACCCATAAAGAAATAGTAATATACCGATCGAAATTGCACTGTCCGCAATATTAAATGCTGGCCAATAAAATTGCCCCACATTTAAATAAATAAAATCAATAACATAGCCATAAAATACTCTATCATAAAGATTACCAAAAGCTCCTCCAAGAATCAGGATAAGACCTAATACAACTGGCATATTTTTTTTATTTTGGTTAATTAGGAATGGTATGTAAAAAATAGCAAATATTGAAACGGTAATTAAAAAATATCTTTGCCATCCTGCTTGATCACTCAAAAAGTTAAATGCTGCGCCTGAATTTTGAAAATGTACAAAACTAAAAAAAGAATTTACCTCAATTCTTTCTCCATATGGAATGACTTTTTGAACATGATTTTTAGTTAGAATATCTAATATAAAAATAAGTGCACTTATTAGATATAGTTTAAGCATAAAGTCTTGCTTCACCTTCCTTGAAAAGGTTATTTATGCATCTACTGCATAATTCTTTATGTTGGTCATCATGACTAACGTCCTCACAGTAGTGCCAACATCTCTCACATTTCTTATACTGGCTTTTATTTACCTTGATTTCAAGTTTATTGCCTTCCTTTAAACTAACTTTTGAGACAATAAAAATAAACTTCAATTCTTTTTCGAATACCTTTAAGCTTTTATAAGTTTCTGAAGGCGCATTAATTTCAATTTCAGACTGAAGCGATGATCCCACATTGCCCTTTTCCCTGAGCTCTTCAATTTTTTTGTTAACTAGCCCTCTAATTTCTAAAATATTATTCCAATCACTCACTTCTTTATCTTGAATCAAATTTTTTGGAAATTGATACCAATTTTCTATAAAAATATTTTTTTTATTTTTTTTGAATATCACTTCAAAGGCTTCATGAGCTGTAAAACTTAAAATCGGAGCCATTATCCTGATCAAAGACTGTGTAATGTGGAATAATGCACTTTGTGCAGATCGACGCCCATGCGAGCTTTCTTTCATTGTGTAAAGTCTGTCTTTAATTACATCTAAATAAAAACCTCCCAAATCTTCTGAGCAGTAAGAAACAAATTTTTGTACTCCTAAATAAAAATTAAATGCATCATAATCTTTAATTATTGATTCTTGAAGAATCTTAGATTGATACAAAGCATATCTATCAATAAACAACATTTTTTCTGGTGCCATTATTTCTTTTTCTTTATCTATATCCTCAATATTAGAAATAAGGAATCTTAAGGTATTTCTTATTCTTCTGTAACTATCCGCGACTCTTTTCATAATTTCATCGGAAATATTAAGCTCTCCAGAGTAGTCAGTTGAAGCAACCCATAACCTCAAAATATCTGCTCCATATTGATTAATAATTTTTTGAGGTGATATTACATTTCCCTTAGACTTACTCATTTTATGACCTTCACCATCAACTACAAACCCATGAGTCAATAACCCTTTAAATGGAGCTTCACTACTGATTGCACACCCAGTAAGAAGGCTTGATTGAAACCAACCTCTATGTTGATCAGAACCTTCAAGATATAGGTCTGCAGGATAACTTAACTCTTCTCTATCTTTAATTACAGACTGATGAGTTGTTCCAGAATCAAACCATACATCTAATGTATCAGTTGATTTAATATAATCTGAAGCATCATCACCTAGAATATCATCAAGATCTAGATCAAACCAAGCGTCCATCCCATCCTTTTCAACCTTATTTGCAATCTCTTCAAAAAATGAAAGTGTATTAGCATGTGGTAAATTTGTTTTCTTATTTAAAAATATGGGTATTGGTACACCCCACGACCTTTGTCTGGAAATACACCAATCTGGCCTCTTTTCAATCATAGATTTTAGCCTTCCCTCACCCCAATTTGGAAAGAAACTGGTTTTGTTAATTTCTTCCTCAGCTTGATTACGTAAGGTATGGTTTTTTTTATTTTTCTCATCCATTCCAATAAACCATTGCTCTGTCGCTCTAAAAATAATTGGTGTTTTATGTCGCCAACAATGAGGATAACTATGGGTAAACTTTTCTATGGATATGAGTGATTTTTTTGCCTCAAGTATCTCAATAATTTTTTTATTTGCATCCCAAACATTAAGAGATCCAACTATATCTGTATCTTTTAAAAACTTTCCGTCCTTGTCTACAGGGCTTTCAACAGGAAGGTCGTAACGACTGCCTACTACATAATCATCCACACCATGAGCTGGTGCAGTATGGACTAAACCTGTTCCAGATTCTGTTGTGACGTGTGAACCACATATTATTGGCACATTTTTTTCTTTGAATGGGTGACGGCATTGAACATTTTCAAGTGCTTCTCCGATACAGGAGGCTTTGAGGCTGCCTTCGAGTTTATATGATAATAACTTTTCTTTTGCTAGCTCAGTTGAGAGGATAAACGCTTTATCTTCAATTTCGTATAATCCATACTGAAGTTTTGGATTTACGCTAATTGCTTCATTCGCCGGAAGAGTCCATGGAGTAGTTGTCCAAATAACCGCAAAAATATCTTTATTAATTTTGTAATTAAAAATATTTTCTATGACTGCTTTATCAATACACTTAAATGCCACATCTATTGCTGTAGATTTTTTATCCTCATATTCTACCTCAGCCTCAGCTAGGGCAGACCCACAATCAGTACACCAATTGACTGGCTTACCGCCTTGATATAAATATCCATTGTCATAAATTTTTGCTAGTGATCTTATGATGTTTGCTTCAATTTTAAAATCCATCGTAAGATATGGCCTATCCCATTCCGCAAATACACCTAATCTCTTGAAATCTTTCTTTTGATTTTCTACCTGCTCCTTTGCATAAGCTCTACAAAGCCTTCTAAATTCTTTTGGGTTTAAATTTTTCCCATATTCTTTTTCAATGACCAACTCTATGGGTAAACCATGACAATCCCACCCAGGCACAAAGGGAACATCAAAGCCAGAAAAAGTTTTTGATTTAATTATGAAATCTTTTAATATTTTATTGACTGCATGACCAATATGAATATTACCATTCGCATAAGGAGGACCATCATGAAGAATATATTTCTTCATCCCCCGTCTAGCTTTTCTTATGGAGTCATAGATTTTTCTATCTTCTAGGCTCTTTAGCCAATCAGGTTCTCTTTTCGCAAGATTACCTCTCATTGGAAAACTAGTTTCAGGGAGATTAAGTTTATATTTATTAATTTCGGTCATTAATTTTGTTTATCAAAAAAAAGTTTTGCATTTTTAATATCTTCTACAATTTGTTCTTTTAGTTTTTCCACTGAGGAAAACTTTATTTCACCTCTTAATTTTTTCAAAAAATCTATGCTTATGTGTTGCCCATAAAGATCTGAGGAAAAATTTAAAAAATGTACTTCAAGGTGCAATTTTTTATCCCCTTCAAAAGTAGGACGAAAACCTAAATTGGCAACACCAAAGTATTTGTCAGATTTTACAGCAAAGACACCACTTAATGGAGGTCGATTATGCTTCATATGGATATTTGCAGTTGGAAAACCAATTTCTCTTCCTCTTTTTTCACCGTGAATAACTTTTCCAGAAATTGAGTAAGGTCTTCCAATAAACTGATTTGCCTCCTCAAGATTATCATGAGCTAAAAACTGCCTTATTAAAGTACTTGAAACCCTATTACTATTCATGATGACTTTATTCTGGATATTCATTTTGATATCGTTATCTGATAAGTCTTTTAAGCTTCCTTCTCTCCCTTTTCCAAAACAAAAGTCTTCGCCAACAACAATTTCTTTTACTTTTAAATTTTTAACTAAAATTTTTATAAATGCCTCTTTACTGAGCTGTGAAAATTTTTGATTAAATTTAACAATATGAACTCGATCAAAGCCTATTTTGTAAAAAAATTCTATTTTTTCTCTCAAACTTGAAATACGTGTTTGTATATTATCTGGAGAGAAAAAGTCTTTAGGATTGGGTTCAAAAGTCATCACTGCACTTTGTAACCCTAAATTAGATGCTCTTTTTTTTACTTCCTTTAATAAAGCCTGATGGCCCAAATGTATTCCATCAAAATTACCTATTGTAATTACGCAAGGAGGTTGCTCACAATTTAAATCTCTTACTATAATCACAACGAATTAAGGGTCTTTTTAAAAAAACCGTTAAAATCAAAGCCTAATAATCTTAGGCTTGTGAAATAAATAATTCCACTAATTAGGATTATGAATATTAAATTACCTAATCTTTCTAAAAATGAATAATCTACCCACTCCTCGAAAGTCCCCCGGAGGAAAAATAAACTAATAACCATTAAACTCAACGAAATAAGTATTTTAAAAAGAAATCTTCCCCAATCATGGTTTAATTTAAAAACTTTCTCCTTCCTTAAATAATAAAACAATAAACCAGCATTAATGCATGCTGCTAAACCAATCGCTAGAGCAAGCCCCGCATGTTTTAAATAGCCTACGAATAATAAATTCATAACCTGAGTACAAAATAAAGTAAAAATTGCAATTTTTACTGGCGTTTTAATATTTTGTTGCGCATAAAAAGCTGGGGCTAAAATTTTAATTAAAATTAAACCTACCAATCCAATACTATAGGCAAGAAGCGCTGTTTGAGTCATCAAAATATCATATTCAGTAAATGCACCATAGAAAAAAAGAGTCGTAATTAAGGGTACTCCAAGCATTGCTAGACCTACCGCTGCAGGTGCAGCTAACAAAATACCTAATTTTAGTGCCCAATTAATTAATTCAGAATACTCAGATTTATTTTTATTCGATAAACTTTTAGATAAGCTTGGCAAAAGCATGGTACTTAAGGCTACACCTAAAATTCCTGCAGGAAACTCAAGTAATCTATCTGCATAATAAAGCCAAGAAATGCTTCCCACAGATAAAAATGAAGCAAAGATTGTATTGATAAGAAGTGAAATCTGAGCAACAGAAACACCCAATATAGACGGGCCCATTAATTTTAATACCCTCCAAACACCTGCATCTTTAAAATTAAAATCTAGTTTTGGTATACAGCCTATCTGTTTTAAAAATGGAATTTGAAAGATTAATTGAAAAATACCACCAAAGAAAACTGACCAAGCGAGAACATAAGCTGGCTCACTAAAAAATTCAGCGAAATATAATGCACCAATAATAAAAGAGATATTTAACCAAACAGGGGTGAAAGCCGGAACGATAAACTTACCAAATGTATTTAGGATACCTCCTGCCATAGAAACAAGAGAAATAAAAAATATATAAGGAAATGTAATTTTTAGTAAATCTACAGTTAAATTGTATTTTTCAGGATTGGATACAAACCCAGGTGCTGTTATATAAATTATCCATGGTGCCCCAAAGATTCCTAAGATTGTAATCAAAACAAGGAACAGGCCCAATAGGGTAGAAATTTTATTTACGAAGGCTCTTACCTCGAGTGATGAGTTTTGTGTCTTATACTCGGTTAATATGGGAACGAAGGCTTGGGTAAACGCGCCTTCAGCAGATATTCTTCTTAATAAATTTGGAATTTTAAATGCAACAAAGAATGCATCACTAGCAAGCCCAGCTCCAAAAATTCTTGCAATAACTGTATCCCTAATAAACCCAAGGATTCTTGATATTGTTGTCATTCCCCCAATACCAAAGAATGTTTTAAATAAGTTCATAGGCAACTATTTTTTATTTAGATTCTGATGATTTTATCACGGTAACAGAACCAATTTTATTATGTTCAATCAATTATTTAGCCAATTTTATGAAATTCATTCAAATAAACTTGTATCAAGCTAATAAAATAGATAGAATACACAACTTAAAATTTGTTGTAAGGAAATAGTTCATGGCCAACACGGCACAAACAAGAAAGAGAGCAAGGCAAACAGTCAAACAAAGAGCTCATAACATCGGGCTTCGCTCAACACTTAGAACGGCTATTAAGAAAATTAAATTAGCCATTGCTGGTGGTGATAGCAAGGTCGCAAAAAAAGCTTTTGATGAAAATATTTCAGTTATAGATAGAATTGCTGATAAAAAAATTATTCATAAAAATAAGGCTGCTCGACATAAATCTAGACTTAACTCTGCAATCAAATCTATGTAATTACTTGATTATTTTATTACTATCGCCATAGTTTAGATCTAATTTCTTCTGCTTTTATAATTAAATTCTCAATGTCATCCCCAACGAGCGTTATATGACCCATTTTACGACCTATTCTTGGGGAATCTTTTCCATATAAATGTATGTTTATATCATTACCTTCCACTTCCTCAAATTTAGGTTTTTTAATTTCTCCATTCTGTAACCATAAATCGCCTAATAAATTTAACATCACAGCATTTTTTTCTAATCTAATATCCTCAAGATCTCTCCCTACAAGCGCAAGCACCTGCTGGTCAAATTGACTTACATTACAAGCATCCAAAGAAAAGTGCCCCGAATTATGGGGTCTAGGTGCAATCTCATTTACATAAATCTTATTTTCAGATATAAAAAATTCTACCGCAATCGTTCCTACATAATTAAGATTATTAGCTATATCCAAGGCATAAGCTGTAGCTTCTTTTTTAAAATCCTCACTAACTCTTGCTGGGATGATAGATAAATCAAGTATACCTGCCTTATGCTGATTTTCTATTACAGGAAATATTTTTGTTACCCCATTTAGCGATCTAGACAAGACTACAGAAATCTCTTTATCTAAATCTAATTTCTTCTCTAAAACAAATTCTTTTTCTTTTGAATTGTCAAAAATAGATTTAACTTCATTTATGCTATTTACATGAGTTTGGCCTTTCCCATCATATCCAAATTGAGATTGTTTAAGAATTGCTGGAAAAATTTGTGTATCTTTAAACTCAAGAAAAAACTGATTTGACTTTAAAGGTTCATACGAGCCGATTGGAATCCCAAGTTCTTTAATGTATTTTTTCTCTTCAACTCTTCTTTGGACGATTGAAATTGCATTTGAATTTGGGTGGGTTCTTACTTTCTGCTCAAGATACTTAATGGTTTCTGAAGGAATATTTTCAAATTCAGTTGATATTGCCATACATTCTTTGCTCATCAAATCCAGTGCAGCTTGATCAGAAAATGAACTACAAATATGCTTATTTGCAACTTTTCCAGCAGGACTCTTTTGATCAGGGTCAAGAACGGTAACTTGATATCCCAAGTTTTGGGCAGCAATAACAAAAAATTTTCCTAGTTGACCGCCCCCCAACATACCCAACATAGAAGTTGGTTTTATAACTTTATCCATACTTATTAGCTTTCTAATTTCATATTTAAAACTTTTTGCTCTTGATTTTTTGAAAACTCCTCAAGCCTATCTTTAAGGTCTTTATTTTGCTCTGAAAGAAGCCTCACTACAAAAAGTGCAGCATTATAGGCTCCTGCTTCGCCAATTGCAAAAGTTGCAACAGGGATCCCTTTTGGCATTTGTACGATAGAAAGCAATGAGTCTTTGCCTTCTAAATAAGTTGTTTTAATGGGCACCCCCAATACAGGAAGGTTTGTTTTAGAGGCAATCATACCAGGAAGATGAGCAGCGCCTCCGGCGCCCGCAATAATTACTTTAAACCCATTCGATTCTGCATCGCTTGCAAATGAATACATAAGGTCAGGCGTTCTATGAGCAGAAACAACCTCGGCTTTATAATTAATTCCGAAATCATCTAAAATTGTTGCCGCATGCTTCATTGTTGGCCAATCACTGTCTGAACCCATCACAATCGCAACAACCACTTTTTCTTTATTCATTTCTCCCCCTTAAGATTTTAAAGAATTACAAGATTATCTCTATGAATAATATTAACCTCATTTACAAAGCCTAAAACAGATTTAATTTCGTTACTTGATATTCCACAAATCTTTTTTGATTCATCTGAGCTATAATTTACAAGACCTTTAGCTATATCTTTACCCATATGATCTATACAAATAACAACTTCACCTCGCTCGAACTTACCTTCAACCTTTAAAACACCAACAGGGAGAAGACTTTTACCCTTGTCCAATAAAGCTAAAGACGCTCCCTCATCTAAAATTAATTTTCCACAACTTCTAAGGTTATCAGCAAGCCACTTTTTTTTTGCTAATTTTTTTTCAAGCCTTGATTCTAAAAAAGTACCCACCGGCTTATCATTAAATAGCTTAAATAATGTTTCATGCGTTTTTCCATTTGCAATAATGGTATGCGTTCCGCTTAAAGACGCTCTTCGAGCAGCTTCAATTTTTGTAGCCATACCTCCTGTTCCATAAGCTGAAGATGTTTTTTTTGCTATTAAATCAAGTTGTTTATCATCAGTAAAAGCTTTTTCTAAAAGAGAGGCATTTTTATTGATAGTAGGATCATCAGAGAATAAACCTTCTTGGTCAGTTAATAAAACTAGATAATCTGCTTCGATGAGGTTGGCCACCATTGCTGCAAGGTTATCATTATCACCAAATTGTATTTCCTCAGTTGAAACAGTATCATTTTCATTAATGATCGGAACTACCCCTCTTCCAATTAAGTTATTTATTGTTGATCGCGCATTTAAATATCTTTTTCTATCACTCAAGTCTTCATGAGTTAATAAAACTTGAGCAGCAATTTTTTTGTTTTGCATAAATGCATCTTTATAGGCTTGGGCTAAATCCATTTGACCTACAGCTGCAGCAGCCTGAAGATCACTTAAGGTACTAGGCTTTACTTCTACTTTGAGTTTTTTAAGGCCAGCAAAAACTGCGCCACTTGAAACAATAACCACCCCAATCCCACTATCAAGCCAACCAGATACCTCTGAAGATAATTTAGTTAAAAACTCTTCATCAAACCCCAAATTATTAGTTATGGTGCTTGTACCGATTTTTATAACAATTTTTTTTGATTCAGAAAATTTAAATTTTTTCATATTTTATATAGTTTCAATATAATCCATAATTTTTCTAGTCAAATCTTTACAACCTTCACCATTAATAGCTGATATCGAAAATATTGGTGATTTCCAATTTAACTCGTTAATAATTTTATCTTTTATCTGATCAATGTCGCCTACTAAATCAATTTTATTTAAAATCAACCATCTTGGTTTTTTGTATAATTCTTCGTCATATTTTTTTAATTCAAGAATAATCTTTTTAATTTCTTCTATGGTATCTATTCTTTCATCATATGGCGCTACGTCAACTAAATGCAATAATATTTTTGTTCGGGATAGGTGCCTTAAAAATTGATGTCCTAAGCCATGTCCATCAGAGGCCCCCTCAATCAAACCAGGAATGTCTGCCATTACAAAACTTTTTTGATCATAAACTTTCACTACACCTAGATTTGGTTGTAATGTAGTAAATGGATAATCTGCAATTTTTGGTTTTGCAGCTGAAACTTGACGAATTAAAGACGATTTTCCAGCATTGGGCATTCCTAATAAACCTACATCTGCCAATACCTTTAGCTCTAAATATAGCTCAAATTCCTGCCCTGGCTCTCCTTCTGTAAATTGTCTTGGTGCTCTGTTTGTGCTGGATTTAAAGTGAACATTACCTAAGCCACCCTTTCCTCCTTTTGCCAAAAGTTTCCTGATTCCATGCTGATTGAAATCAGCAAATATTTGTCCTGATTGTTTTTCAGTAATAAGTGTCCCTACTGGCACTTTTAGTGTTAGATCTGAGCCTCCTGCTCCATAACACTCTGAGCTTTTACCATTTTCACCTCTTTGGGCTCTATAATTTTTTACATACCTAAAATCTATTAGAGTATTTACATTTTCATCTGCTTCAAAAAATATATTTCCGCCTCTTCCCCCATCCCCTCCGTTGGGACCCCCCATAGGCTCATATTTTTCCCGTCTAAAGGTAGCAATACCATTTCCACCGTCACCGGCATAAATATTTATAGTTGCTTCATCAATAAACTTCATCAGATACCACCAAATAAAAAAGCCCTATCATCTGACAGGGCTTTAATTAGAATTATTTTTTCCTTATGAAGGCGAAACGTTAACTAGCCTTCTTTTTAAAGCACCTTTGGTTGTGAAGCTAACCTTACCAGCCACCTTAGCAAATAATGTATGGTCTTTTCCTAGCCCAACATTTTCACCTGGGTGCATTTTAGTTCCACGTTGTCTAAGTATTATTCCACCAGCTTTGACGTGTTGGTCTCCAAATATTTTTAAACCTAATCTTTTAGATTCTGAATCTCTACCGTTTCTAGAGCTACCGCCTGCTTTTTTATGTGCCATTAAAAACCCTTATTTAACAATTATTTTATCAATTTTAATTTCTGTAAAACTCTGTCTATGTCCTTGCGATTTTTTATAATGTTTTCTTCTATTCATCTTGAATATTTTAACTTTTTCACCCCTGCCATGAGAAACGACCGTTGTATTTACAACTGCGCCTTTAACTAATGGGGTTCCAATGGTTACTTTTTCACCGTCAATGACTGAAAGAACATTATCTATATTATAAGCTTTACCAACTTCAGCACTCAATTTTTCAACCTTTAGGAGTTGACCTTCTGAGACTTTAAACTGTTTACCGCCTGTCTTGATTAATGCATACATCAGTGCAACCTTTATAACTTAAATAGACTCGCGATTATACTGAAAAAAAATTAATATATCAATTACTAGTAGGCTTGATTTTAATAAAATTACCTTTTACCAACTTTTGATTTATCGGCTGATTGATTCTTCGTATGTTAAAATTTTCCATTTCAAGTTAGATGATAAAATCAGAGTGAAGCTCAAAGAAATCACAAAACCTATTCATGACCACCTTAATTGCGTTGATAAAGTAATTAAAAGCCACCTAAGCTCTGATATTCCTGTTATAAATCAAATTTCAACGTATATATTGAATAGTGGTGGGAAAAAAATGCGCCCAATTTTCCACTTACTCTTAGCCGGTCTAGATGGAAAAATAACTAAGTCAAATCATGATGTTGCTGCAATCATAGAATTTATTCATACAGCAACTCTGCTTCACGATGATGTTGTTGATCAATCTACAAAAAGACGTAATATTCAAACGGCTAATGCAGTTTTTGGAAATTCAGCAAGTATTCTTGTTGGCGATTTTCTATATTCACGTTCTTTTCAAATGATGGTCAAAATAGATGACATGAGCGTTATGAAAGTCCTAGCTGATGCCACAAATAAAATTTCTGAAGGGGAAGTGCTCCAACTGATTAATAGTCATAATCCTCAAATTAATGAAACGCAATATTTTGAAGTAATTGATTTTAAGACTGCAAAATTATTTGAAGCTTGTGGAAAAATTGCAGCAATTTTAAATAAAAAGAATAGTAATCAAATTGAGCTTTACTCTCAAATAGGCAAACATTTTGGAATAATTTTTCAATTGGCAGATGATATTCTAGATTATTCTGGTAATTCAAATGAGATTGGGAAGAATATTGGTGATGACCTTAGAGAGGGAAAGGTAACGCTTCCTTTAATCTTGACGATAAAGATGTCTAACAGTAAAGATAGGGAAATTTTAAATACCGCTATTAAAACAGGTGATATCAACTATCTACCCAGCATAGTGTCTCTCATCCAAAAAAATGGTGCAATTGATGAAATAAAAGAAATTGCAAACGAACACCTTGATAAAATTGAGGCACTTCTTGATGGAGATCACGACAAGGTCTTTCAAGAAAGTTTATTCAACCTCGCTAAATTCTCATTATTTAGATCAATTTAAATGGTCAAATTAGTGAAGAGAAATTTTTTCACCGTCATCGATATTAAAGTAACTTAATTTAGCTACAGAGCTTCTTTTTTTAATTAAATCACCCTCAAATACTGATTTTTCGTCAATGAAAACAATTGCATGGCCAGAATGATATAAAGTTACTTCTGCATTTTGACTTTTAAATTTTAAATGATATGAAACATAATGTTCGTTTTCGGATTCAGACCATATTTCCCAACCTTTGCCTCCAGTTAGTTGCTCAAGCCACTTTCCTAAATCAAGCTCTACTTTACAAACAACTGCGTCTGAGAAAATCAAATCATTTTTTTTAAGTTTATTGTTTTTTTCGTTATTATTCATATCTATTTATACAATCTATCATATAATCAATAGCATTAATATGGTGATAGTTTTATAAATTTAAAGGTCTACTATGTATATTATTGGATTAACTGGTGGTATTGGTTCCGGTAAGAGTACAGCTGCAAATATACTCAAAGACATGGGTTTTAAAATTATAGACCTTGATCAAATTACGCATAAAGTTTTAAAGTCTGGAGAATCTGGGCATAAAAAAATTTCAGAAAATTTTGGTAGAAAATATTTTGATAATGAAGGTAATATTCTTAGAGATAAATTGAAGGAAGATATATTTTCATCAAATGATTTAAAAAAAAGAATTGAATTAATCTTGCATCCTATAATTTTTGATGAATGTGAATCTGAATTAAATAACTTAACAGAAGAAAAATATGTGGTAATAGTAATTCCTTTACTTTTTGAGACAAAAAATTATTTGAAACTAATTTCACAATCATTATTAATCGATTGTGATGAAAAATTACAATTAAAAAGAGTAATTGAGAGAGATGATATTTCTGAAGCTTTTGCAAGAAGGATTGTTACAAATCAAATGAGCAGGAAAGATAAGATAAAATTAGCAGATAAGGTTATATTAAATAATAGTAATTTTGATAATTTAAGAGATCAGTTAGAAAATTATTATAAAGTTTTACTTAAGGAAAAAAATAGTGCATAAATTTGAATTACCACTTAATGAAAGAATTCGTAGGTTAATTTCATTAGAAAATGTTTTTACAAGGCTAAATAACCAAATTAACAATATGAATGCTTTTTCTGAATTTTCTTGTTTTCAATCGTATTTCCATATGCATGCAGTAGCTTCAAGAGCGGACATAAAAATAGAAATTGTTCAGGAACTTGACAAATTGATCACCAAGAAAAAGCTACTTAGTAAAACCAAAAAAAATTTAGAGCAAATTAAAAAGTTAGTTACTGCAAAAAAAGACCTAGACAAGCTTAACGTCACACAAGGAAATTTTTTTGGCAATGATAAGTTTTTACAAGAAATCAAAACCGCATCCATAAGTCCATCAGGCATTGTATCGAGTGATCTCCCCCGACTTCAACTTTGGATTCAATCAAATAGTCCAAAAACAAAACAAAACTATTTTATAAAGAAGATAGAACCCTATATACCTATCTTTAATAGCCTCAGAACTTACCTAGAAATTATAAGAGATACGATAAAATTTGAGAGTTTAAGTAGCTTGGAAAATGGGTTGGTAAGTTACCAATTAGATCCCGCTGCTAAACATGATCTAATTCAAATACAAACACCACAAAAATTGAATTTATTCCCTAATCTCACATCAAATAAGTACACAATAAATATACAATTTAATTCAACTAATAAAGCTATAAAATTAAAAAAACCAATTAAATTTAAAATAGGCGTAAGTCATCAATAATTAACAAGTGAAAAATTGTCCTACATGTTCAAAGTTATTTGATCCTGAACAAAATGCCTCATACAAACCTTTTTGTTCGGAGAGATGCAAACTAATTGATCTTGGTGCCTGGGCATCAGAAAAATTCATCATTAAAGGAAAAAAAAATGTTACATCATCTGAGAACGAAACTTAGTTTATTATTAATTTTAATACCATCAATTGTATTTTCAGCCGATAATATTTCTATTTCAAACGCATTTATTAAAAAACCAAGGCCAGGTGTAGATGTTACAGCTGGGTTTGCCACAATTAATTCTAGTATCGAGCTTAAAGTGATGAAAGTTTCTAATAAGAATTTTAAAAATATTGAGTTACATTCTATGAAGATGAATTATGGGGTCATGGAAATGCGAAAATTAACTGAGCCCAAACTAGGCCCTAATTCCCCATTAGTGCTGACGCCAGGCAGCGATCATTTAATGATATTTGGTATAAACAAAGAGTTAAAATCTGGAGAAAAAGTAGACTTAACTTTTCTATTTAATGATAATAAAGGCAAAGACATAACAAAAGTCTTTAAATTTACTATTAAATAACATGCATTAGAAATTCCAAAAATCTCTTTGAGAAGCTATACCAATTGCACCATTTTCAAAAGATAATGCGATATCATTTTTTTTCATACCGCCTATGGCATAAACTGGTAAATTAGATTTTTCGGCTAAATTTTTAAATTTATTCCAACCCATAAATTCACCATTTGGATGAGACAGAGTTTTTTTTACTGGACCTAAAACCACGTAATCAGCATTTTTTTCTTCGGCTACTTCTAAATCTTTTTTTGAGTGACATGAAACACCTACTAATAAGTCGTTGGGAAAATTTTCTAACTCATATAACTGTATAGAGTTTAAATGTACGCCGTCAAGTTCATATTTATAGGCTAAATCAATACTTCCATTTATTATGATTTTTACATTTGTTCTTTTAAGTAGCCTTTTTATCTGCTTGATAAAAGTAATTAAATCCTTTTCTGAAAGAGCTTTCTCTCTTATTTGTAAAAACTTTAAATCTTGGTCAATTTTATTTTTAAGAATTTGAAAAAAATTTTCACTTTGCATTTCTTGAAGGTTGGTAATTGCATAAATATCTCCAAGATCATTTTTTAATGCCTTATGAATTATTTGGTTTGGTGGAAGAATTTTTTTTGAGTTAAAGGATTTAAGATTCACCCATTTTAATTCTTGCCCCTCTTTTCCTCCTATTTTTCCAGACCAAGATAAAACTAAGAAAAAGAACAAAGTAGTAATTTTATTATTTTCAATAACGCGTCTTGTTGTCCATTGCTTATATTTTTTAACAACAATACCTAATTCTTCAAAAATTTCTCTTTTAAGTGCTTCTGCAGGTTTCTCATTTTTTTCTAGCTTACCCCCCGGAAACTCCCACCAGCCAGGCCAACTTTGAGAATTTAGCCTTTTGCCTAATAAGTATTTAGCATCAGAATCCTTAAGTATTCCAACAGCGACTTGAATATTAGTGATGTTATGTTCTGTATTCAGAATTAATTTCGATGTACTTATGAGATAGGTCAGTGGTCCATATTGTTGCTTCTGTATGACCTCTACCAAGACTTATAGAAAGCTTTATCTCATCTTTTTTCATTTCTGATGCAATTTTTCTTTCATCATACGAAGTTGAAATAGCACCTGCATTAGCAAATAAAATTTCATTAATATATACATTTATTTTATTCAAATTAAGATCTTTAACTTTACTATTTCCTATAGCAGATAATACTCTTCCTAAGTTTGCATCTGAGGCAAAAAATGCTGTCTTAACTAATGGTGAATTAGCGATGGACATACCGATCATTTTTGCCTCTTTTTGATTTAAAGCTTCATTGACATGAATTGTCATAAATTTTGTTGCTCCCTCACCATCTCTAACAATTGATTTAGCAAGCAGAGTAGCGACATCAGAAATAGCTGATTTAACTTTTGTATAATCATCACTATTTTTTTTCAAGCTAAGGTTTCTACTAGTAGGTATGCCCATCAATATAAACGAGTCATTTGTAGATGTATCTCCATCAACTGATATGCAATTAAAAGTACTTTCACATACCTCTTTTATTAATTCGTTTAGCATTATTTTTGTAATGGAAATATCTACCGCAATAAAAGCTAACATAGTTGCCATGTTGGGATAAATCATGCCAGACCCCTTGCATATCCCTGTTATTGTCACACTTTGATCCTTAAGTTTAATTTTCTTTGAATAAATTTTTGGGACAGTATCTGTTGTCATAATCGACTCAGCGGCCTCTAGCCAATTATTTTCAGAAAAATTAGTTAACGCCTCAGGTATTGCCTTGTTAATTTTTTCTACAGGTAATTTTGACATAATCAGACCTGTTGAAAAGGGAAGAATTTGTTTTTGCTCGACACCCAGATGTTTTGCTAAAGATTTACAAACAGAATTTGTATCATCAATGCCTTGTTTACCCATTCCGGCATTTGCACAACCACTGTTTACAATAAGCGCTCTAATTTCATTTCCTTTCTTTAAGTGCTCTTTAGCAACGATAACTGGCGCTGCACAAAATTGATTCTGCGTAAACACGCCGGCCACTGAACTATTTTCTGGGATTGATATGACTAATAAATCAGATGAATTCATACTTTTAATACCAGCATTAGCGACGCCCAACTTTAAGCCCTTAATGACATTAATATTTTCTTTAGTATTTTTTTTCAAATTTATAGCCATTATTTTTTTCTCCATACCGTTCCTGCTGGGGTATCCTCGATCAAAATATTATTCTCTAACAAGTAATCTCTCAACTTATCTGCCGTAGCATAATCTTTTGACGCCTTGGCTTCATTTCTCTGTTTTATGAGAATTTCTACATCAATACTTGCATTTGCATCTTCCTTTAAAAAAGTCTCCGCATCATGGCTTAAAACTCCCAAAATATTTCCTAACTTAACTAATAAATTTGCATCTTCAACAATTTTGTCTTTATTGATTTTCAAGGCTAACTCGAATAGCAAGGCTATTGCCTCTGGCGTATTAAAGTCATCATCAAGGGCTTTTTTAAATTGATTGGGAAACTTTTGATCCCAATTTATATTAAATGCTAAATCTATTTTAAAATTTCTAATACTTAAATAAAGTTTTGTTAATGCTTGCTTTGACTCTTCTAAATTTTTATTTGAAAAGTTTAACGGACTTCTATAGTGAGCTTTTAAAATAAAAAATCTAATAACTTCTGGTTGGTACTTTTGAAGAACACTTCTGATTGTGAAAAAATTACCCAAAGACTTTGACATTTTTTCATCATCAATTTTAACAAATCCATTATGAATCCAATAATTAGCCATTTGGCAATTATTGACAGCCTCGGACTGTGCAATTTCATTTTCATGATGTGGAAATTGAAGGTCTTGACCACCCCCATGAATATCAAAATTTTTCCCCAAGAGATTATTACTCATTGTTGAGCATTCAATGTGCCAGCCAGGTCTACCATTACCCCAAGGTGATTTCCAATAAGGCTCATTGGGTTTCGCAGACTTCCATAAAACAAAATCATTATTATCTTGTTTAAATTTATCAACCTCCACTCTTGAACCTGCAATAAGATCCTTTAATGACTTCCCAGATAATTTTCCATAGTCATTAAATTTAGAAACTGCATAAAAAACATCATTATTATCAGCTTTATATGCATAGCCCTTTGCAATTAAGTCCTCAATCATTTTTATCATCTCATCGATGTGCTCTGTAGCCCTCGGTTCTAATGAAGGACTTATGACTCCAAGTTGAGCGGCATCATAATTCATCTCTTTAATGAAGTTTTCAGTTATAACTGAATAATCAACATTCTCATCAATCGCTTTTTTGATAATTTTATCGTCAATATCTGTAATATTTCTTACATATTGCACCTTATAGCCACTTTCCCTTAGCCATCTTGTGATCATATCAAAAACAATCAAGACACGTGCGTGTCCTATGTGACAAAAGTCATAAACCGTCATTCCACAGACATACATCTTGACTTTATTAGGCTCAATAGATTTAAAAATTTCTTTTTTATTTTTTAAGGTGTTATAAACTGAAAGCATAATAAATTTTGTTAAAGAAATTCTCCTCTTATTGGTAAACGAAACTTATTTATGATAGATTTCGAATTGTAATTCAAAAATTATAACATGCAGATTTGTGCTAACTACTCAACCTAAACTACTATTGGAGTGAAATTTTGAAACATATTTTTAAGCTTTATTTTATATTTTTATTATCTTTTACAAGTCTGAATATTTATGCAGAAGAAAATATCAAATTTGTTATAGATACTTCTAAAGGTAATATCGTTATTGAAACATACCCAAAGAAAGCCCCTATTACTGTGAAGAATTTTGAAAGCTATGTTAATAAAGGGTTTTATAACAATACTATTTTCCATCGAGTCATAGATGGCTTCATGATTCAAGGTGGTGGATTTACTAAAGATATGGCACAAAAACAAACAGATGCACCTATTCAAAATGAAGCTAGCAATGGCCTTAAAAACGAAAAATACACTATAGCTATGGCTCGAACCTCTATTCCTGACTCTGCAACTTCTCAATTCTTTATTAATGTAAATAACAATAATTTCTTAGATTATCCAGGACAAGATGGCGCAGGTTATTGTGTATTTGGAAAAGTCATTGAAGGTCAAGATGTTGTTGATAAGATAGCTAAATTAAAGACTCGAGTTAAAAATGGAATGGGTGATGTACCCATCAAAACTGTTAAGATTAATTCAATAAAGGTTAAATAATTTATGAGTACTGTTACATTAAAAACAAATCATGGTTCGATTCAAATAGAGCTTAATGAAGAGGCTGCTCCCATCACTGTTAAGAACTTTGAAAATTACGTAAAAAAAGATTTTTTCAATGAAACTATTTTCCATCGAGTCATAGATGGCTTCATGATTCAAGGTGGTGGATTTACTAAAGATATGGCACAAAAACAAACAGATGCACCTATTCAAAATGAAGCTAGCAATGGCCTTAAAAACGAAAAATACACTATAGCTATGGCTCGAACCTCTATTCCTGACTCTGCAACTTCTCAATTCTTTATTAATGTAAATAACAATAATTTCTTAGATTATCCAGGACAAGATGGCGCAGGTTATTGTGTATTTGGAAAAGTCATTGAAGGTCAAGATGTTGTTGATAAGATAGCTAAAGTAACGACAGGTTCATCAGGTATGCATCAAGATGTTCCTAATGAGCCTGTTATTATTGAGGAAGCATCGGTCTGATACATATAAAAGATAGTGCTATATTTTTATCAGACATTCATCTTAGTGACAGGTCGGAAAAAGAAATAGCATATTTTTTATCTTTTCTTGATAAACACGCAAAAAAAATTCCAAATATTTTTATACTGGGTGATTTATTTGATTGGTGGCCGGGTGACGATACAGACCAATTTAAAGATGTGATTGATGGATTAAAAAAAGTCTCAAAAAAATCAAAATTATTCTTTATTTGTGGGAATAGAGATTACCTAATCGATAAGCAATTTTCAAAAAAAACAAATGTTACTCTTCTTCCTGATCATGAATTGATCAAACTTGGAAAAGAATTCGCAATTATTCTTCATGGTGATACTTTATGTACCGATGATAAAAAATATCAGAGATTTAGAAAATTCTCAAGATGCTGGATAAGTAAGAAAGCTTATTTATTATTCCCAAAAATTTTAAAAGATTATATTTTTAAGTACGTCAGGAAAAAAAGTGAGTATGACAAAAATTTCAAGGTGGAATCTATTATGGACGTGAATGAAAATTCTGTACAAAAATTATTTAATGAATTTAAACATCCTCCCATCATGATTCACGGACACACACATAGACCAAAAATTCATCATTATAAGTTTAATGGAATAAATTCAAAGAGGTGGGTTTTGAGTGACTGGTATAAATCTGGCAGTTTTTTACTTTGGAAAAATGGAAAGTTAAAAAATATAAAAATTTAATTTTTTTTAAATTCACTTGTTCTATTTAATTTAGCTGCTTGATTTAAGATTCCATTTATATATTTATATCCATCTGCCCCACCAAATGTTTTTGCAATTTCAACTGCTTCATTTATTACAACTTTGTAAGGTACAGAGACTGAATATTTGAGTTCATACAATGAAAAATACATTATTGATAACTCAATTGGACTCAATTCATCATAACTTCTATCAATATAAGATTCTATTTCTTTCTTTAATGATTTAAGGTTCTTAAAAACACCTGATAAAATTTCTTCATACAAATTTTGATCAGCTCTAATAAAATCTGGGTCCTCTTGAATATCTTTTTTTATTTGTATGATATCAATTTGATTTACAAGGCCACGATAAATGCTTTTCATAACAAGCTCACGTGACTTACGTCTATTATTTATCTTTTTTTTCCTTGAATTTACTTTAGACTCTAAAATCATATATTTTTGATTAACAGAGCCATTTCGATAGCACCATTTGCAGCTTCCTGACCTTTAATTTTGGTTCTTGCAAAAGCTTCATCAGCAGAGTTTGTTGTGATAATTGCATTAATAACTGGAATATTATGTTTTAACTGGACATGCATCAAGCCATTTGCAGATTGATCAGATACAACCTCAAAATGGTATGTTTCGCCTCGAATGACTGCTCCAACACCAATTAACACGTCATACTTTTTTGATGCAGCAATAGCATTTATCAAAGAAGGAATTTCAAGTGCACCTGGGACTTCTTTTTGAAGAATATGGTCTTTGTTGATGCCTTTAAATATCAATTGTTCGATGCATGAACTTAAAATTTCTTTTACAACAGGTGTATTGAAACGTGAAAAAACAACACCGACTTTAAGGCTTTTTATATCTTGCTGACTCAATTTGAAATCCTTATTTTAAAGAAAGATGATTATACCCTTTTGCAAGGCATTAAGAATTCCCAAGCTAATTGGAACTCCAACTACAATCCAAGCTAGCGGAAGAACAACCTTTTGTAAGGAAGTGTTTGTAACTGATGCTTCAATCTTTGAGTTACTTTGATTTCCTTTGAGTGCGCCTTGCTCTGCCTTTAATTCATCAGGGGTCATGCCAAATTTCTTATTTACTGGCTTAACCAGCAAATTTAAAATAAAGCCACCTACTAAAAGTAATGCTAAAATCTTAAAGCTTGAGTTATACGCTTGGTCAGTTGGTATGCCCATACTTAATTGATATTCTCTTAAATAAGATATAAGCATTGGCCCCACAATTCCTGCCAACGACCATGCCGTTAATAATCTTCCATGAATAGCTCCAACATGTTGTGTTCCAAAAATATCTGCTAAATATGCAGGTATCGTAGCAAACCCACCCCCATACATTGTAAGGATGACTAATGTAATAAGAACAAAGGTCGCTATATATTGATTAATTCCAGCCCAAGGAGCCGCCAAATAAAGTGCAGTTCCTAAACTAAAAAATATTGCATAAGTTAACTTTCTACCTAAAAAATCAGATGATGATGCCCAGAAAATTCTGCCTATAATATTTGCTAATGAAAGTAATGCTCCAAAACCAGTCGCTATGGCTCCGATTATAAGTGGATCAAAACTACTTGCTGCAATTTCTTGGAACATTGGTTTTGCCACAGATAGAACTCCTATGCCAGCAGAAACATTAAGACAAAGAACTCCCCACAACAACCAAAATTGTGGAGTTTTATGCGCATTACTGACATGAACATGACTGGTAGAGATCATGTGATTTGTTTTTTTTGCTATTGGATTCCATCCCTCAGGTTTCCAACCTTCTGCAGGGACACGGTAACCAAACGCCCCAATAGTCATTGCAATTAGATATATCAGGCCCATAATGAAAAAAGTTTGCCCCACCCCATAGTTGCTGATCAGTAGATCTCCCAAAGGCATACCAATCATTGCACCCCCTCCAAAGCCCATAATTGCCATCCCAGTAGCCAAACCTCTTCTGTCAGGAAACCATTTTATTAAAGTTGAGACAGGCGATATATACCCGAGACCTAATCCAATGCCCCCTATCACTCCAGCACCTAACCAAATTAACCACAATTGGTGAAGAGATACTCCCAAGGAGGTAATCATCAAACCGCCGCCCCAAAAAACTGCCGCGGCAACTCCTGCCTTTCTTGGTCCAGCTTTTTCAAGCCAGTGCCCAAATAGTGCGGCTGCAAGACCCAAGAAAACTATAGCTATGGCAAATGTCCAGACAACATCACTCCTTAACCAGTCACAAGAGGTAGTAAATATGCGCTCTATAAAACTGACATCAGCTCCACATTCAGCTCCTACTAATTTCGTAAGTTCTGGCCAAAAAATACTAAACCCATAAATCATTCCAATTGATAAGTGGATCATCAATGCTGCAGGTGGAACCATCCATCTATTAAAAGCTTTATCTGCAACAATTTTATTTTTTGCTAGGGAGTCAAACATGAAATTTCCTCAAATTGATAATTAAAATAATATTACATGAAAATATTTAATCTGGAAGGTAAATAATATGTCATAAAATTGACATATTAGTGTCATAATATGTACCTATGCCAGCTAATATTCTAATCGTTGAAGATGAAGATGCTATTTTAGAACTGATTGCTCTTAACCTACATCAATCTGGATTTAACCCACTAAGAGCAGTAAGTGCAGAAATTGCTGATAACTTAGTCAAGAATACATTGCCCGATCTAATAGTGCTAGATTGGATGCTACCCGGTATGAATGGTATTAATTTTGCCAAAAGATTACGTGCTAATTCTGATACAAGAAAAATTCCAATTATAATGCTGACAGCAAAAAGTGAGGAAGATAACAAGATATTAGGTTTAAATTCTGGTATTGATGATTATCTTACAAAACCATTCAGCCCTAAGGAGCTTATAGCAAGAATTAATGCTTTGCTCCGAAGAAGTTCTCCTGAATTAACAGACGAACCGATCAAAATATTAGATCTTTTTTTAGACCCCCTTCAACACCAATTAACAATCAAAGAAAATTTGATAAAAATTGGTCCGACAGAATTTAAAATTCTTCATCTATTTTTAAAAAATTTAAATAAAGTTTTCAGCAGAAACCAAATTATGGATAAGATATGGGGGAATAAATCTGAAATTGATGATAGAACTGTTGATGTGCATATTAAAAGATTAAGAGCGTGTCTTGCCCCAAACGGTTACGATAAAATTATTAGGACAATTCGCGGCGAGGGATACAGCGTTTCAGAAAAACATCTCATATAAAATTAAAAAGTTATAATGAAATCAATCAAAAAAATAAGAGATCATTTCCTTGCAAGACATTAAATTCCGAACTCTGATAATCTTTGCTTTAATTTTATTTTTGAGCTTCATTGTCTCAAAAATATTTACCGCCAGTACAGCAATTATTTTTTTAATTTTTGCTTTGACTATTTATCTTATTTCTCATATTTTTTGGATAAATGAATTATCTAAATGGCTTGATAAACCAAAATCAACAGAAATTCCTGATGGGAAAGGTATATGGCAAGATATATTTTCAAAAATATATAAAAACTATAGATTTGAATCAAAGTCAAAAAAAGATCTTGCAACTGCGATGGAGCAATTTATTCAAGCAGCCGATGCGCTGTTAGATGGAGTTGTCACTTTAAATGAATCCAATGAAATAATATGGTGTAATAAAAGAGCCCAATTGATGTTTGGTATACACCCGCGCAAAGATATAAATAAACCTATTTTGCATATTTTCAGGAATAGTGAATTTAAAAATTATCTCGAAGAGGAAAATTATGAATTACCTCTTCAAATTGATACTGAAAATTATGTCAACCATATTGAGTTGAAAGTAATTCCCTTTGGGAAGTATCAAAAACTACTCACAGCAAGGGATATATCTGTAATTCTCAAAAATGAATTAGTTAGAAAAGAGTTCGTATCAAATTTTACTCATGAATTAAAAACACCACTTACTGTGATCACTGGGTTTATTGAAACACTTGATCAACCAAAAAATAATTTAAGCTCTGATACAAAAGAAATATTTTCACTCATGAGTGAGCAAGCAAATAGAATGAAAGATTTAATTAATGACTTGTTGTTGCTATCAAATATTGAGGCAAGTCTTAATAAAAACAGGTCAGAAAAAGTTTCTATTTTTAGATTGTCAGAGAATATTAAATCGTCAACAAGTAAACTTAATAAAAAAAATCATAAGATTAAATTTAATATTGATAAGAAATTAAATATTTATGGGTCTAGGAGTGAAATTCAAAGTGCATTTTCAAATCTCGTAAGTAATGCTATTCGATATACGCCTGAAAAAGGAAATATATTTATAACTTGGCATCTAATAAACAATCTACCCATCTTAGAAGTAACCGATAATGGGGTTGGCATACCAAAAAACAAAATCAATAGAATCACAGAGCGTTTTTATAGGATTGATGAAGATAGAAGCCGCTCTTCTGGTGGAACAGGTCTTGGTTTATCGATCGTAAAAAATATTATGCTTCAGCATCAAGGACAATTGGAAATTACTAGTGAGTTAAATCAAGGGAGTACTTTTAAATTGATATTTCCGGAAGTTAGAGTAATAAAATCTTAATGAAACATGTTTGTAAAGTTTTATTTTTTTCATTATTTTTAATTGGATGTAACTCAACTTTAGAAAGAAATGATTCAACACAATACGATAAGGGATCTTTTAATCAGCTCACTAAAACAGATTTTGATAGGATGGCTGATTACGAAATAAAAGAAAATACTGAGAGCTTAAGAATTCTTGCTTTAAAGTTTTATAAAAGAAACCCTGCCGAATTGAGAAAAACAACATCAGACAGCCCAGAAGTTACGGTTAACTGGCTTTTTTCAAGCCAGCACGGATGGAAATTTAAAGAGATCAATAATGCACAGGGTATTGAAGCACTTGACCAGGTTTTTGATGAAAATTTTAAAGGTGACAGGGTGCTTTCACTTATCACTGGTCTATATACCATGCTGATTACTGCTCATGATGAAAAAAAAGAATTTGATATGTTTGATTCACTTGATCCACAGCTTATCTACAATGCTGCTAGAAATGTAGAGGTTATAGTCTGGAGACTTTCAACAAAAAGAAAAGAAAATGGAGAATTATTTCTTGTCACTAATGAAATCAATGGTGATCTTCAAAACTTAACATTTGAACGAGAATTTGGAAAGATTATTGGTAGGACTGATTATTTCGCATATGTATTATCTGAAAAGAAAGAGCGTTATATAACAAGGGCTGTCCAAGGAACAACTTTAAATATTCTATTACCATTTTTATAATAATATTTTTTCGATCCCACCTTTGGTAGCTTTTTCTACATAATCTTCAAGCCAATTAGCACCAAGATTATGTTTAGCTAACTCTACGACAATATAATCAGCCGTTGTATCTGTATCATCGCCATATCTTTGAAGGCCTTGAAGGCATGATGGGCATGAAGTTAATATTTTTACTGGTTTTGCATCAGCAATAGGTGCGCTAGATATTTCTAAAACTCCTTTCTCTATTTCTTCTTGTTTCCTCAATTTAACCTGAGATGCTATATCTGGTCTTGCTGCAGCAAATGTTCCAGACTCACCACAACATTTATCATTTAAAGGTACAGATTGATTCATTAAAGTGCTAGTTACCTCAGTTGGATTATATGTTTTCATTGGGCTATGACAAGGATCATGGTACATATATTGTTGTCCTGTAATTCCATCCAACTTGATATTCTTTTCCATTAGATACTCATGAATATCTAACAAACGGCAACCTGGAAATATTTTTTCAAATTCATATTTTTGTAATTGGTCCATACAGGTTCCACAAGACACAATGACTGTTTTTATATCTAAGTAATTTAAGGTATTTGCAACCCTATGAAATTGAATTTGATTGTCTGAAGTAATCTCCTGCCCTTTTACTTCATCACCTGAAGAAGTTTGGGGGTAGCCACAACAGAGGTATCCGGGTGGTAAAACAGTAATCGCACCAACCTCAAATAACATTGCTTGAGTAGCAAGGCCTACCTGGGAAAATAATCTTTCAGAACCACAACCTGGAAAATAAAAAACGGCATCAGATTCATCGTTCGTTCGACTAATATTTCTTATCACCGGAACTACTTTATCATCTTCAATACCAAGTAACCCCCTAGATGTTTTTGTTGGCATATTTTTTGGCATTGGTCTATTCAGAAAATGAATTGTTTGTGTAATAACATTAGGTTTTTTAACACTAGCTGCAGGAGTTTTCTTTGTAAAATTTGTTAATTTAAGTTTTTTTAAAAACTTATGTCCCCACCTTTGCATTTTGTAACCATAGTCAACCATTACTTTTCTCATTAATTTAATTGTCATCGGATCTTTTAAATTAAGATAAGTAATTGCAACTGAGTTGCCAAGATTAAAATGTTTTTTACCCTGTTCTCTCAAAAAGTTTCTCATCGAAATTGAGACTTCGCCATAATCTATATCTACCGGACATGGAGCTAAGCATTTGTGACATACTGTACAATGATCTGCAACATCATTAAATTCATCAAAATGTTTAATTGAAATTCCTCTTCGCGTCTGCTCTTCATATAAAAAAGCTTCTATTAGTAATGATGTCGCTAAAATCTTATTTCTGGGGCTATAGAGTAAATTTGCTCTAGGCACATGAGTCGCGCAAACAGGCTTACATTTACCACAACGTAAGCAATCACTAATTGAGTCTGCAATGGAGCCAATAGCTGACTGATTCATAATAATTGACTCTTGCTCTAATAACCCAAAACTAGGAGTGTAGGCATTCATAAGCCCTGATCCAGGTAATAATTTACCCTTATTAAAATTCCCATTAGGGTCGACTTTGTTCTTATATTCAGCAAAAGTATTTATGGCTGAGGTTTCTAAAAACTCCATTTTTGTAATGCCTATACCATGTTCTCCTGAGATAACACCGTCTAAACTTTTTGCTAAGTTCATGACGCGAGCTACAATCTTTTGTGCCTCTTGCATCATTTCATAGTTATCTGAATTGACTGGTATATTAGTGTGAATATTACCGTCACCTGCATGCATATGAAGCGCAACAAAGAGTCTTGATTTCAATACATCTTGATGCTTTTTGTAAATCAGTTCGCGGATTTTCTCGTACTCTCTTCCTGTGAAAATATCTTCAAGTGGTTTTTTTAACTCTTGCTTCCAAGAAATTCTTAATTTATGTGACCGAATAAGATTAAGGATTAATTCATCCTTAAACCTCTTAGATAATTCTTGAAAATCGTTTGAAGTTTTTTCAAAGCCATTTAAGTAACTCTGCCATTTATTTTTAGTAAAATTCAGATGTTTTAAAGCTGCGGTCTTCTTTTTTTCAAAGACTTCATCTTCAAAATTGTTTTCAAGATCTTTGGGTAAACTATAATTAAATAAAGCTTCTAAGCCTTCGATTAATTTTAATTTGTTCAGAATGGATTGCTCGATGTTTATTTTTTCTATCTCATTTGCATACTTTCCAAGATTTGGTAAAGGGATAACAACATCTTCATTAATTTTGAATGCATTTGTATGTTTTGCAATTGCCGCCGTTCTAGCACGATCTAACCAAAACTTTTTTCTCGCCTCAGCTGATACTGCTATAAAACCTTCTCCATTTTTTGTATTTGCAATTTGAACAACTTTTGAAGCCACGGCACCAAGTTCATCTTCATCTTCTGAAGCAATATCTGCAATTAAAACCATTTTTGGTCTTTCAGATCTGGTTGCTTTTGTAGAATAATCAACAGCCCTGATATACCTTTCATCTAGATGTTCAAGGCCGGCAAGATAGACGCCCTCGAACTCTTTTAGGTATTCGGTAATTTGAACAATTGAGGGTACTGCATCACTGACGCTTCCAAAAAACTCTAGGCATACTGTTCTTATATGCTGAGGCATTTTATGAAGAATAAATGTTGCTGAGGTTATTAGCCCATCACATCCTTCTTTCTGTACTCCCGGTAAACCACTTAAAAATTTATCTGTGACATCTTTACCAAGCCCTGCCTTCCTGAAGTTTTTTCCTGATATTTCAAGAATTTCGGGTTCTTGCTTTGGGTTAATACCATTTTCATCAAATTTAGTTATCTGAAACTTAACTATCTCTGTATCGTGAACTTTCCCTAGATTATGATCTAATCTAATGATTTCAATCCAATCTCCATTTGGATCAACCATTTTCCATGAGGCTAAATTATCTAGCGCAGTTCCCCAGAGGACAGCTTTTTTTCCTCCAGCATTCATAGCAATATTCCCACCTATACATGAAGCATCTGCAGAGGTAGGGTCAGTTGCAAACTCAAGGCCTGAGTTTGAGGCAGCTTCCATTGCTCTTCTCGTCACAACGCCTGCGCCACAATGAATTGTAGGGACTGTTTTATTTATTCCGGGTAAATTTTTAAATTCAACTTGGCCCACGCTATCTAACTTTTCTGTATTGACAACCACTGAGTTCGAAACCAACGGGATTGCTCCACCGGTATAGCCGGTCCCACCGCCACGGGGTATTATCGTTAAGCCCAACTTAATACAAGCCTTAACTATCAATGCAATTTCGGACTCTTTATCTGGATTAACTACAACAAAAGGCAGTTCAACACGCCAGTCTGTTGCGTCTGTTACATGAGAGACTCTTGCCAAACCATCAAATTGGATATTATGTTTTTTTGTATATTTTTTTAAACTTGAAAAAACTTTCTTCCTAAGCTTCTTAACTTGTTGGAACTCTAATTCAAACTCATCTATTGCAGTCCTTGCAGCCTTGGTTAACTGTGCCGCCTTCATATTTCCGAAACTTCTATCCTCTATACTTTGGACTCTATGTCGCATTGCTTTCAACAACATATTTAATCTTTTTTTATTTTCTAAAAGATCATCTTGTAAGTAAGGATTTCTTTTGACAACCCATAAATCACCTAAAACTTCAAAGAGCATTTTTGCAGAACGGCCCGTTTTTCTCTCAGAACTCAGCTCAAGGATAATATCCCAAATATCATGGCCAAGAAAACGAATGACAATTTCTTTGTCAGAAAAAGATGTGTAGTTGTAAGGAATCTCTCTCAATCTATTAGATTCAGTGGGTGGGAGCTTAATTAATTCGGATGATAGGGGTGCGTTCATTTGTTACATTCATTCATAAGTCATTAGAATACCATGCCAGGATAATTCATACCAAACGTTATTTATTTTCAGTAAATAGCCATAGATGTGAGAGAATATTTATATGATTATTCTGTTTCATTAAAGTTCATGCTTTGGATTAAATCTTTTCATATCATCTTTATGGTTACATGGTTTGCGGGACTATTTTACCTTCCAAGGTTATTTGTCTATCACTCAATGGCACAGGATAAATTAAGTTTAGATAGGTTTGTTGTGATGGAAAGAAAGCTCCTATATGGGATTATGACTCCTGGAGCAGTGCTTACCATAGCCTTTGGTTTTTGGCTTATGTTCCAATATAATTTTTCAGGTATTTGGTTACATCTTAAAATTTTGTGCGTCGTTCTTTTATGTATCTATCACTTATATTGTTTTAAATATTTTTTTAATTTACGAGATAAGAAAAATAGACATACCCACGTTTTTTTTAGATGGTTTAATGAAATTCCTGTAGTGTTTCTCTTTATTATAATTTTATTGGTTGTATTTAAACCTTTATGAAAAATATTTTAATCTCTGGATCTTTGGCATACGATTCAATCATGGTCTTTAATGATTATTTTAAAAATCATATTCTTCCTGATCAAATCCACAAGCTCAGTGTTTCTTTTTTTGTGCCAGAGCTTAAAAGAAATTTTGGTGGTACGGCAGGTAACATTGCCTACAACTTATCTCTAATGAATTCAAATGCAATTGTTATGGCAACCGTAGGTGAGGATTTTACTGCTTATGAAAAGAGGTTAAGTAAATTTGATGTGATACAAGATTATGTCAAAATTATTCCAGAAAGCTTGACTGCGCAGGCTTACATCACTACAGATTTAGATGATAATCAAATCACCGCCTTTCATCCAGGAGCTATGATGGAATCACATCAAAATTCCATACTCAATATTGAAGAGAAGGTTGATTTAGCAATCATTGCACCTGCAGGCAAAGAAGGAATGATTAAACACGCAGAAGAGTGTTTTGAGAGAAAAATTCCTTTTATTTTTGATCCTGGACAAGGCCTTCCAATGTTTAACAAAGACGAACTAAATACCTTTATCAATCAAGCGACCTATGTCGCAGTTAATGATTATGAAGCAGAGCTTTTAATGAAGGTCTCAGAATTAAGCCTAACTGACATTCAAAATAAAGTTGATGCATTAATTGTTACCAAAGGTGCCCAGGGCTCAGAGATTTATACAGATAAAAAAATTATCATTGATCCAATTTTGGCTGATACCCCAATAGATCCTACCGGCTGTGGAGATGCCTATCGAGCTGGGTTGTTGTATGGAGTTGTGAATAATCTGACTTGGGAAGAAACCGGAAAACTTGCCTCAGTGATGGGTAGTATAAAAATTAAAACTCAAGGAGCACAAAACCATAACCCTTCAATTTCAGGAATTGAAGGGTTATACGGTAAAAAGTTAATTTAGATCTTTTTTATTAATATCGACAGCTTGAATATTATTGTCTTCTAATGATATAGCGGTTAGTTTTTTCCCCCATACACATGCCGAATCAATTGAAACGCCATAAGGATGCTGATAAACCCCAATGGCTGACCAATGCCCAGATATTATCTTTTTATCTCTTTTAAAATTAGACTTAAAATCAAACCATGGCTTTAGAGTAGGAGGAAGGTCAAGTAACCCTTCGTTATAAACAAAGTCTAGTGCTTGCTCTTTATTCAAACAGCGCATACGTGTCATAGAATTTATCGTAAATCGCATTTTTTCTTCCATTTTTAAATCATCACGCCATTTATCAGGACTATTGCCATACATATTTTGAAAAAAATTTTCAGGATCTGATTGCATCATCATGCATGTCTCTTTTGCATATTGATTTGCACCATCTATCGACCAGCAAGGATGAATACCTGCATGAACGAGAATATGTTTTTTATCTAAAAATAATAGGGGCCATGAAAGAACCCAATCTACGAGTTGATTAATTTTTTTGGAGTTTAGTAAATAACTTAACGTATCTTTTTGATTAAAATTTCTTTGATTGAAAAAAACAGCAAGGAAATGTAGATCGTGATTTCCTAAGACAATTTTTATATTTTTTTGATTTTCATAACACCATAAAAGAGTTTCTAAGGAGAATTTTCCCCGATTTACAATATCACCAACCAGCCATAAATCATCATGCCTTGAGTTAAATGATATTTTATCTAAAAGGTCTTGAAACGAGTAAAAGCAACCTTGAATATCTCCAATCGCATAGGTTGCCATTTATTTTCAACTCTTTATAAATTACCACCAGATTCATTAGCCATCCAAATAACAGCTGCAGCAACCTCTTCATCAGATAGCGATGGATTACCACCCTTGGCAGGCATTGTTCTGATCCCATTAATTGCGTTATTTACAAGCATTTCTTTACCTTGAGCAATTCTCGCTGTCCATTGGTCTTTATCGCCAATTTTTGGAGAATTCATAATGCCTGCTGCATGACACAACGCACAATTTTTCTGAGCAATTTTCTCACCAGAGATAGTCCCACTATCTCCAGACTTTTCTGTAGATGCCTCAGCAACTTTAACTTCAGCTACAGGTGTAACATCTGCCTCAGCAACTTTCTCTTCAACCACGGTATTCTCAACAACCTTTGTTGAAGCTTCTTCAGGTGCTTGGCTTTTTGTTGCTGCAACAATAACAACCATAGCAAAAATAAAGCTACCTACAACAACACCTACTGTTTCTATAACACTTCTTAAATGACTATTTTCTTTACTCATGAATCCCTCTCTAACGAATGTTAAATAAAAATAAATTTATAGTAATGGTCGACCAAAAGGGCCGTAAATATTAAACTCAAATATAAAATTGAATAATTGAATGTTTTTTTTGATAGTTTATCAGAATAATTACGATACAACACAACAACATAATAAAGAAATATTGCGTTTAATATTGTTGCAAAGAATAAATAAATAAGACCTGTCATGCCAACACTAAAAGGCATTAAGGTAACTATTGTTAAAATAATTGTGTATAAAACAATGTGTAATAATGTAAATTTTTCTCCATGTGTTACGGGTAACATAGGAATACCGACTTTTGCATATTCGTCTCTTCGATAGAGTGCGAGAGCCCAAAAATGAGGCGGTGTCCAACAAAAAATAATTAAAAAAAGGATCCAAGCCTCAGGTGAAAGTTGATTATTAACTGCGGCCCATCCAAGAACTGGCGGCATTGCTCCTGAAGCACCTCCAATAACTATATTCATAGGTGTTGCGGGTTTCAAAAAAACTGTATAGATAGCTGCGTAGGCAAAAAAGGTAATAAGCGTCAGCCACATTGTAAGAAAATTTACAAAAAAGAAAAGGATTGCTAACCCTGCCATACCAAGAATTGAGGCTAGAACAAATGTTTCATACTGTGAAATTTTTCCTGTGCCCAGAGGCCTAGCTCTGGTTCTTGCCATTTTGGTATCAATAGCTTCCTCAATAAGGCAATTGAATGCAGCAGCAGCGCCTGCAACAAAACCAATGCCTAAGATTCCTGAAAATAAAATATCCCATGGAACCATCCCTGGTGTACTTAAAAACATACCAATAACGGCAGTAAAAACAATCAGTGAGTTAACTCTTAATTTACATAAGGTCAAAAAACTCTTAATTTTTTTTCCGTTTATTTGGAAAGTTTTATTTTCAATTACTCTAGCCATACTTAGGTGTAATTCTTGAATTAATAATCACCGTTATTATAACTAATAAAGCAGCTCCAAGGTTGTGCATTGTTGCAAGTGCTAGTGGCAAGTGAAGCAATAAATTAAGCACCCCAATAATAAATTGAAAACTGATGACGATCACTAAAAGGTTCCTATATAAGTTACACGACTTAAACTTTGACATTAAATAGATGATATATAAAAAATATGAGACAAAGATGAAGGCTCCTATTCTATGTATCCATTGGATAGCTTGCAAAGCTTGAAGCGTTAACGCATCTCCTTGAGCTGTCATACCTAATTCTCGCCACAATGTGAATCCATTACTGAAGTCCATTGGTGGTATCAATTCTCCATGACAAGTTGGGAAGTCAGTGCAGGCCAAAGCAGCATAATTTGTACTAGTCCAGCCACCCAAAAATATTTGGATAAATAAAATTACTAAGGAAAATCTTATTAATTTCTGTGAGATTGGTTTTAAGGTAATTAATGTATCACTCACTGACCCCCAATGGCGATGAGTAATATAAGTTAACAATCCAAGAGTTGTCATTCCTCCAAGCAAATGAAGCGAAACTATAATTGGCATAAGTAGCTCGGTTACAGTCCACATCCCCAACATTCCTTGAGCAATTACAAGGCCTAATAAACCATAAACTAGGGAAGGACGCACATTTATATCATTCTTGTTTTTAAAAGCCAAGAAGGCTAATGAAAGAATCATCAATCCAAGAATAGCTGCGATATATCGATGAATCATTTCTATCCAAGCTTTCCCTTTATCAATTATACTATTAGGATAATTAGCTTGTGCTTCTTCAATTGCTGCAACACTTTCGGGAACAGTTAGCGTTCCATAACAACCTGGCCAATCTGGGCAACCCAATCCTGCATCAGTTAATCTCACATAAGCACCAAAAACTACTACACATAAAGCAAGAATTGTAGCTCCTAATACTAGATTCTTGAACCAAACCATAAAAAATCCCTCAAAAAATATATTGTTAATCAGCTATAATTTATTTTTAATACTCTTTTATCATCTAAATTGAAAAATAATAAAATTCTATCTATTTTTTTAATCATGTTTGTTGGCGTCATTTTGTTTATAAGCCTCCAAACCAGCCCCATAAAAAATCTAAAAATGATTACCATTGATGGCACAGAAATTACTTCAGAGCACCTAAATGGTAAGCTTACACTTATAAATTTCTGGGCAACCGATTGCCCAGGTTGTATCAATGAAATGCCAGCCCTCATCCAAACTTACAAACAATACAAAAACAAAGGTTTAGAAGTTATCGCCGTTGCAATGTATTACGATCCACCCAGTCGAGTCATCAGTTATGCTAAAAATAATGAACTGCCCTTTCCTGTTGTTCTTGATTCAAATAAAGAAATCATGAATAAATTTAACAATATAAAATTAACACCAACATCAGTTATTCTTGACCAAAATGGCTACATTATTAACACCATTATTGGAGAAATTAACTTTAAAGACTTCAACGAGACTCTCGATAAACTACTTTAACTCCTACTTCTGATTCTTAATCAGTCTCTCAATATCCTTTATAGTTCCCATGGGATTATCATCTTGAGGATATTTCATCATTAAAAAACCGTATGGATCAATTAGATAAGTCGCTTTTAAATCCAAGCCAGCGTAATCATTAAATTTTTTAATTAATCTGTTGTAATCTCTGCTTGTTGGATCAATATATTTTTGGCCATTAAATGAATTGGTATATTGGCTCCATTGCTGCTTATTTTTTGAAACTAAAAGACGGTCAACTTTATCTCTGTCTTTTCCTAATGCAAGCCTTATTTGTCTTAGTTGATATAGCTTATCCTCGCATAACTGATTACATTCATTTTCAACAAAAAATAAAAGTGTCCATTTTCCATTTATTGATTCAATAGTTTTACTTTTTAAATTAAATACTTCAGGCTCCCCTAAAGGTATAACAGGAGAAATAAGTTCTCCTTTCTGAGTACCTCCGTCTCCCTTTTTAAAATCAGAAAAGAAAACCAAGTACCAACTCACCAAGATGGGTATTATAAATACCAATGCTACGCCCAAAAGAATTAATCTAGATCTTAATATCTTACTTTCCATTTGCTTTCCTAGTCATACTTAGCCTTATAAAAATAATTAAGAGGGTGATGGCAAATGCAAACCATTGAAAAGCATAGCCATAATTTTTTTCAGAGTCTGGCGCAGGAAGTTTAAAATTTCCATAAAACTCCTTATCAATAATTGGATCAAGATAAATCATGTAAGGTAGGACATTTGCTGAGAGAAAATAATTCAACTCTGAAACTTCAAGTCTTTGAAATCTAAAAATTTGTGAATTAAGTGTCTCAATATTGTTATTGCCCAATTTTATGCCACTTACAGGAAAATCTGCTATGTGACCTTTAAGGTTCTGGTTGCCAGAAATATTATTAATATTTGGTATTGTCTCTCGATTTTTTAAATTTGGATACCAACCTCTATTTACTAGCACAATCAATTCTGAATCCTGAATTTTTAGTGGAGTAATAATATTAAACCCTGCATTTTGATTAAAGATTTGGTTATCTAATATGATGTTTTGATTATTTAAAAATGTGCCATCAAGTTCTACTTTTCTCCAAAGTAACGATGTCTTTTCGTCAAGCGCATTAAATTTATTCAGAACGATTGGTACTTCTTTTTGTCTGTCTGTATAGTTAGTATTAAGGTTGTTTTTCTGGTCCGCTCTATCAATTTGCCAAAAGCCTAGGATGATAAAACAACAAAATGAGACTACGAATATTATCGTAGGTATTAATTTAAAATTGTAATTATAATTATTTAAAAACATAGCTAACCTTGGGAGGTTTGATTGGAAATTGCATCTATATATAAGTTCATAGTTTTGTTACTTCTTATTGTTATATTGCTTTCACTGACTCGAGGGCTTCATTTTTTAATAAAGGATGATGACAAATCCCTAAATATGGTTAAATCACTTACCGTAAGAATTGTATTATCAGTTCTTTTGTTTGTTTTATTATTCTTTGGGTTCTATATGGGTTGGTTATCACCCAATCATCTATAAAAAAAGGTTACCTTTTAGATAACCTTTTTTTTAACTCTTAACTACCTAGATCCAGTAAACAAATATAAACAAACCGAGCCATACCACATCAACAAAGTGCCAGTACCAAGCTACAGCTTCAAATGCAAAATGATCTTTTTTACTAAAATGTCCCTTAACTGAACGATACAAAATAACCGCCAACATCAAAGCTCCCATTGTCACATGAAAACCATGAAATCCAGTTAGCATATAAAAAGTTGAGCCATAGATACCGCCTTTTAAAGTAAGATCTAATGCTTGATGCGCATGAACATACTCATAAGCTTGAAACCCTACAAATATAATTCCTAAAAGAACAGTAGCAGCTAGCCATGTACATAAAGATTTACGATTATTTTTTTGAAGTGCCCAGTGCGCTAAGGTCACAGTGACACCGCTTGATAAAAGCAGTGCTGTGTTTAAAGCAGGTATTCCAAACGCGGGTATTACATTGGTGTATTGCGTATATCTCGATGGATCTGGCATTACGTTCATTGGCCACGCAGCCTGGAAAGCTGGCCATAAAAATTCGTGAGTCCCATTATGCCCTCCCTGACCTTCACCACTTAACCATGGAATCGAAAACTCTCTAGCATAATAAAGAGCACCAAAAAAAGCGGCAAAAAACATAACTTCTGAGAGAATAAACCATCCCATTCCCATTCTAAAACTTACATCTACTTGTTTACTATATTTTCCTGCAAGACTTTCCTTGATGACATCCTTAAACCATCCATAAAACATATAAGTTACTGCAGCCAAGCCAATTAGTAATATAAACTTCCCAATATCTCCACCATTAAACCAAACTGCACCACCTAAAAAAGATGTAAATAGTGCGAGAGTTGCAATAATTGGCCACTTACTGCCATCAGGTACGTAATAAACTTCTTGAGATGCCATAATTTTTCCTATCTAAATAGTTAAATAATTTATTTCGCTGCTACCTTTTTTGCCCTAAAAAAAGTATAAGACAAAGTTAAAGCAGTAACCTCCTCGGGTATATCTTTATCTACTTCAAACCTTACTACCATTTCCTTTACTTCACCAGGTTTTAATAACTGGTTTATAAAACAAAAGCATTCAGCTTTTTTAAAATATAACGACGCAACTTGTGGAGAAACGCTCGGTATCGCTTGTCCTGTTACATCTCCATTATATAAGTTCTCAACGACATATGTAGCTTCATAAAACTTACCTGGCTGAACATGCATAGTTTTCACATTTGATTTCAACTTCCAAGGCAGATCTCCATTTATATTTGAATCAAACCTTATTTTAACAATACGATCAGTTTTATATTCTTTTTTTACTTCACTTTCTACAACACGTATTGTTTTACCGTTTAACCCTGTAATTTTACAAAAAACATCATACAAGGGCACCATGGCATAACCAAAACCAAACATTAACACTGTCACAATAAACAGTATAATAACCGTCTTTTTTGTTCCCTTGTTAGTCATTAAATAGCAAACATCAAAACAAATAAACCATAAAAAGAGCAAGCCATTATTCCTAGGATAATGGCAAGCCGCTTATTTTTTTTATTAATTTTTTCCTTCGTATCAGACGATTTCATTAACCGTTTTCAAGCATTTCTTTTCTAATTTTAGGCGGAGTTTCAAAAGTATGGAATGGCGCCGGTGATGGCACTGTCCATTCAAGTCCTCTTGCACCTTCCCAAGATACCGACTTTGCTTTTTTACCCCCTAAGGCACATTTAATTACAATGTAGATAAACAGTAATTGTGTCAGGCCATAGGCAAATCCACCAATGCTAGAAATCATGTTGAAGTCAGCAAACTGAATATTATAATCCGGAATTCTTCGAGGCATCCCAGCTAGTCCAAGGAAATGCTGAGGGAAGAAAAGAACATTGGCTGATATCGCTGAGAGCCAAAAATGTATTTTTCCAAGTCTCTCATCATACATATGCCCAGTCCACTTTGGTAGCCAGTAATATACTGCAGCCATCAGAGCAAATACAGCTCCAGTTAAGAGGACATAATGGAAGTGCGCTACAACAAAATAAGTGTCATGGTATTGAAAATCAACCGGCGTAATACCTAACATCAAACCTGAGAATCCACCAATAGTAAATAATATAACAAAAGCTACAGCAAATAACATAGGCGTTTCAAAGGTCATTGACCCCTTCCACATAGTAGCCATCCAGTTAAATACTTTAACACCGGTTGGAACAGCAATTAACATAGTTGCATACATGAAAAATAGTTCACCCTTAATTGGAAGGCCAACAGTAAACATATGATGAGCCCAAACAAAGAAAGAGAGAATTGCAATTGAGGCTGTCGCATAAACCATTGATGCATAACCAAACAAAGGTTTTCTTGAAAACGTTGGAATAATTGAAGAAACGATTCCAAAGGCAGGTAAAGCTAAGATATAAACCTCCGGATGTCCAAAGAACCAAAAAATATGTTGAAATAAGACAGGATCACCACCTCCAGCTGCACTAAAGAAACTTGTTCCAAAATATTTATCTGTTAGTAGCATAGTTACTGCGCCTGCTAGAACCGGCAATGAAGCAATTAATAAAAACGAAGTAATAACCCAAGTCCACACAAATAATGGCATTTGCATTAATGACATACCAGGCGCTCTCATATTAAATACGGTTGCAATAATATTGATAGCTCCCATTATTGAAGATACCCCTAAAAAATGAACAGCAAATATGAGAAATGGGAATGCATCTCCTGTTTGAAGAACTAAGGGTGGATACATTGTCCATCCGCCTGCAGGACCTCCGCCCTGCATAAATATTGTGCTCAAAAGTAACGCAAAAGCAAATGGAAGAATCCAAAAACTCATGTTATTCATTCTTGGTAACGCCATATCGGGAGCACCGATCATCAAAGGTATCATCCAGTTTGCTAAGCCTACACCTGCAGGCATAACAGCCCCAAAAATCATAACTAGCGCATGAATAGTTACCATAGAATTATAAAATTGAGGATCTACAAATTGTAATCCCGGTTGAAATAATTCAGCACGAATAATCATGGCCATAGCGCCACCAACAAAAAACATCGTCAGAGCAAATATTAAATAAAGCGTCCCAATGTCTTTATGGTTAGTAGAGAAAAACCAACGTTTCAATCCAGTTGGCTTATGTTCATGATCATGATGTGTATCTTTTGCTATTGTGCTCATAAATTACTTCCTAAATTAAAGTTTAAATAAGTTATTTTGTTTGATTCTTTCTTGCCTCTGCCACTTCTTTTGGTTGAATCAGATCACCTGTATTGTTGCCCCAAGCATTCCTTTCATATGTAGTAACAGCAGCAATTTCTAAATCAGTAAGTTGGTCTCCAAATTTTGGCATCAAATTTTTACCATAAATAATCCTGTATAAATGTTCAAGAGTATTCTCTTTTTTCAGAGCAATCTCACTTCCCGCAAGTGCAGGGAAAGCTCCAGGAACACCTTCACCATTAGCTTGGTGACACATTAAACATTGTTTTTTATAAACTTTTTCTCCCTCAGCCATCGATTCATCCATTGTCAATGTTTTATTTTGTGACTCTAAAGCTGCCAATTTTAATGCTTTTCTGTCGTCTACCCATGCCTCGTATTCTTCCATAGAAACGGCTTTAACGACTATAGGCATATAACCATGCCCCTTACCGCATATTTCAGTACAGTTACCACGATAAGTTCCAGGCTCTTCGATAATCGCCCAATTGTCATTGATAAATCCTGGGATTGCATCGCGTTTCCAACCTAGTTCAGGAACCCACCAAGCATGTATTACATCTTCTGCAGTTGTCAAAATTCTAAGCTTAGTATTAACAGGAACAACAAGAGGCTCATCCACATCTAAGAGATAGTTCTCATGCTCCATTGGATTTTGACCGGAATCTCTTTGCGCAACTTCCTGGCTTTTGGCATCAAGTGAACTATATAATGTAATATCCTCATCTAGATAATCATATTTCCACTTCCACTGTATTCCGGTTGCTTTGATTGTGATTTTGGCTTCTGATGTATCATCCATTCTTATCAGCAATCCAGTTGCGGGAACTGCCAACGAAATAATAATTATTGTGGGAACAATAGTCCAAATGATCTCCACAGTAGTACTATGAGAAAACTTAGCAGCTTTTGCTCCTTTAGATTTTCTATGATGAAATATTGACCAAAACATGACGCCAAAAACTAATACACCAATAATAGTAACTACCCAAAGTGTAAGCATGTGCATATCGTAAATTTCTTTACTTATAGGTGTTACCCCTTGGGTCATATTTAACCCCCATTCAGCTATCGCTGAGAATGGAAGTAAAAGCAAAAGTGAGAGAAGTTTTTGATAAATTAATTTCAATTGAATACCTTTAAGTTAATTAATTGTTTAAGCATTGACATAACAAATGCCGTATAAATTCCAAAAAAAAATATCTTGGGAAATACTAACTCAGATTCTTTCTGATTTTTGTTAATAAATTGTAACAATATTATCAGCAAAAAAAAAATATTTCAATTAGCTTAATGCAATATTTTTTATTTTTTTCATTTACTTATTTTTTTTAAAGTACTTGATAAGCACTAATCTTATTAGGTAAATTAAATTTTTATTTAAAAAGCTTTTAACAAATTAAATAATTTTTTTCTATTCTCTTCGTTTATCTTGGTACCAATGAAAGTTTTTTTTCCTGATTTTGATATGAAAATTTCAGAATGTTTTAAATTTGTTGGTGGATTAAAATAAAATTTAGACCACTCTTTTGTAAACTTTTCTTTAAAAATCTTTTTCCCCTGTACAAATGAAATTTCTATTTCTGTTGGGGTAATTCGAATTTTCTCATAAAATGTGCTTTTCAAAGCTGTAATATATAATGCATAGCCAAGAAAAATGGTTTCAACTCCATAAAATGGAATTGCCAAATAAAGATTAATGTAGCTTAAAACAATAGCAATTATTAGTATCAGAATAGTAAAGCTAAAATATATTTTTTTAATTAAAGACCATGACATTGCAGGATTAGGACGAACAATTATTTCATGTGTCTCTGGATTTATTTTCTTATGTTCAATCATGTTTAATTTTTTAACTTATGTTGGTGCCGAGAGAGAGAATCGAACTCTCACGCTGTTACCAGCGCGGGATTTTGAATCCCGTGCGTCTACCAGTTCCGCCATCCCGGCAAATAAGCGGTTAGTATAACAACCAATGAAGCGTATGGAAATTAATGATTTTGATTACAAACTCCCGGCCAACTTGATTGCGCAACAACCTCCAAAAATTCGTGGTGATAGCAAATTATTAATTGTTAACCCCAACAAAAATAGTATTGTTGATAAGCATTGTATAAATTTTCACGAATATTTATTGCCTAATGATCTTTTGATTTTTAATGATACAAAAGTTATTAAGGCTAGATTGTTTGGAGAAAAGCCTTCAGGTGGAAAGGTTGAGGTTTTAATAGAAAAAATTATTGATACTAATAAGGCGCTTGTAATGATTAAAACCTCAAAAAAAATTTTAGTCGGGCTTCAAATACTTATTTCAAAATCTATTTATTTAGAAGTGACCGCCGTTAAAAAAAAATTGTTTCAGGTTACCTTATATAATTCTAACTTTACAAATTTACTTGATACTTTCGGTCATGTCCCATTACCCCCATACATAAAAAGAAAAGATGAAGAAAAAGATGTTGATCGCTATCAAACCACATATGCAAAAAATGCTGGTGCAGTTGCTGCACCAACGGCTGGTCTTCATTTTACTAAAGAAGATTTCTTAAAGTTTAAAGAGAAAAAAATTAAATATAATTTTTTAACGCTTCATGTTGGATCTGGAACCTTTCAACCTGTTAAAACAAAAAACATTGATGAACATGAGATGCATTATGAAAATTTTAATATTACAGAACAGTTAAAAGAACAGATACTTCAAACTAAAAAAATTGGTGGGCGTGTAATTGCAATTGGAACAACATCTATGAGGGCGCTTGAGGGATCTTATAAAAATAATGAAATTAGACCCGGTAATCAAAAAACTAATATATTTATTACTCCTGGATACAACTTTAAAGTAGTTGATAGTTTGTTTACAAATTTTCACTTACCAAAAAGCACTCTTCTTATGTTAGTGTCTGCTTTTGCTGGTTATAATTTCACAAAAAGTTTTTATGCCCATGCTATCAAAAATAAATATCGTTTCTTTAGTTATGGTGACGCAATATTTATTGAACAAAAAAAAGTTAAAAAAGACTTATAAGTACAAATAATAAAATGGAATATATAAAATGAAAAAATTACTGCCTATACTGCTTACATCTATCGCCTTCTTTGCTGGAAGTGTCAACGCTGAGATCAATGAACAAGCTGAGCTTGTTTTTAAAATCTCTTTAAAAAAACAACCCACTACAAGACCTCAAACACTAGCTTATATTCCTGTAGAAAAAAAATATTACATTGCTGATGGCGGTTTAGCGCCTATGGGTTCTAACAGCCAAGCTCCAATATCAAAGTCGCTCATCCATACCTACGACGAAAAGGGTAATTATATTGAATCGACCCGCCCAGGCTTTGATAATCGCTCAATATACTTTAATACCAAGAAATCTGAACTTGAAACAATTACATACAATGTATCAGCAGCAGCCGGATTTGCTCCTATGACGGGAATTTATACTTTAGAGCTTGATGATGACGGATTATTAACAGGCAAGTCAAATGACATTATTAATACCGTTTTTGCTTTTGAAAGTTCTGGCACAATGCCTTCATTTGATGGAAAAAATAACTTATATTACGCCAAACAAGAAAAATCTAACAGAGTCATCGTTGTCGATGCTCAAGAGTTCACTGCAAAAAAAACTATAGAGCTTGATTTTAAAACACCTAATGTAAAACCCTACGATGTCGCAAGCCATTTTATTGCATTCACAGATGTTAAAGATAATGAGCTAATTTTGCTTGATGTGGAAAATAAACGCTTTTTAGTTTACAACACTGCAGGTAAATACAAAGGAGAAAGTAAGTTACCTAAAAAACTTAAGTTGCGCTCAAAAAACTACTTCAACGGACTGGGTTATACATTGAACGGATATTACTTTGTTTACATTGATTCTGAAGGTGAGTTCGGTAGCTACCATGCTTACAAGGTGCTTAATTAATTTTAATTAGTGAGCTTGCTTAACAACTCCTCTAAATTGATGTTTGATGAAGCCTGTTCACTGCGACCTTTATATTCATATTTTTTTTCTGAAATAGTTTTATCACCCACAGTTATCCTGTGAGGAATGCCTATTAAATCAGCTTCACTGAACATCACTCCTGGACGTAGGCCTCTGTCGTCTAATAAAACATCAAAGCCTTGTTTTATTAAATCATCATAGAGTCTATCTGCATATGCTTTTACTGCCTCGTTTTTATCGTAGCCAATTGGCGTAATAATGACTTCAAAAGGTGCAATAGATTTAGGAAAAACGATACCATTTTCATCATGACATTGCTCAATTGCCGCCGCGACAATTCTTGAAACACCAATACCGTAACAACCCATAATGACAGGTTGTGATGAACCATCCTCGGCAATAAAATTAGCAGACATTTTTTGAGAGTACTTTGTTCCTAATTGAAATATATGGCCAACCTCAATTCCTCGGCATTTTTTTAAAGTATCAATATTAGGATGATCTTTTGCTAATTCAATATTGGCAGCAAAATCAGAATTTTCATCGTAAACAAGAATATCCTCACCTGATTCGGCTAATACATGAAATTCATGAGACGCATCACCACCGATAGCACCATTATCTGCTGATACAGCTCTAAACTTTAAGCCAATCCTATTAAATATATTTTCATAACATTGGAACATTTTTTGATAAGTCTCTTTGAGGCAATCAAAATTACTATGAAATGAGTACGAATCTTTCATCAAAAATTCTCTCGCTCTCATGACACCAAATCTTGGCCTTATCTCGTCTCTAAATTTCATTTGAATTTGGTAAAAATTAATAGGGAGTTGTTTATAACTATTAACTTCTTTTCTTATAATATCTGTGATTACTTCTTCATGTGTTGGACCAAAACAGAATTCTTTATCATGCCTATCTTTAATTTTTAACATTTGTGGACCAAACTCTTCCCAGCGTTCTGACTCCTTCCATAGGTCAGAGGGCTGGATGGCTGGCATTAGCAGCTCTATACAACCCGCCTTGTTAAGTTCATCTCTGATGATCGTTTCTATTTTTTTTAATACTCTTAGACCCAATGGCATGATGGTATATAGGCCTGATCCGAGCAATCGAATCATACCCGCCCTCACCAATAATTTATGGCTTAAAAGCTCTGCCTCTGCTGGCGATTCTTTTCTTGTCGCAATATAAAACCTTGATGCTAGCATTTTCTAATTATTTTCCCTTACTTCGTCATTTAATAATGATTGGATATCATGCCATAACTTTTTCTTTTTATCTGGATTTGCTAACATTTCCTCTAACGATGGCAATGTCTTAAAATTAATACTTAAGTCAGTTAAATTTTTTGAGTTTGTAGCTCCTATTAAAAAAATATGATGGTTTGAGCTTAAATATACTGGCCCATCAAGCTCTCCTTCCTTGATATTTCTATAGTATTTTGAATTCTCTGAAATTGAGTTCATATAAATATGCACATTTTTGAATAATTCTTTCTCATCAGCTGGAAGCTTATCTAAATCAGAAACAACAATAGAGACATTTAAATTTTTAAAGAAATATGACCCGATACTTAATAAGCTAGAGTTTATTTTTTGTAGTCGGTTTTTATGCAACCAAATAGGAAGTAAATTAAGCTCCTCAAAGACAATTTCTTTTTCTATAATTATATTCATAAGCTTTTCGCCATTAGCACGGCGTCTTCTTTTCCTTTTAAAGCTTTGTAGTAGTTAGGTCGAATTCCAACCTCATTAAAACCCTCTTTTTCATATAACAGGATAGCATTTTTATTAGACTTTCTAACCTCCAGAAAAAGATTTAATGTTTTTCTTTTTAAACAATTTTTAATTAGATGATTAATGATTGCGGAACCAAAGCCTTGTCTTTGAAAATTCTTTTTCACGGTAATATTTAATAGCTCACACTCATCAGCTGCAAAGCTTGCTATGAAATACCCAATGATTAAATGGTCATCTTTTAAGACTTGAAAGGTATAACCAGCGTTAATTGAATCGAGGAAATTTTTTTTTGTCCATGGTGAAATATGGCAATTCACTTCAATCGAAACAATTTTTTCAATATCATCTAACTCTACATTTTTAAAGTTAGGTTTTTTTGTGTTGGCTTTTAAAATCAACTTTTCTTTCATTGATGGTTTTTGCAACTTTATTCCTAATATATATTGGTGAAGCTTTTTTAAGGTTAAAATTATCATCAAACCTTTTTGAGCCAAGTTGCGCAATTGACCCAGCCAAGGCATATTCATTTTCATCAAATATAATGTTTTCGGATTGATACTTATCTCGTAGAATTTTTTTATATTTGAAGACACCTGATCCAGCTATTACGCCTTCTTTAACCTCTAAATTTGGGAGGTTACTTGGCTCAAAAACACCATGATCAATAATTGATACCAACTCCCCTCCAATCCTTTTATAAACACCGATATATATCTCACCCATCCTGGCATCAATACAAGAAATAACTGTGTCTTTATCTACTTTATTTGCAATTGCCTCTAAATTATTTATTCCTACAATAGGCAAGTCATGGGCATAAGCTATTCCATATGCAACGCCAGATGCAATCCTAACTCCTGTGAATGCCCCTGGTCCTGCTCCAAAAGTTACCCCATCAAGATTGCAAAAATTTATTTCGTTTTTGTCCATTAAATTTTTAATTAAAGGCATGATATTTTCTGAGTGTTTTTTTTCTGATGAATATGTTTCCTCTAAAAGCGATTTATTTTTTAACAAAGCAATAGATAAAAGTTGACTCGAGGTATCAATAGATAAAATATTCATTCTAGCTCTTCCAAAAAATTGATAATAGCATTCTCATTTCTTGTTCTTTTAAAAGGTGGCAAACTTTTCCAAATCTTAATACCATAAGATTTATCAATAATTCTTTTGTCACAAATCACCATAACACCTTTGTCATAATCATCTCTAATGAGTCGACCTACACCTTGTTTTAATTTTATTATTGCTTCTGGCAACTGCATTGATATAAATGCATTTTTTCCTTCCTCAGACAGTAATTTGATTTTAGATTCAAATACAGGGTCACCCGGCGATTGAAAAGGGAGTTTATCAATCATTACCAAGCTTAACATTGGTCCACGGACATCAATTCCCTCCCAAAAACTCAAAGATCCAATTAAAACCGCATTTCCATATTTTTTAAATTGATTTAATAGGTCACTTTTTGGTCCATCGCCTTGAGTGAGCACTGGGTATTTTATTTGATTTTTTTCAAATTCATCTTTTAATAAAGCACTAATTTCCTCCATTGATTTTAAGCTTGTAGCTAAAATAAAAGCTCTACCCTTTGATGCTTTTATTAAAGGGATAGCCCTTTTAACTAAAACTATATTAAATAACTCATCTTTTGGATCAGGCATTTCTTTTGGCACATATAAAAATGCATTTTCGCTAAAATTGAATGGGCTTTTTAAATAATGAGTCTTAGAATTTTCAAGACCCAGTAAGTTCGTAAAGTGATCAAAACTTCCATTAATGGCCAATGTCGCTGAAGTAAATATCCACGCACTCTCAGCTTTATCTTGAAATTTTTTAAATTGCTCAGCAACGCTTATGGGTGTTGCATTAAATTGGATTGTTCTAGCAAATACTTCCAGCCAATAGATGCTATTTTGATCATCCCCTCGAAGCCAAGAATCTATTTTTATGTTTAATTCAGAGGATCTATCAAATAATTTTTGTAACTCTGCATTCTCCTCAGAATGTTTAGATAAAACTCTTTCTAACAAATTTAATTTTTCAATCAAAGATTCATATGATTTTTTGAACGAATCATAATCTTGTAGGTGATCTATATTTAATCTAGCAGAAGAAGAACTTATTAATTTTTTTAAATCAAAAATATTGTCTTTAAGTTCTAGGGCTAACGTATCCAATATTTTCAATGTATCTGGATATTTTATAAAACTTTGTTGGCAATCCTGAATTAAATTTATAATTTGACTTGAAGATATAAATTGACCTAAGAAAAAAGATGCGACCAAAGGTACCTGGTGTGCCTCATCAAATATCACTGTATTTGCTTTTGGTAAAATTTCGGATAACTCTGCATCTTTAAGAACAAAATCAGCAAAGAATAAATGGTGGTTTACTATCAACACCTCAGATTCAAGTGCCTCTTTTCGTGCTTTTACTAAAAAACAGTCTTTATAAAATTCACAATCTTGCCCTAAACAATTTTCTTTAGTTGATGTCACCAAAGGCCAAATAGATGAATTTTCTGGAATTTTACTGATTTCAGAAATTTCACCTGTGTCACTAGAGTCGGAAAAGGCCTTTATTGAATGAAGATATTTTGCATCATCTTTGTTAAAAAATAGGCCCTCTTGGTTTGTGTTTTCCATTCTTAATTTACAAATATAATTACTTCTTCCCTTTAATATATTTACTTTGACAGATATTTTAAGAGCTTCTCTTATTTTAGGAATATCACTAAAAAATAGTTGGTCTTGTAAATTCTTCGTGGCAGTAGAAATAACAACTTTGCCGCCTCTTAAGAGTGCTGGATATAAGTAGGCAAAGGTTTTACCGACGCCTGTTCCTGCTTCAACAACCAAAGATTCTTTCTTTGCAATCGCATGGCTTACTGATTTTGCCATTTCAACTTGTTCTTCTCTCAATTGATAATTATCTAGACAATCATTTAAAGGTCCTTGAGGGCTAAAAAATTCGTCTATTGGTGATTTTTTTTGGACATCCATAATTTTTTGATTTATCTCACAGGGAACTAAATTTACTTCATATTAGTCAATTGTATTGCAATTTGAATGATAATTAGTTTTTGTTTTGCAGTTTATGCACTAAAATATAATTAATTTCGATACTCAAACTTTATAACAAAAAGGTCACAATAAATGCGTTCAAAACTTGAAAAATTTTCACTTTTAATCAGCGGAGCAATCATTGGAATTTTATTTGCATTTAATATTCCTGTATTTGCTGATAAAAATAATCCCAATAATTTACCTATTGATAAGTTAAGAACCTTTGCTGAGGTATTTGGTAAGATAAAAACAGATTACGTAGATCCGATTGGCGATCCAAAACTTCTTGATGAAGCGCTTAAAGGTATGTTGTCTGGACTTGACCCTCACTCTGTTTATCTTGATAAAGATAAATATAAGGATTTATCACAAGGTACTGCAGGTGAATTTGGTGGTCTGGGTATCGAGGTGGGAATGAAAGATGGTTTTGTTGAGGTCATTACACCTATTGAGGATACCCCAGCTTTTAATGCAGGTTTAAAAAGTGGTGATTTAATCATCAAGCTTGACGACACTTTAGTTAAAGGACTTACTTTGAACGATGCGGTTAAGTTGATGAGAGGAAAACCAGGTACCTCCATTGATATCCGAGTACTTCGTGAAAATGTTATCGATCCAATTGATATAAAAATTACTCGTGCGCAAATAAAAACAAAAAGCGTTAAAGCTAAACTGGTAGAACCTGATTACGCATACTTAAGAGTTACTCAATTTCAAGATAGAACTGGAGAGGACCTTGCTAAAGCAATTAATAAACTAAGATCAGAAAATAAGCATGCTTTTAACGGAATTATTTTGGATATGAGAAACAATCCGGGTGGATTGTTAACCCAGGCAGTTTCTGTTTCAGCAGCCTTCCTAGAAGACGATGAATTGGTAGTTTATACAGAAGGAAGAGCGCCTGATTCGAAAATGCGCTTAACTACTGCACCTGAAAATTTCATAAGACCTGGCGGTGACTTTAATAAAAATAATTATATTAATTCACTACCCGATGATATTAAGGATGTTCCTATGGTTGTAATTATTAATAATGGATCTGCATCAGCGGCTGAAATTGTAACAGGCGCTCTTAAAGACCATAAAAGAGCGACTATATTAGGAACACGAAGTTTTGGTAAGGGCTCAGTTCAAAGCATTTTACCAATGATGAATGGCTCCGCAATTAAATTGACCACGGCAAGATATTATACGCCCAACGGTACATCCATCCAGGGGAAAGGTATAGAGCCAGACATAATTGTTACCGATGGAACGGAATCTTTAGCTTATCGTGAGGAAGATATACCAGACAGCCTTTCGAATCTTCAAGATAAGAGTGAAAAAGAAGATAATCCCATTACGAATGGGCCAACCCCCGAACAAAAAGAGGCTTTGAAAAATTATAAGCCTATAAAATTTGGTACAGATGAAGATATTCAATTTGTTGAAGCTCTTAAAATTCTTAAAGGTATGGGTGACCAAGCAGCCTTATCAAAAAATTAATTTAGTGATTAAAGATAAAATCATAGAAGAGGTTGAAGCAGGATTAAAAATCTTATTTAATACTGTTCAATCAAGCAGGAAAAGACCAGATATAAATATTTCAAATAGTAAGAATCTCAGTCCAGAGACAAAAAAAAATCATGCAAAATTAATGAGAGTAAATCACTCTGGAGAAATTTGCGCACAAGCACTTTATAGAGGACAACTTTTTTTTAACAAAGATAAAAACATTGAAAAAAGTTTAAAAAATGCTGCTAATGAAGAGTTAGATCACTTAGTCTGGTGCGAGCAAAGAATTGATGAGTTAGGCGGAAAAACAAGTTTATTAAATCCTCTGCTTTATTTTGGATCTATTGGCATCGGGGGTATTGCAAGCATTATTGATAATAAATACAACTTAGGATTTTTAGCTGAGACAGAAAAACAAGTTTCTTCTCATCTTGACAGCCATATTGTTAAATTATCAAAAGAAGATATCAAAACAAAAAAAATACTTGAACAAATGAGATCTGATGAATACCAACATGAAATATCGGCGAAAAAATTAGGGGCGGCAGAACTTCCAAAATCTATCAAAAAAGTCATGAATTTTACTTCTAAAATTATGACTACTATCACATACAAGATTTAAGTTTATGTTATTGAAATTTAAAGATGTAATAGGAACTCTTCCAGATATCACTAATCTAGAAAAAATAGAGCTTTACGACTTAGAGGATAACTTTACTGATAAAATTGATAATTTACCTGGAACTCAGGGATCTTTAAAAGTTTATTTTTACCTTTACAAAACTTTCAAAGTCATTAATTTTCAGGCAGCCCAAAAAGGTTTAGAGTTATTTGCAGAATATACAAATGATGCAAAAAAGAGCCCCGGGAGTCATCCAAATATTGATCGTTTAATTAATATAATTAAATCAAAAAACAGTTTAAAAATGAAAGTTATTCCTCGGTAATTACAAAGTCATGGGTTATTTCAACACTCTTGCTTAGCATTATTGAAGCTGAGCAATATTTTTTTGCAGATAATTCAATTGCTCTTTCAACAACTTTTTTTTGAAGATTAATGCCTTTGATCAGAAATCGAATATGAATGCTTGTAAAAACTTTGGGTACTTCATCTGCTCGCGTTGCATCGATTTCTGCAATACATTCCGTTACATTTTGTCTTGATTTTTTTAAAATTGTAACTACATCGAATGAAGTACATCCTCCCATGCCGATCAAAATCATCTCCATCGGTCTCATGCCTAAATCTCTACCACCGAGCTCTTTTGGACCATCCAATGTTACTTCATGACCTGTCTCGGATAGGCCATTAAAACTTACATCCTGCATCCATTTTATTCTAGTTTTCAATACTACTGGATCTCAATAAGCTCAACATCAAATATAAGGTCTGAGTTTGGAGGTATCACATTTCCAGCTCCCCTTGAGCCATATCCCATATCAGATGGAATTATAATTGTGCGGCTTCCACCAACCTGCATTCCGCTTACTCCCTGATCCCAACCTTTGATGACTTGACCTACCCCTAAGACAAAACTAAATGGCTCTCTTCTATCAACCGAACTATCAAATTTAGAAGTTTTCTCTCCTTTTTCATAAAGCCAGCCTGTGTAATGTACGGTGACTGTAAGTCCCTTCTCTGCTTCTCTTCCTTCTCCAACTTTATTATCTGTGATAATTAACTCTTTTATCTCTTTATCTTGCATTTTTCCTTTCTCCTCGTTAACAAGTTCTATTGATTGTGACAATGAAGTGAACATCAACAATGCAATAAATGTAAATATTTTTTTTATCATCTTATTAGTCCCTGAACAATAATTTTAAATAGATTCAAATGCTAAATTAATTAAATCATTTTGAAAATCATAAGATTTATTTGCTGCCTTATCGTTCATTATAAAAATGAATAATTTTTTATCTTTATTTTTATCAACTAAATATCCAGCAATTGCACTTACATTTTTTAATGAGCCCGTTTTAAAATGTCCATTTTTTTTAACTTTGGAGAATGGCATTTTTTTTTCTAGTGTGCCATCTTCATATAAAATTGAAAAGGAAGATAATATTTCTGGCATATAGGGATGCTCATAAATTTTATCCATTATTTTCATCAGACTTACAGTATTAATTGAAGTATTTCTAGATAAGCCTGCTCCATTCTCAATAAAAATATTGCCTGTGTCTATACCCAAACTTTTCAGCCTATTCAAAATATATTCGTTCACATCATTTTCTGTAGCTTGGATCTTAAGATCTTCTGTCACCACAGTTAATATTAAGTTGCGTGCCATTAAATTCAAACTATATTTATTCATGTCACGAATAAGGACCCCCAGAGGTTTTGAAGCGTGGCTAGCAATAGCATTATCTTCTAGCCTCTTGCTGTCATTGACCCAATAACCCCCTGTAAAATGACCTCCATTCTGAACCCATAAATGTTTAAAGATTTCGTAAAAATATCGGCTATTATCCAAAATAGATAAATCAATTTCTTTATTCAGGCACTTCTTACTTAAATAACCTTGAAAAATAATTTCCTCAGGTGGTGAATTGTTAGCTTTTTGATAATCTAATGATTGCTTCCATGATGTACAATTTTTTTCACTTATTTTTAAGTTATTTTTTATCCTTAGAGATTTAAGGTCTGGTTTCGACTCAATTTTAATTTTTTTATTTTGAGGGATAAACTTGTAATTAACCGTATTTGCCTGAATAGAAATTGCATTGGGTAAAACATTATAGGCTCTCATTGGATCGTCATCAAAATCAATTACTTGAGGAAGTTTTCCAAAATAGCTCTTATCTAAAATTAAATTGCCCTCTATTTTTTTTATCCCTTTTTTTTGAATATCTCTTATTAAATCCTCTAGATCACTTACTGAAAAACTGGCATCTCCTCTTCCATAAAATATTAAATCTCCTTGAAGGGTATTATCTTTGACCACACCCGTGTATGAGGAATCTGATCTCCATTTAAAATTTGGTCCCAACCTATCTAATGCAATAAATGCTGTAATTATTTTTGTGAGCGAGGCTGGATTGAAGTTCTTATCACCATTGAAAATAATTGCTTCTTCTTTAGGGTTTGATAGATTTTTTACTACGAAGCTATAGCTATTTTTATCAAAGTCATATTTACTTAATAAAGCTTTATATGATTGAGGTATTTCAGCATAGATAGAAATGGAGACAAAACTCCATAAGAAAAAAAATATTTTCAAAAATAATCTAGTTATTGATTGCATATAAAATTGCCTGGCGTGTAATTTTTACCATATGTTTGGCTTCAGACTCTTTAATACAATATGGAGGCATAAAATAAATAGTATGATCTATTGGTCGTATGAGTAATCCTTTATTTAGAGAAAACTCTAAAACCTTATCAATTGAAATTTTTGGATCTAACTCAAAAGCCCAAATCATTCCAATATTTCTTAAATCATTAATAGGAAGGTCTTCTAATGAAGAAAATAATTGAGTAATCTTTTTTGATAACACAATATTTTTTTTCAAAATATCTTCAGATTCAAAAATTGATAATGTCCCTAATGCTGCGCTGCAAGCAAGAGGATTTCCCGTATAACTATGGGAATGAAGAAACCCTTTTTTAATATCATCATCATAGAAAGCGTTGTAAATTTTATCCGAAGTTAAAGTGACCGACATGGGAAGATAACCCCCCGTCAAACCCTTTGATAGGCAAACAAAATCTGGGGTAATTTTTGCATGCTGATGAGCAAACATTTTTCCCGTTCGTCCAAAACCAACAGCAATTTCATCAGCAATTAAATGTATCTTATACTGATTACACAATTCTCTTAAAGCAAAGAGAAACCGAGCATCATAAATTCCCATACCTGATGCACACTGCACCATTGGCTCAATGATTATGCTTGCTACCTCAGAATGATGCTTTTCAAATATTTTTTGTAACTTTTTTAACTTTGCCTCAAGAAAATCATCAACGGACTGATTACTTTTTTTTAATCTTAGATCTGGTGATTCTGTCTTTATATAATTTTTTATTAGAGCCCCGTAATGTGTTCTAAATATTGGGACATCTGTAACGGCAAGTGCACCTAATGTTTCCCCATGATAACTATTCTCAAGATAAATATATTTTTTCTTTTTTGGAAATCCTGTTTGACTCCAGTAATGTGAGCTCATTTTTAATGCAATCTCGACAGCATTTGCGCCATCACTACCATAAGAGCAATGTCCCAATTTAGTTAATTTACTCAATTTTTCAGATAACTCTATTACTGGTGAATGAGTAAGGCCTGCTAACATTGAATGTTCAAGCGTATTTAGTTGTTTGTTTACATATTTTTTAATTATTTTGTTGTTATGTCCAAATAGATTTACCCACCAAGAACTAGTCACATCAAGATACTTTTTACCATCGAAATCATAAAGCCAGACTCCCTTTCCTCTTTCAATTGGTATTAATGGAAGCTTTTCATGATGCTTCATTTGTGTACAAGGATGCCAGACAGACTTAATACTTCTTTTTACATATTTTTTATTTTTCATAAAATTTAGGGTGCTGGATTCATTATTTGAAGATGAATTTCATCTATTTCTTCAATAAGTTCATTATCAATGATATCTAAATCATAAGCTGAAATATTTTGTTTAAGTTGTTTTATATTGGTTGCTCCAATCACTGTGCTAGTCACAAACCATTGCTTATAGACAAAGCTTAATGCTAAATCAGCTAGGCTTATATTTCTTCTTTTAGCTAATGCGTCATATTTTTCTATTGCCTTATTTACCCCATTTCTTTTGTATCTCTGAGCATAGCCCGGAAATAGGTTGACTCGACCAACTGCATTTGGATCTTTAAGGTACTTTCCACTCAAATGACCAAACGCTAGGGGTGAATATGAAAAAAAAGATAAATTTTCTCTAAAAAATATTTCTGTCATTCCAAGTTCCACTATCCTGTTTAATAAATTATAGCTATTTTGAAGCGTACAAACTAAAGGAAGATTTTTAACTTTTGCGAGCCTTATAAACTCCATCAAACCCCAAGGCCACTCATTCGATAATGCAAAAAACTTAACTTTGCCAGCTTTAATTAAGTGTTCAACGCTTGTTAATTGTTCTTCAATTGAAACCCAATTAATTTTTTTTTCATTTTCATAGTCATCATTTGGGTTAAATTTATACCCCCCAAACATAGGAACATTTCTTTCAGGCCAATGAAGATACAAAAGGTCAACATAATCTGTCTTTAGCCTTTGCAAAGAGCCATTAACTGCCTCAATTATATTATTTTCATCAAGTGATTTTGGCCCTCCTCTTATCCAGTTGATAGCCCTTCTAGGTCCAGCAACTTTAGTAGAGATAACTAAATCTTCTCTTTTTTTTCCTTGCAGCCAATTGCCAATAATTTCTTCTGTTCGATGGCATGTCTCAGATTTCGGCGGTACAGGATACATTTCTGCAACATCAATGCTATTTATACCCTTCGAAACAGCGTAATCAAGCTGCTCAAAAGCATCACTTTGCGAATTCTGATCCCCAAAAGTCATGGTCCCTAATGTGATTGGTGATACTTTGAGCTCGGTTTGACCGACATTTCTATAGTTATTTTTTGTAAACATATTGAATTAAATTATAAATAAATTTAATGAAGACTTGAAATTTGTAGTATTCATCCCTATTATTAGCACTCTATTAAATAGAGTGCTAGTTTTAGTCTTTGACTAACGCTAAAGTAAATTTTATAAAGAATACACTACTAGGAGAACTTATATATGAAAATTCGTCCTTTACATGATCGCTTAATCGTAAGGCGACAAGAAGAAGAACGTACCACTGCATCAGGAATTGTTATTCCAGAAAGTGCATCAGCAGAAAAACCAGATCAAGGCGTTGTTGAAGCTGTTGGTAATGGAAAATTACTTGATGATGGCAGTGTAAGAAAATTGGACGTTAATGTTGGCGATAAAGTACTTTTTGGGAAATACGCTGGTCAGGCAGTTAAAGTCGACGGTGATGAGCTTCTCGTTATGAAAGAAGAAGACGTCATGGGAATCATTGAATAAATATATATTAAATAAATTTTGATAAATTTGGAGAAAATAAATGGCAGCTAAAGATGTAAGATTTGGTGACGAAGTTCGCCAAAAAATGGTAGTAGGTGTAAATACACTTGCAAATGCAGTAAAAGTTACTCTAGGACCTAAAGGTAAAAATGTTGTTTTAGAGCGATCATTCGGTGCCCCAACAATTACAAAAGATGGTGTTTCTGTAGCGAAAGAAATTGAGTTACAAGATAAATTCGAAAATATGGGCGCTCAGATGGTAAAAGAAGTCGCATCAAAAACTTCCGACAATGCAGGTGATGGAACCACTACAGCAACTGTCCTTGCCCAAGCGATAATTCGCGAAGGAATGAAGTCTGTTGCTGCAGGAATGAATCCAATGGATCTAAAAAGAGGAATCGATAAAGCAGTTGAAGCGGGTGTGGAAGAGCTTCATAAATTAAGTAAGCCCTGTAATACAAGTAAAGAGATTACTCAGGTTGGTTCTATTTCTGCAAACTCAGATGAATCTGTTGGTAAAATTATTGCTGACGCGATGGATAAAGTCGGTAAAGAGGGTGTTATCACTGTTGAAGATGGGTCAGGCTTAACTAACGAATTAGATGTTGTCGAAGGTATGCAGTTTGATAGAGGTTATTTGTCTCCTTATTTTATTAACAATAATGAGAGACAAATTGCATTACTTGAAGACCCATATATTTTGTTACATGATAAGAAAATAGCAAATATTAAGGACTTACTACCTGTGCTTGAGCAAGTTGCGAAGGCTAGTAAACCCCTTCTGATTATTGCCGAAGAAATTGAAGGTGAAGCACTTGCGACTTTAGTTGTAAACAATATACGCGGCACAATTAAGGCAGTAGCTGTAAAAGCACCTGGATTTGGTGATCGAAGAAAGGCAATGCTTGAGGATATTGCAATCCTAACAGGTGGAACTGTTATTTCAGATGAAGTTGGTTTGACACTCGAGGGTGTGAAAATCGAAGACCTTGGACAAGCAAAGAAAATTGAAGTTGGCAAAGAAGATACTATTATCATTGATGGCGCAGCCTCTGCTGCAAACATCAAGTCACGAATTGATTTAATTAAAGTTCAAATGGAAGAATCTACAAGTGACTATGATAAAGAAAAACTTCAAGAACGTATCGCTAAGCTTTCAGGCGGTGTTGCAGTTATCAAGGTAGGCGCGACAACTGAGATTGAAATGAAAGAGAAAAAAGCACGCGTTGAAGATGCGTTACACTCAACCCGCGCCGCTGTTGAAGAAGGAATTGTTGCTGGTGGTGGTGTTGCTCTTATTAGAGCAAAAAATGCTATTAGCAAAATTAAAGGTGATAACTCAGATCAAGAGGCTGGTATTAAAATTGTGCTACGCGCAATTGAAGATCCTCTTAGACAAATTGTCTCAAATGCTGGCATTGAATCGTCCGTTGTTGTTAATAATGTAATTTCTGGAAAGGGAAATTATGGTTTTAATGCAGCTAACGAAACATACGGAGATATGGTTGAGATGGGTGTTCTTGATCCAACAAAAGTAACTAGGTCAGCACTCCAAAATGCAGCCTCTGTTGCTGGGCTGATGTTAACAACAGAATGCATGATTGCTGATACGCCAAAAGAAGAAGCTCCTGCAGGTGCTGCACCAGATATGGGTGGTATGGGTGGTATGGGTGGTATGGGTGGTATGGGTGGAATGATGTAATTTCAAAAATACTACTTTGAACAATTTAAAAAGACCTCTTAATCGAGGTCTTTTTTTATAAAAAATTTTAAAAAACTACTAACGAAAAAAAATTGCTGTAGCATGTGTTTTTATGAATTTAACAACGATATCTAATGCTATTTATTCAGATTTAAATGAAAAACAGATTGAAGCTGTGATGCTTCAAAGTCAATCAGCACTTGTTCTAGCTGGCGCCGGGAGTGGTAAAACAAGAGTGCTGACTTCAAGAATTGCTTGGTTAATTGAAAACCAACTCGCTAGCCCTGGTGCCATCCTGGCTGTCACATTCACCAATAAAGCAGCAAAAGAAATGCTAACCCGAATATCCACCCAACTCCCAATAAATACTAGAGGTATGTGGGTAGGTACCTTTCATGGGCTATGCAATCGTTTTTTACGTAAACATCATGTAGATGCAAAATTACCCGAAACTTTTCAAATTTTAGATAGTGCCGATCAAAAATCAGCCATCAAAAGAGTGATGAAAGTAATGAATATTGATGAAGATCTAATTTCTTCAAAAGAGGCTATGTATTTTATCAATAGTAACAAAGAGGAAGGAGTAAGATCAGAGAAATTTAAAGCCTATGATGATATTTCAAAAAAACTAAATGCAATTTATGGTGCCTACGATGAACAATGCCAGAAGGAAGGTGTTGTAGATTTTGCAGAACTTATGTTGCGTTGTCTTGAATTATTCCAAAAAAACTTAACTATTCGTAATCACTATCAAGAAATTTTTAAACATATACTCGTAGATGAATTTCAAGATACAAGTCGCTTGCAATATCAATGGTTAAAAATGCTTACCTCGCCTGCAAGTTTTATTTTTGCTGTCGGAGATGATGATCAATCAATTTATGGTTTTAGAGGTGCAAGACCAGGAAATATGAAAGATCTTCAGAAAGATTTTAAAATCAAAAATGTTATCAAATTAGAACAAAATTACCGATCTAAAAATAATATTCTTAATGCAGCTAATTCAATTATTGAAAACAATAGTGATAGATTAGGAAAAAATTTATGGACTGCTTCAGGTGATGGTGATCTTATTAAACAATATACCGCACTCGATGATCGCTCAGAAACAGCATATATTTTAGATGAAATTAAAATGCGTCATCGAGCTGGTATTGATTACAGCCAAATAGCTATTCTCTACAGAAATAATGCTCAATCTAGAGTTATCGAAATGGCAATGGTATCTAATAATATCCCCTATCGGGTTTATGGAGGATTACGTTTCTTCGAACGTGCAGAAATTAAAAATTCACTTGCTTATCTTAGGCTCGTTAATAACAAAAAAGATGATAATGCTTTCATGAGAATTGTAAACTTTCCGACACGAGGAATCGGTGCAAGAGCTATTGAACAAATTCAAGATCATGCAAAAAAAAATGCTTTCTCTTTATGGGAGGGAGCAAGAGTCCTTGTCTCAGAAAGTAAAAACTTAAAAGTATCTGCATTTATTCAACTAATTCAGAATATTGAAGATCAAGTTCATGGAATAAATATTGATGAGTCAATTGATCTAATTAATTCACAGTCTGGCCTCAAAGATCATTACCTTAAAGACAAAGATGGTAGCTCTCGGGTAGAAAATCTTAATGAACTTGTATCGGCAGCAAAGTCTTTTCTAAATGAAGTAAAAGACGAAATTTCTGATGAAGATTCAAATAAAAAGCAATCACTCACATTGGCTGAGTTTCTTGATTTTACCTCACTAGAAAGTGGTGAGTTACAGGCAGCTGCAAGTGAGGATGCTCTTCAGTTAATGACTGTTCACTCCTCAAAGGGCCTTGAGTTTGATACTGTTTTTATTACAGGCTTGGAAGACGGGCTCTTTCCTCATGAAAGAAGCTTAAATGAAAACAATGGATTAGAGGAAGAGCGAAGATTGATGTATGTTGCCATCACTAGAGCAAAGGATAAGTTGTATTTAACACTTTCGCAATCTCGTATGACATATGGACAACCAACCTATAATTTACCTTCAAGATTTCTTGATGAAATTCCAGAAGCATTAATAAAAAAAATTAATGTGCCTAATAATTTCTCTGCTAAAGGCGAATCACACTTTTCTAATGGAATAAATTCATTTAGCACAAAAAATAAACAAACATCAAATAATCAATACGATATTAAAATTGGTGCCATGGTCAAACACGATAAATTTGGATCAGGAATGGTGACAGGCTATGAAGGCAACGAAAATGATCTGCGTATTCAAATAAAATTTAAAGCCCATGGAGTGAAGTGGCTAGCCATGGAATATGCAAAACTTACTAAAATCTAATTACTTAATTATTGACTTAAAAATATCTTTATAAGTAATAAATTGAAAAGAAAATAATGATGCGATGTAAGCAGCCAAAGCGATCATGCAAGAAAATATAAGCACGTAGGACATTAATATATTTTCACTTGCACCAAGGATTGAAAAAATCATTATTATTACAAAAAGTAATGAGATAAATCCACCTAATAAAATAATCCAAGCAAGTAAAATTGGAATAATTGATAACAAAACACCGGCAAAGCTTGATTTTATAGCCTTCACTAAACCAAAATTATGGTAGGTAATTAATATAGGTGAAAACCAAGTAGCCATGAGGATTGGAATGGCCAAAATTATAAATTTTATAATAATCCCTACTCCATAATTCGAAATATTTTCTTTTACATCAGAGTCATTTGCTACAGCTAAGATATTCTTTAAATCAGGGCTTAAAATTAAAGAAATTAATAAAGAGTAAAACAAACAAATTAAACCAAGATAAGTAAGGGCTCTTATGTTTTGTTTATCAATTTTTAATAAATCTTTTAGCCCTGGTTGCTTGCTATTTTGAATCAATTTAAAGTAATTGATAAAAATCATAGTTGAAATTGGCCATACAATGATCAAAAAGGGGCTTATAAGACTAAGGCCTGGGATAGTCGGGATAAGAAGGTAAGCAAATATATAAACACTTCCCAAAAGCAAGGTAAGTTTAAAATTAAGCTTTGTTAAAATCAAACTCTGAGTCACCCAAAGATGCGATTTATTTAGTATATTTTTCAAAATTTATACTCGTTAATTTGCCTATCAATTAATACCTTCTTAAATTGATCAGGATTTTTTAGGGCGAGAATTTCAGCAGAAGGATTACTGTGGATATGCTCAAGGCGTGAAATGTAAAATCTCAATGCAGCCCATCTTAAAGCTACAAGCATATTGTCTTTCTCCTTACAATCAAGTTTTCTTTCAGACTCATATCCAGCTAAAAATTGGGACAATTTATTTTGATCTAATGATCCATCATCTCTAACACACCAGTCATTAACAGCTATAGCAATATCAAAAACTAATACTTCATTACAGGCATAATAAAAATCTATAAAACTCGGCCTACTTTCATTTAAAAATAAAACGTTGTCTCTAAATAGATCGCCATGAATTGTACTTCTAGGTAAGTCATCTAAAACGTGAGACTTTAAAAAATTAATTTCCAATGCAATCATATTTTTTTCTGTTGAAGTTAATTTTGCTTTCATATTAAAAAAAGTTTTTTCAATCCAACCCAAACCTCTAGAATTTTTTCTTTTTTCTGTTAAAGACTTGGTAACCATGTGCATTTTTGCAAGTGCCTTCCCAACTGCATTGCAATTTAATTCAGTAATTTTTTTTACTTCTGATCCATTTAAAAATGAAACAATTAAAGCTGGTTTATCCTTAAATAAATTAATTGCTTTCTTCTGATTGTTTGGAATAGGTTTCGGACAATCTATATTATGACTCGAAAGAAATGTCATTAGATTAATAAAAAAAGGAAGCTCTTCCATTGTATGGTGCTCAAAGATAGTCAGGATGAATTTATTTTCAGCTGTTGTGATTAAATAATTTGTGTTGGTAACGCCAGAGGATATTCCATCAAAACTAATTAACGTTCCAATATTAAATTCAATAAGAAATGACTCCAAACTTTCTTTTGTTATAGATGTATATACAGCCATTGAAATTTATAAATTATTTAAAAAAGAGTTAACTTGAGGTTACCAGCTAAAGAGTACCCATTGTGGAACGACTAAAGGCTTTAAATCATCCTGACGTATCCAATCTCCTCCCTCAGTTTCCCTTACTAGATAATACGGTGGAAAACCCTCTGGGGTAACTTTTATATAATACAAGTTTCCATTAATCCTATGCTCTTCAATTCTTTTGGTTCCTTCTTTCCTAATGGTAATCTCAGGTTCATATTCATACCCAGATTCCAAAGTATTTGGTGGAGATGGAACCTCCTCTAATACTACTGTTTTTTCAGCATTCGTAATTGCAGAAAAAGAAAGGCTGCTTAGCACTAAAATCAATGATATAAAAATTTTATTCATAGCGTAAGTCTATCAAAATCAGACCCCCAACAGTAGCTTTTTATCCAAAAAAAGGTGCGCATACAAAGGTATAATAAAAATGAAATAACAAAAAATTTTAAAAACGATGAAAACATTGCTCTTGATTGATGGATCCTCTTATTTATATCGCGCATTTCATGCGATGCCTGATTTTAGAAATAAAACAGGGTTCCCAACTGGTGTTATTTATGGAGTTTTAAACATGCTCCAAAATACTCATAAAAAATATGAGAGCAGTTATAGCGTCTGTGTCTTTGATGCGAAAGGAAAAACTTTTCGAAATGATATTTATAGTGAATATAAAGCAAATCGGCCTAAAATGCCTGATGATTTATCAATACAGATTGCCCCCCTCCACAAAGCTATAAAAGCGATGGGATGGCCAATTTATATAAAAGAAGGTGTAGAAGCAGATGATGTAATTGGGACACTTGCTAAAAAAGCAAATGAAGAGAATATATCTGTGACTATATCAACAGGAGATAAAGATTTAGCACAACTAGTAAATAATAAAACAGCGCTGGTTAATACCATGACCAACGAATATTTAGATATAGAAGGCGTAAAAAGTAAATTTGGGGTGGGGCCAGATCTTATTATTGACTACCTAACCATCATAGGCGACAAAGCTGACAATATTCCTGGCGTTGAAAAAGTTGGGCCCAAAACGGCACTTAAATGGTTAAACGAATTTAACTCTTTAGATAATATTATCAAAAACTCAGAAAAAATCTCAGGTGCCGTTGGTGAAAATTTAAAAAGCGCACTTGACTGGCTCCCAATTGCAAAAGACCTTATCTCTATTCGTTCAGAATTAGATATAGAGGTCTCTTGGGATCAATTTAAAAAATCACCCGAGGATAAAAATGCATTAAAAAAAATGTATCAAGAATTTAATTTTTCAAGTTGGCTTAAAAATATAGACAGCAAAGAAATAGATATCTCTCAAGAAGCACCAGATCAAAATGTTGACACAGAATTTAATAATCAAAAAAATTATATGTTGATTCAAAATACAACAGATTTAAAAAAATGGATTAATCAAATAAAAAAAGAAAAATTATTTTCCATTGATACCGAAACAACATCACTTGAAGTTATGAATGCAAAATTAGTAGGTATCTCTATCAGTTTAAAAAAAGGCGAAGCGGCATATATACCTGTCAATCATATGGGAGCAGCAGAAAATGAACAGATTAATGAAGATGAAGTAATTGATCTTTTTAAACCTATATTAGAGGATGGCTCCATCACAAAAATTGGACAAAATATTAAATATGATGCACATATTTTTCTTAATTTAGGTATAAAAATGCATGGAATTAACGAAGATACCATGCTTATGAGTTATGTCATAAATAGTAATGAAAGCCATGGAATGAATAAACTTAGCCAAAAATATTTGGGTCATGAATGTATCTCATACGAATCATTGGTTGGAAGTGGAGTAAAGCAATTAAGCTTTGATCAAATAAATATAAATGATGCATTAGATTATGCTGCAGAGGATGCTGATGTAACATTTCAGCTCTACCATGTACTTAAAGATCAATTAAAAAAAGAAAAGAAATTGCTGGCTATCTACGAAAAATTCGAAATCCCAAGTATGAAAACATTAATTGAAATTGAAAGGAATGGGGTTTTAATAGATGCAAGCTTATTAAATCAACAAAGCCAAAAAATTGGAGAAGAGTTAATTAATATTGAAAACAAAGCCTTTGAGCTTGCAGGGCAACCTTTTAATTTAGCTTCTCCAAAACAGTTAAGAGAAATTTTATTTGAAAAGTTACAGATAAAGCCTTTAAAAAAAACCCCCACTGGGACACCATCAACTTCTGAGGAAGTTCTCCAAGAGCTTGCTAAAGATTACCCATTACCTAAAATCCTTTTGGAGTATCGTACCCTTGCAAAATTAAAATCAACCTATACCGATAAACTTCCGTTAATGATCAATCAATCTACCGGCAGAATTCATACAAGTTACAATCAAGCAGTTGCTGTAACAGGCAGATTAGCAAGTTCAGATCCAAACCTACAAAATATTCCTATCAAAAGTCCTGAGGGTAGGAAAATTAGAGAGGCGTTTATTGCAAAACCAGATTTTTCGATATTATCAGCAGATTACTCTCAAATTGAATTAAGAATCCTAGCTCATCTCTCTAAAGATTCAGGGCTAATTCAAGCCTTCAAAGATAATAAAGACATTCATACAATAACTGCCTCAGAAATTTTTAATACTAAGATTGAAAAAATCACATCAGAACAAAGACGATATGCCAAAATCATAAACTTTGGGTTAATCTATGGGATGGGTGCTTTTGGCTTAGCCAAAAATTTAAATATTACCAGAGGTGACGCTCAAAATTATATCCAGGAATACTTTAATAAATACCCAACTGTTCTCCAATATATGGAAGAGTCAAAACAATTTGCGCGTGAACATGGATATGTAGAAACCTATTTTGGAAGAAGGCTATGGCTTCCTGAAATAAATTCATCAAACGGACTAAGAAAGGCTGGTGCTGAAAGAGCGGCTATCAATGCACCCATGCAAGGTACAGCAGCTGACTTAATTAAACTTGCGATGATAGAGGTCCAGCAATGGATTCATGCAAATAGCAATTTAAAAGGGCAAATGATTATGCAAGTTCATGATGAACTTGTCTTTGAGGTACCAAACACAGAAGTAGACATATTTATTAAAGAAATCCCTCAGATAATGCAAAATGTTGCCAAGCTTGATATTCCCTTGACTGTAGAAATTAAAGCAGGAAAGAATTGGGAGGAAGCCCACTAAATGGTTTGTAAATAAATGAAAATATCCAAAAGCAAGAATAAAGAAATACACGCATTGATTATTGGTGATGAAATCTTATCAGGTAAGAGAGAAGATAAACATCTAAGGCACTTAATAAAAGTATTAAAAGCGCATAATTTCCAATTATCACGTGCAGATTATGTTTCAGATGAGATTCAAAAAATACAAGAAACTCTTGAAAATAAAAAGGGAAACATTGTTTTTTGTTTTGGCGGGATTGGGGCAACACCAGATGACTGTACCAGAAGTGCTGCCGCTTTTGCGCACAAAAAATCATTAGTTTGTCATCCAGAGGCAAAAGTTTTAATTGAAAATCAATTTGGCAAAAATGCATATCCTAAGAGAATTTTAATGGCGGACCTGCCAGAAGGTGCATTACTCATACCAAACCCTATCAATAACATACCTGGTTTTTTTGTAGATCAACATTATTTTATGCCAGGATTTCCTGAAATGGCGTGGCCAATGATTGATTGGGTAATTGAAAACAATCTGTTGAAAACAGAAAAAACAACAAAATTTGAAGATCATTCTATTTGGTTAGATGATGTAAGTGAAAGCAGCCTTATTGATTTAATGAATCAGACACAATTAAAATTTAATAATATTAAAATTTATAGCTTACCAAAAATGCATCCAAAAAAAATGCTGGAGCTTGGAGTCAAAGGTGAGCATGGTTACGTCTTTGAAGCATTAAATTTTATTAAAGACAATCTAAATAGCATGAATATTTCTTGGCGTGATCTTTAGTATTGAAAATAATGTATATGATTATTACAATGACGAATCGATATGATTATTGGCAAACATAAACTAAAAAATAATATTATATTAGCTCCAATGGCAGGAGTTACGGATAGGCCATTTCGAATACTATGTAAAAAATTTGGTGCAGGGATGGCAGTCAGTGAAATGGTCACATCAAATTCCCTTTTATATGGAAGTGAAAAAACCCTTAGAAGAGCAAATCATGATGGAGAGGTTGCCCCTATATCAGTTCAGATAGCCGGCGCAGATCCAGATATGATGGCAAAAGCTGCTCAATATAATATGAATCGAGGTGCCCAAATTATTGATATCAACATGGGCTGCCCTGCAAAAAAAATATGCAACGTCATGGCAGGGTCTGCGTTACTTAAAGAAGAAAAATTAGTTAAAAAAATTCTTGAAGCTGTTGTTAAGTCAGTAGATATACCCGTCACTTTAAAAATAAGAACAGGGTGGGATAAAGATAATCGAAATGCTGTAACTATTGCAAAAATCGCAGAGGATGCAGGTATACAAGCATTAACAATGCACGGAAGAACCCGTGCATGTCTTTATATGGGTGACGCTGAATACGATACAATCGCTAATGTTAAACAAAAAATTCAAATGCCTTTAATTGCAAATGGAGATATAACTTCACCTGAAAAAGCTAAGTTTGTACTTGAATATACAGGTGCCGATGCGGTAATGATTGGCCGAGCAGCACAAGGAAGGCCATGGATATTTAGAGAAATAGAGCATTTCTTAAAAACAGGCTCTTACTTAACTCGTCCTACTAATGAAGAAATACATCAAACGACTATAGAACACGTTAAAGACCTTTACGATTTTTATGGGGACAATAAGGGCTTAAGAATCGCAAGAAAACATATATCATGGTATACAAAAGGTTTAAAGAATTCTGCTTATTTTCGAGCAGCAATGAATCAAATTGAAGATAATAAAGAACAAATTGACTACATTCATTTATTCTTTGAAGACCTTAGTAAAAAGAGCAAGTATATTGCGTATGAAGATCAATCTAACAATAAAGAAGTTGCAATAAGCTGATGAAAAAAAATTTATCAGATAATATTGATACTCTGCTTGATCAATATTTTAATGATTTAGATGGGGATCAACCAAGTGCTATTTATGAAATGGTAATTAATACTGTAGAAAAACCACTCCTCTTATACATTATGAATAAAACTGAGGGCAACCAAAGTAAAGCTGCAAAAATATTGGGTTTAAATAGAAATACACTTAGAAAAAAACTTAAACAATATAATCTTGATAACTAAATGATAAAAATTAAAAAAGCTTTAATTAGTGTTTCTGATAAATCAAATATTTTAGAATTAGCGAAACATTTAAAAACATTTGATATTGAAATATTATCAACGGGAGGAACAGCAAAACTTCTTAAAGAGAACGAAATTCAAGTTACTGATGTTAGTGACTATACTGAATTTCCAGAAATGCTTGATGGACGTGTTAAAACACTTCACCCAAAAATTCATGGGGGGATTTTAGGTAGAAGAGATTTAGCTGAGCATCAAGAAACAATGAAAAATCATAAAATAGATCCCATAGATCTTGTTGTAGTAAATCTATATCCATTTGAAGAAACCATCAAAAAAGAAAATTGTTCCTTAGATTTAGCAATAGAAAATATTGATATTGGTGGTCCAGCAATGATTCGATCTGCTGCAAAAAATTACCAACATGTTGCTGTTCTATCAAATTCAAATGACTATCAATCTTTCATTGATGAGTTAAACAAAAACCAAGGAGCAATAACTAAAGATTTTAGTTTCTCACTAGCAAAAAAAGCATTTGCTAGAACTTCCGCTTACGATAGTGCAATTTCGAGTTATCTTGGGGCTGATAAAAAAAATCGATTCCCAAAAAAATTATTTAAAACTATTAATAAAGTTATGGATTTACGCTATGGAGAAAATCCTCATCAGCAAGCTGCCTTTTATAAAGATACAACAGAAGAAATTGGTTCTCTATCAAGTTTTGAACAAATTCAAGGTAAAGAACTTTCATTTAATAATCTTAATGATTCGGAAACTGCTTGGGAATGTGTCAAGAAGTTTTCCCAACCCAGTTGCGTAATAGTGAAACATGCTAATCCATGTGGTGTAGCCTCATCAGAAGACTTGCATGAAGCATATCAAGCGGCATTTAAGACAGATCCTACATCAGCTTTTGGAGGTATCATTGCTTTTAACGATTGTTTGGATGAAAAGACAGCTTCTTCAATAGCAAGTCAATTTGCTGAGGTAATTATTGCTGTTGATTTTTCAGAAGAAGCAAAAAAAGTTTTTGAAAAAAAACCTAATGTACGCTTATTAAAAATAAAAAATGAAAATAATAAGAATCAATTAGATTTTAAAAAAATAGGTGGAGGTTGGTTAATACAAACACCAGATGATCATTCTTTAGATATTAAAAAATGTAAGGTTGTCACCCATTTAAAGCCTAACGAAAAACAACTTGAGGATATGAAATTTGCTTGGATAGTTGCACAATATGTGAAATCAAATGCAATTGTTTTTTGTAAAAATAATCAAACATTAGGAGTTGGAGCTGGACAAATGAGTCGAGTTGATAGTACCAAAATTGCTTCACTAAAAGCAGAAAATGCAAATATTGATTTGACTCATTCTGTTGTTGCATCAGATGCTTTTTTTCCTTTTAGAGATGGAATTGATGTTATAGCGAGTCATGGAGCAAAATGTATTATCCAACCTGGCGGAAGTATCAAGGATGAAGAGGTAATAGGCGCGGCAAACGAACATGGCATCATCATGCTATTTACCAACATCCGACATTTTAAACATTAAATTATGAATGTTCTTATTATTGGAAGTGGTGGAAGGGAACATGCGCTTGCATGGAAAATATCACAAAGCCAAGAAGTAAAAAAAATATTTATCGCACCAGGTAACGGTGGAACTCACCTTGAAAACAATATTGAGAATATAAATTTAACTGATATTGAAGATCTTATTAATTTTGCCATAAAACAAAAGATTGATTTAACTGTCGTTGGTCCGGAAGCTCCACTTGCAAATGGTATCGTTGATTCCTTTAAAGATAATAATTTAACTATTTTTGGTCCAACAAAAGCTGCTGCTCAACTTGAAAGCTCTAAAGAATTTTCAAAAGAATTTATGGCACGTCATAATATTCCAACAGCAAAGTTTGCAACTTTTGAAAATTCTCTATCTGCACATGAATATATAAATAATAATCCTGCGCCAATTGTGATTAAAGCTGATGGACTGGCATCTGGGAAAGGGGTGGTAGTTGCAATGACAGATAAGGATGCACATGATGCTGTTGATGCAATGTTAAGCGATAAATTATTTGGTAATGCGGGCACAAAAATAATTATTGAAGAATTTCTTGTTGGTGAAGAAGCTAGTTTTATTGTAATTTGCGATGGATCAACCATATTACCTTTAGACTCAAGTCAAGATCATAAACGTTTACTCGATAATGATGCTGGGCCCAATACAGGTGGAATGGGTGCCTACTCACCTGCACCTTTAGTTACTGATGAAATAAACCAAAAAATAATGGATCAAGTTATTACGCCTACGATTGAAGGAATGAAAAAAGAGGGTATTGAATTTTCTGGTTTTTTGTACGCTGGCATAATCGTTGATGCCGAAAGTAATATCAAAACTCTTGAATTTAATTGTCGTATGGGTGACCCAGAAACACAACCTATTTTATTTAGAATGCAAGGTGATTTATTCTCAGTTCTTTATAAAGCTGCCAAACAGCAACTTCATGGTATTGAAATAAAATGGGAGGATGAACATGCAATTACAATAGTTATGGCTTGCAAAAATTATCCTACAAAACCAATCCTAGGAAATGAAATAGAGCTTCCAGATACTAAAGACAAAAATACTTTTATATTTCATGCAGGAACTGTTTTAAAAAATCAAAAACTATTAACATCTGGTGGTCGTGTTTTAGGGATTACTGCAAAAGGTGAGACACTAGAAATTGCAAAAAATAAAGCTTACAGTGTATTAAAAAAAGTTAAATTTGATGGAGCACAGTTTCGAACAGACATTGGAAAAAAAGCATTAAACTAAAGTTGTGAGAAATTTAAGGTTAAAAAGATTTATTATAAATGGGGGAGTAGTTGCCTACCCTACAGAATCCTGTTTTGGGTTAGGTTGTGATCCTCATAATTTAAGGGCAATTAAAAAATTAAATATCTTAAAAAAAAGACCCGTAAATAAAAACTTTATTCTTATCTCTTCTAAACTTAATCAAATTAAAAAAATTCTTCAAGAACTCAATAATTCACAAATTCAAAATCTAAATATGAAGTGGCCTGGACCCCATACCTGGTTAATTGAGGCAAATCATAAATGTCCATCATGGTTAAGAAAAAAAAATAAAGTTGCGGTTAGAGTTCCTGATTTAAATATTTGTCAAAATTTACTTAATTCAATTGCTATGCCAATTACATCAACGAGCGCTAACAGAACAAAACAGCGCCCTATAAAAAATTATAGGGAAGCTTGTCGTCAATATAAAAAATCAGTTCATATTATCAAAGGAAGGATAGGGAAAAACAAAAAACCTAGTCAAATACAAGACTTTGATACAAAAGCTATAATAAGAAGATGACTAAAGAAAATATTAATATAGAAGCCGTTAAAGAATTTTTCATGAAATTACAAACGGATATTTTAAATGCCATTGAAATTGTCGATGGAAATAATTTTCTAGTTGATTCTTGGCAGAGATCAGAAGGTGGTGGTGGAACAACATGCATTTTAGAAAATGGAAAACTTTTTGAAAGAGCAGGTATAGGTTTTTCACATGTTTTAGGCTCACAGCTTCCTAAATCAGCAACTGATGCGCACCCCGAAATTACCAATAGTAAATGGGAGGCTATGGGTGTTTCACTAGTTTTCCATCCACATAACCCTTTTATACCAACTGTTCATATGAATGTAAGGTTTTTTAATGCTCACAAAAATAATAAGGATACTTGGTGGTTTGGTGGTGGAATGGATTTAACTCCCTATTATGGTTTTGTTGAAGATGCTAAACATTTTCATAATACAATTAAAACAACCTTAAACCCTTTTGGTAAAAAACTTTATCCCGAGTTTAAAAAAAATTGTGATGAATATTTTTTCTTAAAACACCGTAATGAACCACGGGGAATCGGTGGTATTTTTTTTGATGACTTTAATATGCAAGGGTTTGACTTTTCCTTTGATTTCACTAAAGAAGTAGGTAACACATTCTTAAAAGCATACCTGCCAATACTTCAAAAAAGAAGAAATCATAAATTTACAGACAAGGAGAAGCAATTTCAACAATACCGAAGAGGAAGATATGTTGAATTTAATTTGCTCCAAGATAGAGGAACACTTTTTGGTATTCAGTCAAAAGGACGTGTCGAGTCAATCTTAATGTCCATGCCGCCATCAGTTAAGTGGGAATATGACTTTACTCCAAAAAAAGGTAGCAAAGAAGAAGAGTTATATTCTAAATTCTTAATTACAAAGGACTGGGTGTAAAATTTATAATGCTTGAGCAACTATTCAGAAAAAAAGATATTGTAGATGATAAAAATACACAATTAAAAAGATGTCTCAATGCTTTTGACCTTACCCTTCTTGGTATAGGCTGTATTATTGGTACAGGAATCTTTGTGTTGACAGGAATTGTTGCTGCTACTCATTCAGGCCCGGCGATTATAATCTCATTTCTTATCGCTGGCATTGCCTGCGCATTTGCTGCGTTATCTTATGCTGAGCTTTCATCATCTATTGGAGGCTGCGGAAGTGCCTATGGATATTCTTATGTAGCCTTTGGAGAATTATTCGCCTGGATAATTGGCTGGATACTTTTGTTAGAGTATGGCGTTGCAATTGCTGCTGTAGCAAGTGGATGGTCAGGCTACTTTAATAACGCTTTAGTGGCCATAAACCTTGGGCTTCCTGAATATTTAATCAACCCACCAAGCTCAGGTGGCATAATTAATCTTCCTGCATCATTAATTATTCTTTCTATCATGCTGCTCCTAATAGCTGGAGTTAAACAGAGTGTAAAGTTAAACACCATTATGGTTTTTATTAAAATTAGTGCAATTTTAGTATTTATTTTTATTGCTATCTTTAATGTAAATCCAAATAATTGGTCTCCATTTGTACCTTTTGGATGGTTTGATAGGTTACCAGATGGGGAGACTATAGGAATCTTTGCAGGGGCATCGATTGTGTTCTTTGCTTATGTAGGTTTTGATGCTGTTTCTACTGCAGCAGAAGAGGCAATCAATCCACAGAGAGATTTACCAAAAGGTATTGTTTATTCTTTAATCTTTTGCACAATTTTTTACATTATCGTTTCAGCACTGCTTACCGGGGTTGTTTATTATGAAAATTTAAATGTATCAGACCCTGTCGCATTTGCCTTATCTCAACTTGGTTACACATGGTCATCTGCTCTTGTTGCTACAGGGGCAATTTTTGGACTGGCAACGGTGATGCTTGTTTTATTTTATGCTCTAACGAGAGTTATTTTTTCTATGAGCCGTGATGGATTATTGCCTGAGTATTTAAACAAAGTAAATAAAAAAACTCAAACGCCAATAAAAGTCATTCTAACTACTGGAATTTTAATCTCAAGTATTGCAGGGTTTGTATCTCTAGGTGAACTTGCCGAAATCGTTAATATCGGAACACTATCAGCTTTTGTTATAGTTTGTATTGGTGTAATAGCACTTCGATCAAAACATAAAAAAAATACCTTTAAAAATAAATGGCACCCATTGGTTCCTTTAATGGGTATTTTTTGTTGTGGTGCTTTGATGTTTTTTCTCCCATCAGACACATGGATGAGATTCTTAATCTGGCTATTTTTTGGATTAATTTTTTATTTCATTTATTCAAAAAACCACAGCAAGCTTAACCAAATTTAAAAAAAATTTTTCTATTTAATATTCTTGAACAGAATATTCAGTTGAAATATTATGCGAGAGTTTAGGGTAAATTACCACAGAGTTTTCTAAGGTATTTGCTGTTTCAATACATATCATTCTTCTCCATTCCTCATTTTCCCCCATATCACTCATTTCATTTGCTTTAGCTTCCCCCGGATTCCATATGACTAAGGAATTACTGTTAGACTTTTTAATATTAATTATTCTATTTAATTTTTTATCTTCTAAATAACAATCATTACTGGAATTTAGATACACCCTATCAATAGGTGATTTAAAGGATATTGTTTGATTTTCAATTCCTTTTTTAAAATTCTGATTCTTATCAGTAAATAATGCATTTTCTAAGCCTGTTACATTTACATTATTTATATCGGAAACATAAAAATACGTATGGAAGCCTTCACTTATCGTAAACGGGCTATCAGATAAATTCGTTGTTTTTAAATTAAGGTTCAAACTTTCTCCAATCACAATTGTTAGAATAAGTTCAAAATTATATGTCAGTTGCCGCTTTACAGTTTCTGTTGGCATCATCCTAAGTACAACTTTAGTTGCGTCGTTTTTTAAATCACTTGATTCTATTAACTCCCAAGGTATGACTCTCGCAAATCCATGTAAACAAAAGCTGTTATCTGTTGGGTGCTCTCCAAACCAAGGCCAACAAATGGGGACTCCACCTCTAATTGATCTTCCTTCTTCATAACGTGCATTGGATGAAAGCCAAAGTACATCATCTTTTATAGTGTTTGGTTTCCACCAATCTACATGGGCTCCTTGGAGCGCAATCCTTGCTTCTGCTTGAGAATTTTTTATTTCTAAAAATTCTAATCCATCTTGATTTTTAAAAATTTTTAAATTTTTACTTAATTTCATTACTATTTTTTTAATTGGCTGATATCTCTTACAGCCCCATTTGACGCACTTGTTGTCATCATCGCATAGGCTTTGAGAGCATCTGATACCTTACGCTGTCTCGGCTTGGGTTGCCAAGCATTTTCTTTTTTATTCATGATCTCTCTTCTCTCCTGCAATACTTCATCACTGATTTTTAAATTTATTGTTCTATTAGGGATATTAATTTCAATAATATCTCCTTCTTCTACTAATGCAATTGCACCACCTTCAGCAGCTTCAGGTGAAATATGCCCTATGCTTAAGCCTGAAGTACCTCCAGAAAATCTTCCATCAGTTAATAAAGCACAAACCTTTCCGAGTCCTTTACCTTTTAGATGTGCCGTTGGATATAGCATCTCTTGCATACCCGGCCCACCTTTTGGCCCTTCATAAATAATTAAAACAATATCACCTTTTTTTATTTTATCTGCCGAGATTGCTTCAACAGCACTATCTTGTGACTCAAAAATCTTAACTTTTCCAGTGAATTTTAATATTCCCTCATCAACGCCCGCAGTTTTAACAATGCAACCATCTAACGCAATATTTCCATACAATACTGCTAATCCACCGTCTTGACTATAAGCATTTTTTTTATTTCTTATACAGCCATTTTCTCTGTCTAAATCTAATGAGGGCCAAATCCGATCTTGACTAAATGCTTGAGTGGTTCTTATACCTCCTGGTGCTGCTGAGAAAAATTTTCTAATCTTTTCATCTTGCGTATTTACAATATCCCATTGATTTATTGCCTCCCCTAGTGTTGATGCATGGACACAATTTACATTTTCATTAATCTTATTTGCTCTTTTTAGCTCTCCTAGCAATCCAAAAACACCGCCTGCTCTATGAACGTCTTCCATATGATATTTTTGTGATGCAGGTGCTAACTTCGCTAAACAAGGAACATTTCTTGAAATCTTATCTATATCTTTCATAGTGAAATCAACTTTGGCTTCTCTCGCAGCAGCAAGCAAATGTAAAACTGTATTTGTTGATCCACCCATGGCAACGTCCAAACTCATTGCATTCTCAAACGCTTCCTTTGTTGCAATCTCCCTGGGCAAAATTCCCTTTTCATTTTTTTCATAATATCTCTTTGTTATGTCTACTATTCTTTTTCCTGCGTCTAAAAATAAATTTTTTCTTAACACATGAGTTGCTAGGGTACTTCCATTGCCCGGCAAACTTAGACCTAAGGCCTCAGTCAAGCAATTCATAGAATTCGCTGTAAACATACCAGAGCAAGATCCACATGTTGGACATGCAGACTCTTCAAGCTCTTTTAACTTAATGTCTGATACTGTTTTATCTTCCGATCCAATCATAGGGGATACTAAGTCAATTTTTGTAACTGCATTTTCCCAATTAACCTTACCAGCCTCCATAGGCCCGCCCGATACAAAAATAACCGGGATATTAATTCGCATTGCTGCCATCAACATACCTGGGGTGATTTTGTCACAATTTGAGATACACACCATGGCATCTGCGCAATGTGCATTTACCATATACTCTACGCTGTCTGCAATTAATTCTCTGCTTGGCAGACTATAGAGCATGCCGTCATGGCCCATGGCAATTCCATCATCCACTGCAATCGTATTAAATTCCTTAGCCACACCTCCATACTTCTCAATTTCTCTAGCCACTAATTGGCCCATATCTTTGAGATGCACGTGTCCTGGAACAAACTGAGTGAAGGAATTGACGACAGCGATGATAGGCTTAACAAAATCGTCATCCTTCATCCCGGTTGCACGCCAAAGTGCCCTTGCCCCCGCCTGGCTTCTTCCTTCTGTGGTCGTTCTTGATCTATATTTTGGCATTACCATTAATTCCTAAATTTTTTATTACATTGCAATTTTAACTTATAATTGCTTCTATATGCTTACTCATCCTCAATTTGATCCCATTGCAATATCAATAGGTCCAGTGGCGCTTCATTGGTATGGACTCATGTACTTCATTGGTTTTTTATCTTTTATATATTTTGGTAAAAAACAATTAAGAATTCAAACATGGTCTTTAATCGATAAAAAGATATTGGATGATATGTTTTTTTACGGAGCGCTTGGTGTGATATTGGGTGGACGACTTGGGTACGTTCTATTTTATCAGCCTGAGTATTATTTAAATAATCCCGCTGAAATATTTGCTTTTTGGCAAGGTGGGATGTCTTTTCATGGTGGCTTCTTAGGTGTATTGATCGGGATGATGATGATAGCAAGGAAATATCAAATCCGATGGTTGGTCATAACAGATTTTATTGCCCCATTGGTTCCTTTAGGTTTAGGTTTTGGAAGGATTGGCAATTTTATTAATCAAGAGTTATGGGGGAGGCCAACAGATGCAGCATGGGGAATGATTTTCCCTGCGGTAGATGATATAACCAGGCATCCATCTCAGCTTTATCAATCTTTTTTTGAAGGGCTCATTCTTTTCTTAATTCTTTGGTTTTATGCAAAAAAACAAAGAGGGGTGGGTAAAATTTCTGCTTTATTTTTAATTTTTTATGGACTATTTAGATTTTTAATTGAGTTTACGAGAGAACCCGATGGTCATCTAGGTCTGCTTTATTTAGATTTTTCTATGGGTCAGTGGCTATCACTACCCATGCTCGTACTTGGTATTTTTATGTACTTTAAAAAGTTTCATGCTAACAACAACGATTGATTTTATTCCATTTTCCCTCAAGCTTTGATTGAAAAAATTTTGATCTTGATAAAGGAACATCTTTATGATGTTTTTTACAACGTCTAAAATTTTCTAAATAAACTTCATAGTCATTATCCCCACTGACAGTTCGAATGTAATTCCATATATTTTTTATATTAAACATTTGATAATTTTCTCTTATGTTTATTAAATTTTGTTTTTAATGCAATCCTAATAACGTCAATGACGACTACCCATAAAATTATTACTAAAAATATAGTAATACCAGCATCAAGTTTCAAATTAAAAATAAGCTTTTCGGCAACATCAATTCCATATTCAGGAACATATCCTTCATTAATTTTTTTTGACATCGAACTTGCTGCTGAAAGAAAACCTATGCGAATATCCTCACTAAATATTTTTTGATAGGAGGCGGTTGTAGTAATTATCAATAGCCAAACCAATGGGATTGCCGTAATCCAAGCAAAACTGATCTTGTCTGACTTAATTAATATCGCTGTACCCACGCTTAAAGCAATTGCTGCTAACATTTGATTAGCAATACCAAACAAAGGCCATAATATATTTACACCCCCATTAGGGTCAATAACGCCGATGTAAAGAAAATAACCCCAGCAAGAAACTACTATAAAGCTAGTCAGTATAATTGAGGGTAGCCAAGAAGTTTGTCCTAGTTTTGGATGAAAATTACCCAACATATCTTGCAGCATAAATCTACCTACTCTTGTACCCGAGTCCAAGGTAGTTAAAATAAATACAGCTTCAAACATGATGGCAAAGTGATACCAAAGAGCAAGCAGATGTTTTCCAAATGCATTAGCAAAAATAGTAGCCATACCCACGGCTAGTGATGGTGCTCCACCTGTTCTTGCAAATAATGTTGATTCTCCAACATCTTTTGCTAATTGATTCATTTGCTCAACAGTAACCGCGTAACCCCATGAATTAATTTTACTTATTATTTGGTTTGGTTCTGTTCCAACAACCCCTGCTGGACTATTAATTGCGAAGTATATTCCAGGCTCTAGAACACACGCGGCTACCATTGCCATAATTGCAACAAAAGATTCAAGGAGCATTCCACCATAACCAATCATTGGAATATGTTTTTCATTATCAATTAATTTTGGTGTTGTACCCGATGATATTAACGCATGGAATCCTGAAATAGCTCCACATGCAATTGTGATAAAAACAAATGGAAAGACACTTCCCCCAAATATTGGTCCTGATCCATCAGTAAACTGAGTAACCGCAGGCATTTTTATTTCGGGCTGCAAAATTGCAATTGCAATGGCAAGAAAAATGACTGTCCCGAGCTTTACAAAGGTTGATAAATAATCTCTAGGCGCAAGCAACATCCAAATCGGCAAGACAGCAGCAATAAAACCATAAATGATAAGCGCCCATGCTAAAAAGAGGCCACTATGGTCAAAGTAACTCCTCATAGATTCAGAATTATCAACAACACTACCCAAATAAACTGCCATTAAAAGTAAAATGACACCAATAGCAGTCGCTTCTAAAACTCTTCCTGGGCGAATAAATCGCATATAAAAACCAACAAGGATTGCTATGGGGATTGTGGCAGCAACTGTAGATGTTGCCCAAGGACTATTTTTCATTGCATTGACAACAACTAAACCTAAAACTGCAATTAGAATAATCATGATTATAAAAGTACCAATCAAAGAGGCAAAGCCTGCTAATACACCCAGCTCCTCTTTAGCCATTTGACCTAAACTTTTACCATTCCTTCTAACTGAAAAAAATAAAATAACCATATCTTGAACAGCACCGCCTACAACCGCACCAACCAAAATCCAAATTGTGCCAGGTAGATAACCAAATTGTGCTGCAAGTGTAGGTCCAACAAGAGGTCCTGGGCCGGCAATGGCTGCAAAATGAATGCCGAATAAAACCCACTTATTTGTTGGGACAAAATCTCGGCTATTGTTTAATCTGACTGCAGGAGTCTGAATCGACTCATCTATCACTAAAGCCTTTGTTGCAATCCAGGCTGAGTAAAACCTATAAGCAACCGTATAGATACAAATTGCAGCTGTGATAAACCATATTGCATTAATTGACTCTTCTCTTTGAAGTGCTATCAAAGAAAATGCAAAGGCCCCTAAGATCGACACAAGTCCCCAAATAATTTTATTTTTTATATTTTTCATTAATTAATAGTAAATTTTACTCAAAGGAGTTTCAGGATCTTTTGGAACATAAGAAACTATCTTATCAATTATTTTCTGGGTTGACCACAAGACTGCTACAGCATCTAAAATATCATCATCCGCAACATCTTTTTTTTTAAATTTAGCTCTCACTTCTTCAAAATTAAATTTAGGGAAAAATTTTTTTAGTAATAAATATCTCATTTTAAATCCATCATTAGTTTTTTTTCCAAACTCAATAACTTTCATATCATTCATTGCCATAAAACTTAGTTCAGGATGAACTTCGTATAATTTTAAATTTTTTTCTTTTTGGCAAAAAAGTGTTCTCGCTTCCTTTATTTTTTCAAATAAAAACCATGTTTGCTTTGAAAGCTTTTTTCCACAAACAGAAAAATTAATTTCACAAGCATCCCTATAACTTTTAGCAAGTAAAGTTTTTTTAGCAGGCGCTGAAAAGATAGTAGAAGCCCTAGATTTTAACAAAGCTCGGGCCTCTTTATCGGCCATACGAAAACCATAATCATGAATTTGAAGTGGGATATCAATTCCTGCTATTGCCTCTTTTCTAATTAATTTTTCTAATTGATCTAATGATTTTATAAAAGTAATGTTTAATTCATTCTCAATTTTTTTCTCTGCTACTATCCAGCCAGACTTACAGCCATCAATTCCAAAAACATGATTCATATTTGTTATAATTTCATATCTAAAAATTAATTTTAACTTAACTATGTTGAAAAAAAAGATACTTCTCGGCGTTACAGGCAGTGTAGCTGCATACAAAGCTGCCGAGCTAATCAGACTGCTTAGAAAAAATGATTTCTTTGTTCAGGTTGTTTTGACGAAGTCGGCAAAGCAATTTGTGACGCCTCTAACTTTACAAGCTCTTTCTGGTAATCCTGTATTAGAAAACATGTGGGAACCTTCAGAAGGTAACGGGATGGAACATATTAATCTATCAAGAACAGCCGATTTAATATTAATCGCCCCAACTTCAGGAAACTTTATAGCTAAGCTCGCCAATGGGTTAGCAGACGATCTTCTCACAAATCTTTGCTTAGCTAGGTCATGCCCACTTCTTGTTGCTCCCGCAATGAATGTTGAGATGTTTGAAAATAATGCGACTCAAAGAAATTTAAAGGCCATAAAAGAAGATGGTGTCTTGATTTCTGGTCCAGATTTAGGTGAACAAGCATGTGGAGAAGTTGGTTTAGGAAGGCTGATAAACTTTGAGTCTTTGATGCTGGATATAAAAAAAGCTCTCACACCTCAAATATTTATAAATAAAAAAATACTCATTTCTTCTGGAGCAACAGTTGAGAAAATTGATGAAGCAAGAGCCATTACAAATTTGAGCTCAGGCCTAATGGGATTGAATCTAGCAAAAACTGCCTACACGATGGGTGCAGATGTAACTGTTGTTAGTGGTAACTCTAATTATGAACTTCCACAATGTATCAAAAAAATTAGTGCAAAAAATCACGAAGCCATGTATCAATCAATTGTTAGTAATATCGAAAATAATGATATTTATATTAGCGCAGCAGCAATCTCTGATTATAAACCTTCATATACAAAGGGTAAGATAAAGAAAGGAAGTAATTTAATTTCAATAGATTTAGAAAAAACTAAAGATATTTTAAGTTACGTTGGGGAAAATTTTAGTCATAAGTTTCTTGTAGGTTTTGCAGCTGAATCAGAGAATGTAGTTGAAAATGGTAAAAATAAACTTTTATCCAAAAATCTAGATATTGTTATTGGTAACGAGATTAAGGAATCAATGGGGAAAACAAAAGCCTCAATGGTTATTATTGATCATGATAAAAATACAATACTTCCTGAAGCAGAAAAAGACATACAAAGTAGAATTATTTTAGAATATATTTTTAAACTGTTATCAAAAGAAAAAGCTCATGACACTATCAATTGACTATAAGATACTTAATCCATTAATAAAAGATCATATCCCAGGCTACGCTTCTGAAGGTTCTGCTGGACTTGACCTTAGGGCGTGCATCTCCGAACCAATAGACCTTGTTCCAGGTAAAACTGAGCTTATTCCTACAGGTATATCAATTTTTATAAAAGATCCGGGGTATGCAGCCCTTATCTTGCCTCGTTCTGGTCTTGGGCATAAGCATGGAATAGTCTTAGGTAATCTAGTTGGTTTAATTGATTCAGATTATCAAGGTGAGCTTTTTATCTCAACATGGAACAGAGGTTCAACTTCATTCTCGATAAAACCATTAGACAGAATTGCACAGTTAATAATAGTTCCGGTATCACAAGCAGCTTTTAATTTAGTATCAGAATTTCCGCAGAGTGATCGTGGGACAGGTGGCTTTGGTAGCACAGGAAAGTCTTAGAAAAGACTTGATATCCCCCTAGATTCTATGGATAATAAACATCTTTTTAAGAATTCGAATAAATAAAGGTTAGTTATGGCTAGAGTATGTGATGTGACAGGGAAAAAAACAACGACAGGGAACAATGTTTCTCATGCAAATAATAGAACGCGACGTAAATTTTTACCGAACCTACAAAGTCGTAAATTTTGGGTCGAAAGTGAAAATCGCTGGGTTTCAATGAAAATTTCTAGTGCCGCTCTTAGAACCATTGATAAACTCGGTATTGATGAAGTTCTCAAAAGAATGCGTGCTGACGGTAAAAAGGTTTAGGGGGAAGAATTATGAGAGAAAAAATAAGATTAGATTCATCAGCTGGAACTGGACATTTTTATACAACAACAAAAAATAAAAGGACCATGACTGAAAAGTTTGAAATTAAGAAATTCGATCCCACTATTCGCAAACACGTTATCTATAAAGAAAATAAAATTAAATAAATTTTATTTTCTTTCTATATTCACTCTGTGTGGGTATGGTATTTCAATATTATTATTCTTAAACTCTTCAAAAATACCTCTGTAGATATCAGATTTTAGTGACAAAAATCCTTTATCAGGATCAGCGACGAAGCAAGCAACATGAAGATTAATCCCACTATCAGCAAATTCTTTTACATACACATCCGGTTTTGGATCTTGAATTACCCTTTTTTCAGCATAACAAACCTTGAGAATGACTTCTATTGCCTTATCGATAGAAGATTCATAACTGATTTGTAATTCTAAGGGTATTTTGACAGTTGTGTTTGAGAAAGTCAGGTTAGTAATTACGCTTGTTAATAGCTGTTCATTGGGGATAAGTTCTTCGACACCATCTAGTCTTTTAATGGTGGTATAACGAGATTTTATTTCTGATACCCTACCATAATGACCGTTCATATCGATCATATCACCAACCCTTATAGATTCATCACTAAGAAGTAAAAAACCACTTATATAATTAGCAGCCACCTTTTGAAAACCGAAAGCAAGACCTAAACCAAAAGCGCCACCAAAAATAGTTAAAAATGATAAATCGATTCCTAAAGAACTTAGAACTAATACAATTGCAAAAATGTAAAGCAAAATCTTGAGAACTTTTATTATAACTATTCTTTGATTTGGTCTAAAACTTTTAGACCTTATTTTCATTATTTGATTTTCAATAATCCTCGCAAATGTCATCGCAATTAAAACTGCAATAAATATACCTAAAATAGTTTCAACAATTAAAAGCAATGTGATACTTTCTTCGGCGATAACAAATTTTATGGAATCAAGTCGATCTTGCATCTGTTTTAAAATACCAAATTGAAAAGCTAAATAACCTGTGACAATAATGCCAGCAAATATGTTTTCAAAAGGTCGAAGCCATGGACCTGGTTTTAATATATATCTAACAAAAATTATCCCCAATCTAACGAAAATAAGCAGGATAAGAACACTATTCGCAAAATATAATAATCTCCACTGAAGATCTCCTTCCCTTAAGAAAAGCATTGCGCTGAAAAGTATCGCAAGCATTACAATGGGTCTGAAAATTTTGAAAATATCTTTTAGATTATTTAGATTTTCTAATTTATTTTTTTTGCTTAGTTGCTTCCTAATAAGGTTTTCTGCTAAAAAAGCTGTGCCAATTACCAAGATCAGTAACAATAATTGTGAAATAAAACCCCAACTCATTAGAGTATCTAAAGTGAAATTGTTCTTTAGATAAAACAAGTTGCTTTGCATTTGTGTGTACTCTAAATTCATTTTTTTTCTTTAAAAAATTTTACATCAAAACCAAGGTTGCCAATCCAAGGAATATGAAAAAACCTCCGCTATCTGTCATTGCAGTTATTAAAACGCTTGAGCCAACTGCAGGGTCTTTACCTAAACGATGCATCAACAGTGGCATTAAAACTCCCATAATTGCTGCCAGTATAAGGTTTAAAACCATTGCACTTGCCATAACAAAACCTAAATCAGCATTATTATATAAATAAAATGCAAATAAACCTACGATTGATCCCCATATTAAACCATTCAAAAGTGCCACACTTATCTCTTTATACAATAAGGATCGTATGCTTGATTGAGTTAATTGACCTATCGCTAGAGCTCTTACGATCATCGCTGTAGTTTGATTTCCTGAATTACCGCCAATACTTGCAATAATTGGCATCAACGCCGCTAAGGCAACTACTTTTTCAATAGATCCCTCAAAAATACCAATGACTCTTGATGCAATGAAAGCGGTTAATAAATTTATTGCTAACCATGCCCATCTATTTTGAACAGATTTCCATATTGATGAAAAAATATCTTCTTCTTCTCTTAGTCCAGCCATAGAAAATTTTTCATTATCGGCCTCTTGCCTAATAAAATCCATTACCGCTTCAACAGTCAACCTACCAACCAATTTTTTATTTTCATCAACCACAGGGGCTGTCACTAGATCGTATCGTTCAAAAGCATTTGAGGCTTCATCAGCCAAATCCTCTGGCTTAAATAATACAATCTCTTTTGCCATCACACTTTTAACTTTTGTTGAAGGTGAGTTAACAAGAATTCTTTCCAAGGGCAAAGCACCTAAAATTAAATCTCCTTTGTCTACTACAAATAGTTTGTCTGTATGATTTGGTAACTTTTTTATTTTTCTTAGATAATTTAAAACAACTTCTAAAGTTAAATCTTCCCTAATGGTCGTTACTTCAAATTCCATTAAACTTCCTACAGAATCTTTAGGATAAGATAAAGCAGATTGTAACCTTTCTCTATTTTGAATATCTAAACTATCAAGTAAATCTTGGAGTACCTCCTCGGGTAAATCAGGAGCAATATCTGCAATCTCATCTGTTTCAAGTTGTTCTGCCGCCGCCAACAACTCTGTGCTGTCCATATCTGCAATGAGCGTTTGTCGAACAGAATCAGAAACTTCAATTAAGATGTCCCCTTCATTTTCACTTTTTACTAACTCCCATAAAACTAAGCGTTTTTGAACTGGAAGCGACTCAAGAATATCCGCAATATCTGCTGGATGAAGATCATCAAGCAAATTTTCGAGAGAACTTATATTTTTTTTACTTACAAGATTTTTTATTAATGCATGCTTCTCATCTGATGGGTCGTTTAAAGAATTTTCAGAAAATTCAGAACTTTCTAATAGTTCATCAATTTGTTCTATTAATTCATTTAGACTTTCTTTTCTTTCAATATTATTTTTCATAGACTCAAATTGAAATTATCGTTTCCTTATTATAAGGAGTTATGCCTAAAATAAACAAAAAAAAACCAGCATTAAGCTGGTTTTTTATTTCAAAATGTTTTGAATTATTTTGCTTTCTTAGCAGCAGGCTTCTTAGCTTCTGCTTTCTTAGCAGCAGGCTTCTTAGCTTCTGCTTTCTTAGCAGCAGGCTTCTTAGCTTCTGCTTTCTTAGTTTCAGTTATTGGTGTAACGTCAATTGGGTCATTTAAATTTGACGAAGTGACCTTGTTATCTTCAACATTTTCTTCTTTTATAATAGGTCTATCAACAAGTTCAACATAGGCCATTGGTGCATTATCACCTTTTCTAAATCCACATTTAAGTATTCTTAAATAACCGCCAGCCCGCTTGCTATATCTTGGCCCTAACTCACTGAATAATTTCCCAACAATTTCTCTGTCCCTTAGACGACTAAAAGCTAATCTTTGATTATGGACGCTTGTTTCCTTAGCTAAAGTTATCATTGGTTCAGCATATTTTCTTAACTCTTTTGCTTTAGGAAGAGTAGTCCTAATTAATTCATGTTTAAATAATGAAACAACCATATTTTTAAACATAGCTTTTCTATGACTGCTTGTTCTATTTAATTTTCTGTGGGCCTTACCATGTCGCATTTTTAATACTCCAAACCGTTTTTAATTTATACTTTTTCTACACCTTCATCAGGCCAATTTTCAACTGCCATCCCAAGTGTTAAACCTTTTGATGACAAGATATCTTTAATTTCATTTAATGATTTTCTACCTAAATTAGGTGCTTTTAATAAATCGCTTTCATTTCTTTGGACTAAGTCACCAATATAATAGATACTTTCAGCCTTAAGACAATTTGCTGATCTAACAGTCAGTTCAAGATCATCTACAGGTCTCAACAAAACTGGATCAATAACTGGCGCTTCTTTAACCTCAACTTCACTCAATTCACTTTCTAAATTAGCAAAAACAGATAGCTGACCACGTAAAATAAATGCCGCATCTCGTATTGCTTCTTCAGCATCAACAACACCATTAGTTTCAACATCTAAAATAAGCTTATCTAGGTCAGTTCTTTGCTCAACACGTGCACTTTCTACAAAGTAGCTAACCTTATCAATTGGACTAAACGATGCATCAATTCCAATAAAACCTAATTCGGTCCCCTTGTCTTGACCTTTATTTCTAACTGGAACTGCTTGATACCCCCTACCCATTTCAACACGAGCTTCAATATCAATTTTTCCACCTTTATTTAAGTGTGCAATTACCAAATCTGGATTTTTAATTTCAACATCATGACCAACATCAAAATCTCCAGCTGTTACTTCTCCTTCAACATCTTTTTTGAGGGTAATAGTAGCGCTCGTATTGTTATGAATCCTTAAGGCAACTTTTTTTAAGTTTAACAAAATATCGACTACATCTTCTTGAACACCATCAATTGTTGAATACTCATGAACAACCGTATCGATTTTTACTTCTGTGATTGCATATCCAGGAATTGATGATAAAAGCACTCTTCTAAGAGCATTACCTAGCGTATGGCCAAAACCTCTTTCCATGGGTTCTAGTGTAACTTTTGCTCTATTCGGTGATTTTATATCAACATCAACAATTTTTGGTTTTAAGTATTCTGTAGGGCTTATTTCCATGTTTATCCTTATAAAATTTGTTTAAGCTAGATTGTTACTTAGAGTAAAGCTCAACCACAAGAGATTCATTAATAGTAGATGGAAGATCATCTCTTTCTGGTCTATTTTTGAATGTTCCTGTTAATTTCTTTACGTCAACTTCAAGCCATTCTGGAAGTCCCCTTTCATCAGCAGCTTCCAATGCAGATTTAATTCTTAATTGATCTTTTGATTTATCCGATACGGTAATGTTATCTCCAGGTTGGACCTGATAAGAAGGTATGTTCACTCTTTTACCGTTAACTAAAATGCTATTATGTCTGACAATTTGTCTAGCTTCAGAGCGTGAGCCCCCAAGGCCCATTTTATAGGTTACATTGTCTAGTCGCGATTCTAACATTTGCAATAGGTTTTCTCCTGTAATTCCTTTTTTCCTATCTGCCTCAGCATAATAACTTCTAAATTGTTTCTCTAGAACACCATATATTCTTCTTAGTTTTTGTTTTTCTCTTAACTGAACGCCATAATCAGAAAGCCTTGAGGATCTTCTTTGTCCGTGCTGGCCCGGAGGATAGTTTCTTTTTTCAATTGCACATTTTTCAGTGAAACACTTTTCAGCTTTGAGAAAAAGCTTTTCTCCTTCTCTTCTACACTGACGACATTTTGGGTCTAGATTTCTGGCCAATTTGTTCTCCTATAGCTCTATAACGTTTAACATTAATTAAATTCTTCTCTTTTTTGGGGGTCTGCATCCGTTATGAGGCACTGGCGTGATGTCTTGAATGCTTGTAATTTTTAAACCAACAGAATTAAGAGCTCTTACAGACGACTCTCTTCCAGGTCCTGGGCCTTTAATTCTTACCTCAATATTTTTGATGCCGTATTCTTGAGCTGCTTTACCGGCAGCCTCTGCTGCAACTTGAGCAGCAAATGGAGTGCTTTTTCTTGATCCCTTAAAACCTGCACCACCAGAAGTAGCCCATGAAAGAGCATTACCCTGCCTATCAGTAATAGTGATTATTGTATTGTTAAAAGAAGCATGAACATGAGCAATTCCTTCAGATACATTTTTCTTAACTTTCTTCTTTGCTCTAACGGTTTTATCAACTGCCATAAGTTTTTTCCTCTATTTCCTAATCGCCCTTACTGGGCCTTTTCTAGTTCTTGCATTGTTTTTTGTATTTTGTCCTCTTACAGGAAGACCTCTTCTATGCCTTTGGCCTCTGTAACAACCTAAATCCATAAGCCTTTTGATATTCATAGTTACTTCTCTTCTAAGATCTCCTTCCACTTCAAAACCACCAATATGGTCTCTTAATTTCTCAAGATCAGCATCTGATAAATCTTTTACTTTTGCTGTAGAAGTGATGCTTGTTGCCTCACAAATTTTCTTTGCAGTGACTCTGCCAATACCATAAATAGCAGTCAATGCTATTTCAACATGTTTGTTATCAGATACATTTACTCCAGCAATACGGGCCATACAAAACTCCTAAAATTTATGGGCTAATAGTTTATCAAAGCCCGAAATTATAACTATTTTTTGGTTATTTAACAATGTAAAAATTAACCTTGTCTTTGTTTGTGACGTTGGTCTTTTTTACAAATTATCCTTACCACACCATTTCTTCTTATAACTTTGCAGTTAATGCACATTGGTTTTACAGATGCTCTTACTTTCATAATAAATACTCCTTCAAAAAGCTAAATTACTTAGCCCTAAATGTAATTCTTCCTTTAGTTAAATCATATGGAGATATTTCAACTGTTACAGTATCTCCTGGCAAAATTCTTATATAATTCATTCTCATTTTTCCAGAGATATATCCCAAAACAACATGGTCATTTTCAAGCTTAACCTTGAATGTTGCATTAGGGAGATTTTCCAAGACCTCGCCTTCCATTTCTATAATGTCTTCTTTACCCAATTAAAGCCTACCTCCAGACCCACCTTTAAAATTTGCTTTCTTCAAAAGACCTTCATATTGATAAGACATCATTTGTGATTGAACTTGGGTCATGAAATCCATTGTTACCACCACAATAATAAGCAGTGATGTCCCGCCGAAATAAAAGGGAGTATTAAATTTCAATATTAATAATTCAGGAAGCAGGCAAACCAAGGTTATATAAATTGATCCGATTAGCGTTAAACGACCCATTATGGTGTCGATGAATTTTGCAGTTTGCTCACCTGGCCTTATTCCAGGAACAAAAGCACCCCCTTTTTTTAAGTTATCGGCTGTTTCAGCTGGGTTGAATGTAATAGCTGTATAGAAGTAGGAGAAAAATATAATAGCAACCGCAAACATAATTATATAAATTGGTTGTCCTGGAGAAATAGCTGCACTGATATCTTTTAACCAATACAAGCTCTCGCCTGAACCAAACCACCCAGCTATTGTTGCTGGAAATAATATTACGCTTGAGGCAAAAATAGCTGGAATAACTCCTGCTTGATTAATTTTTAGGGGTAAATGTGATGATTGGCCACCATACATTTTATTTCCAACTTGTCTTTTTGCATAATTAATTGTGATTCTTCTTTGTCCTCGCTCAACAAATACTACGATTGCAGTAACTAAAACAACCGCAACCAGTAAGAAAAATACAAGCGGTATAGAAAAAGCTCCTGTTCTTGTAAGTTCAAGTGTATTCCCTAATGCACTTGGAAGACCAGCAACTATGCCTGCAAATATGATCATTGATATACCATTACCAATTCCTCTTTCTGTGATTTGTTCGCCTAACCACACCAAAAACATGGTTCCGCTTACAAGAGTTATTACTGATGTGAGTCTAAAAGCTAAACCCGGGTCTAACACAAGGCCAGGTTGCGCTTCAAGTGCCACAGTGATACCTAATGCCTGAAAGGCAGCTAAAACAACCGTTCCTTGACGCGTATATTGAGTAATTACTCTCTGTCCTGCTTGGCCTTCTTTTTTAAGTTCTTTCAATTTCTCCGACATAGATGTCAATAATGTCATTATGATTGAGGCAGAAATATAAGGCATAATACCAAGCGCAAAAACTGTAAATCTGCTTAAAGCGCCTCCAGAAAACATATTGAACATCCCAAGGATTCCACCGCTTTGTGAATCGAACAATTTTTTAAGTTCAAAAGGATCTATTCCAGGAACAGGTATGTGGGAGCCAAGTCGAAAAATAATTAAAGCGCCCAGTAGAAATAGAAGACGGCTTTTGAGCTCTCCCATCTTACCTAATTGACCTAATGTAGAATTTTCAGCCAAAACTTACTTTGTTTTTTTTGTCGGTTTATCTTTAATCGAGTCTTTCTTTTCTTCTTTCGAAGCCTTAGTCGTAACTTCTACAACTTTACCACCTGCATCTTTTACAGCTTTCAATGCACCTTTAGTAAGATTAACCCCATGAATAGTCAATTTCTTAGTAATTTCTCCAGAAAGAAATATCTTGGCATTAAGGGACAGATTAGGTATTAAGTTCGCAGCTTTTAGAGATAATAAATCAACTATGTCAGTATCAAGTTTGTTTAATTCGCTTGTTCTAACTTTAGCATTATAAGGCTTAGACATAGACTTAAAACCTCTTTTTGGGAGCCTTCTTTGTATAGGCATCTGTCCGCCCTCAAATCCAACTTTATGGAAACCACCTGCTCTAGATTTTTGTCCTTTATGACCTCTTCCAGCTGTTTTTCCAAAACCCGAACCAATTCCACGCCCAACTCGTCTCACTTCTTTTTTTGAACCCTCTGAGGGCTTTATAGTATTTAATCTCATGCTGAAACCTCTTCTACCTTAAGTAAGTAATTTACTGCATTTATCATTCCTCTAATTGCAGGAGTGTCTTCTACTTCAACACTATGACGAATTCTTCTTAATCCTAAACCTTTAATTGTTGCTTTATGAGCAACTGATTTATGAATAGGACTTTTGATAAGAGTCACTTTGATTTTTTTTCCTTTAGCCATAACTACCCTCTAATCTCTTCTATTGTTTTACCTCTTTTTGCAGCAATGTCTGCAGGTGTATTCATAGAGGATAAGCCATTTAATGTTGCTCTCACTACATTATATGGATTTGCTGAGCCTATACATTTCGCTAAAATATCTGTAATTCCCATAACTTCGAAAATTGCTCTCATTGCACCGCCTGCAATTATCCCTGTACCTTGTGAAGCAGGCAAAATTGTTACTTTTGCAGCGCCATGTCTACCAGTCACTGAATGATACAAAGTACCATTATTTAACTTAACTTTAATCATTCCTCTTTTAGCTTCTTCCATAGCTTTTTGGACAGCAAGCGGTACTTCTCTTGCTTTTCCTTTACCCATACCAACAGCACCATCACCATCGCCAACTACACTCAATGCAGCAAAACTCATGATGCGACCACCTTTGACTACCTTAGTCACACGATTTACGTTGATCATTTTTTCTCTCAAACCATCAGTTTGCTCTTTATCTTGATTACCCATATTCTTGTTTTTATTTTGTGCCATTTTGTACTGTTCCTAAATTTAGAATGTTAAGCCATTTTCACGTGCAGAATCGGCCAGCGCTTTTACTCGGCCATGATATCTGTAGCCTGATCTATCAAAAGCTACAACCTTTACACCTGCTTTTATTGCTTTATCAGCTATTCTTTTACCTATTTCAGTTGCTGCATCAGTATTACTTGTATTCTTTAACTTTTTCTTTACTTCAGCCTCTAAAGTTGAAGCAGAGGCAATAATTTTGTTTGTTTCACCATCAATAACTTGTGCGTAAATATTAGTATTTGATCTATGTATAGATAATCTTGTTTTTCCAAGGGAAGCCATGCTTGCCCTAGATTTTGTTGCTCTTCTGATTCTTGCATTATTTTTTTTCATTATCTATTTTCCTTATGCTTTTTTAGCTTCTTTCATAACAACATGCTCATCATCGTAACGTACACCTTTTCCTTTGTAAGGCTCAGGTGGTCTGTAAGCGCGAATTTCAGCTGCTACTTGACCAACAACCTGCTTATTTGAGCTTTTCAAAATAATCTCTGTTTGAGATGGAGTTTGGGCTGTAACACCTTCAGGTAAATCATGAATTATTGAGTGTGAGAATCCAAGTTCAAGATTAATCTTATTACCTTGTGCTTGCGCTTTATAGCCAACACCTATCAATTGTAGTTTTTTTTCAAACCCCGTAGAGACACCGGTTACCATATTTTGAGTCAAAGCTCTTATTGTTCCAGACATTGCTATTGAATGCTTAGTTTTCTCTTTGGCAGAAAATAAAAGTGTGTTTTCTTCTTTTTTTATTTCTACTTGCCCTTTTAGGTCTTGATTCATTTCCCCTAGCGGACCTTTAACAGAAATATTATTATCAGTTAAAGTGATTTCCACTTTTTCAGGAATGACTACTGGGTTATTTGCGACTCTAGACATATCTTCTCCTTATTCAACATAACAAAGAACTTCACCACCTACTCCCTCAGCCCTTGCTTTAATATCTGTCATCACACCCTTGGAAGTCGTTACTATCGCAACCCCAAGCCCATTCATTACTTTAGGTAAATTATCACTTGATTTATATACTCTTAAACTCGGTCGACTTGCTCTTTGAATATTTTCTATAACTGGCTCTCCAGCATAGTACTTCAATTCAATGTTTAGTAGAGGCTTACCATTATTTTCCTCAACATTATAATCCTCAATGTATCCCTCATCTTTGAGAACATTTGCAATTGCTTTTTTTATTTTGGAGGCTGGTAGAGAAACATTTACTTTACTTCTCATCTGTCCATTTCTTATTCGGGTTAACATATCTGCTATAGGATCTTGCATGCTCATATTTTATTCCCCTTTTACCAACTTGCCTTAACAACGCCTGGAACTTCACCAGCCATCATTAGATCTCTAAGTTTGCCTCTAGCCAGTCCAAACTTTTTATAAACACCTCTTGGGCGACCTGTTAAAGCACATCGTGTTCTCAATCGAACAGGACTAGAGTTTCTTGGGAGAGCTTGAAGTTTTAATCTTGCTTCACCTTTTTGCTCTTTTGAAGCAGAAGCATCATTTATTACTTCATTTAAAGCCAATCTCTTAGCTTTAAATTTTTCAACTAATTTTAAACGTTTAGTTTCTCTTTGAGTCATGCATAATTTAGCCATATTTTACCTTAACTCCTAAATGGAAAGCTAAAAGCAGATAAAAGCGCTTTCGCTTCATCGTCTGTTTTTGCCGTTGTTGTAATTGTTATATTCATCCCTCGTAGTGAATCAATTTTGTCGTATTGAATTTCAGGGAAAATAATTTGTTCTTTTATACCCATATTATAATTACCTCTACCATCAAATGATTTTGGAGATAGGCCTCTAAAATCTCTTTCTCTAGGTATTGCAATTGAAATCAAACGATCTAGAAACGTGTACATATTTGATTTTCTTAGAGTAACTTTGCATCCAACTGGGTAATTGTCTCTAATTTTAAAGCCCGCAATTGATTTCTTTGAAAGAGTAACAATTGGTTTTTGCCCCGCAATTTTTTCCATATCTCCAACTGCGTTTTCCATAACTTTCTTATCAGCAACTGCTTCACCAACACCCATATTTAAAGTAATTTTTTCAATTCTTGGAACTTCCATAATTGATTTGTACTTAAATTGATCTGTTAATTCTTTAACCACAGTATCAACATAATAATCTTTTAATCTAGCCATAATTTATCCTAAACGTCTATTGCTTCTTGTGTAGATTTATAAATACGAATTTTTTTACCATCTTTTAAGTTTTTGAAATTAACTTTATCGGTCTTATTAGACTTTGTATTATAAATAGCGATATTTGATATGTTTATTGGCATTTCTTTACTTACTAAACCACCTTGATCGCCTTTAGCAGGGTTAGGTTTTGTATGTTTCTTAACCATATTCAAACCTTCAACAACCACACGGTTATTTTTAAGGATGCTGAGAACAATTCCCTGCTTCCCTTTGTCTTTTCCAGAATTTAGTATTACTTTATCGCCTTTACGTATTTTATTCACTTTAAAACTCCTAAATAACTTCTGGGGCTAATGACACAATTTTCATAAACCTTTCAGTTCTCAATTCGCGTGTCACTGGTCCAAAAATACGGGTACCAATTGGTTCTAATTTAGCATTTAACAAAACGGCTGCGTTGCCATCAAATTTAATCAATGAACCATCAGTCCTCCTTACCCCACTGGCTGTTCTTACAACAACAGCTGAGTAAACTTCACCTTTTTTAACACGTCCTCTTGGAGCAGCGTCCTTGATGGCTACCTTAATAATATCCCCTATGCCGGCATACCTTCTTTTTGACCCACCCAATACTTTTATGCACATTACAGAGCGTGCACCGGTATTATCAGCAACATCTAATCTAGATTGTGTTTGTATCATTTTTTATATTCTCCAACTTAATCCGTTTAACCAATCCAGCCTCATAAAATATTAGGCCAAAGCCACGGTCAGTATTGGGGCGTTAGCTTGTATTTAATTCTCTGAACGCCAAAAAGAGCAAAATTATAAGTTATTGCTACTATTTTCTCAAGTAAAACATTAATTTACTTATTTCTCTTGAACTGCTTTTGTAACAACTTTTGTAACAATCCAAGATTTATTTTTTGAAACAGGCTTACCTTCTGTGATTTCAACTAAATCACCCTCATTTAATTCATTTTTTTCATCGTGCGCATGCACTTTTGTTGATAGCTTAATAATCTTGCCCACTACTGGGTGCTTCACAAGTCTTGGAACTCTGACTGTCACAGTTTTGTCCATTTTATTACTTTCGACTTTACCAATAAGTGTTCTCATTGTTTTTTTTGTTTCAACCATAATAATTAACTATCCCCTTTTTCAGCAAGAACAGTCATTACTCTTGCAATATCTTTCCTAATTTTTCCTAATTGATCATTCTTGTTAGATTGCTGCGTTGATATTTGCATCCTCGTTGAGAACTGAGCTTTTCTAAGCTCAATCAATTCCTTGTTAAGGTCTTCTTTATTTTTTTTTCTTAAATCTAAAGCTTTCATTGTTGTCTCCTTAACCACCAATATGTCTTGATGCGAACTTGGTAAGCAAAGGTAATTTAGCAGAGGCTAATCTAAAAGCTTCTTTTGCTGTTGCCTCGTCCACACCGTCCATTTCATATAACATTTTTCCTGGTTGAATCTCTGCTACATAATACTCAACACTCCCTTTACCTTTTCCCATCCTTACTTCAGCTGGTTTCTTTGTAATAGGCTTATCAGGGAAGATTCTGATCCAAATTCGACCCCCTCTTTTTATATGTCTTGTCATCACTCTCCTCGCAGCTTCAATTTGTCGAGCAGTTATTCTTCCACGACCAGTAGCTTTTAAGCCAAAGTCACCGAAACTTACCTTGTTACCCGTTAAAGCGAGGCCTTTATTTCTACCTTTGTGCTGCTTTCTATATTTTTGTCTTGTAGGCTGTAACATTTTTTAATTCTCGTCTTTGTTTGTTTGAGTAGGTTCTATTTTAACTTCATCTTTTTTCTTTATCGTAACTTCAGGCTTTTTAGTTTCTGTTTGTGGTTTACTTTTTTTCACTGCAGATTTTATTGTTTTTTTTGGTTTTTCAATCTCTTCAATTTTTTCAACTTGAGATTCAGTAGCAGTTTTAGGTAATGTCGGATCTTCAAAAATCTCACCCTTAAATACCCAAACTTTCACGCCGATAATTCCATATTGCGTCTGAGCTCTGGCTGTTCCATAATCAACATCTGCTCTTAAAGTATGAAGTGGAACTCTTCCTTCGCGGTACCATTCAGATCTAGCAATTTCTATCCCATTGAGTCTACCTGAACTCATTATTTTTATGCCTTGCGCTCCCAGTCTCATTGCATTTTGCATTGCTCTTTTCATGGCTCTTCTAAACATCACGCGCTTTTCCAGTTGTTGCGCAATACTTTGTGCAATTAAGGTTGCATCAATCTCAGGTTTTCTTACCTCTTCAATATTGAGCTGCACAGGAATACCCATCAAATCTTGAATGCTAGATCTAAGAGATTCGATATCCTCCCCTTTTTTTCCTATTACAATTCCGGGTCTTGCAGAGAAGATTGTTATTTTTGCATTTTTAGCAGGTCTTTCAATTAAAATTCTACTTACTGCGGCATTTACGAGTTTTTTGTTTAAAAATTCTCTAACTTTAATATCGTTATTGAGCAGGCCAGCAAAATTTTTAGTGTTTGAATACCATCGTGAAGACCAATTTTTGTTGACTGCTAAACGAAAACCTGTTGGATTTATTTTTTGTCCCATAATAATCTCTTTTTAATTACCCACAGTCACAGTAATATGACAGGTCGGTTTAATTATTCTTTTACCGCGCCCCTTAGCTCCAGCACGCTGCCTTTTTAATACTGTTCCCTTATCCACATAAATAGTTTTGATTGATAACTCATCAATATCAGCCCCATTATTATTCTCTGCATTTGCAATAGCGGATTCTACAACCTTCTTTACAATTTCAGCCCCTTTTTTTGGACTAAAGCTTAATATATCAAGTGCATTGTCTACTTTTTTACCTCGAATAGAATCAACTACCAATCTCGCTTTTTGAGGAGATATTCTTACACCTTTAAGTATTGCAGAAACTTCAATAGCCATTTAATTATTCCTTAGTTTTTTTATCGCCAGTATGACCCTTAAAAGTCCTTGTACCAGCAAACTCTCCAAGTTTATGTCCAATCATATTTTCAACAATAAGCACTGGAGTATGTTGTCTTCCGTTATGAATAGCAATAGTTAAACCAATAAAATTTGGAAGAATAGTTGATCTTCTTGACCATGTTTTTATGGGTTTTCGATCCCTTGTTTCAGATGCTACTTCAACTTTCTTTGCTAAATGAGCATCTACAAATGGGCCTTTTTTTATTGATCTGGACATATTTTTTAATTACCTTTTATTTGACGGTCTACGACTAATTCTCATATTATCCGTACGTTTATTATTTCTTGTTCTAAAGCCTTTTGCTGGCGTTCCCCAAGGACTAACAGGGTGACGTCCTCCAGATGTTTTTCCTTCACCACCCCCATGAGGATGATCAACTGGGTTCATAACAACACCTCTAACCGTTGGTCTGATACCTCTCCATCTTGTTGCCCCTGCTTTACCAATAGATCTTAGCGAATGTTCTTCGTTGCCGACAGTGCCTATTGTCGCCCTGCAATCTACATGAACTTTTCTTACCTCACCTGACCTTAATCTTAGTTGCGCATACATGCCTTCTCTTGCAAGAAGTTGAATTGATGTTCCTGCTGAACGTGCAATTTGTGCTCCCTTTCCAGGTTTTAATTCTATACAATGCACCGTACTTCCAACGGGTATATTTTTCAAGGGTAATGAGTTTCCTATTTTAAAAGGAGCTTCATTTCCGCTTAATAATTCTTGTCCTACAGAAATTCCTTTTGGTGCAATAATATATTTTCTTTCTCCATCTGCATAACAAAGTAGAGCAATGTGAGATGAGCGATTAGGATCATATTCAATTGTTTCAACCTTTGCTGGAATTCCATCTTTATTTCTTTTAAAGTCTATTAGTCTTATGAACTGTTTATGGCCACCACCTTGGTGTCTTACTGTGATTCTTCCAGAGCTATTCCTTCCAGAACCTCTTGTCTTTTTTTGTAATAATGGGCTATAAGGTTTGCCCTTATGAAGACCGGGAGTTACAACTTTCTCTAAGCCTCTTCTTCCTGGTGATGTTGGTTTTACTTTTATGATTGCCATTCTATTTTCCTTATACCTTTTATTCGCCAGTAAAATTTATTTCTTGTCCGTCTTTAAGACTAATGTAGGCTTTTTTCCAATCGCTTCTTTTGCCCATTAATCTTCCCGCCCTTTTAGTCTTGCCTTTCATATTTAAAATATTAACCGCTGTAACTTCAACCTTAAACATCAGCTCGATGGCTTCTTTAACCTCTTTTTTTGTTGCATCTTTTTTTACTTTAAATGCAATTTGGTTATGTTTATCAGCAACCATAGTTGCTTTTTCAGTGACTTGTGGTGCCAAAACAGCTTGTAATGATTTATTCACGCTCATGCGAACATCCCTTCTAATTGTTTAATTGCCGCTGATGTTGCTATAACCTTTTGAAAATGAACTAAGCTTACCGGGTCGGCATATTTAGCCTCCAAAACTAACACGTGTGGAATGTTTCTTGATGAGAGGTATAAGTTTTCGTTAAATTCATCAATTAAAACCAGTACATTGTTTTCAACACCGAATGTATTAATTTTTTCTAAGAACTTTTTTGTTTTAGGAGTTTCGATATCAAATTTTTCAACCACTGATAGCCTTTTTTGTCTAACAATTTCAGATAAAATTGATCTCATACCTGCTCTGTATGCTTTCTTGTTCAGCTTTTGTGTAAAATTTTCATCTGGTCTATTAGGAAATGCACGTCCTCCACCACGCCAAATAGGACTTGAAGTCATTCCAGCGCGAGCTCTACCTGTTCCTTTTTGTGCCCAAGGTCTTTTGGTTGTATGACGAACTTCTGCACGAGTTTTTTGTGATCTAGTACCCGTTCTTCCGTTGTTCATGTAAGAGGTTACAAGTTGATGAATTAACCCTTCATTGAAATCTTTAGCAAATGCGTTATCAGAAGCGGTAACAGTTTTTTTTGTTTCTTTACCTTTATTATCAATTAATTTTAATTCCATTATTTACTCGCCTTTGCCTTAATAGCTGGCTTAATCTCTATATCTGAACCTTTAGACCCAGGAACTGCACCTTTAATAAGTATAAGATTTCTTTTAGAATCGACACGAACTACTTCAAGGTTTTGAGTTGTTCTTCTTTTTGATCCAAGTTGTCCAGACATTTTCTTTCCAGGAAATACTCTACCGGGGTCTTGACAATGTCCTGTTGAGCCTAATGAATTATGGGATACTGAAACACCATGAGTTGCTCTTTGTGATTTAAAGTGGTGTCTTTTTTGTGCACCAGAAAAACCTTTACCAATAGTAATTCCCGTTACATCAACTTTTTGTCCTTTTTCAAAGGAGTCTACAGAAAAAATTGAGTCAATTGAGTAATTTGATAAATCACCAGTTGGATTAATTCTAAACTCTCTTAAACCATTGCCTGCTTCTTTAGCAGCCTTAGCATAATGACCGGTTGTTGCTTTATTTAACTTAGATACTTTTACACTTCCATGTGCGATTTGAACTGCTTGGTAGCCATCAGTTTCATTAGTTTTAATCTGGGTCACCCGATTAGGAACTACCTCTAGCACTGTTACAGGAATTGATATTCCATCATCAGTAAACACGCGAGTCATTCCGACTTTGCGACCTACAAGCCCTAAGCTCATGATCATATTCCTTATAATTATTATTTTACAAACTAATTACAATTGATTAGCTTGTTTCAAAAAGAGCGCTATTATAACTAACGCACATTAATTTTACAACTTTATTTCTACATCAACTCCAGCAGGAAGATCTAATTTCATCAAAGCGTCAACAGTCTTATCAGTTGGTTCAAGAATATCCATCAATCTCTGATGGGTCCTTATCTCAAATTGATCCATCGCTTTTTTATTCACATGTGGTGAACGAAGCAAATCAAAACGTTCTTTCCTAGTTGGAAGTGGAATTGGTCCTTTAACTAGAGCACCTGTTCTTTTTGCTGTATCTACAATTTCTTGTGCGGATTGATCTATTAATTTATAGTCAAATGCCTTTAAGCGAATCCGTATTTTTTGTGAAGCCATTATATTTTCCTTTTAAGAGCGAATGTTCATTTCAGAACACTTTTTTTTAAATTAACTTTTATTCTATTACTTTTACTACCACACCTGAGCCTACTGTTCGGCCACCTTCACGAATCGCAAATCTTAAGCCTTCTTCCATCGCAATTGGTGCAATCAATGTTGCTGTAATTGATACATTGTCTCCTGGCATTACCATTTCAGTGCCTTCTGGTAACTCTACCGCGCCTGTTACATCTGTTGTTCTAAAGTAAAATTGTGGGCGATATCCATTAAAGAATGGCGTATGTCGTCCACCTTCTTCTTTACTTAAGCTGTATATTTCAGCAGTAAATTTAGTATGTGGTTTAATTGAACCTGGCTTACAAAGTACTTGGCCACGCTCCACGTCTTCTCTTGCTGTACCTCTTAATAAAACGCCAACGTTATCTCCTGCTTGACCTTGGTCTAATAACTTACGGAACATTTCAACACCCGTACATGTTGTTTTCACTGTATCTTTAAGTCCAACAATTTCAATTTCTTCGTTTACTTTAACCACGCCTCGTTCTACTCGACCTGTTACCACAGTGCCACGACCTGAAATTGAGAATACGTCCTCAACTGGCATTAAGAAATCACCATCAATAGCACGTTTAGGTTCTGGAATATAACTATCAAGTGCTTCAGCAAGCTTTAAAATAGCTGGTTCACCGATCTCTGATTCATCGCCTTCAAGTGCTTTAAGTGCTGAACCCATCACAATAGGAATGTCATCACCTGGGAAATCATATTTACTTAGTAGTTCACGAACTTCCATTTCGACTAGTTCAAGCAGCTCTTTGTCGTCTACCATGTCAGCTTTATTTAAGAATACAACAATGTGTGGAACACCCACTTGTCTTGATAAGAGAATATGTTCACGAGTCTGCGGCATAGGGCCGTCAGCAGCAGAACATACAAGGATTGCGCCGTCCATTTGGGCAGCACCTGTAATCATATTTTTCACATAATCTGCATGGCCTGGACAGTCTACGTGAGCGTAGTGACGTTTTTCTGTTTCATATTCGACATGAGATGTATTAATTGTTATGCCACGCGCTTTTTCTTCTGGCGCTGAATCAATCTCTGCAAAATCTTTCTTGTCCCCACCATATTTTTTGGTAAGCACTTTCGATATTGCTGCTGTCAATGTCGTTTTACCATGATCCACGTGGCCAATTGTGCCAACGTTGACATGGGGTTTATTTCGCTCAAATTTATCCTTAGCCATAATCTCTTATCCTTATAAAACAGTTTTTTTAAATTTTAATTTTTATTAATCACCGCTTCAGCAACATTTCTAGGTGCCTCTGAATAATGTTTAAACTCCATAGAATAAGTTGCTCTTCCCTGTGATAGCGATCTAACAGTAGTAGAATACCCAAACATTTCCGCAAGTGGGACTTCACATCTAATCACCTTTCCAGTTGCATTATCTTCCATGCCTTGAACAATCCCTCTTCTGGATGATAAATCGCCCATCACATCACCCATATACTCTTCAGGAGTTTCAACCTCAACTGCCATCATAGGTTCAAGTAAAACCGGATCAGCTTTTTTACAACCATCCTTGAATGCAAATGAGGCTGCCATTTTAAACGCATTTTCATTTGAGTCAACGTCATGAAATGATCCGTCAAATAAAGTGACTTTGACATCTTCGATAGGATATCCAGCGAGTACTCCAGCTGTAATTGTTTCTTTCAGACCTTTATCAACCGCAGGAATAAATTCTCTGGGCACCGCACCACCTTTAATTGAATCAACAAATTCATAACCTTTTCCAACTTCATTAGGTTCTATTTTTAACCAAACATGTCCATACTGGCCCTTACCACCAGATTGCTTCACAAATTTACCTTCTTGTTCAACTGGTTTTTTTATCGCTTCACGATAAGCTACCTGAGGCGAACCAATATTTGCATCAACAGAAAATTCACGCTTCATTCTATCAACCAAAATTTCAAGATGAAGCTCGCCCATGCCTGAAATAATTGTTTGATTTGTTTCTTCGTCTGTCTTAACTCTGAATGAAGGATCCTCTTGAGCAAGCCTTCCTAGAGCTATACCCATTTTCTCTTGGTCAGCTTTTGTTTTTGGTTCAACAGCAACATGAATTACAGGTTCTGGAAAAACCATACGCTCTAAAATCACAGCATTTTTTTCTTCACATAATGTATCCCCAGTTGTCACGTCTTTTAATCCAACTGCTGCTGCAATATCGCCAGCATATATTTCTTTAATTTCTTCACGATTGTTTGCATGCATCTGCAAAATACGCCCAATTCTCTCTTTCTTTCCTTTAACCGGATTGTAAATCGTATCACCAGCCCTAAGTACACCCGAGTAAGCCCTAAAGAATATTAGTTGGCCAACAAATGGATCCGTCATAATTTTAAACGCTAGCGCTGAGAAAGGTTCGTCATCTTTAGCGTGCCTTACAACTGGTTTATCAGACTCATCAACACCTGGTATCGGCGGGACATCTAAAGGAGCAGGCATTAATTCAATGACTGCATCTAACATAGCTTGGACGCCTTTGTTTTTGAATGCTGATCCACAAAGCATTGGTACTATCTCATTAGAAATCGTTCTAATTCTGAGACCCTGTTTAATTTCTTCTTCTGATAATTCACCAGTCTCTAAATACTTATTCATTAACTCTTCATTTGCTTCTGCTGCAGTTTCGACCATATTGTCATGCCACTTTTGGCATACACCTTTGAGGTCATCTGGAATATCTGCATACTCGAACTTTATGCCAAAGTTTTCTTCTTCCCATAAAATAGCCTTCATCTTTACTAAATCGACTACACCTGTAAAGGTTTCTGCAGCTCCAATTGGGACCTGGATGGGAATTGGATTGGCTTTAAGTCGAGATTTCATTTGGTCATAGCATTTAAAGAAGTCTGCGCCTGCTCTATCCATTTTATTTACAAAAGCCATTCTTGGGACTTGATACTTATTTGCTTGTCTCCAAACAGTTTCAGACTGAGGTTGAACTCCACCTACTGCGCAGTAAACCATGCATGCACCGTCTAAAACTCGCATTGATCTTTCAACCTCAATAGTGAAATCAACGTGCCCAGGTGTATCAATAATATTTATTCTATGTTCATCGAACTGATTAGCCATTCCGCTCCAGAAGCAGGTTGTAGCAGCTGAAGTAATTGTAATCCCTCTTTCTTGTTCTTGCTCCATCCAATCCATAGTAGCTGCGCCATCATGAACCTCACCAATCTTATGGTTCACACCTGTATATAGCAAAATTCTTTCGGTTGTCGTTGTTTTCCCCGCATCAATGTGTGCACTAATGCCTATATTTCTATAACGATTTATTTGAGTTTTACGAGCCACTTTTATCTATTGCCTTATCTAATTAATTTAAAAATCTAAAATCTGAAATGTGAGAATGCTTTATTCGCTTCTGCCATTCGATGAACTTCATCTCTTTTTTTCATTGCAGCACCTTTGTTTTCTGAAGCTTCTAAAATTTCAGCAGCAAGACGTAATCCCATTGATTTCTCACCTCTATTTCGAGCTGCATCACGAAGCCATCTCATCGCTAAAGCTGATCTTCTAGATGGTCTTACCTCTACTGGAACTTGATAGTTAGCTCCACCCACTCTCCTACTTTTAACTTCTACAACAGGTCGAATATTTTCTAATGCCAACGAAAAAGTTTCTAATGGATCTTTGCCGCTCTTAGATTTTATTTGATCAAAAGCACCATATATTATTCTTTCTGCAACAGATTTCTTTCCGCTGCTCATAATAACGTTTACAAACTTAGAGACTTCTTGACTCGAAAACTTCGGGTCATCAAGTATTATTCTTTTAGGGACTTCTCTTCTTCTAGGCATAGTTTTTTAATCTCTTTTATTTAAGTTGCTTTAGGACGCTTAGCTCCATACTTAGATCGAGCTTGTTTTCTATCGTTAACACCTGCAGTATCTAAACTTCCTCGGACCATGTGATAACGAACACCAGGTAAATCTTTAACCCTTCCACCTCTGAGCAATACAACTGAATGCTCTTGTAAATTATGTCCTTCACCACCAATATAGCTAATTACCTCATATCCAGTTGTAAGTTTTACTTTTGCTACCTTTCTCAAGGCAGAGTTTGGTTTTTTTGGAGTTGTTGTGTAAACCCTAGTACAAACGCCTCTTTTTTGAGGAGAAGCATTTAATGCAGGTACTTTACTTTTTTCAATAACTCTCTTTCGAGGTTTACGAATTAACTGATTAATTGTGGGCATCTAGTTTCCTTAATATTTAATATCTTATTATTTTTAATAATCTTCAAAAAGACGAGAATTGTATTTTGCTTCGGTCACAATGTCAATTTAAATTAATAAATTACTTAACATCATCTAACTTTTCTTCAACATTCTCTTCCTCTTTCATTTTCGCTTTGGTTTCATCAACTTTTTCAACATCATCTGTTTCGAAAGCAGCTTCAGCCTCTACAAGAGCTGCTGATTTTTCATCTGTTTCATTTGAAACGTTCTTACTTGCTTCAAGTTTTGCTTTTCTATTTAAATGATGGGCCATACCTGAACCAGCTGGAATTAACCTACCAACAATGACATTTTCTTTTAAACCTCTCAGTTCATCACGCTTACCAAGGATAGCCGCTTCGGTTATAACTCTCGTAGTTTCTTGGAATGAAGCTGCTGATATAAATGAATCTGTTGCCAAAGAAGCTTTTGTAATCCCTTTTAACACATACTCAAACTCTGCTGGTTTTTTCTTCTCAGCAATTGCCTCTTCATTCACATTTAATAGCTCTGCTCTTTCAACTTCTTCTCCAGGTATAAAATGCGTATCACCTTTTTTAGTAATTTTTACCCTTCTTAACATTTGTCTTACGATGACTTCAATATGTTTATCATTAATTAAAACCCCTTGAAGTTTATAAACCTCTTGGACTTCATCAATGATATATCTGGCAAGAGCTTCGGGGCCTCTAAGCTTTAGAATATCTATAGGATCAGCTGGGCCGTCGACAATTATTTCACCTTTATTCACAATTTGTCCATCATGCGCAGTGATAAGCTTATCCTTAGGAATTAAAGTTTCATTTATCACCCCATCTTCTGATGTAATAATTAATCTTTGTTTTCCTTTTGTGTCCTTACCAAAAGAAACTGTGCCCGTCATTTCAGCTAAAAGACCTGCATCTTTGGGTGATCGAGCTTCAAATAATTCAGCCACTCTTGGGAGACCACCTGTAATATCTCTTGTTTTGGAAGCCTCTTGAGGTATCCTCGCTAAAACATCACCCACTGCTACGTCTTGATTATCATTAACAGTAATAATATAACCTTTTTGGAAGGTAACATTTACTGGGCTATCTGAATTAATAAGTTTAACTTCTTCATTTTTTTCATTTATTAATCTTATTTGAGGTCTCGTACCTTTTGATGAACCAACTTTTTGTTTAGCGTCTATAACTTCTAAGGTTGAGAGTCCCGTAACATCATCAATTTTCTTCTGAACTGTAACGCCTTCCTCGACATTCTCAAATTTCACCTTACCAGCATATTCAGATATGATTGGCCTTGTATGAGGGTCCCATTGCGCCATTATACTTCCAGCTTCAACTTTATCCCCATCAGATCCTAAAAGAGTCGCTCCGTACGGCACTTTATGGCTCTCTTTTTCTCTTCCATTATCATCCTCAATAATAAATTCACTGTTCCTTGAAATAATAACCTTCTCTGATTTTGCATTTGTTACATAACGCATCGTTAAAGCAAACCTTAATGTTCCTGAAGATTTTATTTCAATTTGATTTGCCGATGCCGCTCTTGAGGCCGCCCCTCCGATATGAAAGGTCCTCATTGTAAGTTGCGTTCCAGGTTCTCCAATTGACTGAGCTGCTATAACTCCAACAGCCTCACCTTGGTTTATCAGTGAACCCCTTCCCAAATCACGGCCATAACAACGTGCGCAAATTCCGTAACGAGTATTACAAGTTAAAGCAGTTCGAACTTTTACCTCATCTATCCCTAAGTTTTCTATTTGTTCAACCTCACTTTCAGACAATAAAGTCCCTGCTGCAAATAATACTTCTTGTGTTTCTGGATTTAATATATCGACTGCTGCAGCCCTTCCTAGAATTCTATCTTTAAGTGGCTCAACAATTTCACCCCCCTTAACAAGCGCCTTTGTAAGGAGTCCGTCTTCAGTTCCACAATCATGCTCTGTAACAACCAAATCTTGTGTTACATCCACAAGTCGTCTTGTCAAATATCCTGAATTAGCTGTTTTTAGAGCAGTATCAGCTAAGCCCTTTCTTGCACCATGAGTAGAAATAAAGTATTGAAGAACATTCAGCCCATCTCTAAAGTTTGTTTTAATAGGTGTTTCAATGATTGAGCCGTCTGGTCTTGCCATTAATCCTCTCATCCCTGCAAGCTGCCTTACTTGAGCTGCTGAGCCCCTTGCGCCTGAGTCAGCCATCATGTAAATTGCATTGAAGGATTCTTGATTAATTTGATTGCCTTTTTCATCTTTTAATATTTTTCCTGAAACATCTTTAACAGGCTCTTCCTTAATTTTTCTCATCATTGCATCTGCAATTGTATCTCCAGTTCGAGACCAAATATCCACAACTTTATTATATCTTTCACCCTGAGTAAGCAAGCCTGATGAATATTGTTCCTGAATCTCCTGAACTTCATCATCAGCTTTCGCAATAAGTTTTACTTTTTCTTCAGGAACTAACATATCGTGAACGCTGATTGACATCCCAGCTTTTGTAGCAAATTCAAAACCTTTGTTTTTGAGATTATCAGAGAGGATAACTGTGTCTCTGATACCAATTTTTCTAAAACCTTCGTTAATTAATCTTGAAATCTCTTTCTTATTAAGTGTTTTATTTAATAAATCAAAAGAGAGGCCCTCTGGCAATATTTCAGATAATAATGCTCGTCCACAAGTTGTTTCATATCTTTTTACTTTTGCCGTCTTGCTGTTATCAAAATTTATTTCACTTTCATTGATACGTACTGTTATTTTTGCATGAAGATCCAAAAATCCTTGATCATATGCCTTCCTACATTCATCAACATCTGAAAATTTCATGCCTTCACCTTTGGCTGCAATTTTCTCTCTGGTCATATAATAAAGGCCTAAAACAATATCTTGCGATGGCACAATAATTGGCTCACCATTCGCTGGTGAAAGAACGTTATTTGATGCCAACATAAGTGTTCTCGCTTCCATTTGCGCTTCAAGTGATAATGGAACATGAACTGCCATTTGATCGCCATCAAAGTCAGCATTAAAAGCTGCACAAACTAAAGGGTGAAGCTGAATTGCCTTTCCTTCAATAAGCACTGGTTCAAAAGCTTGAATTCCAAGTCTATGCAAAGTAGGAGCTCTGTTAAGAAGCACTGGATGTTCACGAATTACATTTTCAAGAATATCCCATACTTCTGGCCCTTCTGCCTCAACAACTTTTTTTGCATTTTTAATTGTTGTTGCTAGGCCTTGTAATTCTAGTTTGTTAAAGATAAATGGTTTGAATAATTCTAGAGCCATCTTTTTTGGGAGACCACATTGGTGAAGCTTTAATTGAGGCCCGACTACAATGACTGATCTTCCTGAATAATCAACTCTTTTTCCAAGCAAGTTTTGTCTGAAACGACCGCCCTTTCCCTTAATCATATCTGCTAAAGATTTTAGTGGTCTTTTGTTAGCTCCTGTCATTATTTTGCCACGTCTGCCATTATCTAAAAGAGAATCAACCGCTTCTTGAAGCATTCTTTTTTCATTTTTGACAATAATTTCTGGTGCTCTTAAATCTATAAGCCTTCTTAATCTATTATTCCTATTTATAACTCTCCGATATAAATCATTAAGATCTGAAGTAGCAAATCTACCTCCATCAAGAGGGACAAGCGGTCTTAACTCTGGAGGAAGTACAGGTAAAACTTTAAGAATCATCCATTCAGGTTTAATGCCCGAAGTCTGGAAAGCCTCTAAAACCTTAAGTCTTTTGGCTATTTTTTTTACTTTTGCATCAGAAGAAGTTTTTTCAAGCTCTTCTTTAAGCTTTTCAATTTCTTCAGTTAATCTTATTGATCTAAGAAGCTCTTCTATTCCTTCAGCGCCCATAATGGCTTTGAACTCATCGCCGTGTTGTTCTGAAAATTTTAAATAATCATCTTCTGATAAAATTTTACCAACCTGAAGCTCAGGATCTGTAATCATATGATTTTCAGTCACAATATACGCTTCGAAGTAAAGGACACGCTCAATATCTCTTAGAGGAATATCAAGGACCATACCCAATCTGCTTGGTAAACTTTTTAAGAACCAAATGTGAGCAACAGGACTTGCCAGTTCAATAACACCCATTCGTTCTCTTCTAACCTTTGATAAAGTAACCTCTACACCACATTTTTCGCAAATCACACCTCTATGTTTAAGTCGTTTGTACTTTCCACAAAGGCATTCATAATCTTTAACTGGGCCAAATATTTTTGCACAAAAAAGCCCATCTCTTTCAGGCTTAAAAGTTCGATAGTTTATGGTTTCTGGTTTTTTAACTTCCCCATATGACCATGATCTAATTTTTTCAGGGGAAGCAAGAGCAATCCTGATAGCATCAAATTCTTCTTGTTGGGTGTTGTTTCTGAACAAGTCTAATAAAGCTTTCATTTACAATCTTCTCCTTAGTTTCTATCAAGATCAATATCAATCGCCAAAGAACGAATTTCTTTGGTTAGAACATTAAATGATTCTGGCATGCCAGCATCAATTTTGTGTTCTCCCTTTACAATGTTTTCATATACTTTTGTCCTACCAGAAACATCGTCTGACTTAACAGTTAACATTTCTTGAAGGGTATATGCGGCACCATAAGCCTCTAATGCCCATACTTCCATCTCACCAAATCTTTGGCCACCAAATTGTGCCTTACCGCCTAATGGCTGTTGCGTTACTAGAGAGTATGGACCTGTTGAACGAGCATGCATCTTATCGTCAACAAGGTGATGAAGTTTAAGAATATGCATATAGCCGACAGTCACAGGTCTATCAAATGCTTCTCCTGATCTTCCATCAAATAAACGAACTTGTGTTTTGTTCGCAGCAAAATTTAGTAATTTAGTATGCTCATGGTCATCAGGGTAAGCAATATCAAGCATATACTGAATGTCTGATTCAGCTGCGCCATCGAAAACTGATGTTGCAAAAGGGACGCCATCAATCAGATTTTCTGCGAGCTCAGTAACTTCATTATTTTTAAGCGCTTTAATATCTTCTTTTTTGCCAGTCGATGCGTTATAAATTTTATCTAATAACTCTTTAACTTCATTAATATTTTTATTTTTATTGAGTGCCTCATCAATTCTCTTACCAAGGCCTTTTGCTGCCCATCCTAAGTGCATTTCTAATACCTGACCAATATTCATTCTAGAAGGAACACCTAATGGATTCAAAACTACATCAAGCGTTGTTCCATCTGACATATAGGGCATATCTTCAACTGGAACGATTTTTGATATTACACCTTTATTGCCATGCCTTCCTGCCATTTTATCACCTGGCTGGATCCTTCTTTTTACTGCCATGTAAACTTTTACCATTTTTTGAACGCCTGGAGGAAGCTCATCACCTTGAGTTAACTTTCTCTTTTTCTCTTCAAATCTTGTGTCAAATTCTTTTTTGGCCTTATTTAAATTTTCTTTTAAAGCTTCAAGGTTTTTAGAATCTTTATCATCAGATAATCTAATATCAAATCTTTCATACCTTTCAATATCAGCTAATAATTCTTTAGTAACTTTAGCTCCCTTTTTGAGCCCTTTAATCCCACCTGAAATAGCCTTACCAATTATTAACTTTTCAAGTCGACTAAAAGTATCGTCTTCTACAATTCTCAGCTGATCAGTTAAATCTTTTTGAAACGCATCTAATTGAGCATTTATAATTTGCTCAGCACGAGCATCTCTTTCAATACCTTCTCTTGTGAAAACTTGAACATCAATAATTGTGCCTGCTTGACCAGAAGGGACTCGAAGACTTGTGTCTTTGACATCTGAAGCTTTTTCACCAAATATTGCCCTCAACAATTTTTCTTCAGGGGTTAGTTGAGTTTCTCCTTTTGGCGTAACTTTTCCAACTAAGACATCACCAGCTTCAACCTCTGCTCCAATATAAATAATACCTGCCTCATCAAGCCTACCAAGCATACTTTCAGATAGGTTTGAAATATCTCTTGTAATTTCTTCTGGGCCAAGTTTTGTATCTCTCGCTACAACTTGAAGCTCTTCAATATGAATTGATGTATATCTATCATCCGAAACCACTCTTTCTGAAATTAATATAGAATCCTCAAAATTGTATCCATTCCAAGGCATAAAACCAACTAACATATTTTGACCCAATGCAAGTTCACCAACATCCGTTGATGCTCCATCAGCGATAATGTCGCCTCTTTCAATTTTATTTCCAATCTTTACAAGAGGTTTTTGGTTAATGTTGGTATTTTGATTTGACCTTGTGTATTTAGTTAGGTTATAGATATCAACCCCTACCTCTCCTTGTGTAGCTTCTTTATCATTAACTTTAATGACAATTCTTTGTGAATCAACGTAGTCAACTATTCCACCTCTTTTAGCTTGCACAGTTGTCCCCGAGTCAGTTGCAACTGTTCTCTCTATACCAGTGCCAACCAATGCTTTCTCCGCACGAAGACAAGGGACAGCTTGTCTTTGCATATTGGCTCCCATTAGCGCTCTATTTGCATCGTTATGTTCTAAAAATGGAATTAAAGAAGCTGCTACGGAAACAATTTGGCCAGGAGCAACGTCCATATAATTAACATTTTCATTGCTAGCTAGGGTAAATTCATTTTTATATCTTGATGAGACAAGGGTTTCTTTGAATCCACCCTTATCATTCAATTCTGAGTTAGCTTGTGCAATTGTGTAATCACTTTCTTCAATTGCAGAAAGATATTCAATGCCTGTTTTTACTTTACCATTTTCAACAACTCTGTAAGGCGTCTCTAAAAAACCATATTTATTTGTTTTTGCGTATAGCGCTAAAGAGTTGATAAGTCCAATATTTGGTCCCTCTGGAGTTTCAATAGGGCACACTCTTCCGTAATGAGTAGAATGGACATCCCTAACTTCAAAACCTGCTCGTTCCCTAGTTAATCCACCTGGGCCTAGAGCTGAAATTCTTCTTTTATGTGTAATTTCTGAAAGTGGATTTGTTTGATCCATAAATTGAGACAATTGAGATGAGCCAAAAAATTCTCTTATTGCACTAGAAATTGGTTTTGAATTTATGAGATCGTGTGGCATAAGATTGTCTGCCTCAGCCTGACCTAGTCGTTCTTTAACAGCTCTTTCAACCCGAACCAAGCCTGTTCGAAACTGATTTTCTACCAGTTCACCTACTGATCGAATTCTCCTATTTCCAAGGTGATCAATATCATCAATTTCACCTCGTCCATTTCTTAGCTCGATCAAAATACCTACGACAGCTAAAATATCTTCTTTGGTTAATATAGCTTCACCTTCATCAGAATTGTGATCTAAATGGCTTTGTAACCTCTGCATCCAAGGTGCAAATTGTTCAGAATTCTTTGGGTAAGCTCTTTTATTAAATTTCATCCTACCGACATTTGATAGGTCGTATCTCTCATGCTTAAAAAACATTCCCTCAAACAAATTTTCTACTGAATCTGCTGTTGGTGGCTCACCTGGCCTCATCATTCTATAAATTGCTACTTTTGCTTCGTATTGATCTGGTATTTCATCTGTTGTGAGAGTTTGAGAGATAAAGTCTCCATGATCTAAGTCGTTTGAATATAAAGTTTGGAATGAATCAATACCACTCTCGATTATTTTATCTAAAATAGGGTATGACTTTCCTTCTTCATCTTTTTTATTTTCTGTTAGGACAATTTCTTCATTAGCGTTTAAAAGGACTTCTCCCGTATCTTTATCTATAATTGATTTTGCAAGCTTCTTACCTTCTAAGAATTCATTATCAACCACTATTGATTTAATTCCTGATTTTTCCATTTCTCTAATATGCTTAACAGTTATTCTCTTATCCTTAGCAATTATCAAATTTCCTTTTTTATCTTTGATGTTGAATTTTGCTATTTCGCCCCTTAGTCTTGATGGAACTAATTCAAATTCAATTTTTTTTCCTTTTACAAAAAAAGTATCGAAATCATAAAAAGTTTCTAAAATCTGATCGGAGGTTAGGCCTAACGCTTTAAGCAAAGTTGTTACCGGCATTTTTCTCCTTCGATCAATTCTAAAGAATAGATAATCTTTTGGATCAAATTCAAAATCTAACCAAGAACCTCTGTAAGGAATTACTCTTGCTGAAAATAAAAATTTTCCTGAGCTATGTGTTTTACCTTTATCGTGCTCAAAAAATACTCCAGGGCTTCGATGGAGTTGCGATACAATAACGCGCTCGGTTCCGTTTATTACAAACGACCCATTTTGTGTCATGAGTGGAATTTCACCCATATATACTTCAGATTCTTTAACTTCCTTAATGGTTGGTTGAGAGGCTTCCTTGTCCATTATAGTTAACCTAACAGCAGCTCTCAAAGGAACCCCATATGTTAAACCTCGTTGCTGACATTCTTTTACATCGAAATCTACCTTACCTAATTTATAACTTACATAATCTAGTTTTGCATTTCCTGAATGACTTGAAATAGGAAAAAGTGAATTAAATGTCGATTGAAGGCCTTCATCTTTTCTCTCTTCTAATGGAACATCTAATTGAAGAAAGTTTTTATAAGACTCGAGTTGCATCTCAAGCAAATAAGGGACTTCAAGGACCTTTTCTCTTTTAGCAAAACTTTTTCTAAGGCGTTTTTTTTCAGTAAAGGAATAGCTCATAAGGTCTCCGAAATGTTTTTATATTCAAAGTACAAAAATTACTTTGTATCAATTAAGTGTTTATTACTAATATTTTTTCAAATAATGAAGAGTTAAAAAAATTAACCCTTCATCACATTGAAATTAGTTACTTCAGTTCAGCAGTAGCGCCTGCATCTGTTAATTTTTTCATTGCTTCATCTGCATCTGCTTTAGCTAAAGCTTCCTTCACAACTTTTGGTGCGGCATCAACAATATCTTTTGCTTCTTTAAGACCAAGCCCCGTTATTTCTCTAACTGCTTTAATAACGTTAACTTTATTATCTCCAATACCAGTTAAATGAAGGTCAAATTCACTTTTCTCTTCACCACCAGCCGCTTCACCACCACCTGCAGCAGCAGCAGGAGCTGCAACAGCAGCTGCAGCAGCTGACACACCAAATTTTTCTTCCATTTCTTTAATTAATTCTGATAGATCTAAAACAGACATACTGCTCACTGCTTCTAGAATATCTTCTTTTGAAATTGCCATTTTTTAATACTCCTAAATTAAATTTAATATATTTCCAAACCAAGTCTATGCAGGCTTTTGGTCACGAACTGCAGCAAGTCCTCTAACAAATTTTGAAGGTACTTCATTTAAAGTACTAACAAATTTTGAAATAGGGGCTTGCATTGTACCCATCAGTTTTGCAAGAAGTTCTTCACGGCTTGGTAATGAAGCAAGTGCCTTAATAGCACTCACATCTAACTTTTCATTAGAAATTGCTCCTGATTTAATTACAAATAAATCGTTTTTCTTCGCAAAGTCATTTAGCACTTTTGCAGCAGCCACTGGGTCATCAGATATGCCATACATTAAGGGGCCAGTCATTTCCTCAGATAAGGATGAAAATGGGGTGTCAGTTACAGCTCTTTTTACCAAGTTATTTTTCAATACCTTAAGATAAACTCCCGATTTTCTAGCTTCAGCTCTTAATGTTGTCATCTCTCCAACCCCTACACCACGATACTCAGCAAGTATCATAGCTTGGGCAGTTTCGATTGTTTTGCTTACTTCAGCAACAACTTCTTTTTTTTCATCAAGATTCAGACTCAAAGTCTTCTCCTTCCGTTAAATAAAGTACTTATTTCTAAGTACAACAACAGCATCCGCTATTAGGATATTATCCAATTAGGGGAATCGCCATCTGCGTAGGCTTGTACTAAATTAAACTTTCGTACCTACGGTCTTTGATAACTTCATTGAAAATTTTCAATGAACCCAAAGTTCTTTTTTGTGAAATATTTTTTCACAAATTCATTATTGTTCTATTCTTACTCCTACACCCATGGTGCTTGAGATAGATAATTTCTTTATAAAAATCCCTTTTGTCCCCTCAGGTTTGGATTTATTAACTGCGTCCATTAGAGCTTTAAGATTTTTTTCAAGCTGCGTAATTGTAAAAGAGGCTCTTCCAATGGTGCAATGGATCACACCCCCTTTATCAGTTCTGTATTGAACTTGACCTGCCTTTGCATCTTCGACAGCTTTTGCCGGTTGTGGTGTAACAGTTCCGACTTTAGGGTTTGGCATTAATCCTCTTGGCCCCAAGACTTGGCCCAAAGTACCAACAATTTTCATCGCGTCTGGAGTAGCAATTAATACATCAAAATCCATAACGCCTTTTTTAATTTGTTCAGCTAAATCCTCAAAACCAACCAAGTCTGCACCAGCTTTCTTGGCTTCTTCTGCAGCATCGCCTTGAGCAAAAACGGCAACTCTCGTTGTTTTTCCAGTGCCACTTGGAAGCACTAAAGCGCCTCGCACAAGTTGATCTGATTTTTTTGGATCAATTCCTAATTTAATTGCAGCATCAATAGATTCATCAAACTTAGCTTTAGCTGTTTTCTTTACTAGCTCTAATCCAGCATTAACCTCATAAAACTTATCTCTATCAACAATCTCTGACAATGATTTCATTCTTTTGCTTATACTCATGATTACTGACCCTCCACTTCGATGCCCATACTTCTTGCACTTCCAGCGATAGTTTTTACAGCTGCATCCATATCTGAAGCGGTTAAATCTGGCATTTTAGTTTTAGCAATCTCTTCTGCTTGCGCTCGTGTAATTTTTCCAACTTTATTAGTATGGGGCACTGGTGAGCCTTTGCTTAATTTAGCTGCCTTCTTCAACAAAATTGAAGCTGGCGGTGTTTTCATAATAAAAGTAAAACTTTTATCAGCGAAGGCTGTAATAACGACCGGAATTGGAAGTCCAGGTTCTGAATTCTGCGTAGCTGCATTGAAAGCTTTACAAAAATCCATAATATTAAGCCCTCTTTGGCCAAGTGCTGGGCCAACGGGTGGACTTGGATTTGCTTTTCCTGCAGGAATCTGCAGCTTAATGTATCCTTCTATTTTTTTTGCCATAATAATTTCCCCAAATTTTGGTACAAACGCTTTTTAAGCTCCCAATTAAAAACTAAACTTCTTTTTCTATTTGACCAAACTCCAATTCAACCGGAGTTGCACGACCAAAAATTACTACTGATACTCTTAACTTACTTTTTTCATAATTGATTTCTTCAACAGAACCTGAGAAATCTTTGAAAGGACCATCAATAACCCTAACTGATTCACCTACCTCAAAAGTTAATTTTTGGGTTGGGTTAACCTTACTATCGTCCATCCTTCTGAGGATTATATCTACCTCGGTATCTTTTATAGCTGTTGGCTTTTGCCCATTTCCTCCAATAAATGTTGAAACTTTCGGAGTGCTTTTTACCAAATGCCAACTATCATCGTTCATATCCATTTGAACTAAAACATACCCAGGATATAATCTTCGCTCTGTAATTGTTTTTTTTCCTGACTTCATTTCAACAACTTCCTCAACAGGAACCAAAATATCTCCAAACAAATCCTCATGGCCTGATTGCGCTACTCTATCTAATAAGCCTTTTTGGACGATTTTTTCATACCCTGAGAAAGCTTGAACTGCGTACCATCTTTTTGACATTAGCTACCTCGCCCTAATAAAATATTTATAACGTATGAAAAGAAAATATCAACAAAAGCTAAAAATATTGCCATAATTACAACTAATACAAACACCACCAATGTCATCTGTATTGTTTCTTTTCTTGTTGGCCAAACTACTTTCTTTGCTTCTGTAATTGCTTCTTTTATAAATTTTAATAATCTGTCACCTTGGGTTGTTGTTGAAAAAACATATATTGCAACAACAAACCCAACCAAAACCGAAAGGATTCTAAAAACAAGAGGGTGATCAGATAAAACATAAAAACCACCTAAGCCTGCAATTAACGGTAAAAATGATAAAACTAGTTTCAAATTCGTTACATTCATTTTCACATTTTCCCTAATATGGCAGGCCAGGAGGGCTTCGAACCCCCAACCCTCGGTTTTGGAGACCGATACTCTACCAATTGAGCTACTGGCCTAATTTTTAAATTAACTTTTATTCTATTACTTTTACTACCACACCTGAGCCTACTGTTCGGCCACCTTCACGAATCGCAAATCTTAAGCCTTCTTCCATCGCAATTGGTGCAATCAATGTTGCTGTAATTGATACATTGTCTCCTGGCATTACCATTTCAGTGCCTTCTGGTAACTCTACCGCGCCTGTTACATCTGTTGTTCTAAAGTAAAATTGTGGGCGATATCCATTAAAGAATGGCGTATGTCGTCCACCTTCTTCTTTACTTAAGCTGTATATTTCAGCAGTAAATTTAGTATGTGGTTTAATTGAACCTGGCTTACAAAGTACTTGGCCACGCTCCACGTCTTCTCTTGCTGTACCTCTTAATAAAACGCCAACGTTATCTCCTGCTTGACCTTGGTCTAATAACTTACGGAACATTTCAACACCCGTACATGTTGTTTTCACTGTATCTTTAAGTCCAACAATTTCAATTTCTTCGTTTACTTTAACCACGCCTCGTTCTACTCGACCTGTTACCACAGTGCCACGACCTGAAATTGAGAATACGTCCTCAACTGGCATTAAGAAATCACCATCAATAGCACGTTTAGGTTCTGGAATATAACTATCAAGTGCTTCAGCAAGCTTTAAAATAGCTGGTTCACCGATCTCTGATTCATCGCCTTCAAGTGCTTTAAGTGCTGAACCCATCACAATAGGAATGTCATCACCTGGGAAATCATATTTACTTAGTAGTTCACGAACTTCCATTTCGACTAGTTCAAGCAGCTCTTTGTCGTCTACCATGTCAGCTTTATTTAAGAATACAACAATGTGTGGAACACCCACTTGTCTTGATAAGAGAATATGTTCACGAGTCTGCGGCATAGGGCCGTCAGCAGCAGAACATACAAGGATTGCGCCGTCCATTTGGGCAGCACCTGTAATCATATTTTTCACATAATCTGCATGGCCTGGACAGTCTACGTGAGCGTAGTGACGTTTTTCTGTTTCATATTCGACATGAGATGTATTAATTGTTATGCCACGCGCTTTTTCTTCTGGCGCTGAATCAATCTCTGCAAAATCTTTCTTGTCCCCACCATATTTTTTGGTAAGCACTTTCGATATTGCTGCTGTCAATGTCGTTTTACCATGATCCACGTGGCCAATTGTGCCAACGTTGACATGGGGTTTATTTCGCTCAAATTTATCCTTAGCCATAATCTCTTATCCTTATAAAACAGTTTTTTTAAATAAACATCAGCCCAAAATCTGGTGCCCATGGCGGGAATCGGACCCGCGACCTCTCCCTTACCAAGGGAGTGCTC